>TARA_R110001599_G_scaffold353808_1_pt1 | contig 46603 bp, 44 predicted proteins | sample TARA_R110001599 | Tara Oceans TARA_R110001599 (sample SAMEA4398360) | marine metagenome | biome: Polar Biome; feature: [MES] marine water layer (ENVO:01000295) within the mesopelagic zone...; material: water (ENVO:00002006), including particulate matter (ENVO:01000060) such... | reverse complement strand
GAACAGAGCTTCTTTATCACTGGCCCACAAAACGGGGGCAGGTCAGGAGGAATGCCCCTTAAACTTACGCATCAAATAATTCACTGACACGTTTGGTGGCACCGAAACAAACATGTGGACTTGTTTATTGGAGAAAACGCAGTCCCCCCCATCCCCCTCAATTCCCTTGAAAGTCTTTTTGCACTTGCACAGGTTCTTTTTCTGCCGTTAGCGTTAGGATAGATTGGAACCTTTGTAAGCAGCAGCAGGGAGACGGCATGAATATGGTGATCCGCGATGAGCTTCGCTTTGTCCTCAATGATGAAGTGGTGGTGCTGAAGAATGTCTCTCCAAATGATACGCTGCTGGATTTCCTGCGCCTGAACAGGCGTCTGACCGGGACCAAGGAAGGCTGCGCCGAGGGCGATTGCGGGGCCTGTACTGTTTTGGTCGGGCGGCTTGCCAGTGGCGGGCTGACCTATGAATCGGTCAATGCCTGTATTCGCTTTGTCGGCTCGCTTGATGCCTGCCATGTGGTGACCATCGAACATCTGGCTGCTGTCAACGGCAATCTGCATCCGATCCAGCAGGCGATGGTGGATCACCATGGCTCGCAATGCGGCTTCTGTACGCCGGGCATTGTCATGTCGCTTTATGGCCAATGGCTGGAAACACCAAAATCCGACGCGGCGACCATTGAAAAGGTGCTGCAGGGCAATCTGTGCCGCTGCACCGGCTATGAGGCCATCATGCGCGCGGCGGAAGCGATGGGCGAAAGCAGCAACGGCGATGACAAGCTGGTCGTCAGCCATGAGGCCATCACCAGCACCCTTACCGAACTGAAAGACGGCAGCCGGGTGGAAGTGTCCGGGCCGGAGGGGACATTCATTGTCCCGGCAAGCGGCGATGATCTTGCCGACGTGCTGGAGGCCCACCCGAAGGCGACCGTGGTCGCCGGTTCGACCGATGTCGGCCTGTGGGTCACCAAACACATGCGCGATATTTCACCGGCGGTTTTCATCAACAATATCGCTGACCTGCAGACCATAGCCGAGGACGCGCAGGGCGTGACCTTCGGGGCCGGTGTCACCTATAGCGAAGCGGCGGAATGGATGGCGGCGCATATTCCCACCATGGGCGCCTTCTGGGACCGGATCGGCGGACAGCAGGTGCGCAACATGGGCACCGTCGGCGGCAATATTGCCAATGGTTCACCCATCGGCGACACACCGCCACCGCTGATCGCGCTGGGCGCCAGCGTCACTCTGCGCCAGGGCACGCAAAGCCGCACCATCGCCCTGGAGGATTTTTTCATCGACTACGGCAAGCAGGATCGCAAGCCCGGCGATTTTGTCGCTGCAGTGCATGTGCCGCGTCTTGGCAAAGGCGAAAAATTTGCCGCCTACAAGATTTCCAAGCGCCGCGACGAGGATATTTCCGCCGTTTGCGGTGCGTTCCACCTGACACTTGATGAGGCCGGCCTTGTGCAATCGGTGCGCATTGCCTTTGGCGGTATGGCGGCAACGCCCAAACGCGCCAGCGCCGTGGAAAAGGCGCTCATGGGGAACCCATGGAATGAAGCGAGCATCGAGGCAGCCGTGGACGCCTTCGAGGCGGATTACAAGCCGCTGACGGACTGGCGCGCTTCGGCGCAATACCGCATGCTGGCAGCCAAAAACCTGCTCAAACGGTTCTATCTGGAAACCCAGGGCGAAGCGGTGCAGGTGGTCCGGCATTCCAATGCACCCCAGATGGCGGAGGCTTAAGACATGAACACACAGGTCAAACCATCCAGCACGGAGATCTCCGGCGGCGTGCACAAGCCGCGCCGGCATGATTCAGCCCATAAACACGTCACCGGCACAGCCGATTATCTCGACGACATGAATGCGCCCGTCGGCACATTGCATGGCTGTCTGGGGCTTTCCGAGCGCGCCCATGCGGGCATCCGGTCGATGGATCTGGATGCCGTGCGTGCAGCACCCGGTGTGGTCGATGTACTGACCGCAAAGGATGTGCCCGGCGTCAATGATATCAGCCCCTCGGCGCGCCACGACGAGCCGGTGCTCGCTGATGGCCAATGCCAGTTTTACGGCCAGCCGCTGTTTGCGGTGATTGCCGAGACCCGTGCGGCGGCCCGCCATGCGACGCAGCTGGCAAAAATCGACTATGAGGACCGGCCGTTTGAAAGCGATGTGGTTGCAGCGATGGCGGCGGATTACCCGCATGTCACCGACCCCCTGACGCTGGCCTATGGCGATGCGGCCTCGGCATTGAATTCCGCCACCAACCGGTTGCAGGGCGAGATGCGCATCGGCGGCCAGGATCACTTCTATCTCGAAGGCCATATCGCCATGGCTATCCCCGGCGAGGATGACGAGGTGACGGTGTTTTCCTCGACGCAGCATCCAAGCGAAGTGCAGCACATGGTGGGCCATGCGCTGGGCGTGCCCTCTGCGGCCGTGACGGTGAAGACCCGCCGCATGGGTGGCGGTTTCGGCGGCAAGGAAACACAGGGCAACCAGTTTGCCGCCATTGCCGCCATTGCCGCCAAGAAACACAATCGTGCGGTGAAAATCCGGCCAGACCGCGACGACGACATGATCGCCACGGGCAAGCGCCACGATTTTCATGTCGCCTATGATGTGGCCTATGATAATGAGGGGCGGATCGAGGGACTTGACGCAACCTTCGCGGCGCGCTGCGGATTTTCATCGGACCTGTCGGGTCCGGTCACCGATCGGGCGCTGTTTCATGTCGACAATTGTTATTTCCTGCCGAATGTGAAACTCGCCTCGCGGCCGATGAAGACCAATACGGTTTCCAACACGGCGTTTCGCGGCTTTGGCGGCCCGCAGGGCATGCTGGGCGGCGAGCGGGTGATCGAAGAGATCGCCTATGCGCTGGGCAAGGACCCGCTGGAAATCCGCAAGATCAATTTCTACGGCGAGAACGAGCGCAATATCACGCCTTACCACCAGACAGTGGAAGACAATATCATTGCGCGCATTGTCGCCGAGGTGGAAAGGACCTCGGATTATCAGGCGCGGCGCGAAGCGGTCATCGCCTACAACAAGACCAGCCCGGTTATTCGCAAGGGTATCGCGCTGACGCCGGTCAAATTCGGCATTTCCTTTACCGCCACCTGGTTCAATCAGGCCGGGGCGCTGGTGCATATCTACCAGGACGGCTCGATCCACCTCAACCATGGCGGCACAGAAATGGGCCAGGGGCTCAATACCAAGGTGGCGCAGGTTGTGGCCGATGAGTTCCAGGTGGATCAGGAAAACATCCGCATCACCGCAACGACAACCGAAAAAGTGCCGAATACCTCGGCCACGGCGGCCTCGTCCGGCTCCGACCTCAATGGCATGGCAGCGGCCAATGCGGCGCAACAGATCAAGGTGCGGCTAGTCGCCTTTGCCTGTGAACATTATGGCGTGCCGGAAGAGCAGGTCAGCTTCGTTCCCAACCATGTGCAGGTCGGCAATCAGCTGATCCCCTTCCCCGATTTCATCCAGCAGGCCTATTTTGCCCGGGTGCAGCTTTCGGCGGCGGGTTTCTACAAGACGCCGGAAATCCACTGGGACCGCGAAAAGGGTCAGGGCCAGCCATTTTTCTACTTTGCCTATGGCGCCTGTGTGTCGGAGGTCTCGATCGATACGCTGACGGGCGAATATCATGTCGACCGTGCCGACATTCTGCATGACGTCGGCCGCTCGCTCAATCCGGCGATTGACCTGGGTCAGGTGCAGGGCGCCTTCGTGCAGGGCATGGGCTGGCTGACGACGGAAGAATTGTGGTGGGATGACAAAGGCCGTTTGAGAACCCACGCGCCCTCCACCTACAAGATCCCGCTGGCCTCCGACAAGCCGAAGGTTTTCAATGTCGCACTGGCCGCCTGGTCGACCAACAGCAAACGCACCATCCGCCGTTCCAAGGCCGTGGGCGAACCGCCCTTCATGCTGGCCAATTCGGTGCTGGAGGCGCTCTCCATGGCGGTGGCCAGCGTGGCCGAATACAGGGTCTGCCCGCGGCTTGACGCACCGGCCACACCGGAACGGGTGCTGATGGCTGTCGAGCGGATGAAAAAGGCCTGATCCATGGCTTTGCAGGCGGAGCAACTGGCGCAATTTCTGGATCGCAAGGCCGGCATCGTGCGGGTGACGGTCCTCAAGGCGCTGGGCTCGACGCCGCGTGAGGCCGGCACATGGATGCTGGTATCAGCCGATGGCCTGTTCGGCACCATCGGCGGCGGCCAGCTTGAACTGATGGCCATCAAAGAGGCGCGCGCACTGCTTGCCGCCGGCGAGAACGAAGCGACGATGGATATTCCGCTCGGACCGGATATCGGCCAGTGCTGCGGCGGACGGGTGACGCTGGTATTGGACCGGTTGGACAAGGGTGCCAGGCAGGACCTCGTTGACGCGATGCGCCGGCAGGATGAGGCGCTGCCGCAGGTGCTGATATTTGGCGCCGGCCATGTGGGCAAGGCGCTATGCGCGGCGCTCAGCCTGCTGCCGGTCAGGATCATTCTGGTGGAGACGCGCCAGGCGGAACTGGATGGCGCGCCGCCCGGAATCGAAAAACACCTGACCGCCATGCCCGAAAGCCTGGTCGGGCAAGCTCCGCCCCATTCCGCCTTTGTGGTGACGACGCATGATCATGCGCTTGATTTTCTCATCGTCAGCCAGGCGCTGGCCCGCGATGATGCTGCCTATGTCGGCATGATCGGCTCAAAGACAAAACGCGCCACCTTTGCCAGATGGCACGAGAAGGAAGGCGGCAAGAGATCCGATAGCGACAGGCTGATCTGCCCGATTGGCGGCAGCGCCGTGCGCGACAAGCGTCCGCAGGTCATTGCCGCGCTGGTGGCCGCAGAAATCATGACGGCCTTTGCCGTTTGACACTCACATTGGCGCGTTGTTGATCTCGACAACATTGAGATCGGGGTCGTTCAGATAGACCTGAATGAAACCGGTGGGACTGTCGCGCAACAGCACCATCCGCTTTGGATCGCCCTCTTCGGCCGTTTCGCTGTATCCAAGCCGCGTCAGATCGGCCAGCACTGCATCCATATCATCGGTGCGGAAGGCAAAATGCGCATCCGCGATGTCGACCGCCGGATTGCTGCGGTGGGTTCCGGGCGGGTGATCGATGATGTGGATCTGGCGGTCGCCGCAGGCGAACCAGGCGCCGTCGAAGGCAAAATTGGGTCTTTTCAAAAGCTCCAGTCCGATCACATCGCGGTAGAAGGCGACGGAGCGGGCGACATCGCGCGCCAGTATCGATACGTGGTGCAGGATCAAATTCTGCATGGTGTTTTTCCCTTTATTCTCTGGCGCGTTACTGCAGGGCAGCGCGGATCATCTTCTGGCAGCGGGCCGCCATGAAATCAATGAACAGCCGCAATTTCGGATCCTGAAAATCCTTGTGCGGAAAGATCACCGCCAGTTTCGCCTCCACCGGCGGTGTGTCTGGCAGAACCTCGACAAGCTGACCTGATTTGAGATATTTCTGCACCTCGAAGCGCGGCCTGCTGGCAATGCCGTGGCCGTTGAGCGCCCATTCCAGCAGCACATCGCCATCATCGGAATCAAAAGCGCCGCTGACCTCGATCTTGCGCACACCGTCCGGCGTCTGCAAGGTCCAGACATATTCATTGGAGCCGGGAAAGCGCAACAGCAGGCAATTGTGATTGCCGTGGATCAGATCATCGATGCTCTGCGGCATGGAATGTTTGACGAAATAGTCCGGCGCGGCGCATAGAACCCGTTCACAATCCATCAGGCCGCGCATGCGCAGGCTGGAATCCTCAATCACCCCCAGCCGGAAAGCCAGATCGATGCTTTCCTTCAGCATGTCGACATTGTGGTCCGACAGCCGCAGGCGCACCATGATATCGGGATATTGATCATGAAATTCCGGGATACCGGAAGCAATGAACCTGCGGCCAAAGCCCAGCGGCGCAGTCACCCGGATGGTGCCCTTCGGCTGGCCGGAAACCGATGCGATCGACGCCTCGGCATCTTCCACGGCCTTGACGATGCGCCCGGCGCCAACATAGAAAATCTTGCCCTGTTCCGTCGGTGTCAGCTGGCGTGTCGTGCGGTTGAACAGGCGCACACCAAGGTATTTTTCCAGTTCCTTCACCCGATTGCTGGCGACTGCCGGCGACAGCCGCATATCGCGCCCGGCGGCAGAAAGATTGCCCAGTTCGACCACCCGAAGGAAGACCTTTATATTTTCAAAATATGACATGGGTCATTCCTATTATTATTTAGTTTTTTTTGAAAGTCATCCGGTGAGTTTTCGCTTTCAAAAAATGCCCGCGCCCTGCAAAATGGCGCAAACCAAAGGGGAAGCCGCATGTATGAATTTGCCATTGCCTGGGACTGGCTGTCTTTTGCCGCGCGCTGGCTGCACGTCGTGACGGCCATCGCCTGGATCGGCTCGTCCTTCTATTTCATTGCCGTGGATCTGGGCCTGCGCCAGCGCCCCGGATTGCCCGAAGGCGTCCATGGCGAGGAATGGCAGGTGCACGGCGGCGGTTTCTACCATATCCAGAAATATCTGGTGGCCCCGGCCGAAATGCCGGAGCATCTGACCTGGTTCAAATGGGAATCCTATGCCACCTGGATGTCCGGCTTTGCGATGATGTGCATCGTCTATTATGCCGGCGCCGACCTCTATCTGATCAATCCGGAGGTGCTGGACATTTCAGCCCCCGTGGCGATCATCATCTCGCTGGCATCCATCGTCTTTGGCTGGATCGCCTATAATTTTCTGTGCAAGGCCTCGCTTGGCTACTCCGACACCTTCCTGATGGTGTTCCTGTATCTTGTGCTCGTTGCCATGGCCTGGGGTTTTACGCAGGTGTTCACGGGCCGCGCGTCCTTCGTCCACCTGGGGGCCATCACGGCGACAATCATGTCGGCCAATGTGCTGCTGATCATCATTCCCAACCAGAAGATCGTTGTTGCCGACCTGGTTGCCGGGCGCAAACCCGATCCGAAATACGGCAAGATCGCCAAACAGCGCTCGACCCACAACAATTACCTCACCCTGCCGGTGATCTTCCTGATGTTGTCGAACCATTATCCGCTGGCCTTTGCCACCGAATACAATTGGGTGATTGCATCGCTGGTCTTCCTGATGGGTGTCACCATCCGCCACTGGTTCAACACCCGCCATGCCCGCAAGGGCAATCCCACCTGGACATGGCTGGTCACGCTGGTGCTGTTCATCCTCATCATGTGGTTGTCGACAGTGCCGAAAATTCTGACCGGTGAAAGCGAAGAGGCCTCCATGCAGGTCGCACCGGCCTTTGCGCGTTTTACAGCCGATGCCCATTACCCGGCGGCAAAGGACGTGATCGTGTCGCGCTGCTCCATGTGCCACGCGCAGGAGCCCGTCTGGGAAGGCATTATCGCCGCGCCCAAGGGCGTCATGCTGGAAGAGGATGCACAGATTGCCTCTCATGCGCTCGAAATCTACCTGCAGGCCGGGCGCAGCCACGCCATGCCACCGGCCAATATCACGCGGATCGCGCCTGAAGAACGAAAGATGCTGGTGGCCTGGTTTGAAAGCGCCGCAGCCTCCAAAACGGAGAATGCCCAGTGACTTCACGGCTGATCAGGGGACGGCTTCTGTCCTTCAAGGATGTGCCCCGGGACATCGATGACACATCATCCTACAGCTATGAGGAAGATGGCGCGGTCCTGACCACGGACGGCGTGATCATCGCCTCGGGCGATTATGCGCGCGTGAAACAACAGGCACCGGCGGAGGCCATCGCGATTGATCACCGACCCCATCTGATGATGCCCGGCTTCATCGACACCCATCTGCACTTTCCGCAAATGCAGGTGATCGGCTCCTATGCGGCGGCTCTGCTCGAATGGCTCAACACCTATACATTCGTCGAGGAGCAGAAATTTGTTGATCCGGTTCACGCGGCGCGCATCGCCACGGCCTTTTTCGACGAGCTTGTGCGCCATGGCACAACCAGCGCCGTGGCCTATTGCTCCGTTCACAAGAGCTCCGCCGAGGCGTTTTTCAGCGAAAGCCACAGGCGCAATTTCCGCATGATCGCCGGCAAGGTGATGATGGATCGCAATGCGCCGCCTGCCCTGCTCGATACGCCGCAATCGGGCTATGACGATACCAAGGCAATCATCGAGGAATGGCATGGCAAGGGCCGCCAGATGGTGGCCATCACGCCGCGTTTCGCCATTACCTCCAGCCCCGAACAGCTGGACATGGCCGGCGCGCTGATGCGGGAATTCCCCGACCTGCACATGCAGACGCATCTGTCGGAAAACCACGCCGAAATCGCGTTTACCAAAGAGCTCTATCCGCAGCACCATGACTATGTGGCGGTCTACGACCATTACAGCCTGCTGGGACCCAAAAGCCTGTTCGGCCATTCCATCCACCTCAGCGACCGCGAGGCCGATGCCATGTCGGCCAGCGGTTCGGTCGCGGTCTTCTGCCCGACCTCCAATCTGTTTCTGGGCAGCGGTCTCTTCGACCTCAAGACTCTGGATGAGCGCGACGACCCGGTGCGCATCGCCATTGCCACCGATATCGGCGGCGGCTCCAGCTATTCAATGCTGCGCACACTGGATGAGGGCTACAAGATCCTGCAATTGCAGGGCCAGCGCATGACGCCGCTGGAAAGCTTCTACCGCATCACCCTCGGCAATGCCCGGGCGCTGTCGCTGGAAGATAAGATCGGCTCCATCGAACCCGGCCGCGAGGCCGACATGGTGGTGCTCAATGCCGGCGCCACACCGGCCATGGCGCTGAGAATGGAAACAGTGACCAAGCTGAGCGAGGAACTCTTCCTGCTGCAAACGATGGGCGACGACCGCGCCATCGTCGAGACCTATGTTGCGGGCGAACCGGCGAAGAGTGTTTTGTAGGGTGGGGTGGGGGTAACACAGCAACGTACAATTGAATAAGATTCCAAAAATTACGGCCAAATTATTTCATTCAAATAATTCATGTGAAATTACATAAAAATACATAGATATGGACAGATTTTCGAACATTACAATCAGCAACAGAAGCCACAGACAAATGAATACCACCAATTACAATTGACAATAACTCTGGCCGCACTGCTCTGTCGAACATCAATGTTATAGTTTGGAGGGCTCGGTTTGCGTCATACGGTGCTGCGCTAAACCTGCAGGGCAGCGCTTGAAATAATTTCCGAAGATGTAACAATGGTCATGTAGTTTGTATATTCGGTAAGCGCAGGAGTTAGAATTCACGGTTTCGGTTAAGGTGTTAGACTTTTGATTTTGCGTGGCTTCATGGCACAAACGAGTTCAATATTTTTGGGGAATACGATATGCCAATATCCGTAATCGTTGGAGGCCAATTCGGTTCTGAGGGAAAAGGCAAAGTTGCGCTTGAGATGGTACGGCGATCAATTTCGCCTACCACTTTGGTCAGGGTTGGTGGCTCCAATTCTGGACACACTGCTTATGACAAACAAGGCAGCAAGTGGGCGCTTCGGCAAATGCCTGCAGGCTGTATCGATTGCAATGTGGATGTAGTATTTCCACCCGGCTCCTATTTGGACGTTGAGCTGCTTAGCGCTGAGATCGAAACACTGCGCTTTCCGAAAGAAAAAATATTCGTCAGCCCTTATGCAAAGATAGTCACAGCTCAGCATAAGGAATGGGAACGAAAAGCTGGATTGAAAGACGCAATAGGCTCTACGGGCTCAGGGGTTGGTGCGGCAGTGCTGGCTATGACCGCCCGTGAAGGCAGAGGAATTGGATTACCCACTTTGTTTGCAGAAGATTGTGGGCCATTGCAAAACTTTCTTGCTGACACCTCTGCGCTTCTGCGAAGGAAGTTGAATGTCGGCGACCGAATTGTCATCGAAGGAACTCAGGGTTTCGGTCTTTCTCTGATAGATGGTGGTTATTGGCCTAAGGCTACCGCTAGACAGACTACGGCAGCTGGTGCTGTAGCTGAGGCCGGACTGAGTCCTATTGATGTGGACGATATTACGATGGTTTTGCGCGCTTTCCCCATTCGTGTCTCAGGCGATTCAGGGCCTTTGCCGAATGAGCTTACCTGGGAGGAAATTGCTCAATCCGCAGGCAAAAATGATTTACGCGAATATACAACAGTAACCAAACGTCTAAGAAGAGTAGGCAGATTTGATTCTGAACTTGTTCTGCGGGCAATTGATGCAAACAACCCCACAAGAATTGTTATGAACCATTTGGATTACCTAGGAAACGATTCGGAGATTGGTTTGCGAGGAAGTAATGTGCATCAATTTATCGAAGATGTAGAAATAAAAATTGGCCGAAAGCTTGATTGGTTGGGATTCTCTCCTTTCGGAATTAGAGAAAAAGAAAGTCACTCATGAAGGAAACAAACCGGCATACTCAGAAAGAATTGGAACCTTGCTGGAAACGCACAGACCCGTTCGGTTGTGAGATTGCTCCAGCCCTACTCTCTCAAATAGAAATAGAGCGTTACGTATCTGAGTTTCCACTGGTAAAGCCGTTCGATAAAAGTCGCCTTAAGCCAGCCTCTTATGAGGGTAGAATAGGTAAAAATGCATTTATTTATAATGAAAATGGACGCAGACAGGAAATTCAAACAGCAAAATGCTCTAACGGCTTTCTAGAAATCCCCAAGATGTCGATAGTGTATGTGGAAAGCGACATTGAGTTCAACCTACCTTATTATATCGGATTAAGATTCAACCTCCGAATTAGGCATATTCACAGAGGACTTCTATTGGGCACTGGCCCTTTGATTGACCCCGGATATCACGGCAAAATTTTAATTCCATTACATAACCTGACCTCAGAACCCTACCATATATCAGTCGACGAGGGGCTATTCTGGGTAGAATTCAGCAAAACAACATACCTCGCTGAAAACGACCCAAAACGCGAAGTGAATGCACCGCCAAGATGGGCGGTAGGAGAGTCTGAAGATTGGATAGATCGCGCATCTAAGGATCCAAAAACCGGAATGAGCGTTCCTATCCAGAGCTCTATTTCTGTGGAATCTGAGAGAATTTTCAAAATTGCAAATAAGTCCAAAAAAATCGCTTCTAATACTCGAAATTTTGTTATGGGTTTCGGATTTCTTTCAATTACCGTTGCCGGTCTCGGTCTGGTATACTTCCTGACCAATTTCGTCCAGAACACTTACGGACAGATAAACATTTCTCGGGCACACATGCAGGCTTCTTTAGACAAATATGAGAAGAAACTTTCCACGGTAGACAGCAGGATGGGTGAGCTTGCCATAGAAAATGCACACCTGAATGAGGAATTGGCAGGTATCCGACAAAAAAACGAAATCCTTCAGCGTCAAATACTGGCATTTACTGATAATTACCCAAAACCTTAGAAGCAGAAGATGTGTTTAAAATTTTGACCAATCATATTAATTTAGACGAAAACTCATCATCTTCAAATTTTTGAAAAATAGCGAGAAATTCCGATTTATGCAAAACAGATATGCTGGCGACATTGGAGACTATATTAAGCTCTCTCTTCTTCGACACATTTCGATCGGAAAAATGCTAGGTATTGCTTGGTATCTCTATCCAGACGAGACGCACAATGCAGACGGGAAGCACACTAAATATTTGGCGGAGGCCGGCAAATGGCGCTCCTTGGATCCCTTTTTATTCGACGCTCTGAGCAAAGTCGTAGCCGGGGGACGAACAGTCGCAGCCCTTCAGAGTTCACGAGCTCTGCAAGCAACTGCCGTTTGCAGCAAAACCATTTCAAACAATTTAATACCAAAAGAGAGAAGCGCCACCCGACGGAAATGGTTTGAGTATAACTTGAGGAAACTAGAGTGTTGCGATCTTGTATTCGCCGATCCTGACAACGGGATTATTGATGACGCTGAACATCGAAGGAAGCTGCCCACTTTTGGCAAGCAAATGCCGCTCTCTGAGGTGCTCGCTATAGCTGAGGGCCGCACTGCTGTGATATATCATCACAATACGCGCTTTAAGGGTGGGCATGACAAAGAAGTTGATTTTTGGCTTGATCAACTCGGCGCCAACGCAATCGCGGTCCGAGCAAACGCATACAGTTGCCGCACATTCTTCATCGTGAATCCAGATGAAGAGCTAACAGCACGCACAGAAGATTTTTGCACACGTTGGTCTGGGCACAAGGTCAGATTACATTGTCGTTGAACCGCTCCCTGATTTTGGACCACTCGGGATTTGCTACGCTACCCAATCTTCTCCCAAGGGGAGTTGATTTTTTTCTACTTCATTCAAAATAGCGGGCTGGTTTGGCCATCTGAATTTATCAGCATCATTAGACGAAATTCCCGGTTGCGCGGTGCGGTCGTTCTTCATTTTCGTGTTTACGCCATATCTCCATCGGCAAGCAATGGCGCATCAAACCGAAGCAAAATACGCCATACCACCGTAAACCCGGTTGACGGCTTTGTCGGACGCTCATAGAGCTTCGCCTTTCATTTCACTTTGGAAGGATCGGGCATGGCGCAGCGTGGCCACGCGTTGGGTGTGGATTTCGGCACCTCGAATTCGGCAGCGGGCTATCTTTGCGATGGCAAGCCGCGGCGCATCGAAATGGCGCCCGGTCAGACCAGCCTGCCAACCACATTCTTTTTCGATTTCGATACAAAGCAAACGCTGATCGGCGAACCGGCAAACCAGGCCTTGCTTGACGGCGCCCATGGGCGCTTCATGCGGGCGCTCAAGCGTGTGCTTGGCACGACATTGATGCACGAGAAACGCCAGATCCTCAATGAGCGCGTGACCTTCGTCGAGATTATCGGGCGCTTTCTGCATGAAATCAAAATGCGTGCCGAAATCCAGACCGGTCTGGTCTTTGACCGCGCCCTGTCGGGCCGTCCGGTTGTGTTTCATGGCCTTGGGGACAAGCGGGAGGATCAGGCCGAGGCGGACCTGCGCGCCTGCTATCTGGCTGCCGGGTTCCTGGAGGTGGATTTCATGCCTGAACCGGAAGCCGCCGCCATTGCCAGTGATGCAACCGGGCAGTCGCGGGCGATTGGTTTGATCGTCGATGTTGGTGGGGGCACCTCGGATTTTTCGCTGTTCCGCTCCGGCGATGGGGATGTTGAAATCCTGGCCAATCACGGCATTCGCATTGGCGGCACCGATTTCGACCGCTCGGTCAGTATCGATCGGGTGATGCCGCTTCTCGGGCGGGGCTCACAGTTGCGCAAGCTGATTGGTCCGGACCTTGTCGCCGCCCCCAATGCGATTTTCTACGATCTGGCGACCTGGGAAAAAATTCCCTTCCTCTATTCCGCCGAGAAACTCCGGATGGTTGAAGACATGAGGCGGGTCGCGCAGGAGCCGAAGAAAGTGGAGCGCCTCGCCACCGTATTGCAGGACCGGCTCGGGCATGATCTGGCCTTTGCCGTCGAACGCGGCAAGATCAAGGTCAACAGCGGAGAGCAGCAGGTTGAAATCGCGCTTGAAAAGATCGAGCCGGGTCTTACCGCGCTGCTGCAGAAGGCGGCGCTGCATGAAATTCTGCGGCCCTACAGCAGTGACCTGCGCACCGGCGCACTTGAGACAGTGCAGATGGCAGGCCTTGATCCCTCACAGGTCGAACGGGTGATCTATGTCGGCGGCTCCAGCCTGATGACGATGGTTTCCGAAACAATGACAGCGCTCTTCCCGAACGCCGAGCATTCATTCTCCGAAGTCTTCACAGCCGTGACGGATGGCCTCGCACTGGCGGCGGGGCGCACGTAGCGGCCCGCTTGTCACCCTCAGCCCGATCAACTGCCCCGATAGGTCGAATAACCATAGGGTGAGATCAGCAGGGGCACGTGGTAATGGGCGTTCTTGTCGGCGATGCCGAAGCGGATGGGGATGATGTCGAGGAAGGCGGGTTTTTGCAGCCGGATGCCCTCAAGCCGCAGATAGTCGCCGGCATGAAACACCAGTTCATAGGTGCCCGCAGCCATTAACTCATCGGCCAGCAAAGGCGCGTCGCAGCGGCCATCCGCATTGGTGGTGACCGTCTTGATCAGCGTGCGATTTTCTCCGCTGAGGCCATAAAGTTCGATGACAAGGCCTGCAGCCGGATTGCCCGAAGCGGTGTCCAGAACATGGGTTGTCAATCGCCCTGTGGGTGCGGTCATGCCTGTACTCCCTGATGCATGGCTATGTCTGTTCCTGCGGCTCGATACGATAGGCCGAAGGATAGGTTGATTCCTCAAGATTAATGCCGCTGCCAACCCTGTCAACCACGATGAACGAAGTCGGCTCGCACAGAGCCATCAGCGGGTGGTGCCAGATATTGGGGCGGTAGTTCACGCCCTGCAGGCCGGTGGCTGAAAAGACCTTTGGACGACCGGGCCTGCCATTGTCGTCATCGGCGACAATGACCAGCCAGGGCCGCTCGCTCAGCGGATAAAAGGACTGGCTGCCCAGCGGATGGCGCTCCATCATCTCCACGGCATAGGGAAAACGCCGTGGCTGGCCGCGAAAAATGCTGATGCTGGCCTTGCCGTCGCCATGGATCTCGGCCTGCGACAGCCCATGGAAGCGCTCGGTCGTGCCACCATTGATCAGTTTGATCTCGGCGCCCTCCATTTCCAGCACATCGCCATAGGGGGCAAAATCCTGCCGGGTCAAAGGCTTTACGGTGAGAATGTCAGACATGTCAGGCCTTGTATCCGAAAATCCGCAGGCGGGAAACACCACCATCGGGATGGATGTTCAAGCGAATATGGGTGAAGGAACGGTCCGTCTCAATCGCATCTCCGGTAAATTCATGGATGTGATCCATTTGCAATTTCTGACCGGTCAATATCGGGGTCCAGTCTTTCGAGGCATCAACCTGCGCATCATCGAGCACGCCGGTTACACCGGGAATATTGGCGCCCAGCAGGTCGCAATGGCTGGGGTAATTTCCCTTGAAATGGGCCGTATCAACCACAACCCGGCTGATCGTCCCGGCGTGTCCGAGCCGAATGATCGCCCAGTCATGGCCGGGGCCACGGCGGCGGGCGGTTTCCCATCCATCGCCCATGTTGACGCCGCGTCCCGGACCCAGCATCCGATCGGGCGAACCGAAATGGGCATCAGACCAGGCCAGCGCCCGGCCCCCATGAAACACATAGGCCAGATCGACTTCCTGATCGGCAGCAATTCTGTCCCAGTCAAAATGCGCTGAACCATAGACCCGCAGACGGGCAATACCGCCATCGGGATAGATATGCAGGCGCAGATGCGTCCAGACGCGCGTGGCCATGGCCTCGTCAGCGATTGCACAGAAATGATGCGCGCCAGGCCCCAGATCCGTCGCGGCCAGGATCTCCGTCCAATCGGAATTGTCATCCGGTTCGCCCTCTTCCAGACAGATGGCCTCGATGCTGGCGCGGGGCGGATAATTGCCGGTGAAATGGCTGGTATCAATATCAAAGCCGGCAATGCGCCCGGCCATGGCCAGTTTGATGACGCCCCAGTCATGACCGGCGACCCGCTTGCGGCGCGATTCCCAGCCATCCATCCATTTGCCATGATCGTCGAACTTGTCGGCAATGAAGACCGGCGCCTCGTCGCTCAGCATGCGCTCCAGCGGTGCGAAAAACTCGTCCGTTGAATAGAGCGCCCTGGCGCCCAGACGGGCGGAGGCCAGATTGATGGCTCCATGGGTGAAGTCCGGCAATGCGTCGGCCTGGTCGTCCGGCTTTACAAGTGTGTTCATCATCTACTCCGTCAAAATGGCAGCAAGCCGCAGCCCGGCAATCTTTTCCACCTGCCCGCAGGCAGTCTCAAATTCTTCTTCCGCCGTATTGGCGATGCGCGCACGAAATGCGGCGAGGATGTCGTCCTTGCCAAGACCCTTCACCGCGATGATGAAGGGAAAACCAAAACGGCTCTGGTATTCTTCGTTGAGACGGGTGAATTCCGCATGTTCGGAAACGCTCAGCCGATCCAGTCCGGCGCCAGCCTGCTCGGATTTTGAGTCTTCTGTGAGGTCACCGGAAATGGCCAGTTTGCCGGCAAGGTCCGGATGCGCCAGCAATACGGCCAGTCTTTCACCATGGCTTGCCTGCCGGAAGACCTGGCACAGGGCTTTGTGAACGGCATTGCGTTTCGCAGGGTCGGCGATAGCACCGCTGTCGAAGGCGCGTTCCGCCACCCATCGGGAATGTTCAAAAACGCCGCCACATCGGGCGAGAAAATCGTCACGCGCACGCATCTAAAGCGCTCCATCCGGCTGGTGGTTGTCATGCCAGTGGCGGGCAATATCAATGCGCCGTGCAACCCATGCATCCTCGTGGGAGGCGACATAGTCGAGAAAACGCGCCAGCGCTGCGGCCCTGCCGGGACGGCCAACCAGGCGACAGTGCAGGCCGACCGACATCATCTTTGGCGCACCCTGCCGGCCCTCTTCCAGAAGCGTGTCGAAACTGTCCTTCAGATAGGTATAAAACTGGTCGCCGGAATTGAAGCCCTGCGGGGTGGCAAAGCGCATATCGTTGGCATCCAGCGTATAGGGAACGATCAGATGTGGCGCCTTGGGGCCCTTGACCCAATAGGGCAGATCATCCGCATAGGAATCGGAAGAATAGACAAAGCCGCCCTCCTCTATGGCCAGATCAACGGAATGCAGCGAACTGCGTCCTGTATACCAGCCATCAGGGCGTTTGCCGGTCACCTGAGTGTGCACCCGGATGGCTTCATCGACGAGGACCTTTTCCTGTTCGCGTGTGTAGTCGCGGTGTTCAATCCATCTGAGACCATGGGAGGCGATTTCCCAATCGGCTTCCTGCATGGCGGCAACGGCATCGGGATTGCGCTGGATGGCCATGCCGACGGCAAAGACGGTCACCGGCATCTGCCGTGCGGTGAACATGCGCCACAGACGCCAGAACCCGGCACGCGATCCATATTCATAGATCGATTCCATGTTCATGTGGCGTTGCCCCGGCCAGGGCGCAGCGCCGACGATTTCCGACAGGAAGGCTTCCGAGGCCGCATCGCCGTGCAGAATATTGTTCTCGCCGCCTTCTTCGTAATTGATGACGAACTGGACAGCCACCTTGGCATCATTGGGCCATTGCGGATCCGGTGTATTGCGGCCATAGCCGATCATGTCGCGCGGATATTCTGACAAGTTTTTGCTCCTGAATTTGCAAACAGGACCATAACACCTGAGGCGGGAATACTCGACGGCCTACAGGCGCAATTTTTATTGAAACTGTTTCACTGTCCGCACGCCCCGGATCCCTCAGCGGGCAGATTTTCCGGCGGAGACAATCGCCTCAACAAGCGCCTTGCCCGCCGTTTCCACTGCCCCGCTGTTGTCGATGACAATGGCATCGGACAATTGCGCATCCAGCTCTCTGCCGCGATCAAGCCGTTGCAGGATCTGGTCGCGATCTTCACGCCCGCGTGCGGCAAGACGGCTGGCCAGCACGTCCCGGCGGGCGGTGATATTGATCACCACGAAATTGGCGTAACGCTGTTTCAGACCGGCCAGGGCTGCCCGCGAGCCATTGCATACGGCTGTCTTGCCATCGGCAATCAGGGCATCGATTTCGGCGGGCAGGCCATACATCAGGCCATGGGCCTGCCAGGCAAAGGCAAAATGCCCGTCTTGCACCAGACCTTCAAAGCCTGCATCTGTCGCCGGAATATGATTCTCTGTGGCCCCGTCGGTCGGCCGGGTGATGACCCGCTGCACGAAAAAAACATCCCGGCGGTCCTTCAGCGCGTCGCGGGCAAAATTCATCAGCGTATCCTTGCCGGCGCCACTGGCGCCGACTACGGCGATGAATGTTCCGTTTTCGACCGGCTTGAGTACTGACCTGTCGGCGATTTTTTCCACAAGAAGCGACATCAGACCACCCGGCGACCTTCCCGCCAGACCGTGCGCACAATGGGGATCTGGTGATCGACGGCCACACGCACCAGGTCGCCGCGCTTGCCGACGGAGATTGCGCCGCGATCATCAAGGCCGGAAGATTTGGCGGGATTGGTCGAGACCATCCGGATGGCCTGCGGCAAAGTAATCCCCTCGACCATATCGCCGAGGCAGAAGGCCGACTGGATCAGGCTGAAGGGGATATAGTCGGAAGAGAGAATATCCAGCAGGCCATGGCGGGCCAATTCGCTGGCTGCCACATTGCCCGAATGGGAACTGCCGCGCACCACATTGGGTGCGCCCATCAAAACGGCCAGCCCTGCCTCTTTCGAGGCTTTCGCCGCTTCGAATGTGGTTGGAAACTCGGCCACTTCAATGCCCTGTTCAATGGCTTCATCGACATGTTGCAGCGTGGCATCATCATGGCTGGCCAACACGATGCCGCGTTTGCGGCAGGCCTCGGACAGGATGATCCTGTGACGGTTGGAATTGGCCTCGGATTCGGCAATGCGCCTTTCACAGAAGGCGCGGAAAACCGTATCACTCATTTTCAGTTTGCCCTGATAATAGGTGCTGTAGGCTTCCATCCTGGCAAATTGGCGCTGGCCCGGCGCATGGTCCATCAGGGAGACCAGACGCACCCGGTCATAATCATCAAAGGCGACAAATCCCTCATGGCAGTCGGGAGCCGAGACTTCACAGCGCAGATGCAGGTAATGATCAGCGCGCAGGCGGTTGCTGCGACAGCCATCATTGATCGCATCGGCCAGCAGGACCATGTCTTCGCTTCGCATGTCCTGTTCATCGTCCATGCCGATGCGCAGGGCATCAAGCACGGTGGTAATGCCCGAGGCGCATATCTGTGCATCATGGGCCTGGACCGCCGCATAGGGGTTCCAGCGGACCTTCGGACGCGGCGCATAATGGCCTTCCAGATGGTCGGTGTGCAATTCGACCAGACCGGGAATGACATAGTCCCCTTCCATGTCATCACCCGCAGTGACAGCGGTATTGCCTCCGATATCGACAATCAGACCATCGCGGATCAGGACAGAGCCTTCCACAATCTCGTCTTCCAGGACAATGCGGGCATTTTTCAAAAGCAATTCAGTCATTCTGTTTCCGTGTTCAATCGCTGTCTCGTCAGGCAAGCATGATACCAGATGGCCATGGGCTTGCCCCGAAATTGTGTCTCAAGCCGGCATGCGGGGCCATTGATTGCATGCAGACCATGTTCATGCCGTTCGGCGCTGTTCCACCTCACCCAGTGAAAACAGCGAATGGACCTGAAAGGGTGCGCCGGGTTCTTCTTCAATAAAGAGTGCGAGGTTGCGCACCTCGACCGGCTCACTGAGAACCGGATCAAAAAATGTATGCAATGCCTGTTCGATGCGCATCACATCGCTGTCCTCGACAGGCCCTGTCAGGGTCATGTGAAAACGAAATTCCTCGAAAACATAAGGGTAGCCCCAGCGATGCAGGTTGGCCAATTGCGCAGGTTTGAGTTTTTGCGGGTTGCGGCGCTCGATATCGGCATCGCTCATCGGCGCACGGAACCGGTCAAAATCGCGAACGACACGGGCGGCAAGGTCATTCAATGGCGCGACGGGGCCTGTGGGAACCAGCGCGAAGAATGGACCGATCCGTCTGATTTCCATTTGCGGAATCTCAAAGCGCGGCGTGGCGTGGGCGAAAGCCGCCATCGCGCCGAGCAATGCATCCTCGCCGCTATCGGACGCCAGATGAAACGGGGCCTTCAGCGTGCCGTGGAAACCATAGCGTCGCGGCGCTGCCGTGTGGAACGCAATCTCCGCATCATTCAAGCCGGTGATCGCCGGTGCCTCGATGGTTTCGCCCGAAAACGCATTGCGCCCCAGCCAATTGGTGGCAACCCGGTGCAAGGGGTCATTATCCGAGGGGGTAAAATATATCGCGTAGCGCATTCATTTTCCTCGATTCTTCAGAATCATCTGACCGTCTGTATAGAATGTTTATGCGACGACTTTATGCACCAAAAGAAAAGTCGGTTCAGTGCGATCTGTTGTCATTGCCCATCAGGCGTTTGCGGATCGCATTCGATATATTGTCAAAAATGAAAACCGTCGCCAGGATCAGCAAAACCATATAGGCGACATTTTCCCAATCTGCGTTGGTGCGCATGGCTTCCCACAGTTTCAGGCCGATGCCGCCCGCGCCAACCGCGCCGATAATGGTGGCGGAACGCGTATTGGATTCCCAGAAATACAGCGACTGGCTGACAAACAGCGGCAGCACCTGCGGCACGACGCCATAGCGCTGAACCAGCACCGGCGAAGCGCCGACAGACCGTATGCCTTCGCGCTGCCTGTCGTCAATGTTCTCCAGCGACTCGGCGTAAAGTTTGCCGAGGGTTCCCGTATCGGTGAAAAAGATGGCGGAGATGCCGGCCAGTGGCCCCGGCCCGAAGGCCCGGGTGAAAAACAGCGCCCAGATCAGCATGTCGACGCAACGCAGGAAATCGAACAGGCGCTTGAGGAACTGATTGAGAAAACGGTTCGGCGTGATGTTGCGGGCAGCCATGAAGGCCAGCGGAAAGGCCAGAATGGAGGCAAACAAAGTGCCGACAAATGCCATAACGATGGTCTGCAACAGTTTCAACCAGACATCGGCGTGCTGCCATTCGGCATTGTTGAGGAAATTGTTCCAGGCGAGCGCCAGATTGGACCGGTCCGGATCCATCCGTTCGCCCGAAGTAATCAGACCTAGAACTTCCGAAAAGGTCTTGTTCCAATAGGGTGATCTTGTGTCGAACCAGAAGTTTTCCCAGCCAAGAAAGCGCTGGCGAATTTTTACCTCGTCATTTTCAACCTCAAGACTGCCGGCAAAGCCGAAGCGCATCAGAATGTCACCATCGGCGGCGACCTTCTGGATGGCCCATGGTGGCAGGTCACCGCGCGCGATCACTGTTTTTTCAGGGATGACATCGATCAGAAGTTCATCACCGCGGTAATCGATGCGCACCAGGCCGGGGATGATCTCCACCTTTGCCGCGCCGATGGCGAGATTGACACGGGTGACCACAGTTTCCCGTGCGGTTTTCACTTCGGCCGGCACGAGCGGTTCTGCCAGACTGTTTGCAGGTGCATCATTTTGCGGCGCCATGAAGCTGTTACCGGCAGACAGGCCCCGACCACCAGCCTGGGTGCCGGGCGCGCCGGGCGCCATGAAGCTGCCAGCCGATTGCGTGCTGTTTTCCGTGCCTATGCCGGCCCCGGCCTCCATCGCGGCCTGCCGCTCCACCTGGGCTGTGGCTTTTTGCAGCCAGTGCGGATCCGGGTTGTCCCCCAGCGGTGAAAACCGCGGGAATTCGACATTCAGATAGTTGCCGTCATATTCGACATCCGGACGCACTTCATAGCTGATCCAGTCAGCCAGATAGGTGCCGGCAATGGCCCAATTGCCATTGGAAAGGGTTGCCCCGATGCCAAACAACGACCAGGCAAAAACAATATAGAGACCAACACCTGCAGCAATCAGCGGTGCGCGCAAGCGTTCCATCAGGGGTCGGTGAAAGACATCGTGATGGCGCGCCATGATCTCTTCGATCGACTGGGCTGTAAGAGTTGTCATGGGTCAGTCTCCACTGCCAAAGGCGAAAGCCTGATTGCCGACGATGCGTTTGCGCAAATAGGCCGAAAACTGATCGACAGCCACGATGGTGGTAAACAGCAGGATGACGATGGCCAAAGTCTTGGCCTCATGGCCCCGGCTGATGGAAAGCCGCAGGGATTCACCGATCCCACCGCCGCCAACGGCGCCGATAATGGTTGAGGCGCGCACGTTGATCTCCATGCGCAGCAAGGTGTAGGAGAGAAAATTGGGCATGACCTGCGGCACGATGGCGAACCAGACGCGCTCGACCCAGTTACCGCCAACGGCACGCAGGCCTTCCTCAGCCCGCATATCGGCATTTTCCACGACCTCGAAGAACATTTTCCCCAGTGAGCCGATCGTATGAATGGCAACGGCCATGATCGCCGGAATGGGACCAAGCGACAGGATGGCGAGGAAGAACCCGGCTATGACGATTTCGGGAAAGGCGCGCAGCACCTCCATGAACCGGCGCACGAAAAAACGCAGCCAGCGACGGGTGGTCAGATTGGCAGCAGCAAGAAAACAAAGGACAAAGCCGAAGGCAAAACCAACCAATGTTGCAAGCAGCGCGATGTTGATGGTTTCCACCATCTTGTAGACGTATTCCGGCACGTAGAACGTATCGGTGAGGTAATGGCGCCCGTCGGGGTAGTTATATTTCAGACTGCCATCGGCATAGGGGGTCGGCAGATCAAACAGAGCGCGCCAGATTTCCCAGCCGTCGCGCGGGATCAGGTCGCCGACAAAATCAAACAGGTGTGGCAGACGATCAAAAAACTTGCCGGCATTGGATTCATTTGCAAACCACAGAGACGCGGCGAGAACCGCCAGCAGGGCCAGCACGCCACCCCAGGTGTAGAAACGCCTTGTGCGCAACATCTCTTGCCAGTGGCGCTCGATGAGCTGTCCTTGTGGCGACAGGCGAACCTTGGGTAACGCAGTGCTCATGCAGAATATTCCATGGGAAGCAGATAAAGGCGTCGCGACCTATCAGCGGTCGCGACGCTATTTCAATCAGCCAATCAGCTGCCGATTTTGGCTTTGCGGGCTGCAATGATGGTTTTGTAGAAATCGACATCAACTTCCGTGAAACCCTTGTAGTCGCCGCCCTGGATCGCGCTGAAGCATTCAGCGTCTTTTTCAGGCAATGCCAGCATGAATTCCTTGAATTTGGTCTTCATGTCCGGGTCCATGGAGGAGCGAACGACAATCGGGCCATTGGGAATCTGCGGCGACTGCCAGACCTGTACCAGGTCGCCCATGTCGAGGATGCCCTTGTCGACCATCTTGCGCAGGTTGCCGGATGTGTAACCATCTTCAAACTTGCCAACGCCGGAAGACCAGGTTGTGCCCGCATCAAAATTGCCTTTGACAACTTCCAGAACAAGATTTTCATGACCGCCACCGAAGCCGGAGCCACCAAAATATTCTTCAATGGTTGTGCCGATATCGCCTGGCAGCGATACGCTTGGCACCAGGAAGCCCGATGTTGAATCAGGATCGGCAAAGCCGATTTTCTTGCCCTTCATGTCGGCCAGCGTCTTGATGCCGGAATCCTTGCGGGCAACCATGACGGAATAATAGCCGGTCGAACCGTCTGTCTGAATGGTTGTCAGGATCGGCTCAACGGCTGTCGGGTCGGACAGATAGACCTTTGCATAGCCGGAAGAACCAAGCTCGGCATAGTCGAGGGTTCCACCCAGAAGCCCCTGGATCACACCGTCATAGTCAGCGGCTGGAAACAAGGATACTTTTTCAACACCAAGCGCTTCGGGGAGTGTATCCTCCATGCACTGGAAGTTGCGCAGACGGTCGGCTTCGTTTTCGCCACCGAGGATGCCGATGCGGAAATCCTTCAGGTCTTCAGCCTGTACCATACCGGTCAGCATGGCCGTAATGGCCACCGCACCGAGAAGTGTTTTCTTGAACATGGGTTTCTCCTGTTTTGTCCCAGTCAGATTCAGTTTTGCAACAATTTGCCCTTTACGCGGGCGCTTCGATCATGATCCCGGCCCGCGATCACGCGGCAGGCACAAGCGGACCCACAGATTCCTTCTCCGCGCCAAGCACGGCGCCGAGACTCGTTGATGTGATGTCTTCAGACAATTCGTCGCCATCGGCGCCGTAGATCATCTTCACGGCGGCCCGCGTCAGTTCGCTGGCCGGACCGTCAAAAACAACCGCACCGGCAGACATGCCGATCACCCGTTCGCAATAGGACCGGGCTGTATCAAGCGTGTGGAGATTGGTGATGACGGTGATGCCCTCTTCCTCGTTGATGCTGCGCAGGGAATCCATGACGATCTTGGCGTTCATCGGATCAAGCGAAGCAATGGGCTCGTCGGCGAGCAGCATTTTAGGCTGCTGCATGAGGGCCCGGGCGATGGCAACGCGTTGCTGCTGTCCGCCGGACAGGGTCCCGGCCCGCTGCAACGCCGTCTGAGCGATACCAAGGCGCTCCAGCGATGCGATCGCCATGGCGCGTTCCTCAATGGAAAACGAGCCGATCAGGTTGAGCAGGGTCGAGCGATGGTTCAGCCGCCCCAGCAGAACATTGGTCAGAACATTCAGTCTTGGAACGAGATTGAACTGCTGAAAGATCATGGCGCAGTCGCGCTGCCAGTTGCGCAGTCCCGCACCGCTGAGAGATGATACAAGGGTCTCATTGAAGCGGATAATGCCGTCACTGGGATCGATCAACCGGTTGAGCATGCGCAGCAATGTCGATTTGCCGGCGCCCGAGCGACCGATCACGCCAACCATCTGTCCTTGCGGAATGGTCAGGGACACGTTTTTGACTGCGGTAAAATCACCGAACCGTCGCGACACATCTTCAAGCTTCAGCATCTTAATCCCCGTCCGTCTGGCCCCGGCCATCTCGCCATTGCTCGTGGGTAATCGGTTAGAGGCTGTGCATGAAGGTCCAACGACAGTTTCATGTCACTATTGTTACAATCCACAGTACCGGGGCTTTTTCCGCACCCGGGCTATTGATTGCCTCCTGTTGCCGAGGCGCAGAATCGAAAACCCGCCGGTGAAACCAGCGGGTCAGGCATCGAACATATTGCCAGGCGGCCCTATTGAACGGAGAATTTTTCGACAAATTGCTCGGCATCGAGGTTGCGAAAATCCTCCAGTGCCGCGTGAATGCGCTGGTGATCCCAGTCCCACCAGGCAAGGGCATCCATGGCGGCAGCAGTTGCTTCTGAAAATCGCCTGCGGATCAATTTGGCCGCCACGCCGCCGACAATCGTATAGGCTTCCACATCCTTCGACACGACAGCCCCGGCGCCGATAACGGCGCCATTGCCGATTGTCACACCCGGCAACACGGTGGCGCCGTGGCCGATCCAGACGTCGTGGCCAATGCTGATGGCGTGCTGGCGACGCCAGTCGAAAAATGCTGCTTCATGGGCTTCACCCTCGAAATAATCCCCCGCCCGATAGGTGAAATGATGCTGGGTTGCGCGCCATGTCGGATGATTGGTCGCATTGATGCGGACATGGCTGGCGATATTGACAAATTTGCCGATCGTCGCTGCCCAGATCTCACTGTCACGCATGACGTAGGAGTAATCGCCCAATGCACATTCGGCGATCTGGCAGCGTTCGTCTATTTCCGTGTAGCGGCCAAATGTGCTGTCACGCACCAGTGCGCTTTCATGGATGAGCGGATTTTCTGACAGTTTCATCAGGCAGCGTCCCTGGTCACCCGAAAACCGGACACATCAATGATGCGGTCAGCAATTTCAGCGCGCACATCATTGTCGTGAAAGATACCCAGAAGCGCCACGCCCGCCGCCTTTTTGGCGCGGATCAATTCAACGACAACGGCCCTGTTGGCCGCATCCAGCGAGGCGGTCGGTTCATCGAGCAGCAGCAATGGGTGGTCGGTGATGAAGCCACGGGCAATATTGACCCGCTGCTGTTCACCGCCGGAAAAGGTTGCCGGGGGAAGCGACCAGAGGCGTTCGGGCAGATTGAGTTTCTCCAGCAGTTCGACTGCGCGCGCCCGCGCCTCGCCGTGCGAAACACCCCGAGCCACCAGCGGTTCGGCGACGACATCAACGGCTGCCACACGCGGCACAGTGCGCAGAAACTGACTGACATAGCCGATCACATCGCGACGCAACGCCAGAACCGTGCGCGGATCTGCACTGGCAATATCGACGGTCTCCCGATCATGGGTGATCAGGATCTGCCCCGCATCGACACCGTAATTGCCGTAGAGCATTTTCAGAATGGAGCTTTTGCCAATGCCGGAAGGACCGCCGAGCACGGCGCATTCCCCTGCGGCAACCGCAAAGGTCACATTCTCGACAACGGGCAATTGGATCCCGTCACGCAGATGCATGGTGAAACTCTTGGCGACTTCCGAAACGACCAGTGGCGTGGGCATGGCAGATTTCCCTCTAGACTTGCAGGATGGAGGAGACGAGCAATTGGGTGTAGGGCTCGCGCGGGTCATCGAGAACGCGGTCTGTCAGACCATGTTCGATCACCCTGCCCTCCTTCATCACCATCATGCGATGGGACAGAAGCCGCGCCACCGCCAGATCATGGGTCACGACAATGGCGGACAGCCCCAGATCATTGACAAGCCCGCGCACCAGATCAAGCAAGCGCGCCTGAACGGAGACATCCAGCCCGCCGGTCGGTTCATCCATGAACACCAGCCTTGGCCCCGTCACCAGATTGCGGGCGATCTGCAGGCGCTGGCGCATGCCGCCGGAAAAATCGCGCGGCTGGTCGTCGATCCGGTCAGCATCGATTTCCACGCGGCCCAGCCATTGGGTGGCCTCCTGACGAATGTTGCCGTAGTGCCTGTTGCCGATGGCCATCAGCCGTTCACCGACATTGGCGCCGGCGGACACCGTCATGCGCAGACCGTCGGCGGGGTTCTGATGGACAAATCCCCAGTCCGTGCGCATCAAAAAGCGCCGCTCGGCCTCGCCCATGCGATAGAGATCGCGAAATTGCCCGTCGCGCATCCGGTACTCCACCGTGCCGGAGGTCGGCATCAGATTGGTCGAGATGGCATTCAGCAGGGTTGTTTTTCCCGAGCCGGATTCGCCCACGATGGCGAGCACTTCGCCCGGCCACAGATTGAAGGAAACATCCGTGCAGCCGACACGGCTGCCGTAATATTTGGTAATGGCATTGACGCGCAACAGTGGATGATCACTCATTTGACAGCTCCCGCAGTCTCGCCGTTGAGATGGCCCACATGGCCATTTTCCCGGCGCTTTTCGCAATAATCGGTATCGGAACAGACAAACATCCGCCCGCCCCTGTCATCCAGAACAACCTCGTCGAGATAGACGCCGCTTGCGGCACAAAGGGCGCAGGGTTCCTCGAATTGCTGCACCTCGAACGGATGGTCCTCGAAATCCAGACTGACCACATCCGTATAGGGTGGAATGGCATAGATGCGTTTTTCGCGGCCCGCCCCGAACAATTGCAGGGCCTGTGACCTGTGCATTTTCGGATTGTCGAATTTCGGCGTCGGAGACGGATCCATCACGTAACGTCCCTCGACCTTGACCGGATAGGCATAGGTGGTGGCGATATGGCCGTTGCGGGCAATGTCCTCATAGAGTTTGACATGCATCAGGCCGTATTCTTCCAGCGCATGCATTTTCCGGGTTTCCGTCTCACGCGGTTCCAGAAAGCGCAAAGGCTCCGGGATCGGCACCTGATAGACAAGCACCTGATTGTCCTGGAGCGTCTCTTCCGGGATCCGGTGGCGGGTCTGGATGATGGTCGCCTGCGCGGTTTGCGTCGTCACCGCAACATGCGCCACCTTCTGGAAAAAGGCGCGGATCGACACGGCATTGGTCGTATCATCAGCGCCCTGGTCGATCACCTTGAGCGTATCATCAGGCCCCAGAATGGACGCCGTGACCTGCACACCGCCGGTGCCCCAACCATAGGGCATGGGCATTTCGCGGCTAGCGAAAGGCACCTGATAGCCGGGAATGGCGATGGCTTTGAGAATGGCCCGGCGGATCATTCTTTTGGTCTGTTCGTCCAGATAGGCGAAATTATAGACTGCAAGTTCCGAATGTTTGTTCATTCTGCCGCCTCCAGCTTGTCATTTGGCGTTTCACCGACATTGCCGTCGGGGCGGTTGCGGTCATGTTCGGCGCGCATGCGGCGCACAAGCTCAAGTTCAGCCTGAAAATCCACATAATGCGGTAGCTTCAGATGCTCAACGAAGCCAGTAGCCTGAACATTGTCGGAATGGGAGATGACAAATTCCTCGTCCTGCGCGGGTGCCGTGATGTCCTCACCCAGTTCCCGTGCCCGGAGCGAACGATCAACCAGCGCCATGGCCATGGCCTTGCGCTCGCTCTGGCCGAAGACAAGGCCATAACCGCGGGTGAACTGCGGTGGTGACGTGGCTGATCCGGAGAACTGGTTGACCATCTGGCACTCCGTCACCCGGATCCTGCCAAGGTTGATCGCAAAGCCGAGTTCCGGGACATCCACTTCCACATCCACTGCGCCAATGCGGATTTCACCGGCAAAGGGATGGCTGCGGGCAAAACCGCGCTGCGTCGAATATCCGAGCGCCAGCAAAAACCCTTCGTCACCGCGCGACAGGGCCTGAAGGCGCACGTCGCGGGACATGGGAAACTCGGTTGGCTGCCGCGTCAGGTCACCGGTCTGATGGTCGTCGGGCAGATCACCGTCATTTTCAATGAGACCTTCCTGCGCCAGGATTTCCGATACACGCGGTGCCTGTCCGGTTTCGGCTTCACGGGTCGTCGGGGCCTCTACCGGCAAATCCTGCATCAATTCGGGATCGAGCAGGCGGTGGGTATAGTCAAAGGTCGGCCCAAGCAATTGCCCGCCGGGCAGATCCTTGTAGGTGGCCGATATCCGCCGCTCGATCAACATTGTTTCGGTATCGATGGGGTTGGAATAGCCAAACCTTGGCAAGGTCGTGCGATAGGCCCGCAACAGGAATATGGCCTCGATCATATCGCCGCGCGCCTGCTTGAAGGCGAGCGCGGCCAGTTCGCAATCATACAGCGAGCCTTCGGCCATGATCCGGTCGACGCCAAGACCCAGTTGCCCGATGATCTGCTCGAGATGCATGGCCGGAACGGACCGGTCTGCGCGCCGGCGATCCGCCAGCAATTGGTGGGCATTGTTGATGGCGGTTTCCCCGCCCTTTACAGCTACATACATGATGGATATTTCCCTGGCTGGTTCATCCAATGGCTATCTTGACTGTGCGTGGCAGTGCGAACACACCCTCGGGGGCCACCAGCATCAGATCGACGCCGCGCGGAAACCGCAGTCCATTGGCCGCCCATTGTTGGCAAAAAAGGTCCGGCAGGCCAACTGGCGTGATACATGCCTGATCCCCGATCCCCGGCCCGCTCATTTGCAGAGGCGGACCACCCAGAAGACTGTCGATCTGCAACAGGATCGTGGTGGAGCGATCGGGATATTCCTGGGTCCCCTGCGCATGATTTTCGAAAGATGAAAGCGCCTTTGCATCGGCAAATAGCGCGAAGTCAGCTTCGAAAGCCTGCGTCGTCAGCGGTGCCGATGTGTGGAATGTCAGCCAATTGACCACATCTCTGCTGGCGCTCAGGGTCGGTTCGAGCCAGATTGTCGTATCCTGGTCAAACAGGGTTGCCGCGATGCTGCCCATGGCGGCAAGCAGCGGCGCAGGCGGGCTCGTCAAAGGCGCGAATGTTGCGATTGTGCCGGGCCGGGCCATGGCGTTCATGATCTGCCGGAACACCGTCTGGGCGTCGAATACGGGTTCGGAAAATCCACCCTGATAGGTTGATGCCGGGGCGCTTTGCATGGGGATCATCAGTCTTCTCCGCGAACCATGGTGAAAAAATCGACCCGCGTAGCCGCTGTTTCCTCGCGGCATTGTTGGTCCTGCGCCTCCAGCCTCTGGCGAATGGGTGCAACGACCTGTTCTTCCACCGCGCGCCGTGTGTCTTCATCCTGCCAGAGCGCATCAAATATGGCTGCGTGGCGCACCTTGTCCTTGTCAGTGCCAAGCGCATAGGCGTGACCGACCTGGCCATTTGACAATCTGACCGTTGCCCGTGTCACCGTTGCTTCACCGAAATTGAAAGGCGCGCCGCCACCGCCCATGCGTCCACGGATCATCACCAGCCCCGTTTCCGGGCCACGCAGCGGGGCAACATCCGGCCTGTCGGCCCAGCATTCCCAAGCATCCGCCAATTCATTTGCCTTGGCACTGGCCAGAACATCCATGGCCTTTTTACGCGCCGCATCGGCAACATCTGCCTCGACATCGTTCGAATTCGTTTTGCCCTGACGCCGGGCAGCAGCAGCACTCATGAAATCAATCCTCACATATCTATTTATCTAGACAATTGTACACCTTGAGGTTATCTCTAATATTCAAAGGTGACGCCCATATGACAGGAGCCCAAATCCGATGGATTTTATCGAGCGACGCAGCGGAATTTCCCTGTGGCGACAGATTGCCGATCAGATCCGCATTGCCATCAGCAATGGTGAATTTGACGACAGTCACAGGCTTCCAGGCGAAGTGGCACTGGCAAAACGTTTCTCGGTCAACCGGCACACGGTGCGCAGTGCGATTGCCTCACTTGCCCAGGAAGGTGTGTTGCGGGTGGAACAGGGCCGCGGCACCTTCATTGAGCGGCATGCACGGTTGCAATATCCGATTGGGCGACGAACACGCTTTTCAGAAGGGCTGGCCGGGCAGACACGCAAACAAGCTGGTTTGCTGAAGGATCACGCGGTGGAAAAGGCGCCGGCAAAAGTATCCAAGGCGCTTGGGCTGAAGCCGGGATCACCGGTGGTGCGGCTCGAAACAGTCAATGCGGCAGACGGCGTGCCGGTATCAAGAGCAACGGCATGGTTTCCGGCTGAACGCTTTGCCGATTTTGCAGAACGCTACAAAAAGCTCGGGTCCGTCACGGCCATTTTCAAATCCTATGGAATTTCAGACTACCTGCGTGTCTCAACACGCATTTCAGCCCATCACGCCGATCCAGCAACGCTCAGCGACCTGCAGCTTTCGCCCGGTGCCATTGTGCTGGAAACGGAAGCCATCAACGCACAGGTGGATGGCACGCCCATTGAATATTCAACAAGCTTTTTTGCCGCTGACCGAATCGAACTCGATATCGATCACGGCGATTCCATGCGGTAGAGCATCCGGGAAAGACGCTGTGCCTGCCCCGGACGTTTGATCAAGACAGATCGTCATGTCGATCCATCACGCGACAGGCGCGCTACTTGACTTCGGTGAACCGCAGATAGGGACGAATTTCATCCCAGCCCTGCGGGAAGATATCTTCCGCTTCGTCATTCTTGATCGAGGGCGGGATGATGACCTTGTCGCCGGGACGCCAGTCGGCAGGTGTCGCAACGCGATATTTGTCAGCCAGTTGCAGGGCGTCGATCACCCGCAGGATTTCATCAAAGTTACGACCCACATTCATCGGGTAGGTGAGCATCAGGCGAATTTTCTTGTTCGGGTCGATAATGAAGACCGAACGCACAGCCTCTGTCTTGCTTTCGCCCGGATGGATCATGTCATAGGTTTTGGAAACAGCCAGATCGGCATCCGCAACAATGGGAAATTGCAGATCGGCATTCTGGGTATCGTTGACATCCGCAATCCATTTCATGTGCTCGGCAACAGTGTCCGTCGACAGGCCCAGAGGTTTGACATTGCGGCTGGCGAATTCCTTGGAGAGGCGTGCTGTCTTGCCCATCTCGGTTGTACAGACGGGCGTGAAATCTGCCGGATGGCTGAAAAAGAACACCCAGGAATCACCACTCCACTTGTGAAAGTCAATCTCGCCCTTGGTGGTCGCTATGGTGAAGTTCGGTGCTGTATCGCCGATATGAAGTGACATGTGCATTGCTCCTTTTGTCTCGGACGCGAAATTCCCGTCAACTGGATTCTACACGGGAAAATGGGCCGAATTTGGTCTCGTTCAAGCCTGTCTACACCCGATGATCACGGTCAGGCTTTGACCTCGGTCAAATGCGCTTCCAGATGGAAGGCCTGCGGCAAATCTGTTGAGTGGCCATCCGATAAAAGGTTCAAAATGCACCCGGCCATCCGGTGGGCAATGGCAAAGGTGATCTTGAAACCGGCTGTCGCCACAAGGACGCCCTGATGCCCCGGCACAAAGCCGATCATCGGATCACGCCGCTTGCTCTTAGGCCGAAGCCCGGCCCAGCGCTCCAGCACCTTTGCGCCCTGCAGTTGCGGACACAGGGCGCTCGCCCGGTCAATCAGCTTTTCCAGCTTGTTGTCCGTATCAAAGCCATTGGCAAACTCATTTTCGCTGGTGGAGCCGACAGCGACCTGTCCATCGTCGTGCGGCACCACATAGGTGCCGTCCTGAAACACCAGCGGCAGATCAGCCGCTGTGCCGGCCTGCAACAGGACGGCCTGGCCCTTGACGGCCTTGCCCAGGGCGTCAGCGGGCCTGTCCAGCATATCGCCGAGCAATTGAAAGCTTTCATGGCCAGCCGCAAAAACCGTATGGCCACTGACAATACGCCTGCCCTTTTGCGTAAGGATGGCACCGGTGCCTTCTTCAAATTGCTGAAAACCATCGCCTTCGATCACGCTGACATTGCGCACCAGACTTGCCGCCAGGGCGGCGAGATAAAGACGGGGATTGATCCGCGCGGCCAGGGTTTCCATGAACATGCCATAGGGCATCGACCCCAATGACGGCCAACCTTCCAACGGGGTCGATTGCATAAATTTCCATTCATAGCCGGTCCGGGCGCTTTGCCACTTGTCCTGTGCAAGCGCGTGGCGGGCGATCTTCATTTCCACATGCTGATCGCGTGCGAGCGGCAGCAGCCGACCACATCGCAGGTACCCGCATGACAGGCCGGTCTCTTGTTCAATGCTGCGCACCTCATCAGACAGACTGTCCAGCGCTTCAAACTGAAACTGCTTTTCATTGTCCCATTGTTCGGGAATATGCGGCATCAAGGCCCCCAGAAGCCCACCACTGGCGCCGGCGCCGATGCGACGTTTTTCCAGCAGGATAACCTTGAGTCCGGCCTGCATGGCAAGGCGTGCGATCCACAGGCCGACGACACCAGCCCCAATGATCAGCAGATCACAGGACAATGGTCGATTTTCATCGTCAAGAGGCGTATGGCTGAGCGGCATCACGGGAGCTGACAATGAATCAAGGAAGCGACGCGTCGGACAAAGGTCCGAGTGAAAATACGATTGAATGGCATGCGGGTGATATGCCCTATTCAACCGCATTTGGCGACCATTATTATTCCCGTACCGACGGACGCGCTGAATGCGCACATGTGTTTGTCAACGGCAATGATCTGCTGCAGCGCTGGTCGAAACAGCGCCGTTTCACGATTGGTGAACTGGGCTTTGGAACCGGCCTCAATTTTGTCGAGACATGGCGTCAGTGGCAGGCCGCGCCCGGAAACAAGGGCAATTTGCACTTTGTCAGCTTCGAGCGCTTTCCATTGAAAGCTGCAGACATGGCACGGGCGCTTGATGCCTGGCCCGTGCTTTCTGCTCTCAGTGATCAGCTCGTCTCTGCCTGGCCGGACCAGCCATCACAAATCGTGCATATCGCCTTTGATGAGAATGTCTCGCTGGAGGTGCATATCGGTGATGCCCTGCCCTGCCTGCAGGCCTGGTCCGGTATGGCCGATGCATGGTTTCTGGACGGATTTTCCCCGGCGCGCAACAGCCAGATGTGGTCACCGGAGCTGATGTCGGAAATCTATCAGCACACAAATGCCGGCGGCAGCTTTGCCACCTATAGCGCCGCTGGCTGGGTGCGTCGCAACCTGCAGGCGGCCGGGTTCATTGTTGAAAAGCGCCCTGGCCATACGGGCAAACGCGACATGTCCATCGGCACGCGTGCGCGATGAGACCCTCAAAAGCCGATTGGCGCTTCAGCTGCGGCCTGTTTCAGCCAGCATGGCACTGTCCAGATCGGGCAAATGGTTTGACAGTTTTTCCAGCAGTTTGCGTCGGCTGATTGGCTTGCACAGGCAGTCGTCCATTCCCGCTTCCAGGCAGCGTTCATGATCATTCATGAATGTATAGGCCGTTACCCCAACGATGGGAACGCGAACACCCATTTCCGCTTCAGCCTGGCGGATGGCCTGCGTTGCTTCAAACCCGTCCATCAGGGGCATCGCGACATCCATCAAAATAATGTCCGGGCGATATTTTTTCCAGGCCTCGATCGCCTTGATGCCATTGCTGACAACCCGAAACGTCAGACCCAATTGCTGCAGGATCTGCGAAAAGACGATCTGATTGACGGCATTGTCTTCCGCCACCAGGACCCGCACGGGATCGTCAGTCCGTTCTCCATCTGACAGATTTTTTTCGCCCGGATCACCTGCCACTTCATGCAAATTGGTATGCACGGCGGGAGAGAAACCTGCGGCTGGAATTGTCGGCGCGTCATTGCGTGGCCTTCCCGGGGCAACATTGTTCTGGTTGTCGGCTGGCAATAGCCTGTTGCGCAATTTGCCCATTACACGAACGGCAGTCGCGCGCAGTTCATCACAACCGCTGTCAGAATGAACGAAAGCGCTGATCCCCAGCTTGTTCATTTCATCCGCACCAAAATGCCGTTCATCCGATCCCAACAGGATCAATGGCGGGTTCTGGTGTTTTGCGTCATCAAAAAGGCTCTGTACAACCGACAGTCCCGCCCCCATATCGCTTCCGCTGCAGACAATGACGAGATCGGTCGCAAGGTCCAATTGCCAGTTTGCCCGCAAAACCTTGCGACCCTCGCCAACATCCAAGGCAACACAGCTATCAAAGGGCAGGTCTGTGCTCATTTGCAGCGCCTTTTGTCTGACAGCACTGTCGGCGCAGAGCACCAGGACGCGGGGGCGTGGCGCGTCCATGGATTCCAGAGGTGACTTGCCGGCCAATGCGCCGGTTGGAAGGGATAGCGTAAACCGGAAAATGGATCCCTTGTTGATCTGGCTTTCCACTGCAAATTCACCACCCATCAGGGCAATCAGCCGGGCGCACAAAGCCAGCCCGAGACCGGATCCTTCATGCCGATCGGAAGGCTCCTTCCTTGTCAACGCAAAGATATCGAACAAGGCTTTCTGTTTCTCAGGCGAAATACCCTTTCCCGCGTCGTGAACCGATACGGTGACGGATGCATGGCCATCAGCGCATGGCGTGCATTCAAGTCTGATGCGAACCTGTCCGACATCGGTATGTTTGACTGCGTTGCTGACCAGATTGTTGAGAACCTGACGAATCCGAATGGCATCTCCCACCAGAGTTTCCGGCACTTCGTCATCGGCAATGACGGAAATCTCGATATCCTTTTCAGCAATGGGGGCCGCCATGATGGCCGTCACTTCGTTCACGATACCGCGCAGATTGAAAGGTTGACGAGACAGAATCAGATTGCCGGTTTCCACACTTGAATAGTCGTGAATGTCATTGAATATGGTCTGGACTGCCTGAGTCGACCGGGCGATAATATTGGCAATGTTTTTGTGTTTTGGATCGTCGCAAGACCGGGCGAGCATTTCTGCCAGGCCGAAAATACCAGTCATTGGCGTGCGAATTTCATGATTCAGATTCGAAAAGAAATCAGACGCTTCCCTCTTGTTGCCGGGCACTTGCGTCACCGTCCCGGCAATATCGTTGATATCGGTTGCGATGCAGATACGATCGCCGGTTTTGGTTGTTGCATTTCGCCAGAGCGTGCACGTCCCGTGTGAATGCACAATCGTGAAGGGCTGGTCGATTGCAGCTTTTCTTTCCGCAACACGCGCCCTTATCCAGGCCTGCGGATCCCTTTCCGCTTCGCCAGCAAGGCCGGCTTCGGCGACCCTTGTCACCAGCTCGGTGAGGCTCTGTCCGGTGCGCCAGTCAGCAACAAGAGGATATTTCTGCACGAATGCCTGATTGCAGGCCACGATACGGTAATCAGGATCCCACACGACAATGGCGCCTTCAATGGCATCCAGCGCCGTTTGCCAACCCTGCCAGCCGAACGGCTGGGGCGGCATGTCGCGCACAGGCAGTTGAAAGACGTTTGAAGTGTCGGATTTAGAGCAAAGACGGGCATCGCGGGATGGCTGCCCTTGCGCCCCGAAAAGTTGTTGGTCTTCCTGCTGGTTCACGTCACATGCCTCAAAGAGGCCCATGACAAAACTGGCCCCTTCGCCATCGCGGACCGGACGAAGTTCTATGTGGAACTGCCTTTGATTGTCCGGATAGATTTGCAATGCCGTCAAGCGTTTCCCGAAATCCAGCACCTGACGCTCGATCTCTTCCGTATAGGCGCTGTACAGGGCGGCTGTTACCCGTGCGCTGTCTTTGCGTATCAGCTTATGCAGACTTTTTCGGGCAAGCGCGCAAAAGGCGGCATTGGCCGCCACATAACGCAAATCTTCATCCTTGATGTAGGCAGGCCGCACATGCGCATGCATGGCGGCGCATGCCGAGGAAAAATCGCCTGTCGCGCTATCTGTCAAACCGCCCTTCAACCGCATTGCCTTTACAATAATCTCCTGTGGGCTCCTCAACGGACATTGTGTCCGAAAGGAAGAAGATTACAGTTAACAAGAAATGCTCTAACCCCGCGTTAACTGCGGGGTTAGAAAATATGTCAGGTTATTGATTGGCAAAAAAGCCGAAATGCCAGATAAAACTGCGTTAGCCCGGTGTAAGACCGCGCAACCGTTCCGATCTGCGGCGCAGCAGCTCCAGCGTTGTCAGCAACAAGACGGAAATGGCCACCAGAATGGTCGCAACCGCCAGAATCGTCGGTGAAATCTGCTCACGAAGGCCAGTGAACATCTGCCAGGGCAGTGTTTTCTGGGAGGCGGACCCGAGGAACAGAACCACCACCACTTCATCAAAAGAGGTGATGAAGGCAAACAGAGCGCCGGAAATGACGCCCGGCAGAATCAATGGCATCTGCACGCGGAAAAAGGTGGTGACCGGGTTGGCGCCCAGATTGGCCGCCGCCCGCACCAGGCTCTGATCGAACCCGACAAGGGTCGCCGTCACCGTGATGATCACGAAAGGCGTTCCCAGCGCCGCATGCGCCATCACGACGCCGATATAGGTGCCCTGAAGTCCAATGCGTGAATAGAAGAAATACATGCCGGCAGCAGAAATAATCAGTGGCACGATCATCGGTGAAATGAGCATCGCCATGACAACAGAGCGGAAAGGCATGTGAGACTGAGACAATCCAATCGCTGCCAGGGTACCAAATCCTGTCGCCAGAATGGTGGCGGCAGGCGCAATGCTGACAGAGTTGCGAAGGGCAGCCTGCCAGTCAGGGCTGGTGAAAAAATCCATGTAATGCTTGAGAGAATAGCCGGCAGGATCAAAGGACAACATTTCCGGCGTGAAGGTGAAAAAATTCTCCGCATTGAACGACAATGGAATGATCACCAGAATGGGGAAGATCAGGAAAAAAAAGATCAACCCGCAGATGAACCGGAACGTATAGAACCAGGTGCGCTGGCCGAGAGAAGCATAAGGTGGAAGTGATGACATCAGATTATCCCAGCTTCACGTTGTCAATGCCGACAATCCGGTCATACATCCAGTACAGGACCATGACCATTGCCAGAAGGATGACGCCCAGCGCAGCCGCCAGACCCCAGTTCAAAGAATAGGAGATATGGTAGGCAATCCGGTTGGATATGAAGATACCGGACGTGCCGCCAACCAGTTCAGGCGTGATGTAGTAGCCGATGGACAGAATGAAGACCAGAATGCTGCCGGCGCCGATGCCCGGGATGGTTTGCGGAAAATAAACCCGCCAGAACGCATACCAGTCGGAGGCACCCATACTTTTCGCCGCACGCATATAGGTCGGCGATATGGTCTTCATGACCGAAAACAGCGGCAGGATCATGAATGGCAACAGAATGTGGGTCATGGCAATGATCGTGCCCGTCTGATTGTTGATCAGCGCCAGCCGTGAATCATCGCCAACGATGCCCAGCCAGACAAGCGTGTCATTGATCACCCCCTGTTGTTGTAACAGAACTTTCCAGGCGGACGTGCGCACCAGCAACGATGTCCAGAAAGGCAGCAACACCAGAATCATCAGCATATTGGATGACCGCAAGGGCAGACTGGAAAGCAGAAAGGCAATGGGATAGCCCAGCAGAATACAGGAAGCTGTGATCGTAATGGACAGGATCATCGTTCGCCCGAAGAGGAAAAGGTAGATCTGTTCATCGTCAGGCTTGAACCGAACGCCATCTTCCGTTTGCTCGGCATCAACTGCGGCGAGGAAATATCCGGCCGTAAAAGGAGTGCTGAAACGTTTGATGACTTGCCAGACCTCAATATCGCCCCATTTCTTGTCGGCCTTGAGGAACTGTTCGGTGTAATTGCCGTCTTCGAACTTGCCGACCCGGCGGCCGGTTTTGCGAAACAGGCTTGAGATACCGGGTTTTTCGTAATTCAATCGTGAGCCAACCCGCGTATGGGTCTTGGCTTTCGTTGCAACCTTGAGGTCCGCAGCAAGGGCGGCAAATACCTCTTCAGGCGGCAGGGTTCCGGAGTGCTGATCCCATACCTGAAGAGCAACCACCGTTTTGGGCAATGTGCTGGGCACAAGATCATTTTCAACCGAGCGGAACAACATGTCGGCGATCGGCGCCACAAAAGACAGAAGGATGAACAGAAACAGGGGGGCGACCAACAACAACGCGCGAATTTTCTGTCGGCGCAGGGCTCTGGCGATGCTGACTTTCAGCGGAACGCCATCCTGGGTGGTCAATGCGGTTTCTGCCTGACTAGTATCACTCATGGCTTTTGCCCGGATTAGGTTTCACAAGGTAGAAGGGGTTGGAACGGGGCCACGAGGCCCCGTCCCGAAGTCACTGGTCTGGCTTAATTTTTTGCCAGCCACGCCTGGAACTTGGCGTCCAGATCGTCGCGATTGTCAGCCCACCACTCATAATTATAAAGGAAGGTGTTTGTCGCGTTTTTCGGATCGGTTGGCATATGTGGCGCCATATCGATTCCGAGCTCGGCATGCTTGCCGACCAACGGGGCCGATGACTTGCGTGCAGGGCCGTAGGAGATGTATTTGGCCTGGTCAGCAAGACGCTGTGTATCCGTTGCGAACTTGACGTATTTCTTGGCTGCAGCCAGACGTTCAGGTGAAAGACCGGTCGGGATGATCCAGCCATCCAGATCGAAAACCTGTGCATCCCACAACATGGCAACCGGCTGCTTTTCTTCTTCGATCAGTGAGAAGAGACGACCATTGTAGGTGGATCCCATCACAACTTCGCCGTCAGCAAGGAGCTGCGGTGTTTCTGAGCCTGAAGACCACCAGACGACATCATCCTTGATCGTTTCAAGCTTGGCCAGGGCCTGATCGACGCCGGCAGGGGTGGAAAGAACATCATAGATATCGTCTTTGGCGACACCGTCGCAAAGAAGAGCCCATTCCATATTGTTGATCGGACGTTTTTCCAGCGCGCGTTTGCCGGGGTATGTTTCCGTATCAAACACGGCGCAGATATCGGTCGGCGGTGTGTCCCCGACCTTGTCTGTGCGATATCCGAAGGTGGTGGAATAGACGATCTGTGGAATATAGCATTCCGAAACAAGCAGGTCGCCAAAATCATCGGAGGCCGACGTGCCGTCCGGCGCTGGAGCCAGATCCGTATCCGGGTCGATAACCTCGGCCAGGCCTTCGTCACAAAGGCGGATGGCATCGGAAGCGACGACATCAACGACATCCCAGGTCACATTGCCCGCTTCATTCATGGCACGCAATTTCGCCACAGCCTCAGCCGATGATTCATCATTGATGATGTTGACGTCCGGATTTTCAGCCATATAGGGCTTGTGGTAGGCATTGTTCTGGGAGTCGGAATAGGCACCGCCCCAGGATACAATGGTCATATCCGCAGTCATAGCTACCGATGATACCATCGTGAGCGCCGTAGCGGCGATCAATACTGATCTGAATTTCATGGATATATTTCCTTTCAATTGTGATCCCGTTCGAAAAATGACCCGAACGGTTTACTTTACGGCGATCTCTCACCGCATTCTTGCGGCCAACCACGAGGTGTAGTCAGCCAACCGGATCAAGCGCTTTGCAGTCGTCTGCAAACCAGCTGATCTGAATCTCCTGGCCGCGGGCAAGCTTCTGCTCCCCTGCCCGGTTGCGAACCTTGACGATGAACTCGGGATTTCCGGCGACGCGCATGCGCACCCGAATATGATCTCCAAGGTAGATCAATTCTTCAATATGGCCGGTAATCTTGTTTTCCATGGCATCATTCACCACGGTTTCAATGCGTTCGGGACGAAGTGAAATCGTCGTCGCATCGCCCACGGCACCGACATTCACCCGATCCGCCTTGAGCATCGTTCCATCGGCAAGGCGCACATCGCAGATATTGCCATTGATGGCTGTAACCGTCCCGTTGAGCTTGTTGTTTTCGCCGATGAACTGGGCAACGAAAGAGTTTTTCGGCGCCTCGTAGAGTTCGTCAGGGCTCGATAGTTGCTGAATGACACCATCATTGAAAACCGCGACGCGATCGGACATGGTCAGCGCCTCTGTCTGGTCATGGGTGACATAGACCACCGTGACACCCAGGTTCTCGTGAATATGCTTGATTTCGTATTGCATCTGCTCACGCAATTGCTTGTCAAGCGCGCCAAGCGGCTCATCCATCAGGATCAGATCCGGATCAAAAACAAGGGCGCGCGCCACAGCGACGCGCTGTTGCTGGCCACCGGAGAGCTGCGCAGGCCGGCGCGAGCCAAATTGCGGCATCTCCACCATTTCCAGGGCGCGTTTGACCTTTTCTTCCTGCTCGGCCTTGCTCATCTTGCGGACCTGCAAGGGGAAAGCCAGATTTTCCGCAACAGTCATATGAGGAAACAGGGCGTAGTTCTGAAACACCATCCCGACGCCGCGCTTGTGCGGGGGCACGTTGTTGATGGGCTTTTCGTTCAGGTAGATCTCTCCGTGGCTGGCCGGCTCAAAGCCTGCAAGCATCATCAGGCAGGTGGTCTTGCCTGAACCGGATGGCCCCAGCATGGTGAGAAATTCGCCCTTCTTGATATCAAGATTGAGGTTTTTCACCACAAGGACTTCACCGTCGTAACTCTTTTGAACCTTGTCAAAAACTACGCTTGCGCCGCGCTGGAGTGTCATCCAATCGTCCCCAAAATTTGTTGTGTTGCAGTCGGGTGGTTCGGGTACCGATTGGCGCGCAAACAAGACCTGCCCGCCAGCACCAACCGCGAACATATTGATCCGGTCAGAACTGCGTCCGACCTCAAGTTTGCTGACAGCATATTCGCCAGCGGCATACATTCCCCGATCCGCACCGAAATGGTGCTTGATGATCTGCACCTTTACGGTGCTTATTGATAACCACAGCATCTACCTTTTCCCGGCGAGATCAACAGCTAATTTTCAAACAGGTTGAAATAATTGTAATGATACAATCAGAATGCTCCACAGATAGCGAAGCTGTTGATTTATGAGCGGACTTTCCAAGCAGCCATGTCAATGGTATTGGAATCCCATAACAACGATAGCCGTTTGCCGATGCTGATTGCGGCCAATCGAACACAACTGTAACGGGGAACCATGAACGCAATTATCGAAGTGCGCAGTGTAACCAAACGTTTCGGCGGGTTCCATGCCGTCGACGCATGTACCTTGAGCGTCGAGAAGGGATCCATCACGGGGCTGATCGGACCCAATGGTGCCGGCAAAACCACTCTTTTCAACATGGTAGCGGGCGCCTATGTGCCGACATCGGGACAGATTCTGCTTGATGGCAAGGATGTTACGGGCCTTCCCTCCCATGAGTTGTTCAGACGCGGGCTATTGCGGACCTTTCAGATTGCGCACGAATTCTCGCATATGACTGTCACGGAAAACCTGATGATGGTGCCGGACAGGCAAAGCGGTGAAAATCTGTCCTCCGCCTGGTTTCAGCCGGCACGGGTGGCGCGGGAGGAAACCGCTGTCCGGCGCAAGGCGGAAGAAGTGCTGGATTTCCTGAAGATCACCCATGTGAAAAATGAACTGGCAGGCAATCTGTCCGGTGGACAGAAGAAATTGCTCGAGCTGGGTCGTACGATGATGGTCGACGCCAAGGTCGTGTTGCTTGACGAAATTGCAGCGGGCGTGAACCGCACCTTGCTCAATGATCTGGTTTTCAATATCGAACGACTCAATTCCGAACTGGGCTATACGTTTTTTGTGATTGAGCACGACATGGACATGATTGCACGTTTATGCGACCCGGTCATCGTGATGGCGGCAGGGTCCGTGATGACGCAGGGACACATTGAGGACATTCAGAAGAATGAAGCTGTGATAGAGGCCTATTTCGGCGGATCACCCACCGGCAATGCCACAAGCCCAGCCGCAGAACAACCCGCATCGGAGGCGCAGCCTTGAGCCTTCTAGACATCAGGGATCTTCACGCCGGATACGGCGCCATGAGCATTCTCAAGGGCGTCAATCTGAGCCTGGAAGCGGGCGAGATCGGCGTCATTGTGGGGCCAAACGGCGCTGGCAAATCCACAACGCTCAAAGCCATTTTCGGCATGCTGAACATAACGGAGGGGTCCATCCATTTCGATGGTGAAGACATCACCGGCATCGGATCCGAGCAACTGGCCAGTCATCGCATTTCCTTTGTGCCACAGGAAAACAATGTCTTTCCCACACTGTCGGTGCATGAAAACCTTGAAATGGGCGCCTATATCCGCCGCGACGACTTCAGCAGGGTCATGGATCATGTCTACGACATATTCCCACCGCTGAAGGATAAGCGCCATCAGCCGGCTGGAGAATTGTCCGGTGGTCAAAGGCAGATGGTCGCCTTCGGCAGAGCCCTGATGATCGAGCCAAAACTTATCCTGCTGGATGAACCGACCGCCGGCCTATCGCCGATGTTCATGTCGCAGATTTTCGACCGGGTCATCGCCATCAACCAGACGGGCGTCACCGTCGCCATGGTGGAACAGAACGCCAAACAGGCGCTGGCAATAGCACACAAGGGTTTCGTGCTTGCCGGTGGCCAGAATTCCTACACCGATACCGGGCAAAACCTTTTGAACAACCCCGACGTCGCCAAAAGCTTTCTGGGCGGATAGGGAGAAACACCGTGAACGATCTCGTCTTTTTTCTGAACAAGGGTGTTACCTCAGGGCTGATCATCGGGTCCATATATGCGCTTGGCGCCATTGGGCTGACGCTGATATTCGGCATTTTGCGGTTTGCGCATTTTGCCCATGGCGACTTGATGACATTGGGGGCCTTTGTGACGCTCATCCTGGCGGCAGCACTGGCAGCCCTTGGCGTTACATTGCCGCTGCCTTTGGCCTTTGTCGTCATGTTTCCGGCGATGGCCATCACGGCCGTCCTGGCAATCGGTCTCGACAAGATGTTCTACAAGCCGTTACGGCAGGCCGGCGCGCGCCCCGTTGTGCTGGTCATGGCTTCGGTTGGCGTCACCTTGATGTTGCAAGGTGTCATTCGATTGTTTGCGGGTGTGCGTTCCCGTGACATGTTCGTGGAGGCACCAAAGGAAATCTATCGCATCCCCATTCCAGGCGCGACGCGTAAACTGGTTGTTACGGAACCACAGATTTTGCTGATGTTGTTCACCATAGTCGCGGTGATCGCACTGCATTTTTTCCTGACGCGAGCACGTTTGGGAAAAGCCATGCGCGCCGTATCGGACAATCCGGACCTCGCCAGGATCACCGGCATCAATACGGAGCACGTGGTCTGGGCAACCTGGATCATCGGCGGCTCACTGGCCTGCGCTGCGGGCACCATGTTGTCGATGGATGTTACTTTGAAACCCGACCTGTCGTTCAATATCCTGCTGCCGATCTTTGCCGCAACCATCGTTGGCGGCATCGGCCAGCCCTACGGCGCGATCGCCGGTGGATTTCTCGTCGGGTTTTGCGAAACGCTGGCAGTGTTCAACTGGTCCATCGTTCTGCGTCCTTTCAAGGATGAATTGTGGTTTGACTTGCCATCCAACATGTCTCTGGTTCCAACCGAGTACAAGCTGATGGTGCCATTCCTCATACTGATCATCGTGCTGATTTATCGGCCGACGGGCATCTTCAAGGGGAGGGTTCTGTAATGAGCAGTCAAACACAGAATCCAATCATGCGCGACATCGCTCTGTTTGCAGCGCTTGGTGTCCTGGTTCTTGTCATCTTTGTAAGTCAGGGGGCTGTCTACTCGGTCCGCATGCTGGTTGAAGCCGGATGTTATGGCATCATTGCCCTTGGCCTGACGATCCAGTGGGGCTATGCCGGATTGTTCAATGTGGGCATCATGGGGTTCATTGCGGCAGGCGCCGCCTCATCCATGCTGATGACCTTTCCGCGCAATCCGGACTTCTGGAATTCCGGCGGACCGGAGCTGGCAGGCCTGTTCATAGTCAAACTGATTGCCTGCGCCCTTGCACTCTGGCTTGCCAACAATTCCAATCGCTGGGGCGTCGGACCAAGGCTGCGCGCCCTGCTGATCACCATAGCTATTGCCGTATCCTACCTGGTCCTGTCGTTTCACATGACCGTCATGTCCGAAGAGATTGAAAAGGCCAGCGGCTGGATGGGCGGTCTTGGTCTGCCGGTGTTCTTTGGCTGGATCATCGCTGGCGTCATTGCCGGGATCATCGCATGGTTCGTTGGTAAAATCTGTCTGGGCCTGCGCTCCGACTATCTGGCGATTGCCACATTGGGCATCGCACAGATCATCAAACATTTTCTCAAGAATGCCGACTGGCTGACCAATGGAACGCTGACCGTTTCTCCCATGCCCTGGCCGGTTCCCTCGCCTGCAGACGGCGAATTTCTGTTCGCCCGTGCAGCCTACCTCAGTGTCGTCGCCGTGGCGCTGCTGATCACCTATCTGTTGCTGCAGCGCGCCTATCATTCCCCCTGGGGACGCATGATGCGGGCCATCCGCGACAATGAGGAAGCCGCCGGCGCAATGGGCAAGAACGTCAACCGGCGCCGGTTGGAGATTTTCATTCTGGGCTGCGTGCTGATGGGTATCGGCGGGGCCATGCTGATCCATTTCACGTCCATCTACGACCCGTCCGGATTTCTTGACCTCAATCATACGTTCCTGATCTGGGTCATGGTTATTCTGGGGGGATCAGGCAACAACCGCGGTGCCATCTTCGGCGCGATCTTTGTCTATATCGTATGGGTGATGTCCGAACCCTTGGCCGTCATGCTCTTTGACGCAATTGCCACCTATGGGAATCAGTGGCTGGGATGGGAAGCGCCAAGCGACTTCCTCAGCCGGGCGCTGCAAATGCGGGTGTTTGTCATTGGACTGACGATCACTCTGGTGCTTCGCCTCGCCCCTCAAGGGCTGCTGCCGGAGCGTCAGGCAAGACACTGAAACGGCATCCGGAGAGTGGCGCGGCAATAACCCCACGGCACTTTCGCCCCATACAAAATATCACCATGCAAAAAGGCCCGGATCGCTCCGGGCCTTTTCATTGTTTTGGTTCCTTGACAGTGCTTACTCAGCCGGTCCGGTATCGACGACCTTGCCGTCAATATATTCGGTGACTGAATAGCTGCCGGGAACATCGCCATTGGCGTCGAATTCCTGGCTGCCTGCAGCGCCTTCATAATTGACGTCCTTGCCGGCAGCAATTGCGGCTTTCGCCTTTGCCCATTCACCCGGCAGGATCACTTCACCAGGCGCATTTGCAACATCACGAATGGCGCCGGCAATGGCGGCACGATCGGTGCTTCCAGCCTTTTCAGCAGCAAGCGCCAGGATGAATGCAGCATCATAGCTGTTGGAGGCATAGGTTCCGTTGCCATTGACGCCTGCCGCAGTAGCGGCAGCCATGAAGGCATCGGTTCCAGGCAGATCCGGAGTCGTTGAACGGGTCATCAGGATTTTGCCGTTCGCCGCAGGGACGTTATCGATCAAGGCCTGAGAAATCATGCCGTCACCGCCGTAGAAGGATTCAAAATCACCACCTTCAAGTGCCTGGCGCAGGATTGTCTGGCCCGAACCATCGGCATAGGCGAGAATGACCAATGCATCAGCGCCTGTTGAAGACAGTGAGCCGATTTCCGCACGGTAGTCCGCCTTGCCATCTTCGTGCGCTTCAGAAGCAGCAATTGTGCCGCCTTCAGCTTCGAATGCCGGACCGAAGGCATCGGCGAAAGCCTTGCCATAGTCATTGTTGACATAGGATACGGCAACATTCGTCTTGCCGCCTGCCACGATAAGACGGGCCAAAACGCCAACCTGATAGGCATCGGAAGCGGCCGTCCTGAAGACCAGGTCCTTGTCGTCAAGGGTGGTCAGCGATGGTGACGTCGATGCAGGCGATATCATGGCTACGCCGCCAGGAATGCCCGCATTGTTTGCCGCTGAAATCGTTGCGCCGGAACACAGGGCTCCGACAATGGCTGCAACATTCTCAACATTGACGGCACGGTCAGCTGCGTCGGCAGCTTTCGTTGCGTCTGCACAGGTCGTGTCACCAACGACAAGTTCAATTGTCTTGCCATCCAGCAATCCGCCCTGCTCATTGACGTGTACCAAAGCCAGTTCGGCCGCACCGAGGATCGCCGGTGTCAGGCTTTCGATCGGGCCGGTGACGCCACCGAGGAAACCGAATTTCACATCGGCAGCCTGTGCTGCGCCGCTCAGTCCTGCCAGTGCGACACCGGCGGCTAGCGCCATTTTCAATTTTGGCAACATTCAATATTACTCCCAAATTAGTCGGGCCGATTTTTCGGCCCTTCTTCCGTATATACGGTCTCCTTCCCGTAATCTCACGGGAAGTTGGATGCAATCATAGCGAAACAATTGTGGCTTGGAAGCTGAAAATTCAAAATTGGTATACAAGGCGAAGAATGTGGGTGCCTGCCGCACTGAAACAGCCATAAAGCCAGTCACTGCAGGGTCAAATTCAGGCAATCCACAAGACATGAAAGCACTGATCGGGGCGGTCTCGGGCTTTCGGTCTGGCGTTATACCAAACGCCATTATTATTGACCGATATGTGCCCATTCGCGC
>TARA_R110001599_G_C12277316_1_pt1 | contig 46657 bp, 46 predicted proteins | sample TARA_R110001599 | Tara Oceans TARA_R110001599 (sample SAMEA4398360) | marine metagenome | biome: Polar Biome; feature: [MES] marine water layer (ENVO:01000295) within the mesopelagic zone...; material: water (ENVO:00002006), including particulate matter (ENVO:01000060) such as...... | reverse complement strand
AATATTGATGAAAAATTAGGCACGACATCTATCCTGACACGGGGGGAACATCTCGTCCAACAATGGATTGGTGGGCGGAGAATGCAGCGTGGTATTGGGTATTCTCGTTCGTGCCATGGCTGCACCCAGAATCTCCCAGTTGCTTTGGTACGCTGTAACAATTATGCAGGGTACATCGTGACTCTCGTGTGCTGCTACGGGCTCGCGAATATTGTTGCCTGGGCAACTAATAACGCTTGGGGTCAATGTCCTACAGTAGGTTGTGCCTGATGGTGTAGGTGAAGACCATCAGAATGGTGACTATTGCAAAGACTTGGAATGCGCGAGCCAGTTCATTACCTACGTTATTGTAGCTAATACTGTCGAAATCCTGATTCGTTACAAGTGTACGCAGACTTCGAACGGAAGGGAGCACTCGGGGTACCCGGTTCCGAAACTCGACGAACTGATCCCCAAAAAAATGCTCTAATCGTTCGTCTTCATACCTTATGGTGAAATAGTAAACAAACGTCATGCCGGCCAGGACGGCCAGGGTGGCGTAAATAGAGCCTGTCATGACCAACGCACCTGTCACAGCAATAAAATTGCCGAGATAAAGCGGATTGCGGATGATGCTGTAGGGGCCGGAACACACCAGATTTTTGTTACGATTGTGGACAATATACAGGGACGCCCAAAGGCGGATGAACAAGCCAAAAGCTAGCAGTAGAATCCCCAAACCAGTCAGCGTATAACCCAAATTCGCCGCAATAGTTGCGCCGTGAATATCTACATATAAAGCTGCAATGGCGAGAAGGCCTATGACTGACAACAGTACAGCTCGCTGTTTGAAAACATATGTTGCGATAGTGGAATGGGGCGTGTTTGCCTTGGCTGCCCCAAAATTCTCATACTTCATGCTATTACCTCTTTGCGTGACATTAGACACATAATTCGATGCATTGGAGTCTTGATAGGTCAAAGCCAGAAAAGTTTGGTCCTGAACATAGTCATTTGGTAGTGGTCACTCTGGCCAATCTTCATCGGCAAATACATGGTGGAATTGACGAGGAACCGAGCAACATTACCTCCAGCATCTCCAAGCCGCCCTTGAAATACCGCGGCGAGTGTTCCAGTCAGATCGTTAAAGTTGGAAAAGATATTTTCAATTCCTTTGCATGCCGGGGCAGGTGTTACAGCCACGTAACCGTTAGCTATCGGCGTCAATACCAACTGGTGTCTCCTGTCATTGAAATCAGACATCGCTCGGTTCACCGGGGTCGACGCTCGATGGGTCCGTTGCACAACCGGTTATCGTCAATAGTGGAGTGCAAATCGACACCAGGAAGAAATAGACAGATCACTCCATACAACAGTTGGAGGTACTATTAGATAATTTTCTGTCGCCGACGGACGAAATAGCGCAACTAAATATTCGATATACTTGCAGACTGAGATGCTCCATTCGAAATCTGCCGCACAAGGCGTCGATCTCGACTCGTTTGAAGGGAGCCTGATATCGGACCGATTTTTATCATACTAATACTTTGGAGTGCACCTAAAGGAATTGCCTGTCACATACAGTCGGAAACTGATGCAATCGAGGCGGCGCGATGCTCCTTTGCTTGCGTGGGGATCACTACACAGGAAAAAAATGCCCTGGCACGCCTTTCTTTGCGACAGAAAATAGGGCGAATCCCCCTCTAATAATGTTGCGATAAGCGCTGGAATTTGGCGTTTCACGCGGCAGAAGCGCCAGGAGCAGGTGCTTCGAATTGCGTCCACTTCACTTACTTCCGGAATAGATATGACTATGAAAAACTACCCTGATGTTGCCGGTCCGGACGTGACGTCGACGCCCGCCCTAGCAGGTCTGGTTACACTATTGCGTGCATGTCACAATGACAAAGTCGATAGCGTCCTATTGTACGGTTCATGCCTTCGCAGCGGTGATGTCTATGACGGCCTGTTAGATATCTACGTGATATGCAACAGCTACGCGGAGGCCTATCAGCACCGGTTGTTGGCGATAGCCAACTGGATGTTGCCCCCCAACGTATTCTACGTGGAAATGAGAGATACAGAACAACCAGAGGACCGATCAAAAACGCTGCGCTGCAAAGTCTCGGTTATCTCTTTCAAAGACTTTCAGCAAGGTTGCAGGCCGGCATCTTTCGAATCCTATTTTTGGGGCCGCTTTGCACAACCGACACGTATTCTCTATAGCAGCGATGAAGGCGTGCGCTGTCAGGTCGAGGGCTGCCTGCTTGAGGCGGCCAGGACCTTGATGGTCAACACACTACCACGACTTGCAGAATGGGGTCGGCTCGCGGACATGTGGGCGCAAGCACTGGACTTAAGTTATTCAACTGAACTGCGAACCGAGCGCAGTGGACGTGCCGCAGAATTGGTTCAACAGCCGCAAGAATACTACGCCTGTATAGCGCACTATCACGCAGATTCACTGGGCTTCCCGGTTGACATTTTCGATGAACGGGGCGAGCCATCTTACTATTGCGACATTGGGAAGATCTGGCGATGGCAGAGCGCGATAGTCTGGGCTTTGCGCCGGTGTCAGGGAAAAATTTTGTCTGTGACGCGGTTGCTTAAGGCGCTATATACGTTTGACGGGGGACTGGACTATATCGCGTGGAAGCTAGAACGTCACACTGGCGAGAAAGTTGTGATACCTAATAAAGTCAAAAAGGCGCCGCTTATCTTTATGTGGAGTTTTTTTTGGTCTCTGTACCGGCGTGGGCTATTCAGGTAGTCATGTAGTGCCCTCCTCCAGCCATCGAATCAATTTGGCTAGCCTAAGCTAAATACCCGTGCGGTTCTGAAGCAGTGCATTTAGGGCAGTTTGTATAAATGCGTCGAGTTGTATCGCAGATGCCTTGCCTTCATCGCTCGTCTTATAGGGGACGTAACTATCCTCCGGATACAGGGTATACCTGCCAGATTGGGGTTCCCCGTCCGGTGGTTTAATGGTTATTCTGTTCCCGCGAATCAAGGCAACCGTTTGATCGCTGCCCGATGGTTTGATAATGCCAAATCCGGGGTCGCCCTCCGGCAACGCCAATAAGTCTCGCCCCCAACATTGATGAGTAAACGGTTTGCCCAGTAGGCTCACAACAGTGGGAACGATATCGACTTGCGTGCCAATGGTGTGAATGCGATTACCGTAAGTAGACTGGATACCAGGTCCCAGAAGCAGCAGCGGGACATGAAAGCGCAGCAGGTCAATATCTGACAGCTGCCGGTCGAGGCCAAAGCCGTGGTCGCCCACAATCACGAACAGGGTTTGGTCAAACCAGGGTTCGAGCGATGCTCTATCGAAGAACTGGCCCAGCGCCCAGTCCGAATAGCGCTGGGCGGTGAGGTGTTCATCGAGTCTGCCAAACCCACTGACAGGTTCAAACGCGAGCGTTTCTGGCAATGCGTAAGGTGTGTGATTGGACAGGGTTTGCAAGATAGCGAAGAACGGCGCGCCTACCGGCAGCCTGTTGAGTTCCTCCAGTGCGCGATTGAACATATCTTCATCGGACACGCCCCAGGTGGGATCCATGAACACCGGCTTCACATAACTATCGCGGCCGATAAAGCGCGTCATGGCCTGGTTGCGGAAAAATCCCTCCTGATTATCCCAGGCGAAGAGGCCGTTGTAGACGTAGATATCGCTGAAACCCATGGGTTTCAGGAGTGCTGGCAGGCCCGAAAAATAGTGCTGGCCCTCCGTTTGTTGCATCAGGTATTCATGCCCCGGGAGATTGGGGAAACAGGCCACGGAAGCAAACATGCCCTGGTGCGTATGGGTGCCATTGGAGAAGAAATGATCAAAAAGCAGCCCCCGGACGGCCAGTTTATCGAATTCAGGCGTAATGCCCTGATCATGCGACAGGGCTCCGGTAAACGCGCCAGAAAAACTCTCCATCATGATCAGTACGATATTTTTTGGGGCGCGGGGGAGGCGTACCAGCGGTGTATGTCGGCGCAACAGAGGATACTGCTCGGGGAGCAGCAGTTCATCCGCGGGTGTTAGTAGCATCTCCCCAACGCAATGGTGGTCCTGAGCGCAGCGTGCCTCTGGCGCCCCACACCGCCAGAAAGAGCAGCAGAACAACTACGGGCACACGCAGGGCCGCCCGGTAACGGGTAGCGGCTTGTTTCGGTGTTGATCGGTCAAGCCAGAGTAACGTCGCAAGAAAAATGCCGGTTAAAAACAGCCACACGAGCAAATAGATCACTACGGGGTAGCCATTCCAGATCATGCTCACCACGGTTGATATATCTTCCTGCAAGTAGTGAAAAGCGATGCTGTTCAAACGGATGTGGAATTCTCTATAGAATTCAAGTTCAGTAACGCCTGCGAAAATTGTCAGCGAACCTGTTAGCCCCAGCCAGAGCAGTGCGAGTCTGCGCGACCCCAGGCCGCGTGGTAGTAGTAAGACGACAACAAGCGGAACTACAAGAATACAGGTGACAATCAGATCAAATCGGAGCCCGAGAAGAAATGTGTGGGCCAGGTCCTCGAACGGTATTAGTTTCGCCAGTGCGATATTCGACCACAGCAACATTCCTCGTAATACAGTCAGGAAAGCGAGAGAGGCCATAACATAACCAAACAGAAACAGGACGTCGCCCAGTAGCGGAGAAAAGTGATTTTCAGACGAGGGCGAAGCCGGTGAACTATCTGGATTCATAGTGGGTACGAATAGATGTGTGAGTCAAAAGAGGGTATCAATCTACCAGTTTCAGCTAATTCGGACACTCACCTTCTCGATATCCTTTGCGCGCCTGTTCTCAGATCCCCACAACCACCAGCCAGCTGAACAGCGCTACAAAACTACCAACAAATGCACCGACAAGCACATCGCCAGGGTAGTGCACGCCCAGTAACACCCTGGACAACGCGACTGCTCCGGACCAGAAGCACATTGCCACAGCCCCCACGCCATAAACAAGCATTAGCGCTGTTGCCAACAAGAAAGCGCGAGAACAATGCCCTGAAGGGAAGCTGTATCGGCTGGCTCCGGTTGCTAAGATCCGCAAGCCTGGTATTGAGTCCTGCGGACGTGGGCGTTGGAGTGTGTTCTTCAAGACCCAATGGAGACTGCGCTCAATACCCAGAGACACAATCAGTAGCGGAATCAGTATCTCAAGACCCGGCAGCCCCAGCTTCCAGATCACTACAGGAATGAATACGTGTAGTGCACCTTCACTGGAACGCGACACAATTTGCAGAAAAAGTATAGCCAATTGATTTTCGCGGTGCTTGAATATTTTGAGGAATAGCAGCCGATCGTATTTATTCAATCGACTTAGAAGCTCCATGCTGGCTACGGGGCCGTTGGGTATAGACTCTGAAACTAACCCTGAACTTTTGGATGCAATCGCCACGCCTTCTTGCCCGTTTTGACCTTGTCCCCGGCTCTCTGGCTCACAATAATGCTTCATCGATTTAGACCCGGATGTGAGAACATATTTAGCTACAACGCGTGACGGCTCTGAAAAAGTTAGAGAGGCACTGCGCTAAAAATCTGTCGCGGAGTTAGTCTCTCTGTTGAATACCGCCCCTTTTTTTTGTGTATTGTACTTTCAGCTTCCCCTCCGGACACACCGCCAATGCGTTCGCCGCTGCGGCTGGCGTTGCGCCGTGCCTTCAATCCCAACGGTAATCCGGTCTGGTTCAAGGCGGTATCGTCACTGCACAGTCAGCTGTCGTTGTTGACCATCGCGTTGACCGGCGCGGCGATGCTGCGCGAACGGGAGCATGGCACCATCGAGCACCTCATGGTGATGCCGCTGACTCCGGTGGAAGTCGCGTTGTCCAAGGTTATTCGTCTCAATCCCGTTTCCGGCCGGTAAACATTGACCTGACCAGGTTTTCCTTGTGAACGTAGCTGGAGAACAGCACTCCGGCGACATGGAGGCCGACTAAAAACAGAGTCAAGTTTGTGAATATTTCGTGGATTTCTTCCCAGAACTCCTCGTGGGGATCTTCTTCATGCCCCTCGCCCCCATCGTCGTCGGCAATGGCGGCCGCTATCAGGGCCGGCATGGCAGGGGCATCTGTACTGTTCGCTACCCAATCCGCGAGGGGTCCCTTGTTCTCTTCAATCGCATAGAGCACCAGCCCTGACGACACCGTTCCAGACAGTACGATCAGTAGCGCGACTACCATGGCGCCACCCGCCGGATTATGACCAACAAAGCGCTTTGCGCGGTTGTGCCGCAGATCGCGGACATAGTGGGTAAAAGTGAAAGGCGAAGGCACAAAGTCGCTAAACCGCGCATGCTCGGTTCCTACAAACCCCCATAGCAATCGCAAGGCGACGACGACACCGACCACGTATCCGGCCCAGGTGTGCTGCGTGAGATAGTCGTCCTCCGTGAAATAGGCGACAAAGAAAGCGATTACCAGCGTCCAGTGCCCTATTCGGACAATGGGGTCCCAGACCTTAATCATATTTTCGTTGGTTTTCATGCAGAATCCTCAGGGTTTGACGAGTGCCCAGTTTGGAGGGATTCGGGTTCTGCTACAATTTGGCATGTGACGTATAGTGGACCGTATTGCGGGAGTAACAAGATATATGTCGGATGACGTAGCAAGCTATAACTCCACACATGCTTCGATAGCCCTGTTTGCAATTATTGCTTTGCTGATCGGATGGGATGTCATCGCTGACTATCGCGAGAACGCCCATTGGGGTCATATCGCGATTGAACTGTTTGTGTTGTTGGTGGCAGCCAGTGGCACCTGGCTGCTGTGGCGTCAACTGCACACAACCCGGTCAGATCTTGTAGACGCACGCGGTGAGGCGGAGCAATGGCGAAGGGAAACCCAGGACCTGATACGGGGTCTCGGCGCTGCGATCCAGAAACAGTTCACCGTCTGGCAACTTACCCGGGCTGAAGCCGAGGTCGGGTTGTTTCTGCTCAAGGGCCTGAGTCACCGGGAAATTGCCCAGCTTCGCCAGACCAGCGAGCGGACCATCCGAGAACAGGCCCGCTCGGTATACCGCAAGGGTGGGCTTTCCGGACGAGCAGCACTTTCGGCATTTTTTCTGGAAGAACTTTTACTCCCCCTGGAGTGAAGGGGCCGCCGATTAACAATAATAAGGCGGCGCATCTTTCGAGGCCCGGTATAGCGCTCTGTTTGCCCTCCTATAAACGGCCCTGCAAGATCATATTCAACGATGCCGGCTTCGCTCGAGCCAAAATTTTCTATCTAGGATAAGCCTTAGCTCAAGAGCAGAGTGAAAAAGGCAAGTCAACTGCGATACGAGGAGTACAAGCGTGAACAAGCACACAGTAATAAGCACAGACACGATGAAGGACGCGCGGTTGCGCAATCGTAGACGGCAATACCGCGCCATCATGTTAGTCGCGATGTTGGGAACTCTGGCTCTTGGTGGAGGCGCGCTTGCCGCCGAACCGGTAGGTCCCGACCTGACCGAGAAACTGCGTGGATTACTGGTAAGGGAGATGGTTGCAATCGAGTCGGCAATGCTGGATATCTATAGTGCCATTGTCCAGGGCAACCACACCACAGTTGCGCAGCAAGGTCAGGCCATACACGACAGCTTCATCCTGAAACTGTCTCTGACCAAAGAGGATCGCCAGGACCTGAAAGCGGCGGTGCCTCAGGAGTTTCTGCAGCTGGACGCTCGGTTCCACAAGTTGGCGGCGTTACTGGCCAAGGCGGGAGAGGAGGAAAGCACTCAGGAGCAAGTGGAAATCTTCAATCGCATGACGGAATCCTGCATAGCGTGCCATAGCCGCTACGTGACGGATCGATTTGAAGGATTGCAGAATCAACTACTGCCTGAATAGTGAGGGCATGAAGGTGAAGCCGTATTTCTGGTGACAGTTCAGACTGGTTCGGCTTGCGTTCACTTGTGGCTTTGAGCGCGGGAGAACACAATTGTTTGTTTTGCCGGATGAATACAGCGCAGCGCTATCTTCTGCTACAGCTGTGTGCAATGAGCAAAGGTCAGCTGTACGACCTTCGTTAGTTTCGGCCGTACAGGACATCGCGAGTCTGAGCTTCTCTCTGGGACGCATGTTTTTCCTGGTGGAAAAGGTGTTTCTATCTAGCGTTCTGTTTTTAATGAAGCACCGGTCTCCCCCCACTCTGGCCGCACCATCATTCGGATTAAGTCAGTAGAAAAGCGGCCGGACATTGGATTGCGAGAGCAATGTGTTCTGGCGCAGAGTATTTATCGGATAAACTCCATTACAGTTTTGTAATGTTTGGGTCACCGGATGGTAATCAGCAACACGATAGTCTCCCTTTAGCCATCCAGTAGGGCTGGTGTCAAATGTGTGGGCCTTGCCATTCCAGTGCGCAGAACCACCCGCGCGCTACAACGCCGTCGATTCGGAAGGTAAATGACGATCAGCGTCATGCTCAAGTCGAGTATGCGAAGCCCATACGGTTACCGGGTGACGATCTACACAAGAAATCAGAGGAGCACAACATGACAAATAGATCCATGCGAACAATCGCAGGCCTGTCTGCAACACTCGTCATTTTCCTCGTGGCGGGGTGTACACAGAAACAAACGGGTCCGGGTGAACCCATAAAAGATAAAGTTATCCAGATGGAGGTATTCAAACAAGCCTCCTGCAAATGCTGCGGCAAATGGGTGGATCACATGGAAAGCGCGGGCTTTGAGGTCAATACGAGAAACCAGATAAATCTTAGTGCCATCAAGAACGAGTACAGTATTCAGTCTCGCTATCAGTCCTGTCATACCGGAGTGGCTGACGGATACATCTTCGAAGGCCATATTCCCGCCTCACTGGTGCAGCGGTTTCTGGAGGAGAAGCCGGTGGATGCTATCGGGTTGGCAGTTCCGGGTATGCCTGTAGGCAGCCCCGGAATGGAAATCGGAGAGCGATTCGATAGCTACGATGTGCTGGTATTGAAAACTGACGGCAGCAGCGAGATTTATGCGCATATCGATCGCCCCGGTTGGACGGACCCGGCTTCATCAATTCAGCCTCGATAGAATATCTGGAGAGAACCATGGACGATGAGAGGCACCCGGTACTTTCCCGGCGGAAATTCGTCACAGGCGTGGTGGCCGGAAGTGCTCTCTACGGCCTGGGAAGTCCCTGGGGTTATGCCTCCCAGTCGCCCGGGATCGCCTCGCACGTACCCGTACTGAGTGGCAAGAACTTCAACCTCGATATTGGATATCAGCCGGTTAATTTTACCGGTAGAGAGCGCCTGGCAACCGCCATCAATGGCTCTGTCCCGGGACCGATATTGCGATGGAGGGAGGGAGACCGTGTCACGCTAAACGTGAAAAATCATCTTGCTCATGATAGTTCAATCCATTGGCACGGCATTATCCTGCCCACTGGCATGGATGGCGTGCCCGGCCTCAGTTTCGATGGGATCAAGCCGGGGGAGTCCTTCGAATACAAGTTTGAGGTCAACCAAAACGGTACTTACTGGTACCACAGCCACTCGGGGTTTCAGGAACAAACCGGCATGTACGGCGCCATCGTCATCGACCCTCGCGAGCAGGACCCCGTTACCTTTGATCGCGAATACGTCGTGCAACTTTCGGATTGGTCGGACGATGAGCCGGAGAGTATCTACGCCAAGTTAAAGAAGATGAGTGATTACTACAATTTCCGTGAGCGGACGGCAGGCGACCTCTGGGATGAGATCAAGCGCAAAGGCGTTTCCCAGACATGGAGCGATCGCAAAATGTGGAATGAGGCGCGCATGAGTGATCGGGATATCTCGGACGTTACCGGGTATACCTATACCTTTCTGATGAACGGCGTGACCCCGGAAGATGGCTGGCTGGGCCTTTTCAAGCGTAACGAAAAAGTGCGTTTGCGCTTCATCAATAGTGCGGCAATGACCATCTTTGACGTGCGGATACCTGGTTTGAAAATGACAGTGGTCGCATCAGATGGTCAAAACATCGATCCGGTCACCGTCGATGAGTTTCGAATCGGCGTTGCTGAAACCTATGACGTCATTGTTGAACCCCATGATGACACCGCCTATACGGTGTTTGCGCAATCCATAGATCGTACCGGTTACGCCCGAGGGACCCTCACACCTGACGCCAGTTGGGTGGCCGAAGTGCCTGAGATGGATGTGGCACCGGTTCTCGGGCATCGTGATATGGGTATGAGCATGAACGGTGGAATGCACGAAATGCATGATATGGCGAGCATGGGTGGCGATTCGTCAGGCGGGATGGGGGGAATGGATCACAGCCAACATGAAGGCATGCAGCCCATGGGCCAGCCTCCGCATTCTGGCATGCATGTTGTGAACGAGAATGAGACCTCGAACGCTTCGACTTCGTTGGGTCGCGCTGGTTTCGGCAGTACGCTGCCTATCGTCCACGCCCCAAGCGAGTATGGTCCCAACGTGGATATGCGCGCGGATGCGCCGCGCAATGGTCTCGACGATCCCGGCATTGGCTTGCGAAATCACAAGGAGGTACTCGGTCGGAGAGTTTTGACGTACCATGATATTTGCAATTACTACCCGACTTCAGATCCACGCGAACCGGGTCGGGAAATCGAGTTGCATTTGACGGGTAATATGAACCGCTATATGTGGTCTATAAACGGCATTAAATTTGCCGACGCAGACCCCATACAGCTGACATTTGGTGAACGGGTGCGGATTACCCTGGTAAACGACACGATGATGATCCATCCCATTCACCTGCACGGTATGTGGAGTGAGCTCGAGACAGAGGATCCAAAATTCATCCCCCGTAAGCACACCGTAATCGTTCAGCCCGGTTCCAAAATCAGTTATCTGGTGACGGCCGATGCCATGGGCCGTTGGGCCTATCACTGTCACCTGATTTATCACATGCCAGGCATGTTCCGAGCGGTCCACGTAACGCCGGGAGGCAATGCCTGATGAACACGGAAATCGACGGTGTCAGGGCATTGTGTGTATACCGCTCAGGTACCCAACGCAAGTTAAGACTCGTCTACTGTATCTTCTGGAGTTTTGTTCTCAATGCAGTGTCCGGTGGCGTTGTACTGGCAATGGAAACTGACGACCCTACGCTGGCGATGGTAAAAATTGACCAACTCGAATGGCGCGAGAGGGATGGGCCGGACGCTGCTTACTTTGAGGGAGAGGGCTGGGTGGGTCGTGACCTGAATAAACTCTGGTTCAAGGGTGAATACGAGCACAGTGACGGTTCCACCGAGGAGGCCGAGCTGCAAGCCCTGTATAGCAGGGGGGTAGCCCCCTTTTGGGATGCGCAGGTGGGACTTCGGAAAGATTTCAAACCAGCACCGAGCCGTTCCTGGCTAGCCCTGGGCTTTCAGGGGCTGGCACCTTACTGGTTCGAGCTGAACACGGCCTTTTTCGTCGGAGAATCGGGCCGGACCGCATTTCGGCTGGAGGCAGAATACGAGATATTGTTTACCCAGAAACTGATTCTTTCTCCCGAGATCGAAATCAATGCTTACGGCAGGAACGACGAGAACACCGGAACCGGATCAGGACTATCAGATGCGCAATTTGGATTACGCCTGCGGTATGAAATACGGCGGGAGTTTGCCCCCTATATCGGTGTTAACTGGTACAAAAAGTACGGCAATACGGCCGATTTTGCCAGGGAGGAGGGCGAAGGCGCGAGTGAAACCTCGTTGGTGATCGGCATACGTGCGTGGTTCTAGCGTGCGAAGGCGCGGCTTTTGTCGCGTTAGGCAGCATGAAATATAAGTAATCTGGAATAAGGAGCATATGGGCAATAATCAAGGAAGAGCGTCGCAGTATAGTGAAAACAGCCTGACACTGGTCGGCGCTGTCGCCCTAGGCACTGGGGTGATGATTGGGGCCGGCATTTTTGCGCTCACGGGTCAAATGGCCGAGATGACGGGTGCGCTTTTTCCCTTTGCATTTGTCTCTGCCGCACTTGTTGTCTCCTTCAGCGCTTACTCATACGTCAAGCTGTCCAATGCGTATCCCTCTGCTGGCGGGGTCGCGATGTATCTGAAAAAGGCGTATGGGGCAACATTGCCCACCGCATTTCATTCGTTGCTCATGTATTTTTCTATGGTGATTGCTCAGAGTTTTCTGGCACGCACTTTTGGCTCTTATACACTACAATTGTTCGATATCGGCGATACCAGCGTTCTGGTTCCCATCCTCGGCGTTGCATTACTTATATGTGCCTTCCTGGTAAATCTGTCAGCCAATCGATTCATTCAGGGCCTGGAGTCGTTGATGGGGGCTATCAAGATTGGTGGAATTGTCGTTTTTGGCCTGGTGGGAGTTACCGTTGCGGACAAGACGGAAATCATTTCACTCGGTAGTCAGACAAGCAACAGTCTGCTGGGCTTCATAGGCGCAACAGCCCTGGGCATTCTTGCTTTCAAAGGTTTTACGACGATTACTAACAGCGGAGCCGAATTGAAGAACCCACACCGCAATGTGGGTCGTTCTATCGTCATTTCCATCTTACTGTGTATAGTCATCTACGCCTTGGTCGGCCTCGCCGTTTCCAGTAATCTGTCTCTTGAAGAAATTATCGAGACACGCAATTACTCCCTGGCCGCCGCGGCTCGACCGGCGATGGGCGAATATGGCCTCTGGTTCACAGTTATTCTGGCCATGGTCGCGACCGCGGGTGGGATTATCGCCAGCGTTTTCGCCGTTTCACGCATGCTGGCCATGTTGACTGAAATGAAGCTGGTTCCGCACAGCCATTTTGGCATGCCAGGCAGCATCCAGAAGCACACACTTGTGTATACTATCATCCTCGGGCTGTTACTCACTGCATTCTTCGACCTATCCCGAATTGCGGCACTGGGCATCATTTTTTATCTGGTGATGGATATTGCCATTCACTGGGGTGTGCTGCGACATCTCTACAGCGACCTGGACGCCAGGCGCAGTATTGTCGCTATCGCGATAGTGCTTGATCTGGTAGTGCTGACAGGCTTTGTATTAGTCAAAATTGCCAGCGATCCGCTGGTTATCGGTGTGGCGTGTATTGGAATGCTAGCCATCCTGCTTGGCGAGGCCCTGTTTCTCCGCAAAAACCCAATTTCATCTGAAGGTAATAATCACTGACCGCTGTTTGGTGGGGTTATGAGTGTACGCCCTAATACGACTTTTGGATTGTGAGCAATGCTCCGATACGTGGTACGTCAGTTACAACTGGATATAAGCCGCACCCTCATGAGAGGAGGCGCAGTCGCGGCCGTAGTAGCAGTGATTCTCCTGTTGGAGGGTGTCTATGTGGGTCAACTGGTGCAATTGCGCAATACCGTGATGAACAGGGGAGCCGATCTGATCGTGGCCCAGGCCGGCGTATCCAATATGATTGCGACGCGCTCGATACTTCCCCAGTTCGCGCGCCGCGATGTGGAGGCAGTACGGGGTGTTGCCAGCGCGGCTCCCCTGGCGAGTATCGCCCTGATATACGAGCAGGGTGAGTTGCGCACGCCCATATCACTATTCGTTTACGATACTCACGGTGGCCCGAAGTAGCTGGTCGCAGGGAACCCCATCAGAAAGGATCGCGAGATCATCATCGACCGGTCGATCGCGGAGAAATACAACCTGGTCCCTGGCGATCCGTTTATCTTGTCGGACTTCGAGTTTCGTATAGCAGGTATCTCGGAGGGCGCCGCCGCCTACTTTACACCTTTTGGATTTGTCAATTTCGACGACCTGCTGGATTTCTATTTCGAGTCCGAGTTGGCTGAAGATCTCAGTACGTTTCCCATGCTGAGCTTTTTGTTAGTCGATTTGGAGTCGGATGCGAACAAGGCTGACGTGGCGCAACGAATAGAGGAAGCCGTTCCCAGCGCGGATGTTTTTGAGCCAGAGGCGCTCGCGGATCGGGATGCCGCCCTGGGGAGAATCACTCTGGGGCCGATTTTCGGCATGATGATCGGGGTCGCCTATGTAGTTGGAATATTGGTAACCGCCATCATTATGTTCGCCGCCGTCAATGGACGGCGACATAATCTAGGTGTGATGAAGGCTTTGGGTTTCTCCAATCGCTATTTGTTGCGACTTGTGGTGATTGAGGCGCTGTTGCTGACCGCTGTCGCAATACCCGCGGGTGTCCTGTTCGCCATTATTATTGCGTTACTCATCCAAAGTGTTGCACCTTTGTACCTCATATTACCGACCGAAGCAGTGCCGCTGATAAGGACGACCCTTGCCTGTGGCGTGTTCGCGATTATCGGATCACTGCTGCCGGTACGCATAATATTCAGACTGGACCCCGCCATGGTTTTCAGGAGTTGAGATGCTGCGCTGGATGATTAAGAGCCTGTTCATGGAGCCGCTGACCCTGGTTGTGGCTATTGCATCAGCGGCAAGTGCATTTCTGTTGATCATTCTTTTTGAAGGTATCTTCGCGGGGGAATCTGAGCAGATAGTCGCCTATGTCCGTAACGTGAAGGCCGATGTATGGGTTATGCAACGCGGCGTGTCCAATATGCACATGGCCACGTCTTACATACCTGACTGGAAAGTCAGACAGGTCAGAGAGCTGCCTGGGGTAGCCGGTGTAGAGGCCATTCTCTACCTTAATACGGTGGTAGAGGTGGGTGACCAGCGCTGGTTTTCCTATGTGGTGGGGCTTGAGGTGCCGTCCAATTATGCGGGGCCCTGGGCAATGGCACAGGGCAAAGCCCAACCATCTGTTGGCGAAGCGGTGGTGCCCGAGGTCTTCGCTGATATGACCCGCCTCGGGATAGGAGACACCTTGCGGGTGACAGACCGTGAACTAACCATCGTCGGACTATCCAAAGAGACGTTTTCCATGGCGAACTCGGTGATATTTGTCAATAAAATCGATCTGGAGGATATTATGTCTTCCTTCGATATCGCCAGTTTCATGCTGGTCAAGTCCGGGCCCGATGTCTCGCCGACAGAGCTTGTAGGTGCGATAGAAGACGCAGTAGAAAAGGTCCATGCACTCACCGCCAGCCAGTTTCTGCAAAACGACAGGCGTCTGGCCATGCAAATGGGTACGGAAACTATTGCCTTGATGACAACCATAGGCGCCGCCCTGGCCATTTTGCTGGTGGCCTTCACTATCTACTCGCAGGTGATGCGACAACGTCGAGAACTGTCGGTCGCGAAGGCACTGGGCGCTACCAACCGCTCCCTTTATATCAGCGTGGCGCTACAGGCCGTGGGAATTACCCTCGCCAGCGTAATCGTCGCATCCATTACCGCAGCTGCATTACTGCCCGCGCTGTCAAACTTCATCCCGGCGGTCACTATGATTCTGACAGTCGCATCGGTGGCAAAAATTGCGATCCTGGGCCTGTTCGTGGCGATCACAGCAGCTCTACTGTCGGCCCGGCAAATTGCGCGGCTTGACCCGGCCTCGGCGTTTCAGACATAAGGGATATCCAGTCATGAAAGAAAAAGTGGTACTGCAAGCGGAGAATCTGGTCAAAACCTTTGGCAGTGGTCACACCGAAGTGCGTGCGGTAGACGATGTCTCGCTATCACTCAAGCAAGGGGAACTGGTCCTGGTTATGGGGCCTTCCGGCTCGGGCAAGACGACAATGCTCTCAATATTAGGCGGCCTGTTGCGCCCCACTTCGGGTCAAGTGTTTATCGACGGCACCAATATTTCAGCCCTGAGTGAATCGAAATTGCCTATGATACGGGCCCGCAGCGTTGGCTTTATTTTTCAGGCGTTCAACCTACTGGATGCGCTTACAGTGGAAGAAAATATCCTGTTCCCTGCTCGTTTGATTCGTGGCGGCCAGAAAGAGGCCGCCGTCCGGGCCGCGGATTTAATAGAACGTCTCAAACTTGGTCCGCGCCGAACGGCGCTACCGCAGACCTTGTCCGGCGGCGAAAAACAGCGAGTGGCAATAGCTCGCGCGTTGATCAACGCACCACCGCTAATACTCGCAGACGAACCTACCGGGAACCTGGATTCGACCAGCGGCCAGGAGGTCATGATGATTTTGCACGATATCGCCAGGGATGAGGGGCGATCGATTATTCTGGTGACACATGATCCTCGGGTGGAAGATGTAGCGGATCGTATATTATGGCTGGAAGACGGCGCACTGCGCGACCGCAAGGCCGAAAAACACGCATGGGTGCGCGACCCGGTGTGCGGTATGCGGGTGGACGAATGGACTGCTCAACTAAGCTCCACCTACGAGGGGCAGAGCTACCATTTTTGTGCTCAGCGTTGCCTGGAGCGTTTTGAAGAAGAGCCAACGCGTTATGTAAAGTGCTCTCCGGGTGAGCAAGATAGAACCGCATCAAGTGGAGCGATAAACTGATGAAACATTCTACGCGGATTTTGTTTGCGATTGCCATCCTGTTACCCATCCCGACCCTGTCCCAGGATAGTATGTCTTTGACGTCAGAGGCCAGAGGCCTGGCGATAGCATTGGAGGCATCCCGACGAAACGAGGGGTATGGTGATACCACCGTAAAGCTCATCATGGAGTTGCGTTCCGCCGACGGCAGAACCCGTGAACGGGTGCTGACATGGAGAACTCTGGAGGCGACCAAAGCCGGAGAAGGTGACAAGTCTCTCACCATCTTTCATGAGCCCAGGGATATCGCAGGGACGGGCTTTCTCAGTCACACTCACCTCTCCAGTGAGGATGACCAATGGCTTTATCTGCCTTCTCTCAAGCGGGTAAAACGTATAGCGTCGGCAAATATGTCCGGCTCCTTTGTGGGCAGTGAGTTTTCCTATGAGGATTTGCTGTCTGATGAAGTGGAGAAGTTCTCTTACCGTTGGTTAAGGGAAGAACGCTGCGGCGAATGGGAGTGCTTTGTGGTGGAGCGAGTGCCTGTCTACGATAATTCCGGCTATCGCCGCCAGGTGACATGGATCGATATCGCCGAATACAGAATTCATCGAACCGAGTTTTACGACCTGGAAAATACCTTGGAAAAGACTCTCTACCTTGAGGACTATCGTCAATATCTGAATAAATTCTGGCGGGCGCATGATTTACGCATGGAGAGCATCCTGACCGGAAAAACAACCAAACTGACTTTCGACACCTACGAGTTTAAAACCGGGTTGACTGAGCAGGCCTTCAGTCCTGATACGCTTAAGCGTATTCGTTGATTTGGCCAGAACCTCCACCAGGAATATTTTCTGCGCGACGACTATGTTGGCGCTCACTGGCATGTGCCACGCGCAAGGCGACGATCTGGCGGGCTTTGCAGCGCTTGAGCCCAGATTTTTTTTTGATAAACCTGCCTATCAGCAGAATCCAACGCAGGGCCTGTCGCCATCCGTGGTGATTTCTCCCGAGTTCCGCTATGCGTGGGGCGAGGGCAGTGATCGCATTACTGTCATACCGTTCTACAGATATGATTCCGACGACGAAAATCGCACTCACTGGGACCTGCGAGAGGCCAATTGGCAGCACTTTAGCGGTCCCTGGACCTGGTTGGTTGGCATGGGCAAGGTATTCTGGGGCGTGGCAGAATCCCGACACCTGGTTGATATAGTGAATCAAACTGACCTGGTTGAGGATATCGACCAGGAGGAAAAACTGGGACAGCCCATGATCCATGTTGAACATTGGAGCGAGAGCGGGTCGCTGGGGCTGTTTTTGTTGCCAGGATTTCGGGAGAGAACCTTTCCGGCGAATAATGCCCGCCTGCGGGGGCCATTGCCGATGGCCAATCACGATGCTGTTTACGATTCCGGGGCGGGAGATCGGCGGGTCGATGCCGCGTTGCGTTGGAGAACCTCCGTTGATAACTGGGACATCGGCCTGTCCGGTTTTTATGGCACTGGCAGAGAGCCCCGTATGGTGCCGCAACTGGGTGAGTCGGGCAAGACTGTACTCATCCCACACTATGATGTTATCAGTCAAATAGGTGTGGATGTCCAGTACACGGAGGCGGCCTGGCTCTGGAAGCTCGAAGTGATCGGTCGAGCTGGTCAGGGAGATAATTTTGGCGCCATGGTCGGTGGAACAGAGTACACCTTCTATGGTGTACAGGGCTCGAGTGCTGATTTAGGGCTTCTCGCGGAATATCTCTATGATGCTCGCGACAAGACAGCGCCGCCAACGTCGCTGGACGATGACATATTTTTAGGCCTGAGATTGACGCTCAACGACCTGGATGACACCAATATTCTCGCGGGTGCTATTGTTGATCCGGACGATGGCGAGACGGTTGCCCTGATAGAGGCTCAGCGCCGACTGGGAGAGCGTTGGACGCTTGAACTCGAACTTCGGGCGCTGATGAATATACCCAAGCAGGGTCGACTGTACGGTATCGAAAGGGATAGCTATTTAACCTTGCGCGGGAGCTGGTACTTCTAGCTTTCACGCCTACGGTATCGCTACCCGTGGGGAGTCCAGAGGTAACTGTATCTGGAACACCGTTCGGCGATCTTGGGATGTCACGTTTATTGTCCCGCCATGAATGTCAATAATTGAGCGCACTATTGCCAGACCAAGCCCCGTTCTACCTCCGCTCCCAGCGCTTTGGCGTGAAGCGTCCACACGATGAAAGCGATTGAATATTTTGGGCAGGTGATCGGCAGGAATTTCGTCACCCAAATTTTCAATCGATATCAGTACGAAGCGCTCATCCGCGGCAAGATGGATCTGGATGGTAGTTCCAGTATCGGCATGGTGAACGGCATTGGTAAGGAGGTTCGTTAAAGCCCGCCGTAGCATGACACGGTCGCCCTTTAAAGGTGGGCATGCACCCTCTACGGATAGCGTAGTGCCGCGCTCCTCAGTCCATGCGCTGAGATAATCGATAAGCTCCAGCAACTCCGTCCTCGCGTCGACAGCTTGAAACGTCGGCCTGAGTGTTCCATTGTCGCTTTGAGCCAGCCACAACATGTCATTGATCATTCTGGCCATGCGTTCATACTCTTCCAGATTGGAGTACATCATTTCGCGATACTCCGCAGGGTCACGCTCTTTGTTCAACCCGACCTGCACCTGCGTGGTCAGGTTGGTGATTGGCGTGCGCAGCTCGTGCGCTATGTCTGCTGAAAAGTTAGCAAGTCTCTGGAACGATTCCTCCATACGGCCTATCAGGCTATTAAACGACGTGACGAGTTCCACAAGATCAACTGGCACGTTTTCTGGCTTTAGCCGCAAATTCAATTTTTCGGTCGTGATGGTACTGATCTCTTTGCTGATTTGGTGTAATGGATTGTGAGCAAAATGGACGGCATACCAGGCTGTTAAAAGGATTAGAGCACTTGTGCAACCCAGCATTAACCAGAGCTTTCGCCGGAAGTCTTCAATAAACTCGAGGTGAAAGTCCATTGAGGAGGCAACCGCGATTTTGTATCCCGAAAAAGTCGTGTTATCTCCACCCTCCATCGCTATGACAGTGCCGCGGTAGGTCGTTTCTCCTTCTGACCACTGGTAGAGCTCTGTTATGTGGATTTGATTGGCCGGATCTACCGTATCAGTGAGATACGACAGTGTCGGACCGGGTGTGGAAAATACCGTTCGTCCCAGGTCATCATAAACAGCGTAGTAAACGCCATGGTGACCCGAAACCGCATATTCCAGGCGTTGCTGGATATCAGCGCCGGGAGAGAATGGATTGTCGCCTCTTGCCGCCCGCAGAACAGCCGCTGCAACAACCTTCAGTTCGCCAGCATCCTGCTCTAGAAAATGCCGATCGATTGAGCTCTGTACAATGATACCTAACATCAAAACGCAGGTGAGAAAGGTAATCCCAACCAGGACAGTGACCCGGGCGGCGAGAGATATCCGCTGTAACCCGGAGAAACTAATCTTCATTCATTATGTCCAGTTGGTATCCCATGCCCCGCACGGTATGTATCAACTTCGGCTTGTACGGTTCGTCAATTTTCATTCGCAATCGCCGTATCGCCACATCGATGACATTGGTATCACTGTCGAAGTTCATATCCCATACCTGGGAAGCGATCAGAGAACGAGGTAACACTTCTCCCTGCCTCCTGACGAGTAACTCAAGTAGCGAGAATTCTCTGTTGGTGAGGTTAATTCTTTTTCCGCTTCGAGTGACCCGCCGCCTGGGAAGATCGAGAACCAAATCGGCAATCTCCAGATGCTCCACCGCTGCGATAGGAAGGCCGCGTCGCAGCAATGTGCGCACCCTGGCGAGTAGTTCTGCGAACGCGAATGGTTTGACCAGATAGTCATCGGCACCCAGCTCCAACCCCTTTACCCGGTCGTCCACGCTGTCGCGCGCGGTCAAAAACAATACGGGCGTCGTGTGGTTCGCCTCCCTGAGCGATTTGACGATGCGCCAGCCGTCAACATCAGGAAGCATGACATCCAGAATAACCAGGTCAAACGTTTCAGTCATCGCCAGATGGTGACCATCGAGCCCATTGCGAGCCAGGACCACCTGAAATCCTGCTTCAGTTAGTCCTTTATACAAGTAATCACCCGTCTTCGCTTCGTCCTCGATAACAAGAAGCCGCATACCAGAGTCTCCCGTAGAGCTACATAGGCGCGTCTCAGAAATATCGCGGCGCAACCTAACTTGATTTATACTGAGCAGATTAAGCTAACCACCCTGTCAAAAAGATTGCATAAAGATTACCGCTTTGTAATCTATGTGTCATCCACGGGAAAGCCGCGGTGGGGTAGGCTACTTCGGAAGTAGATACTCAATCTTTGGTTGATAGGTTTTCGCCAGTGTTTTCATTTAATACGATTATAGATACAGGAGACTTGATGAACGACGCTACAAGCCACCATCACGACGCCAAAAGTGGTCAGGATAGCGAGAACGTGGTGCCTACTGTCGGCGGTGAACAGCAGTTCACCATAGAGGGAGCGAGCTGTGCCAGCTGTGTCACGAAGATTGAAGCAGCGATCAAGCAAGTTCCCGGTGTTTCCAGTGCTGAAATGAACTTTGCACAGGGTACAGTAACCATTACTGGGAATGTCGATGGTGCGGCAGTAACAGGGGCGGTTGAAAAAGCCGGATATAGCGCCAAGCCCATGGGCGCCGGGTCAGAGGATGACGCACTGGAGGAAAAAGAACAGGCGGAACGAGCCTATTACAAGCGCCTTATGCGGGAGATGACGATTGCCCTGGCTCTGGGCGTACCGCTGATGATTTACAGTCTCTTCGCTGGTGAAATGACCGTCTCTACCAACTCTGAGCGCCTTGCCTGGTTGATCGTCGGTCTGCTGACCCTGGGAGTCATGGTCTTCTCAGGCAAACATTTCTATGTCGGCGCGTGGAAATCGTTTCGCAACCACTCAGCCAACATGGACACGCTAATCGCACTGGGTACCGGTACGGCCTGGTTGTACTCGATGATCGTGGTTTTCGTCCCACATCTCGTGCCGGATATGGCGCGACATGTCTACTTCGAAGCCACCGCCATGATCATAGGACTGATCAATCTTGGTCTAGCCCTGGAGCTCAAGGCACGGGGACGGACTTCTGAGGCGATCAAACGTCTTATCGGCCTACAGGCAAAAACAGCGCGGGTGAGCCGAAACGGTCAGGAGCTGGACATTGCCATCGAGGATGTCCTTCTCGATGATATCGTGCGGGTACGCCCCGGGGAGAAGATTCCGGTGGATGGCGTCGTTGTTGAGGGACATACGTCCATTGATGAATCCATGTTAACCGGAGAGCCTATGCCGGTAGAGAAAGCCGTTGGCGATGAGGTTGCCACGGGAACCCTCAACAAGACCGGCTCTATGCTTTTCAAGGCGACTCGGGTAGGTAAAGACACTGCATTGGCGCAAATCATCAACATGGTCAAGCGCGCACAGAATTCCAAGCCGCCCATCGGCCGGCTGGCAGATATTATTTCCGGCTATTTTGTCCCTATCGTGATGATCATCGCGGTGGTGAGCGCATTGGCCTGGCTTAACTTCGGTCCTGAACCGGCGCTGGCGTTTGCGATTGTATCGGCAACCACCGTACTGATCATAGCCTGCCCCTGTGCCCTGGGCCTTGCTACCCCGATGTCGGTCATGGTTGGTGTAGGGAAAGCGGCTGAGGCGGGCGTGCTGATTCGCAACGGCGAAGCCCTGCAAACGGCATCGAAGATTACGGCTATGATTCTGGACAAGACCGGAACAATTACGCTCGGTACCCCGAAAGTCACTGACGTTGTTCTGGTGGAAGGCGATAGCGAAGACAGTGTCCTGCAGCTCGCAGCGAGCCTGGAATCGGGTTCCGAACACCCCCTGGCAATGGCCATCGTTGAGACGGCCGAGGAGCGAGGACTACCGCAGGAGAAAGTGTCCAACTTCGGTGCAATCGCCGGCCATGGTGTCGAGGCCCAGTTGGGAGATCGGCACCTGCTTCTGGGTAACGAAAAACTCATGGTCGATAGGGGTATTTCGATTGTATCGGTTCGAGACAGAGCGCAGAAGCTTGCCGCAGAAGCCAAAACACCAATGTATTTTGCAGTAAACAGTAAGTTGGCTGCCATTATCGCGGTATCCGACCCGATCAAGGAAGACTCTATTGAAGCCATCAAGCGACTACAACATGCCGGTATTCGAGTGGTAATGCTAACCGGAGATAACCGGGCCACCGCCCAGGCGGTAGCCGATCGGGTGGGCATTAAGGAGTATTTTGCGGAAGTGTTGCCCGAGGAGAAAGCAAAGAAGGTCGCCGAGCTGCAGATGCAGGATGAAATTGTCGGCATGACCGGAGATGGCATTAACGATGCCCCGGCTCTGGCGATGGCTAACGTGGGCTTCGCGATTGGCACCGGAACAGACGTGGCAATCGAGAGTGCGGACATTACCCTGATGCGAGGCTCCCTCCATGGCCTGGCTGATGCCATCGCCGTAAGCCGGGCTACGCTTCGCAATATCAAGCAAAATCTGTTTGGTGCGTTTATTTATAACGTCGCTGGTGTGCCGTTTGCAGCAGGGGTGCTCTACCCGTTTTTCGGGCTGTTGCTCAGCCCGGTCATTGCAGGCGCGGCGATGGCCTTTTCGTCGTTGACCGTCGTGACAAATGCCAACCGGCTGCGGTTTTTCAAGCCGCAGGAACACTAAGAGAGGGACGAACGATGCTGTTAATAAATCTCGGGGGTGTTGCGCTGATAGCACTAATCGCCTGGTGGTTCTGGCTTTATAAGCCCGGCGAGAATGCGCTAAACGATGCCAGCTCGTTGATTGTTGTGGAGAGCGGAATTTATCAGCCAGCCCACATCAGGTTGGCGGCTAACCAGGCAGCTGAACTACATTTTGTGCGCAAAGATGCATCACCTTGTTCCGAGATTGTCCAGATACCTGATCTGGAGATTAGCGAAACCCTGCCTCTTAACAAGTCCAAGAGTATCAGCCTTCCCCCCATGGAAGCCGGTGACTATGAATTTCACTGCCAGATGCAGATGTATCGCGGCGTTATACATGTCGAATAAGGTGATTCGTGGCGCTTAAGCTGGTAGCGGCGATATTCGATCAACGGTGACTGGAGGTGGTTGAAACAGCACGGATAGGCCACGGCATCCGGGGTTTACGGTGCAGGTCATCATGGATGCAGCCCATGCAGGTATTGATAACGAGGGACCCGTCCGGATTACGCCCGTTGATGAAGTGTAATGGATCCATGCCCGACAATGATGTGACGAAAGTAATAGATTTTTACGAGTTGCGCAATGACCAAAAAACCGTCCTTCTGGACAACTTCCCAGGGCGTGGCATCGATCTTTCTAATTGGTGCAGTCAGCTACTTTTTATTGATGGAGCATCGGGCCCATCTGTTTTATTTCCTGCCATTTATGATTCTTTTGTTATGCCCTGTGATGCATATCTTTATGCATAAAGGGCACGGTCACGGCGGGCATAAGGGCAACGAGAGCGAAGAGGGCGCCATTCGCCAACACCCGAACTTGGGCGAGAAAGAGGCCTACAGGCGAGGTATTGAAGAGGGACGTAGACAGTCAGTGAGTGACAAGCCATCTACGGATAGGAGGCAATAGGTGATGCACGATAACTCCGCCTACGGGCTATGGACACTGGTAATACTCAACTCTGCGGTCTTCATATTTTTTGCGTTCAGTTTCGTAAAGCCGAAAACCAAACAGGATTGGCGCAGTCTGAGCGCGTTCTCCGCGTTTATTGTCGCACTTTTTACCGAGATGTACGGCTATCCGCTGACCATCTATTTTCTATCCGGGTGGTTGGCCAGGAAGTACCCTGGTGTCGATTTTCTGGCGCACGATAACGGGCATTTGTTGCATACCCTCCTTGGGTTTGAGGGCAATGCACATTTTGACCCACTGCACGTTGCCAGCAATATCGTCATCATTCTCGGGTTCTTTCTTCTGTCGGCGGCCTGGCGTGTTCTACATGCAGCACAGAAAACGCGATCACTTGCTACCACGGGGTGGTACGCGCGGTGCCGACACCCGCAATACGTGGCTTTTATTCTGATCATGTTCGGCTTTCTGTTGCAGTGGCCGACCATACCCACCCTCGTAATGTTTCCTGTGCTGGTCATCGTTTACATCCGACTCGCGAATCGCGAAGAGGAAATGGCCATCGCCGAGTTTGGTGACGAATATCGGCATTACATGGCCACAACCCCCGCATGGATTCCTCGTACAGGAAAGCTTCCCCAATCGACACCGGGAACGGATGAAAATGGGTAGGTAGTAGAGTATTTAGTATCAAATTGAGAAGGTAAAAATCATGAAGAAAGCGGAACACCGGTTGGGCGTATCAGAGACCACCCTTGTGCATAGGCACCTCAAATTGGTTGATGCGAATACACAGCGTATTGCATTGGCTGTTTCAGAGATTGACGAAATCTATGGCATGGATGGGGCCTCGTTCGACGAACAGTCACGGGTGCTCAATGTCGCCTACGATGCGTCGAGAATCTGTATCGATTGCATCGAAGAGGTTCTGGTGAAGCACCGCGTCGAAGTCAGTCCCGACTGGTGGACGCGCTTGAAGGAGGGACACTACCGATTTGTCGATCAGAACGTGAAGGACAATGCGGAGCATGTGCCCTTTAGCTGCCACAAAATTCCACCACATAAGTAGTTACACCTCTTATGTCAATGAGCTTCCACCATGAATGCCTGGCCGGACTCGCCCGTGCGTTCCTCGCCTTCACCACATTTTTTGGCGCAATTATGAAGATTCCCTTTTTCGTGAAGATATTTTTCCAGTACTCAGTGATGGTGCTCCTGCTGGGTATGAATGCTGGGTCAGGGGCTTTCGCGCAAGATGCGCTCGTCCTCGAGCTTCAGGATGCGCGGTTACGCGCTTTGTCCAGCAATCCTGGTCTCGCCGAGATGCAGGAACGCTATGAAGCATTGACACATATTGCGCCGCAGGTGGGTTCACTACCGGACCCCGTGGTCAGCCTTAACGCGATGAATTTCCCCTTGGGTTCATTTGACGTTAACCAGGAACCCATGACCCAGGTGCAGTTAGGTGTCAGTCAGATGTTCCCTTTCCCGGGAAAGCTCGGTCTGCGAGAGGATATTGCGTTGTTTGAAGCAGAGGCGGCCCTCAACTCCGTCGATGAAATGCGGCTGAATCTGGATATGAATGTCACCGTGACCTGGTGGGAGATCTATTTCCTTGATCGTTCACTGGACACGGTTTTGAGTAATCAGGCCCTGTTTCGCCAGTTTGTCACAATTGCGGAAACAAAATACGAGGTGGGTAACGGCCTGCAACAGGATGTGTTGCTTGCGCAATTGGAGCTGTCAAAGCTTCTTGATACCGAAATACAACTGAAATCCATGCGAGAGAGGCGCCTGATTCGATTAAACGTCCTTATGGATATATCGCCGAATACACCGGCGGTGCTCCCGGTGATGATGCCCAAGTTTTCTGGCGTTATCGCCAAGGAACCGACGCTTTACCAACGTGCGCTTGACACACGGCCGCTACTCAAGCAGGAGCAGGCGTCGATTGATGCGTCCAAATCCAGATTGGCTTTGGCCAAAAAGGATTACTATCCAGACTTCAAGTTAGGTGCCCAGTACGGCAACCGACAGGAAGATGATTTTGGTCGATCCCGCAAGGATTTTCTCTCGGTTATGTTGAGTGTCAACATTCCTTTATATGCGGGAACCAAACAATCGGAAGCGGTGGAACAACGATCCAGAGAGCTTGCCAGAAATACCTACTCCCTGGTTGACCAGCGCAATTTGGTCTTGTCATCGATATCGAATTCAGTTACCGAACTTGACCAGGCAACCGAGCAACTCTACCTGTTTGGCGACGGAATTCTACCGCAGGCCAGGCAAACCGTTGAATCGATGCTTGTGGGTTACCAGGTCGATCAGGTGGATTTTTTGAACCTGGTAAGAAGCCAGGTCACGCTATTTAACTACGAACTACTGTATTGGAAAGCATTTACCGAAATCAATCAATCAGTGGCGAGGCTATCAGCCGCCGTCGGCGAGGAAAACATTTATGAATAAGGGAACGCTTCTGGTTTGCGCACTTAGCCTGGGGATAGGTGTGGGCCTCGGGTATTTCCTTCTCCCGGCACAGGATTTATCGACTACGGGGGGTAACAGTGAGGATAAGAAACCACTCTTTTACCGAAATGCCATGAACCCACAAGTGACCTCTCCTGTTCCTGCAAAAGATGCGATGGGTATGGACTACGTTCCGGTGTATGCGGAAGAAGGTGAGGGTGAGGGTGACGTAGCAGGCACAGTTAGAATCAATCCCGTTGTGCAAAACAACATCGGTTTGCGCACCGCTATTGCCACGCGTGAGAGCTTGTCACGCACGATTCGTGCCGTGGGCAGAGTCGACTACGATGAAGAGAAAATAATTCGCCTACATCCCAAGATCGACGGCTGGATAAGGGACATTCGCGTAGACAAAACTGGCCAGTTTGTTCAAGCGGACCAGGTACTGTTGGAGATTTACTCGCCCAAGCTGGTGGCCACACAGCAGGAATACCTGCTGGCGCTCCAGAATTACGAGTCACTGAAAGACAACCAGATTGAAGACATACGCCAGGGCGCCAGTGCGCTGGTGAGCAGTTCCAGAGAGCGGCTCAGCCTTTTTGATGTTCCCGAACACCAGATCAAAGCGCTGGAGGCGTCGGGCACGGTCACGGAAACTCTCCATATCCATTCTCCGGTCGCCGGCACCGTAATGCAAATCGGTGCCAGGCAGGGTCAATATGTCACGCCTGGATCCGAGCTCTACCAGATCGTCGACTTTAGTACGGTCTGGGTATATGCAGATATCTATGAGTACGAATTACCCTGGGTGAATGAGGGCGACCTGGTTGAGATGACCCTGGCCAGTCTCCCGGGGCAGGTGCTCACAGGTACGGTGTCTTATATCTATCCCTATGCTGAATTGAAGACGCGGACCATTAAAGTTCGTATTATTTTCGAAAACCCCGATTTGCTGCTAAGGCCCGAAATGTTTGCGGACATCACGATCAGGTCGAAAACCATGCCGAATGTTGTGGTCGTACCGGCGGAGGCTATTATTCGGTCAGGGGTCTACGACCAGGTATTTGTCATGAAAGAAGAAGGTTTATTCGAACCACGCGAAGTTGTGCTGGGCATTGAATCCGGTGGCAAGGTTACGGTACTTGAGGGCATTCAAGCTGGAGAGAAGGTGGTTGTCTCGGCTCAGTTCCTGATCGATTCAGAATCTTCACTGCGTGAAGCCACGGCCAAAATGACTCAGATGGGACAACCCGATGTTCCCGAGCATGACCAGGATCATACACCGGAAGTACAGGAAGATAAGCCGAAAGCCAACTCAGTCGAAGGCGCAGCTACTGGTCGTGAGGGAGATCATTAAATGATCAACTCCATTATCGATGCGGCTTTAAAAGACCGGATTCTTGTGATACTGGCAATGATGGCCCTTGCTGCTATGGGTCTATTTTCCTATCTCAACGCCCCCCTGGACGCCATTCCGGACCTTTCTGATGTCCAGGTTATCGTCTTTACCGAGCATCCCGGGCAATCACCCCAGGTAGTGGAGGATCAGGTCACCTATCCTCTTACCACCGCAATGCTGGCAGTGCCAAAGACCAAGGTGGTTCGAGGGTATTCATTTTTTGGCTTGTCTTTTGTTTACATCATTTTTGAAGACGACGTGGATATGTACTGGGCCCGCTCCCGGGTGCTTGAATCCATCAACTATGTCAGCGGACGGTTGCCAGAGGGCCTTAACCCCGCACTCGGGCCCGATGCCACTGGGGTGGGTTGGGTATATGAATACGCCCTGGTCGATAGGACGGGAAAGCACGATCTTTCAGATCTTCGATCGATTCAGGATTGGTACCTGCAATATCCGCTGCAAACAGTTAAGGGTGTGTCGGAAGTCGCTTCCGTAGGTGGGTTTGTCAAGCAGTACCAAATCGAAGTCGATCCCAACGCGCTGCTCAGGTACAACATTCCGCTCGATAAAATAAAACAAGCCGTAAAACAATCCAATAACGATGTGGGTGGTCGATTGATTGAATTGGCTGAAACAGAGTATATGGTGAGGGTGCGAGGATACATTCGTTCGGTAGAGGATATCAATTCTATCCCTGTTGGCGTTGATGACTCCGGGACCCCCATCCGAATTCAGGACATAGCGAATGTCAAAATGGGCCCTGAACTCAGGCGTGGACTGGTCGAACTGAATGGGGAAGGGGAGGTGGCTGGCGGCGTTGTGATTATGCGGTTTGGCGAAAATGCGCTGGCCACAATCCAGGGCGTCAGGGCGAAACTTGAAGAGCTTAAAAAGGGTTTGCCCGAAGGTGTCGAAATCGTAACGGTCTATGACCGCGGTGATCTCATCGAAAGAGCCGTCGACGGTTTGAATACATCCCTGATGCAAGAGCTGGTTATTGTCAGTCTCGTGGTCGTCATGTTTCTGTTACACGTACGCTCTGCCATGGTGGCAATCATAACTTTGCCACTTGGAATACTCATGGCCTTTATTGTCATGCGATTCCAGGGGCTGAACGCCAATATCATGTCCCTGGGAGGCATCGCAATTACCATTGGGACGATGGTGGATGGGGCTATTGTGATGGTGGAGAATGGCCACAAGCATCTTGCCGCAGCGGCTAAGGAGAAGGGAGATTCACTAACGGACTCGGAACGCTGGGATGCTATCGGCCGTTCCTCTCGAGAGGTGGGTCCCGCGCTATTCTTTTCTCTGCTTGTAATAACCGTCTCATTTTTGCCCATTTTCACCATGCAGGCACAAGAGGGGAGACTTTTCAGCCCCCTTGCCTTTACGGCCACTTACGCCATGGGCGCGGCGGCAATATTGTCAATCACACTCGTACCCGTGATGATGGGCTATTTTCTTCGAGGGAAAATCATTTCTGAACATGCTAACCCCGTTAACCGGTTTATGCATGCCATACATACACCAACGCTGACTCTTTTGATGAAGCATCGATGGATCACCATAGTGTGTGCGTTGGTGATCCTGGGAGTTACTGCTTATCCGTATAGCCGGCTCGGCAGTGAATTTATGCCGCCGCTGGACGAGGGCGACATTCTCTATATGCCCTCCGCATTTCCGGGTATTTCGATTACCAAGGCGCAGGAATTGCTACAGCAGACAGACCGGATTCTCCTCACATTTCCCGAGGTTCATCATGTATTCGGCAAGGTCGGTCGCGCCCAGACGGCCACGGATGCTGCGCCGCTTTCCATGTATGAAACGACGGTCCGGCTCAAGCCGAAAGACCAGTGGCCAGACCCAAGTAAAACGACCCAGGAACTCATGAGTGAGATGGATAAAGCCATTCAGATCCCGGGATTTGCCAATGCGTGGACAATGCCCATTAAGACCCGTATTGACATGCTTTCCACAGGAATAAAAACACCCGTAGGGATTAAGGTATCCGGCCCCGACCTGGCCGTACTACAGGAGATCTCGAAAAGCATTGAGCAGGCAATGAAGACGATACCGGACACGCTTTCCGCTTTTGGAGACAGAGCCGTGGGTGGCTACTACCTGGATTTCAACATCAATCGGGACGAGGCTTCGCGCTACGGATTAACCATTGGTCAGGTGCAGGACGTCATAGAGTCCGCGGTTGGCGGCATGAACGTGACGGAGACGGTTGAGGGACTTGAGCGATATCCGGTGAATATCCGCTATCCACGAGACCTGAGAGGCGATCTGGAAACCCTGGGCAGGGTGCTGATACCCACGCCGACAGGCGTCCAGATTCCATTGGCAATGGTGGCAGATTTGGAATACACGCGCGGTCCACCGGTTATAAAATCCGAGGATGCTCGACCGAACGCGTGGATATATGTTGACCTTTCTACTTCTGATATCGGGGGATTTGTGCGTCAGGCGAAGGAGGTAGTTGCGAGCCAGGTCGATATACCGCCCGGATATACCATCAGCTGGTCAGGTCAGTTCGAGTATATGGAACGCGCAGAGGCGCGTCTGAGAGTCGTGGCGCCGATTACGCTACTGCTCATTTTTCTGCTCCTTTTCCTCAATTTTAGAAACCTTGCGGCGCCTCTCGTAGTCATGTTGTCGATACCTTTCGGCCTGATAGGCGGAATCTGGTTCATCTATATCAATGATTACAACATGTCAGTCGCCGTCGCAGTAGGGTTTATCGCCCTGGCTGGAATGGGTGCCGAAATCGGCGTGCTTGTGCTCAGTTTTATCGATGAAGAAATTGCGGAGCTACGGAAAAGCAACCCGGGTCAGCTCAGTACGGATCATATCAAGAACGCTGCGCTTTCAGCGACATCACGGCGTGTACGACCAGTGGTGATGACCGCCGTATCTACCATGGCGGGGCTGGTCCCCATCATGCTCAGCTCCGGCAGCGGGGCCGATGTGACACATAGAATTGCAGCGCCGATGCTGGGTGGAATGGTAACCGTACTAACACTGAGTTTGCTGGTGTTGCCGGTAATTTATAGCGTTGTATTGCAGTGGAAAGAACGTGGAGAAGCAGTGCGCTGAATGATTGGATGTCAGAGCATATTGGCGTCGTATTGCAGTAGAAATAACGTGGCGAGGTAGTCCCCCAATTGATTGGATGTCAGATTAAAACAAGAACTGTGGTGCGCAATTACCGGGGTCAAAAGGCCCCAAAAGCCGCCGGCAATTTCTATGACCGAGTGCCTTCGCAGGGATTCTATGGAGTAATATCTATGTTCAAAACACTATTTAGACTTTTTGTCATTGTTTCAGTTGCGGGATTTATTGCCGCGTGTTCAAGCGCCCCGCGTTATCACAATTACATGATGAGTGGGCAGGTCGTGTATGTCGAAGACGGTAAGGTTGTGGTGTGTATCGGCAGCGAAGATGGAGCAAAAACCGGTATGGTCCTCGACGTTTTCAAGGTGGAATACAGTGGTTCAATGACCGATGGCACGGATAACTATAGCAAAAATGCGGTCGGAGAAATTCAAATTGATTCAATCATTGACGAACACTTTTCCCGTGGTTCTATCGTCAAAGGCAATATTGAGCCGAACAATGTGGCAGAATTGCGCGGCATGTAAGTCATTTGAGCTATGCATACTCGGCTAGTCTAGAAACGCGATTGCCCTGGATTGCCCGCGGTTTTTCGGTACAGTCAACCCCGCACTGATGTCATTGTCTCAATCGCTTTATCGCATCGGCAGCAAAGAACAGTCTCTGACTGTCGGATGAGCAAGGTGGTACAGGGGAGTGGTGAGGGGAATCCCCGATTCTCCCATGTCTGGTTTTGCGCATCCCATGTAATGGCTTGAACGTAGAGGTCAGATTTCCGCGATATGGTGAAGTTAATTTGCCGATGCTCATTTACGGCGTCATCGATGATTTGATTCGAGGAATTCTAGTGCCATAATCAATTGTTGATTCTACGGAAATAATTGGATGGTTTTACGCTGGTTCCTAACGGAACTCAAACGCCGCAAAGTCTATCGGACCGCAATGGTGTATTCAGGTATAGGCTGGATGCTGCTTGAGGTGGCCGATGTTGTCTTCCCTCGGCTTGGTCTCCCGGATTGGACAGTCAACTTTGTCCTTGCCCTGGTCCTCTTGGGATTCCCCGCCACCTTGATTTTCGCTTGGATTTTTGATTTAAGTCCGCAAGGGGTGGTGCGTACCCATCCTGTTTCCATGGAAGCACATCCGCGCTTCTCCATCGCTACTATAATCGAGTTTTTTCTGATAGGAGTATTGGTGATTACTGTAGGTTATCTCTATGTGGATAGGATTTCGTTGCAAAAACGATTGGTAGAGCCTGAGTCGACAAATAGCGAAAACTCTGTTGCAGGCCAAGCTGCGATCGCCCAACCAGAACAATACCGCTCCATCGCGGTGCTTCCATTCGCGGACATGAGCGAGCGGGGAGACCAGGTATGGTTTGCCGAAGGAATTGCCGAGGAACTGCTGAATGCACTGGCACAGGTGAGGGACCTCCGCGTTATGGCGCGAACCTCATCATTCGCCTTCAAGAATACTGACAAGACCATTGCCGAGATCGCTGACGTCCTTGGCGTACAGGCTGTACTGGAAGGCAGCGTACGTCAATCTGGCGACCGTATACGTATTTCCGCCCAACTGGTTGATGCCAACAGTGGTTTTCACATCTGGACCGGATCATACGAGCGTCAGCTCGCGGATATCTTCCAATTGCAGGACCAGCTGGCGCGGGCCATCGTGCAGGCACTGCGGGTTGAACTGAGTGTTGCGACGACGGAGCCACTAGTCGCTGAACAAACCGCGAACCTCGAAGCCTATAATTGGTTTGTGCGTGGGCGCGCTATCTTCAACTGGGACAACTACCACGCCACTGAACAGAGCATTGGCTATTTTGAAAAGGCGGTGGAAGCCGACCCCGAGTATGCAATGGCCTGGGGTTATCTTGCTTTCGCACGTATGATGTCTATGCTCTGGCAATCCTTTGACGAGATAGGTCCGGCGACCATCTCAGCATATGAGAGTGCGCTTGCGCTGGACCCACAACAAAGCGAAGCACTAGCAACCAAGGCAGTGATCACGCAGCTAGTAGAACGGGACTGGGAGACCGCTGGCGATTTATATCAACAGGCAATGGCGGCAGGGGATAACAGTAATGCGCTGGTAATATACTCGCTAATATACCTAATGCACCTCGACAGATACGCTGAGGCGATTGAGCTGAACACTGGCGCCGAAAGACGTGACCCCCTTCACGCCGGCTACAAAAGCAATCTTACTCACATTCTACAAATGAGTGGTGATGCCGGAGCGGCGGTACGTAAAGCCCGCGAAACGCTGAAACTGAATCCAGGCCATGTGGTTACGATAACCTACCTGATCCAGTTGTATACGGACGCACACGATTTAGATGCTATAGAATCACTGCTGGATAGCATCCCCCCTGAAGCGGCGGAACAACCCGAGATCAAGGCGTTAACCGGGCGGTACTATGTGGCACGAGGTGAAGACGAGAGAGCGCGTCAAATCTATCGGGAACTACAGCAACTGCTAGACGGTATGACACCTATTGGGTTGCTTTTTACGGCTTATCTGGCTTCAAGCATAGGCGAGGTGGAAGAGAGTATTGTTCTATTGGAACGTGTTGTCGAAGGAGGGTCGTTGGTACAATTCCATATCAAAATGCAATTCATGAATGTCGAGGCTATCCGCAACCATCCCCGCTATCAGGCACTACTGAAACGGATGGGCTTAGACACCGAATCGGTCGAAGAATTTAATAATCGGATTGTCGGTAGCCCCTGATGGCCAACGTTATCGGCAAAGAGCGCGAACCGTAAGTACACGCGATGGATCTAAGGAAACGGTCTCCCTGGATTGGCGGTCTTGTTGGCGGTGTCGAATACGGGCAGTCAAATCCCATTGGTCCCTATCTCATGGGAATCTGATAATAGAAAAAAGCCCACCCCGAGATTAGCGGGCCGGGCAAAAGGGAATAAAGGAATTGCTTTGTACTACTGACTTCACTCCTGGGAGTAATAGGCCCCGAGTTGATGCTGGATCGTCTCAGCATTCGATACGGCATTGACTACCAGCGGCCAGGCGGTAGGTTTCAGCCCGCCAGCGTATTTTTTGAGGTCGCCCATAATTTTAACTGACTCGTTGTAAATGGGTTGTGTTTGGGTTTTGTCCGCGCCACTTTCAAGCGATTCCGACAGGTCCCTCGTCACACTCATGAAATGCCGCACATGATAGCGAAACTCGAGATGACCACTTGAGTCGGTGCTCGTGCTCCCAGTGTATTTCGGCGATGAACGACACTCAGCGTTTAGCTTTCGTGATGCCGAATACAGTTGATCAGATAGTTTTAGGGCCGCCTGGCCGTCCCACGGTTTGGTTTCTGCACTGAATGCAGGCATCATTACGAAAAAAAGTAGTGCAATGCAGTAGGGGATGGTTTTGCTATTTGAATTGCTCATTGAAGCCTCCTGACTGATGCTCAGCCAATGGTTAAATAGTGAGCGCATCCTAATTTCAGAACGCGATTCATTTTGAATCTCGGAATCATAGATTCTTCATTTCACGGTGATCGTGAATTGGATCTTTCTTTTTCTCTGGTTCGCACTTATCACTTTCAGAGCTAGTAGAATTGGCATCTGTAACTTCATCGGAAACGTCCATATCACCTTTGGGGGTGCATTTTTCAGTCGGCGTCTTCTTGCTTGAAGCCGAACTTGGAATGTGAGTTTTTGTTGTTTGATGATCGTGAGAGCCGGGCTCCGCATGCAGCGAATGGGCGGCACCGGACATCAAGCCCAGAATAGCCAGCATCGAAACCAGTACATTTGTCTTCATGGTAATTACCTTCCCTAACTTAGTTTGTTGTGCTGGCAATGCCGCCAGATCGAAGAAACTGTGTATGTGCCTGAGGATAGCAATCGGCACCTGTCAATTTCATGACACTTAAATTACAAATATGTAATCATATGGACGCCTTTCCGTTAACTAGAGACCTAAAGTCTCGTTCGGAGATCCGAAGTCTTCCTGCTTTGCAAATGCATACATCCCAGGAGCCCTAATTTGGGGGAATGGACCTCCTGCGGGTCATCGGAATTCCCCAGAATGACAACATACAAGCCCCTCATTACCAAGATGTCATGCTGGGGGTCATTGGAGTGAAAGACTGTAACTGTTAGGGTTGTGCAATCGTATGTTATTGAAGTTGCTAACGCATTCTACCAATGTTGCAAAAAGAACAATGGATCAGAAGTCGCGCACCAATACCCTAATCCTATGGACTGGTCGCTGGTGCTCGTACTGTTATCTGGCGCTATTTGATCTGCCCGAACAGCTGACACAGGAGGTTTCATTTGGTCATTGCGCAGTCAAATCGCGCTTGGATCCCCTGTATGGCTGGAGTTTGGTATATTCTGCCAGCTGCCGTTATTGCTAATGGTCCACTCGAATCTCACAAGTCTAAAGTCAAATAGTGACATAATTGACCTGAGAAAGTGGAGGAACATCTTGGGAACAGTAATAGCGAACTGCTACAGAGTCACTTGTGGCCGCGCTCGGTAAGCGCTAACAGTTGGCGGTAGTCGCTGCAACCCGGGCACTACCACATCACCTAATGTGCGAAGGAGTCGGGCGATCATCGAAATCACGATCAGGTCTAAATGGCCTACTATCTGGAACCGTTTTTTTGGAACTGGCCGAACAGAGGAGCAAGTATGGACGCCGGTCTAACCCGATACCGGGGTATCTTGAGTATAGTGGGTGACATCGTCAACTTGCGTATTGCGGATGCCCAGACCATGAGCACCCCGCCCCGAAACAGGGATCTGGCTATTATCGAGCAGGACGGGGAGCGATTTTCCCTGGCCCAGATAATCAGCCTGGCTGACGACAAGGTGTCTTTACAGGTGTTCGCTGGCACCAAAGGGCTAGGTAATGGTGCCTCTGTGCGTTTTCTCGGCGAGACCATGCAGGCCATTTATTCGGAGAATATCTTCGGCCGAATATTCAATGGCTCTGCTCAGCCGATAGACGGTGGTCCCAAGCTCACCTACGAACCAAAGGTGCAAATCAATGGGCCAACGGTCAATCCCACCGCCCGGGTTCTGGCGTCTCGCATGATCCGTACCGACGTGCCGATGATTGATATATTTAACAGCCTGGTGGAAAGCCAGAAGATTCCCATCTTCTCAGTGGCAGGAGAGCCCTACAACAAATTCCTTGCCCGAATCGGTGTTCAGGCTGACGCGGACGTGGTGATCTTTGGTGGCCTGGGCCTGATCTTTGACGACTATCACAGCTTTAAACTGGCATTTGAGGATGCGGGCATGATGTCACGAACGGTGATGTTCGTGAACCTCGCCTCAGATCCGGTTGTAGAGCGCCTGATGGTGCCGGACCTAGCCCTGGCGGTCGCTGAGAAACTGGCTGCAGAAGAAGGCAAGCGCGTACTGGTGCTGCTAACAGATATGACCGCCTATGCCGATGCCATGAAAGAAATCGGTATTTCCATGGAACGTATCCCGTCAAACCGAGGCTACATGGGCGACCTCTACTCGCAGCTGGCCCGGCGTTATGAAAAGGCCTGCGATTTCAAAGGCGCCGGTTCGGTTACGATCCTGTCGGTAACCACGATGCCCGGCGGTGACGTCACCCACCCTGTACCTGACAACACCGGCTATATTACTGAAGGTCAGTTCTATTTGCACAACGGTGTACTTGATCCCTTTGGCTCCCTGTCACGACTCAAGCAACATGTGATTGGCAAGGAAACCCGCGAGGATCACGGGCAGATTATGAATACCATGATTCACTATTACTCGGAAGGCGTGGAGGCCGAACAGAAGCAAGCAATGGCATTCGAGCTCAGCGAGTTCGATGAAAAGCTTTTAAAGTTCAGTAGAGCTTTTCGTGAACAGTTCATGCACCTTGACGTGTCCATGAAACTGGAAGACGGATTGGATGCCTGCTGGAATTTGCTATCCCGGTGTTTTGACAAAGATGAGGTAATTATCAAGAAAGAACTCAAAACCAAGTATTGGACGGAATCGCATGGCCAAGATAGCACTAAATAAGAGTGTCCTGAGCCGCGAAAAGCAGCGCAAAACCGCCTATGAGCGCTACTTGCCGTCTCTTGAGCTCAAGCAGAAACAGCTTCTGGCGGAATGCAAAAAGGCACAGCGGCAGTTGGCGCAGCATCGGTCTGAAATTGATTCCACGCAGACGTCTGTGTACCAGAAGCTGCCCATGCTGGCCAATGAAAGCATGGACCTTGCTGGCCTGGTAACGGTGGACAACGTGCGAATCGAAGAGGAGAATCTGATGGGCACCCATCTACCGACCCTTGGCCATGTCGATTATAATGTCACGGCGTACGGCTTCCTGGCGAGGCCGCACTGGTTCGACGAGTTGGCGTCCTCACTGCAGCTGGTATTGAAGTTGAAGCTTGAAGAACAGATCTTGGTCGCCAGGGTACGGCGCCTGCAAAAGGCGGCCCAGTCCATCACCCAACGGGTAAACCTGTTTTCGAAGGTGTTGATCCCCGAGTCAACCGACAACATCAAACGTATTAATCTCTTTCTCTCGGACCAGGAGCGGGCAAGTGTGGTCCGTTCAAAACTAGCCAAGCGCAAGAAAAACGCGGAGGCTGGGGCTCAATGAGTATTGCCGGTCAGGTGGAGCTGACCCTGGTTGGCGATGCGGACCACAAGCAGGGTATTCTGCAAGACCTGCAGAAGCTGGGCGCGGTGCATCTGGTGCCACTCAAGGCGCCGCCTCCCGAATCGGGTCCCGACGCGGCCGACGATGTACGCGAGGCGTTCTACTACCTGTCTCCATCCCCGGTAAAACGTCGCTCCCAGCGGCCGAGCCACGAGCATCCGCTGAATGAAGTGGTGCAAGAAATCCTCGAAAATAAGTACCAGCGTCAGGACGTAATTGACCGCATTGAAATAATTCGTCAGCGCCAGCGTGCTCTCGTACCCTGGGGAGACTTCGAGTTTCCAGAACTGGACGAGATTGACAACGTACGTCTATGGTTCTATCAGGTGCAGCTGGCCAAGCGCGTGTTATTGGAAAAGATCAAACTGCCCTGGCAGATCATGCACAGCGACCAGCGCTTTCATTACCTTGCAGTATTGTCGCAGGAGGAGCCAGGTGAAGAAGATATACCCTTTCACCGATTCCATACCGGAGCACAGTCACAGTCACAACTCGCCGCATCGCGCGAAGAAGCGCTTGTTCATCTCGAAGACCTGGATGCAAAACGCGAGTCTTTGACCCGCTGGATTCTGCCCTTACATGACGCGATCGACCAGAGTCTGGATCAGCGTGCACTGTCGCTGGCCAGTGCACAGGTGCTGGAAGCGAAGCCGGTCTTTGTATTACAAGGCTGGATTTCCAAAGACTCCCTTCCCGCTTTGTCTGAATGGATCAATACCGTACCTGCCGCTTATCGACTGCGCGAACCCACTGGCGATGACAATCCACCGACTCTGTTGTTGAATGGGGATCTCATCGGTGGTGGACAGGAAGCGGTGGTCTTCTTCCAGCTCCCCGGCTATCGTTCCTGGGATCCCTCTGTAGTGATATTTTTCTCCTTCTCCGTGTTTTTTGGCATGATTCTCGCGGACGCGGGTTACGCCCTGCTGCTGGCTGTACCACTGCTCGCCAAGTGGAAAAAGATGTCGACCCCCGGCAGCGTTGCCATTCGACTGCGCAATATGGCTGCTGGCATGATCGGCTGTGCCGTCGCCTACGGGGTGCTGGTGGGGAGTTACTTTGGAGTGAGTCCCACTGAGGGCTCTGTGCTGGCGGCGCTCGATTTATTGGATATGAACGATTTCACCACCATGATGAAGATTTCAATCGGTGTCGGCGTGATCCACCTGGTGATTGCGCACTCGATGGTCATGTGGGTCAATCGCCACTCGCGACTGGCACTGGCTTCGCTGGGCTGGATCGTCGGAATCGCTGGCAGTTTTATGCTGTGGCTGGACTATATGTCCGCCGAGGGATTTGAACTAACCCGCAGCCCATTTTTCTGGTGCTTACCAATATGGCTGCTACTGATACTGACCTGCTCCAGCGATAGGCCAATCCATTCGGCCAGGGATGTACTGCTGCAGCTGGTCGACGGGGTGGGTGGTGTGATGGGTCTGACCAAGGCCTTTGGCGACATCCTCAGTTATATGCGGCTGTTCGCTTTGGGGTTGGCTGGCGCTTCGCTGGCGGCGACTTTCAACGAACTGGCAGTGGCTGCGCGCGACTCCGTCTCTGTTGGCGGGTTCCTGCTATTTGCACTGATCATCGTCTTTGGGCACGGGCTCAACCTGGTATTGGCTATCATGAGCGGTGTCATTCATGGCCTGCGCTTGAACCTGATGGAATTCTACAATTGGGGTATTCAGGGAGAGGGATACCCATTCAAGGCGTTCGCCAAGAGAGGAGATTCGAAATGGAACCACTAATGATCGCGTTGGGCTGGATCGGTATTTTTGCGCCGACCGCGCTGGGTGCAATCGGCAGTGCCTACGGCTGTGCCGTGGCTGGTGCGGCTGCCGCCGGTGCCATGCTGGATACGGACAGTGGTTACGGCAAATTCATCGGCCTGGCGGCGATGCCTTCAACAGGGGTCATCTACGGCATCGTCATCATGTTCACCCTCAAGCGGGAGGTTTTGGTGGAAAATGCGGGTGGCCTGTTCGCGGTGGGATTGCTCACGGGGCTGGCCCTGATGTATAGCGCAATGTACCAGGGCCAGACACTGATCGCCGCGATCAATGCATCGAAAAACAAACCGGAAATATTCGGGCTAAGTATTGCACCTGCCGCCATCGTTGAGGGTTTCGCTGTTTTTGCCTTCGTGTTTTCTTTGGTATTGGCCGGCGACATTCCCGCCTGAATGGGAGTAGCTCATGTCAGAAGAAACTGAAAGCCCGTTTGCGTCCCGTGGTGTCCAGGAACTCATTGACCGGATACGGGAGAAGGGGGTCAGTGCCGGCAAGGAGGAGAGCACCCGCATTGTGCAGGACGCGGAGCAACGTGCAAAATGGATTCTGGAGCAAGCCAATGAGCAGGCTGATGAAATTCGCGTTAGAGCCGAGCAAGAAGCCGAGTTCACGCGCAACGCCGGAAATGAATCACTCAGACTGGCTTTTCGCGACATTCATGCCAAACTTCGGGACGAACTATCTCAGCAGTTTGCACAGCAACTGCAGAAGCTGATTGTGCTAGAGCTGCAAGACCCGGAAACCCTGAAGAAACTGCTGATGAGCGCCGCCGCCAGCTCGAAGCTGCCGGATGAGGAGATGACCATCGTGTTGCCCGAACAGGCTGTGGGACTCAAAGGGCTGCGTCAAGATCCTGAGGCGCTGCAACACGGCCCACTGATTGAACTGGTGTCAGCAACGGCAAAGGAGTTGTTCCGCAGCGGCATTACTGTGGCAACAGGGGGTCACGGCCGTGCCGGTATGCACGTACTGCTGCGCGATGGGGAGGTGACAGTAGACCTCAGTGAGCAAGCGCTTTCAGACCTGCTCCTGGCGCACCTGCAACCGCGCTTCCGAGCAATTCTGGAAGGGCTGGTTTGTTAGGAGAAGAGTGTGGCGCGCCAATATATTGATCTGCTGTCCTCGCTGCCGTACCTGGCTAACCCTTTCGTGCATCGGCGGCCACCGATCAGTGAAGTGCAGTTGCAACGAAGACTTAACATGCTGCAGGACGAGGACAGACAAACCGTGACAAACCTGGCGCGCATCGTCTATTGGGGACGCCTGGAGTTGAACGATTCTGACGAGGTCATTGTGCGCGAAGCACAACGTCTGACCCAGAATATTCACCCATCGGACATGCGCGAATGGCTGTTCTGGCGTATGGACTTCCGCACGGTGGTGGCCGCGCTGCGACGTCGTCACATGGGCCAGGACGCCCCCGCTGCCAATACGCTCTGGGGCTTTGGTAGCCATGTACGCCAGATAGAGCGCAACTGGAGTCATCCCAGTTTCCATCTGGAGAGTCGATTTCCCTGGCTGCAGCAGGCTCGCGTTCTGCTGGAAGCCGGTGACAGCTTCGGCCTTGAGCGCTTGTTGCTATCTGCAGTATGGGATTACTTCAGCCGACAGGTGCCAGATGAGCCGTTCAGTTTGTCCGCCGTCTGGCAGTACCTGATAAAGTGGGACCTGGTGGAACGCTGGTGCAGTTATGACACCGAGCAAGCCAAAATACGTTTTGATGAAATCGTGAGCTCGGGTCTAAAGCAGCCCTTGCAGGAGCTGAGAAAAATCGCATGAATGATATCAGGGCCACCGCCAGGGTAGTCGCCGTCAGCGACGACGTAATCACCGTGGAGTCAATTGTGACGGCCAAGAACACTAAACCTCTGGTGAAAAACGAGGTGGTGTACATATACCCTGCGGCAGTAGCCTTCAACGAAAAGCTCAAGGCCGAGGTGCTTAGAGTTCGCGGGCGCCGAGCCGACGTGCAGGTCTATGAGGACACGGCTGGCGTCGCGGTGGGTGATCCCGTGGAACAGAGCGGCGAATTACTGTCGGTGGAACTTGGGCCAGGACTGCTGCGCCAGGTATACGATGGCTTGCAAAACCCACTACACCGGCTAGAGATCATGAACGGCAAGTTCCTACAGCGCGGCTCTGTGGCGCCAGCCCTGGATCGTACTGAAAAATGGCGTTTTGATGCCCTGGCACGCGTGGGTGACAAAGTGCGCCCTGGACACACCATCGGCACTGTCCAGGAGGGCCGCTATGGGCACAAAATCATGGTGCCATTCATGCTCAGTGGCGAGTTTACCGTAGACTGGATTCAGGAGGGCACGTTTGACGTCGATACAGTGATAGCGCGCCTGAAGGGCGAGACGGACCAGTTGCATGACGTGCGCATGATGCAGCGCTGGCCGGTAAGAAAACCGTTGCCAGTGGAACTCGTTCGCGATCAGATTAACGAGCGGCTGTACCCGACACAACCGTTGGTTACCACACTGCGCTTGATTGACACCTTCTTCCCCATTGCCAAGGGTGGCACCGGCTGCATTCCCGGACCTTTCGGGGCGGGAAAGACCGTACTGCAGAACCTGATTTCCCGCTATTCCGATGTGGATATCGTGATCGTGGTGGCCTGCGGTGAGCGAGCGGGAGAAGTGGTGGAGACCATCACAGAGTTCCCCCATCTGCAGGACCCCCGCACCGGCGGAACCCTGATGGATCGCACCATCATCATTTGCAATACCTCCTCCATGCCAGTGGCGGCGCGGGAAGCCTCCATCTATACTGGCGTGACCTTGGGGGAGTACTACCGGCAAATGGGCTACGCCGTGCTGCTGATTGCCGATTCAACCTCGCGCTGGGCGCAGGCTATGCGGGAGACATCGGGACGGCTTGAGGAGATCCCGGGCGAAGAGGCTTTCCCTGCTTATCTTGAATCGAACATCCGCAACCTGTACGAGCGGGCTGGGGTGATTCGCAGCAATGATGGCAGCATCGGCTCCCTGACCATTATTGGCACTGTCTCTCCGGCAGGCGGTAACTTTGAGGAGCCAGTGACGCAGGCCACCCTGAACACCGTGAAGACATTTCTTGGACTCAGCTCTGAGCGTGCCTACAAGCGCTTCTACCCAGCGGTAGATCCTCTGCAGTCGTGGAGTCGTTATCCCGAGCAACTGACACCGTGGTTCAATGAAAACATGGGGACACAGTGGCTTGTGGACGTTGCCCGAGTCAATGTCCTGTTGCGCAGCGGGGAGGAGATCGCTCGCATGATGCAAGTAACTGGTGAAGAGGGTGTCACTCAGGACGACTTCGTAATTCAGCAGAAATCGATGCTCGTAGACATGGTCTACCTCCAGCAGGATGCCTTCGATTCGGTTGATGTATCGACGGGTATTGAACGCCAAAAACAGAGTTTTGGCCTGATCACTCGAATTATCGATACAGAGTTGTCCTTCCCGGACAAGGCCATGGCCCGGCGCTGGTTTTCCCGTATGACCGACGCCTTCAAAAACTTGAATTATGCCGAAATGGACAGCGACCCACACGAGGAGGTCTCACAGCAGATCGAATCTCTGCTACAAGAAGCAGCCCGGGCTGGAACGGAGTGAGGGGGTTCCCTTCATAGCACAGCGGCGTTGGAATATTGAATTGACGAAATTTTGCGGGAGCTAGAAGAAAGAAATGAGGAAAATCGATCGAAACTGGCAAACCCAGGCAACGAGTGCTGAAGATGCAGTTAAACATATCAAAAGTGGTATGAAAGTCTTCGTTCATGGGGCCGCGGCGACTCCCACTCCGCTGCTTAACGCACTATGTCGCCGCCCGGATCTGGAAAACGTCAATCTGTATCACCTTCATCTGGCGGGGAGTATCCCTTTTTTCGACCTTGCAAATCAGAGCGGCCTATTTTCCATTTCCCTGTTCACTGGTCCTGCTATGCGCAAACCCATACAAGAAGGGCGCGCTGACTTCATGCCCATTTTTCTGTCTGATATCCCTGGGTTATTTACCTCTGGTCGGGTGCAACTGGACGTCGCGTTGGTGCAACTTTCCCCACCTGATCGCCAGGGGTTTTGCACTCTGGGCACGTCGGTGGACACGGCTAAGCCAGCGGCCGATTCGGCACGAATCATAATCGCGGAGATAAACGAACAAATGCCACGAACCCATGGCAACACGGTTGTCAGCTTCGATGAGATAACCGCCTTTATCCACACCGATCGTCCGCTTATTGAGCATTCGGAAACTCCCGAACAGGAGGTCGAGGGGCGTATCGGCGAGATTATAGCCGAATTGGTAGAGGATGGATCGACGCTGCAAATGGGAATAGGCGCCATTCCAGGTGCTGTGTTGAGCCGTCTACATCACAAGCGTGATCTGGGTATCCACACGGAGATGTTCTCCGATCGTGTTATCGATTTGGTCGACGAGGGGGTCATCAACAACCGGCTTAAGAAGATACACCCGAATCGAATCACCACAAGCTTCGTGAGCGGTACTAAACGCTTATTCGATTTCGTGCACGATAGTCCGATTGTCGAGTTTCATCCCTGCGACCAGACAAACGATACCGCGCTTATCAGAAAAAACGACAAGGTTGTGGCTATTAATTCAGCACTGGAGATCGATCTGACAGGACAGGTGTGCGCTGATTCGCTGGGCCACAACATCTATTCAGGTATCGGCGGACAAATGGACTTTATCCGCGCTGCCGCATTATCTAAAGGTGGTAAGCCGATAATCGCAATGCCATCCACGGCGGCCGGGGGAGCTCTCTCGAGGATTGTTGTTGAGTTAAAGCCTGGCGCAGGTGTAGTGACAACTCGAGGACATGTTCACTGGGTGGTGACCGAATATGGAGCTGTGAATCTCCACGGCATGACATTAAGGGAGCGTGGCCAGGCCCTGATATCCATTGCCCACCCAGATTTCCGAAACGAACTCCGTAAGGCGCTTCGCGAGATACGGCATTTCGTGATCGGCTGAGCACAATCCTTCTCGATCCACAATTGAAAACTGTGTCAGGTATATAAAGTGGATCGACCAAATCGTAATTCCCGTAACATCAGGCGGATAGGGGTGTTTGGTTCAACTGTCTCCGGCCCTGGATTTGTTTAGTGTATGGCAACATTCGCATTCATATAATCATTGTCATGCATCGCCGGGGATTGACGGTTATCAAAAGTGCCACTGCACCCTCACCGAGGCTGTGCGTGGAGTTGGTAGAGGAACCAGGGGTGACCCGCTCCTCTATCAGTTCTGCGAAGTGGAAACGTTTATCAGCGTCTTCCTTCACCGACCGTCTGCCTGTGCCAGGTCGTTAAGCGTCCAGTCATGCTCGAAATAGTCAATTGTGACTTGATGCGATGCTAACCATTCCTGTTCCTCTTTATGCAGATAGGGCGTGACGAAAGCCATCACACCTCCTTCTTCAGTCTGAAACAGATGGCCGTCTTTACTGAGAATCCAGGCGAGGGTCAGTGTTCTCGCCTCTCGGTTCAGAAGCATTCCTTTCCCTGAATTACGAAAATAATTCGTGAGGAGGTCATTGAGTTGAGAGTCTATTCTGGTGCCATCAAACACCTCGGGGGTACGATCTGGACAACTGACTGCCGCACAACTGACGGCAAAAACGATGCGCGGGTCGTTAAAGCGCGCCAACAGGATCTCCTTTTCGATGTCGCTCAGGCTATAACGACGGCCGCGTACGCCAATCGATTTTTTCGACCACGGGTGTTTGATCAGGCTGATCTTGAAGCTGGTGATGGAGTCGACCGGATAGGCTTCAACCACCATGCGCATAGCGGTGAAGTTGTAAACATTGATCCAGAATGCCTTGACTGCGTCATCATCACCGATGGACGAAGGATCAAATACATCAAGGGTAGAGACAATGTCGTTCATTAGCGGTACTGCCTCGCGCTTCATCAGATCGTAGTCGAAGACGGTCGTCTCTATGCCGTGGATGGACAGGGTCGGCCGCCAGTATTGAGCAAGCAACTCCCCGTACAGAGCGTAGAAACGGGAAGTGTCCTCCGCCATGACGGGGCAGGCGGCGGCTAATGCGAATATCACCGAAAATATGCGAAACATGTCATCTCCTGTAAGCCCTACGATACATTGTCTATATACTCTAGTCCGGCGTCGGCGTGCACCGATAACAACAGACCAGTCTCTTGCATGAGCTGCCCAAGAAGGGAATAGCGGTTATTCGTGTGAGCGCGACCAGATTGTCTCTGAAGACTTGATTCTGAGATAAGTGCTTGAGTGACAGAATAGCGTTAAGGGTTTCGACAACTAAGCGAAACTGCCTGCCAGAGAATCCTGCGGCATTAGAACCCATCATGGGGCTGAAATTACACGCCATCACACACCCGGGTTTTTACCGGCACCTGATACTGCCTACGATTTTCTGACGAGGCAAAAATGAAGACACAATCAGACGACGCTGTGATGATGCCCAAACTGGGCATCTGATCAACCATATTCACTTCTTCCGATATAACAAGAAGCTGCATGGCGGAGTCTCCGTTTGAATGACTTAGGCACGAGTGCTTTAGGGCCTAAATCGAGTTTGTGCTGTTCAGCTTAGGCTAGCGACCCTGTCAGAGGGATTGCGCAAAAATTACAGATCTCTAATGCGCGTGTCATCTACCCGAAGGCTTGCGTGTGCTAATCTGGACTGCCGTTAGACAACTGGCCTCCGGCGGTTCAGTCTCAACCCTAGTGGGGAAACCTACAAAACGAAAAGAAGGGCGCGATGCTCAAGCAATTATTCGGAGCTCTCGTTAGGACGTTAGAACCAAATACATACACTTCGGGAACCAATCGGCCTTCCGAGCTTGCCAGAAAGCAGCTTTGCTGCCATGGCTGAGCGCAGTCATTTTCAATCCATAATTATGAGATCAAATGGATGACCAGAAATTGCCAAAAATGTAATTCCCGCGTAATCGGACAGAAGGGAAGGTTGGTATATAGTAAATTGCTGAGAGCTAAAGAAGATTAGATAGCCAAAAGCGAGATAGACCGGTTGGTGATTCATATATTCACTGGTGTCGTATCGTGACTGGCCTCCACCGATGATATGGCGCGCCGTCTCGTCGTGGATGATCAGGGAGCCGTAGTGGGATGGAGGAGTGCCCCTGGTCCCATAGTTTGGCTCTTTGTAAATGGCGATTACCATGCGTAAGTCATCTTTCTCCGAACGGGCACATATTCGATAGTCAGAGGTTCAATGTGTTCTCGCATCATAGACTGTATATGTAGGTTTAGGATGACAGCACCTATCTGGTTCAACAGTTTGTAAAAAGGCAGTAAAT
>TARA_R110001599_G_scaffold345524_1_pt1 | contig 46660 bp, 50 predicted proteins | sample TARA_R110001599 | Tara Oceans TARA_R110001599 (sample SAMEA4398360) | marine metagenome | biome: Polar Biome; feature: [MES] marine water layer (ENVO:01000295) within the mesopelagic zone...; material: water (ENVO:00002006), including particulate matter (ENVO:01000060) such... | reverse complement strand
GGATCGACTCACTGGATCACGAACAGAGTGGGTCAATGAAAACAAGACATGCTCTAAATCGACCCGATCGCTGATGTTCATGCGTGGCGATTTCACGGTTGACGGTCGGCCCGTCGCAAGCTGCACCGGTGTATGGAAAATTCTTGAGAAAAGATGAGTGTAGCTATCTTTGAGTTGACCATTATCCGCGTTCAAACGCCAGAGCGATACCTTGTCCGCCGCCGATACACATGGTGACAATAGCGTAGCGTCCGCCGGTGCGCTCGAGATAGTAAAGCGCTTTTAGGCTCAGAATGACCCCTGTTGCTCCGACCGGATGGCCAAGTGCGACGGCGCCGCCGTCAGGATTGACCTTCTGCGGATCGAACTTGAGTTCGCGACTGACGGCAAGCGCCTGTGCTGCAAAGGCTTCATTGGATTCGATGACATCAATGTCGGAAAGCGACAGGCCTGTCCGCTCAAGCAGCATGCGAACAGCAGGCACCGGTCCGATACCCATGATCCTGGGTTCGACACCCGAATGGGCGTAGCCTACAAGACGACCGAGCGTTTTTGCGCCGTTGCGGTTGACGTAGTCTTCGGAGGCAAGGACCACCGCAGCCGCACCGTCATTGATGCCCGAGGAATTTCCAGCCGTGACTGTGCCATCCTTTTTGAAGGCGGGCCTAAGCGCCGCAAGCCCTTCCATTGTCGTATCCGACTTGGGGTGTTCATCCGTTTCGAAAATATGCGACGTGCGTCCGGCCTTTACTTCAAGCGGCAAAATCTGTGTCTTGAAATGCCCATCCCTGATCGCATGGGCGGCACGCTGCTGGCTTTCAAGCGCAAAGGCGTCCTGATCCTCCCGACAGATATGGTACTTCTCGGAAACATTTTCGGCAGTGACGCCCATGATGCCGCTGCCGAAAGGGTCGGTCAAAATGCCGGTAAGCCCGTCGATCATTTTCGCATCGCCCATCTTCTGCCCGAACCGCCCGGCCTGGAGATAATGCGGAGCGCGGCTCATCACTTCCGTGCCTCCGGCAAGCCCCACCTGGCAATCGCCAAGCATGATGTTCTGGGCGACAGAAACAATGGCTTGAGCCCCACTGCCGCACAGGCGGTTGAGCGTCATTGCGGGCGCTTCTTCAGGAATGCCTGCACCCAGTGCAGCGGCCCGCCCCAAATAGGCGTCATGCGGCCCGGTCGGGATGACATTGCCGTAGACCACGTGGCCGATCTCTGCCGGATCGACAGAGGCGCGTTTCATGGCTTCCACAGCGACAGACGCACCGAGCGCGCTGGGTTCTTGCGCTGAAAGTGACCCGCCAAAAGTGCCGATTGCAGTGCGGTTACCTGCAAGAATGTGAACTGCCTGTGTCATGATGACCTTCTTTGTCGGGTTGTTGTCAGTGTTTTGACATACGCCTTTCGGCACGGTCCTTTGCAAATGCCTCAAGCATCCGCGAATAGCTGGCGCGCATTTCGCCCGCAAATGTCTCAAAGGGCATGTCGGTGAATTCGCCGTGAAACGCGAGATACTCCATATGACGGCGCCCCTTGGTATCATGAGGATGAAATATGGAGTCATCACGTCCGTTGAAATCCAGCGGCATCATCTCATGGCGCTGGCAAAGTTCCAGATCGAATGCCGGCGTCGCCTTTACCCAGTTTCCATCCAGATAGAGTGCTGTATAGGCGTGCCAACGGAAAATGTCATTGCCCATCAATTCGGTGACGCGCGGGGTGGTGATGTGGTTTCGCACATCTGCAAAACCAACCTTGGACGGAATTCCCGCGGCTCTGGCGACAGCGGCGAGCGCGACCGCCTTCGGAACGCAAAACGCATTTTCCGACTTTAGAACGTTGGAGGCAACGAAGTTTGGTTCATCAAGCGCGAATGCATAGATATTGTACGGGACCGCATCGCGGACCGCGTAATAGAGATTAACAGCCTTGGAGACGTCATCCCCCGTGCCTGCGTGGTCCTGCGTGAAACCTTGGATATCGGGGTGATCCGAATTGATGTAATGCGTTGGTTTCAAGGTGTCTTCGCTCATCAATGCAATCCTTTTTGCCAAGCATGCCTGGGCAGTGTGAACCCTCGCGTCATATCCAATCGACGCGATGAAAATGGTGCTTCCCGTGAAAATCTTTTGGGCCTCGATGTCATTTTTGTGTCGCCTTCAGAAACCGGGCAAGGTGTGACAAACGATCTGCACCGAAATATTTCTCGCCGTCGGCGATGAAAAACGGAGAACCGATCACGCCATCTGCAATTGCTTCGCTCACCGCCGATTCCAGCAGCGCGCGGCCCTGCGGTCCCTTCATGCCTTCTTTGGCCAGTTCTGAAGACAAGCCGACGTCGCTTGCAAGCGCCGTCATGACTGTTTCATCAGAGATATCACCGCCCTCGACGAAAAAGGTGGAAAAAACCCGCCGCGCGAATGTGATCGATGCCTGCGAGTCATCCCTGTCGATGAAGTGGAAAAGCCGCGCTGCCAGATGTGACGACAAAGGAAATTTCGCCGGTTGTTCGTAGGGCAAGCCATAGAAACGAGCGGAACGCGCCATATCCTTGAAGAAATAGTCGCGTTTGACCGGCGCATCCATCGGCGGCGCAATCTCGTGGGCCTTGAGGACGGCCCAAAGCAAAACGGGCCTCCATTCGACGGATCGATCACAGTCCGCAGCGACTTTCTCAATCTCGCGGCTGGCGAAATAAGCATAGGGTGAGGCAAAGTCAAAATAGAAACGGATTGCTTCGGCCATCGGCTAAAACCTGAAAACGCCGTATCCCGGATCACCGAGCGGCGCATTGAGGGAAGCGGAAATTGAGACGCCGAGCGCATTGCGGGTGTCGACCGGGTCGATGATCCCGTCATCCCAGAGTTGCGATGTCGAATAGTAGGCTGAAAGCTGCTCCTGATAGGCCGAGCGGGTCTCTTCCCAGAGTTTCTGGACTTCTGCCTCATCAACCACGCCACCATTGCGTTTCATCTGGTTGATCTTGACCTCGGCAAGCGTGTTGGCGGCCTGGTCACCGCCCATGACGCCGATCTGGTGATTTGGCCAGCAGAACATGAAGCGCCCGTCAAAGGCGCGGCCGCACATGCCGTAATTGCCCGCGCCGAATGATCCGTTACACATGACGGTGAATTTGGGCACGTGGGAACAGCTCTGCGCCATGATCATCTTGGCGCCGTCCTTGGTAATGCCGCGTCGCTCATATTCGCGCCCGATCATGTATCCCGTTATGTTTTGCAGGAAGACCAGCGGCGTATTGTTCTGGTTGCAGAGCTCCATGAAATGGGCGCCCTTGAGCGAGGAATCATTGAAGAGCACGCCATTATTGGCAAGAATGCCGACCTTGTAGCCCCAGATATGAGCGAAACCGCAAATCAATGTCGTGCCGTAATTCGGCTGATACTCGTGGAAGCGGCTGCCGTCGACCATACGCGCAATGACCTCGCGCATGTCGAAATGCTTTTTGATGTCATCGGGAATGATGCCGTAAAGCTCGTCGGGGTCGTAGGCGGGATCTTCCGGCGTTTCGCGTTGGCAATCCCATTTCTTCGGGCGCTCCCACTGAGCAACGATTTCGCGCCCGATGTGAATGGCTTCTGCTTCGCTTGAGGCGGGGTAATCGCACGAGCCGGAGACTGAAGTGTGCATGTCCGCACCACCCAGTTCCTCGACGCTCACCTCTTCGCCGGTCGCAGCCTTGACGAGCGGCGGACCGCCCAGGAAAACCGCGCCGGTGCCGCGCACGATGACATTGTAATCCGAAAGGCCCGGAATATAGGCGCCGCCTGCGGTGCAATGGCCGAAGACGAGCGCCAATTGTTTTACGCCCATCTTGGACAGAATGGATTGATTGCGGAAAATCCGTCCGCCCATGAATTTGTCAGGAAACAAATCCGATTGCAGTTGCAGAAAGCCGCCGGCGCTATCGCAAAGGTGGATCACAGGCAGGCGGTTTTCGATGGCGATATCAAGTGCGCGAACGATCTTCTTGATGGTCAAAGGATACCATGCACCGCCTTTGATGGTCGGATCGTCGGCGCGGATCATGACCTCGCGGCCGGAGACCACGCCTATGCCGACGATGGAACTGGCCGAGGGTGAGCCGCCGTCGTAAGCCATATTGGCGGCCAGCGATGACAGCTCGAGGAATGGCGTACCCGGATCGAGCAACATTTCGATCCGCTCGCGTGGACGCATCTTGCCTTGTTTTTCCAGCCGGTCGAGGTCGCGTTGCTTGCGGCTATGGCGTGCTGCCTCCTGCTTTTCGCGAAATTCCGTCAGAATGCGCCGATTGTGGGCATCGTAGGTGCGGAAATCGGGCGAAGCCGTAGAGATCATGGATTGGATCTTGCGCATGTCTGTCAGGCCTTCTCTGTCTCTGGTTCCAGCATGACGATGATCGCGTCTTTTTCGAAAGTTTCGCCCTCGACCCGCAATATTTCAGCCACAGTTCCTTCGCGCATGGCAGACAACACGGTCTGCAGCTTCATGCTTTCAATCGTCACCAGCGGTGTGCCACGCACCACCGTGTCGCCTTCCTTGCACTGGATGGAAACGACGGTTCCGGGCATTGGCGAACGCACGGCATCCTTGTTGCCACCGCTCTCCATGCCTTCTGAGAATGGATCGATATGGTCCACTTCGAACGTCCGTCCACCGAGCCGAATGATCTGGCGCTCATTGTCCGAGGCGCGGATGAAATCAATCGGATGTTTGCCGGATTTCAACGCATGCAGACCGTCGCCTGGTCCGCCGATCTCGGAGAATTCGTGCTCGATGCCATCAATGCGCAAGACCAGATGTGGCCTGCGCCGAACAATGGCGACGTCGTGTTCCTCACCATCAAGGATCAATTGGAAACCCATCGTCAGTTCCTCCATCCGCCGATTGCAGCATGCGGCTCCGGTGTGCCGACGATGAGATCACGTGTCTGTCGAAAGCCGAGAAAGGCGGCGGCCAGAATCTGTGCACGCTCGGTTTCATTCAATGCCTTGGGTGCGAGGTCGTCCCGATGCTGAGCAATGAAACCGGTATGCAGCTCGGCTGCCCTGAAAGCATCGTGGTTGATGAGCCGCGCGAGATAATCGATATTCGTTTTCACGCCCAGAAGTGCGAGTTCGCCGAGGGCTGCAATCGAACGCTCGATGGCTGCATCGCGGTTGGGGCCATGGGCGACGAGCTTGGCCAGCATGGGGTCGAAATCGGCGGTGATCTTTTGCCCGTGCGTCAACGCATTCTCGAAACGCAGCCATTCTGCTTCCGGTACGCCGAGATGCCGCACGACGCCGGTCTCCGGCATGAAGTCCTGTTCGGGATTTTCTGCGCAGATCCTGCATTCCACGGCGTGACCGGAGGTGCGCACTTCGGATTGGGGCAGGGGAAGCCCCTTGCCGGCTGCAATCTCGATTTGCGCACGCACCAGATCGATACCGGTGATCATTTCGGTGACCGGGTGTTCCACCTGTAGCCGGGTGTTCATCTCAAGGAAGAAGAAGCGCCCATCGGCCCCCAGGATATATTCGACGGTGCCGGCGTTCTTGTAGTTGGCAGCTGCGGCAAGACGTGTGGCCGAGGTGCAGATCTCATCGCGCAATTCGGCAGAAAGGTTCGGCGCAGGGGCTTCTTCGATAATCTTCTGGAAGCGGCGCTGTACGGAACATTCGCGCTCGAAAAGATGAATGGCGCCGCCCTTGCCGTCACCCAGAACCTGCACTTCTATATGGCGGGGATGGTCCACGTATGTTTCTGCATAGACCCTTCCGTCACCAAAATAGCGTAGGGCCTCGCTGGAAGCCACGCGGGCAGCCTCGACAAGCGCTGCCGCCTCGCGAACGATGCTCATGCCTTTGCCGCCGCCCCCGGCAGCCGCCTTTATCAGAAGCGGATAGCCGATGCCGGCGGCCTTCTCGATGAAGTCATCAAGATCGTCTGTCGGCATGACAGAGGGTGCAACCGCAACATTGTGCTTTTCCGCAAAATTACGGGCCGAAATCTTGTCGCCCATCAAGGCGATTGTCTCGGCGTCCGGTCCGATAAAAGTCATGCCGGCGTCCGCCACAGCGGCTGCAAAGTTGGCGTTCTCCGAGAGAAAGCCATAGCCCGGATGGATGGCGTCAACCTCGAGATTGCGGGCGATCTCGATAATCTGGCCCATGTCCAAATGGGCGGCAACAGGTGTTTCTCCGTAAATTTCCACGGCCTTGTCCGCCATTTGCACATGCCGTGCCTTGGTTTCCGCCGCATGGTATATGGCGACCGTGGAGATCCCCATCTGCGAAAGCGTCCGCATGATGCGACAGGCGATTTCGCCGCGGTTGGCCACCAGAACCTTGTTGAATAGTGGGTTGCTCATGTGATGGCCTCTTTCTGCCAGTCTTCCAACGCTCCACCCGGCGTCACCCATTCGACAGGCACCTCCACCGGAAAGTCCATCATGATGCCCGCCAGTGCCTTGCCTTGCGGGTCATGGCGAAGTGAGGCGATGCCACCACCTCCAAGCCCCTGATGGAGCAGAAAATTAAGGCCGTTGAGTCCAGGCCATTCAAATCGATCGACATCGCCTTTGACAAAATGGGCAAAGTATTCGCGCACGGCGTCAGGGGTGGCGCTGCGCCGGATCCAGGGCAGATATTCAGGTTCTCGCGCCAGAATTCCGATGTTGCCGATATCGCCCTTGTCGCCGCTGCGGCCATGCGCAAGCGCAATGAGCGGAACGGTGGCAAGGGGACCCGCCGGAACCGCGACCGGGCCCGGGGTGATTGCTCGCGCCTCGTCTCCATCGACTTTGTCGGGAACATGAAGGGGCACTTCAATGGTTCGGCCTTCGAATGCTACCGTGACCGGAATATCGTGTTTGGCGGCGGTAAAGGAAAACAGGCGGATGACCGGTTGCGGCTCTGGTCTGCCACCGGCAAATCCTGTCAGTCCCTGCGCCATTGCTGTCGCCGACTGAAAAATCTCCCGAGCAAAGATTTTCAGTGCGTCCTTGACCGGATGCCTGACGGCGATCTTCAGGATAACCTCCCGCGTATCTGCCCGGCGCGCCTGCGCTCCGTAATTGGCTTCGCTGCCGAGAATTTCGACAGAGGTTTCAGAAAATTCCGCAAAATCGGCTTTGGTGATCAAGCGGTTGGCGCGGTTGAGAATGGCTTCGCCGGTCGCTCGAGCCTTGGCGACTGCATCGCGACCGATGATCGCCATGGTGACATAGGCGCGGTAACCGTCGGCATAGGTGGCGCTGACCTTGTAGCTGTCGGTCGGCGGTCGTCCCTTGGCGCCGCTGACTTTCACGCGATCTGTCCCGACGTGTTCGAGCCGGATCGCGCTCCAGTCTGCGATCACATCCGGGAGGATGTAGCTTGCGGGGTCTCCGACCTCATAAACGACCTGCTCGGCCACTGAGGCCTGGGTGATCAGGCCGCCGGTGTTATCAGGTTTGGTGACGATAAAGCTGCCGTCGGCATGACACTCGGCGATGGGGTAGCCCATATCATCCCAGCCGCTGACGTCATGCCAATCGGTGAAGATGCCGCCGGTGACCTGTGGCCCACATTCAAGAAGGTGGCCGGCAAGACTGCCGGCGGACAGCGTGTCATAGTCGGATGGCGTCCAACCGAATTCATGGATGAGTGGCCCCAGGACAACGGCTGAATCCACTGCCCGACCCGTGATGACGATATCCGCGCCTGCATTGAGTGCGGCGGCGATCGGAAAGGCGCCCAGATAGGCGCTGACGCTGGCAAGCCGATCCGGCATTGGCGCGCCGGAAAACATTTCCCTCACGCCCTGTTGGCGGTAGCGGTGCGCTTGGTCCGACAGGTCATCGCCCAGCACGACTGCGACCTTGAGGTCGACGCCCACCTCTTTGAAGACCGCGAGCAGCGCGTCGCGGCAAGCTTGCGGATTGACGCCGCCGGCATTGGTAACAACGCGGATATTCTTCTGTGCGATCTCCCGGGCAAGCGGTTTCATGACCGCGGTGACGAAATCAATCGCATAGCCAAGGTCCGCACGTTTGTCCTTCATCCGGGCGAGGATCGACATGGTGATCTCTGCCAGATAGTCCATCACCAGATAATCGACGTTTCCAGAACGCACGATTTGCGCAGCACCTTCAGGGCTATCGCCCCAAAAGCCCGCGCCGCAACCAATGCGCACTGCCTTGCCGGCCATTGTCATTCCCCGGTCCACTTGGGGCTGCGCTTCTCGTTGAAGGCCTGGAAGCCCTCGACGGCGTCCTTGGTGCGCGCCATATTGGCCAACATGAATTGCGCATATTCGAGCGCGGCGTCGGTGGACATTTCGCGAATTTTCGCCAGCCCCTGTTTGCCGAGCCGGATGCCGGTTGGTGACTTGCCGGTAATGCGCCCCAGCAGCCATTGCAGCTTGTCATCAAGTTCCTCGGCCGGAACCGCATAGTTGACGACGCCATCGATGACAGTGTCTGCAGCGGGGATTGGTTCGCCGGTCAGGCACATTTCCATGATTCGGCGGTAGGGTACTGTGCGCAACAGGAACGGCAGTATCATTGCAGGAAACAAGCCGACCTTGACTTCCGTGACGCCAATCAGCGCATTTTCGCTGGCAACCACCAGGTCGCAGGCGCAGACAAGCCCGAAGCCTCCGGCGAGCGCGTGGCCGTTCACGCGCGCAACGAGCGGCAGACGGCAGGCGTCCATACGGCGCAGGAGTGCGGCGACATAATGCCGGGGATCAGCGGCATTGATTGTGAAAGGTGTTCCATCCGCCTGTAGTTGAAGGTCGCCACCGGCACAAAAGGCCTTGTCTCCAGCACCCGTCAGAACGACAGCCCGAACTTCGGCGTTTGCTTCCGCTTCGTCCAGAGCGGCTGCCATGCCGCTTGCCACGCTTTCATTGAGCGCATTGCGCCGTTCGGGCCTGTTGATCGTTATCCAGACCACGGCGCCTCGACGCTCGACAAGTACTGTATCTGTCACGACTCCACCTACTTGATTGTTATTGCGTTTCGCTAAATGATTTGAATTCATCAATATTGTCAATATCCAATCCCGTGCATTTTGAAAGAAAGGCAAATTTCGCTTGATGTGCCCGCTATTTATATTTTATTGGTTGACATATTGCCGATAAGTTTATGATGAAGTAATTTCATTAAGGCGCATCTTTGACTGAGCGCCAGTCAAGCGGGAGGAATGAAAATGCAGGATCGCCATGGAGCGAATGAATGGTCCAACAGCTTCGATCTGGATACGGAACAACAGATGATCCTCGACAATGCGGATCGTTTTTCCCGCAATGAGCTTTATCCCCTGTGCGAACGTATGGATAAGGATGAATGGTGGCCTGAAGACGCCTTTCCAAAGATCGGCGATAACGGCCTCTTTGGGATCACTGTGCCGGAAGAATTCGGCGGCGCAGGGCTGGATCTTGTGGCTGCCGGTCTTGTCGGGCAAGCCATGGCAAGGTGGAATCATGCAATGGCTCTGTCCTGGGTCGCTCATGACAATCTTTGCCTCAACAACATTTACCGAAACGGCAATGACGCACAGCGCGGGAAATATCTTCCTGATATGTGTTCCGGCAAAAAAGTGGGTGCCTTGGCGTTGACCGAGCCGGGTGCGGGTTCGGATGCCATCGGCTCCATGCGGACCACCGCGCGCCGCGAAGGCGACCATTATGTGCTCAACGGTTCGAAGATATACATTACAAACGGCCCGATAGCGGACGTCATCCTTGTCTATGCGAAAACCGACAAGGAAAAAGGCTCCCGTGGTGTATCCGCCTTTATCGTGGAAAAGGACATGCCGGGTTTCAAGGTGGCTCAGAAGCTCATCAAGATGGGATACCGCGGCAGCCAGACGGCTGAACTGGTCTTCGAGGATTGCCGGGTCCCGGTGGAAAATCTGGTGGGCGAGGAAAATCGCGGCGTCTCGATTGTCATGAGCGGCCTTGATCTCGAGCGGGCGATGATTTCGCCGATTTGTCTGGGTATTGCAGAACGGGCGCTCGAACTGTCTGTAGAATATGCCAAGATGCGCAAGCAATTTGGCAAGCCGATCGGCTCGTTCCAGATGGTTCAGTCCATGTTGGCGGATATGTATGTGGAGGTCGAAGCCATGCGCGCCCTGACCTACAAGGTTCTGGCCGCAGCCGCACCTTTGGAGGTTGGCGGCGGCGGACGCGGCGACATCCACAAGTTGACTGCGGCGTCAGTCATGTTCACGGCGGAAGCCGTCCACAAGGTGCTTGATCTGGCCGTTCAGGTTCACGGAGGCTATGGTTATATCTGGGAATCGGAGATCAACCGGCTCTTCCGCTCGATCAAGCTTTTGGAAATTGGTGCAGGAACCACCGAAGTTCGCAAGATGATTATCGCGGGTGAGCTGTTGAAAGACATGGACACATGAGCGCAGACGACAAAGAAAAATTCGGCCTCTCTGACGCCGATCTTGCTTCCTGCCCGACCGTCTATGCGGATGGTGCGTTGCAGGGGAAAACCGTGCTCATTTCCGGCGGGGCAGGCGGCATCGGCCGCGCCACAGCCTGGCTTTTTGGAAGGCTTGGCGCCAAGGTTGTCATATCAGGTCGCAGTCAGGAAAAAATTGATTTGCTTGTGGCCGCCATGCGCGAGAAAGGGCTGGATTGTCATGGCGCGCGCGTTGATATCCGCGATGCTGAAGCCGTAGAGAGCTTTTTTGAAACGCTTTGGCATGAGCAAGGCCCTATCGACATTCTCGTCAATAGCGCCGGGGGGCAGTTCCCGCAGGCCGCGATCGATTTCTCGGTCAAAGGGTGGAACGCGGTCGTCAACACCAATCTCAATGGCACCTGGTTCATGATGCAGTCGGCCGCGCGCAAGTGGCGCGACACAGGCAAGCCAGGCAGTATCGTCAACATCGTCGTTGTAACCAACCACGGACTGCATGGCGTTGCGCATACCATCGCTGCGCGCTCCGGCGTCATAGGGCTGACCCGAAGTGTGGCCGTCGAATGGGCGCCGCTTGGCATCCGTGTCAATTGTATTGCGCCGGGCGCCATCGAAACGGAAGGTTGGAAGGTCTATACGCCTGAAGCGCGCGCCGCCTATCCTCAATCCAACCCCATGATGCAGGCGGGTAACACCTGGGACATAGCCGAAGCGTGCATGTATCTGGGCGGCCCGTCCGGCAGGTTCATTACCGGCGAGTTGCTGACCGTCGACGGCGGCGGGCAGCTTTGGGGCGAGACCTGGACGACCGGAAAGCCGGACTATTTCAAAACCGGGGACTGACCGCTTCTCCTGCTATGGTTTTTCGGTCATCGCTTCCAGCTTCTCCACGGCATTTTCCAGTCTGGTGGCAATATCCGGCCCTGTCGGACTGCCGGTATAGCGCACCTGAAGCCCACTGAGCACCAGTTCGACGACATCGTCGGCTGTTTTTTCAACATCGAAATCGGCTTCACCGCGCAGATAGGCCCATGTGGTGTGTTCCACGCAGCCGTAAATCATGTCGCGCACCAGCCGCAGCGAAACATCGCCCCGCAGTTCGCCCTTCCTGACCCCTTCACTGATGATATCCAGGGTTTGGCGGGTATAATTCCTGTTGAGGTTAAACACCCCGGTTTTGCTGTAATCCTTGCCGGATCGCAGGAACTGGAACATCAGATTGCACAGTGCCGGTTCGTCGTGGATGGTTTTGAGATGTCGCCAGATCATGTAGCGCAGTCGGTTGCGTGTGCCGCGAATGCCTGACAGCTGTTCCTGATAGTCGGCCAACATGCCTTCATACCAAACCTCGATGACCTTGACGAGAAGATCGCGTTTGTTATCGAAGTAGCGATAGATGCTGCCTTCTACGACATTGGCTTTCTCGGCGATGTCTGACAGCGGTGCATCTTCATAGCCTTTTTCCCGAAAGACCTCGCGCCCCGCCGCCATGATGTCGGCAATACGCCGCTCTCGTGACAGTCGCGAAACCGGTCTGCGTGGTGTTACACTGGTCATTCGTTCTCCACGGTGTTGATGAGGCTTGCCGTTGAATGAGGCAGGTGGGTGTAACTCATTGTCTTGTATGCGCGTAAATATCTGAGCCGCAGAACGTCTCTCAGGAACTGTCCGTGGACTGAAGCTATTTCCACAGGAGGGTCAAGGCGGCACCTCAGCCTCCCTCTTATATTTCAAGTGATGATTGAGATAAAGAAATATAATGAATGAAGTTCATTATAGGCAAGGGGGTGGCATTGGCAAAGTCTTTGCCCGTCCACAGGTGCCGATTGGCGCAATTGGCCATGATGTTCGTTGGAACGTTACCCCCTTGAGACCGGCCACTGCGGGCAATCAGGACTTGTCTTTGAAGACATCGCCGGAAAAGGTACTCAAGTGACGTTGAAGCGCCTCCACCGCTTCGCGAGGTTTTCTCTTGATCGCCAGTTCGGCCAGCACATTGTGTTCCTCGATGCGTTGCGCACCCTGCAGTCGCTGTCGTGGATCATGGTGGGTCAGCATAAGATGGCGATATCGAAAGCCCTGGTCGTAGAGCATGTCGAGAAAGGCCAGCATGCGCTCTGAACCGCAGGCCGAGATCAGGGCCGTGTGAAAGGCCTTGTGAACCGCATCGAATCCGAGTGCGGCTTCCCGGGGGTCATGGGGTGCCCAATTCATGAAGTTGACCAGGCGGTGCAAGGTGGAGACAATCTGCGCCTCCCACTGGTCGTCACCTTTTTCGATCGCCAGCCGCAAGGCTTCCGATTCCAGTGGCAATCGCGTGCGCATGATGTCTTCGAGGTCCTCTGCGGAGGTCTCCGTCACGCGGAAACCCCTGCGATCCAGGGCTTTCACAAAGCCGCGATCGATCAGTCGCGAGACACCTTCGCGCAGTGGCGTCGCACCGATTCCGGTCTGTTTGACCAGGTCGCGGATATTCAGCCGCTCGCCGCCTTTCAAATCGCCTGAAAGGATCATTGTCGAGATCGTCTCTGCTGCGATGGCGGCCTGCGTGTCTGCTCCCTTGGCAGCGATGTCTTCCATCTGAGCGCTCCAATAATCCCATTTGATCGATAAAAATGGTGTTTACATATAATATTTCCGTATTATGTTGTGGTCAAGAACTATGAAGGAGAGATCAGTGGGTAAAGTTGCAATTGTGGTCGCCGTAAACGGTGGGATGCAGAAGGATCGCGAAGGCGCGAAGGTTCCGATCACACCGGCGGAGATCGCAGAGGATGCGGCGTTTTGTGCAAAAGAAGGGGCGGCCATCATCCATGTCCATGCCCGTGATGCCGAAGGGCGCAATACGGGCGATCTGGCGATTTACGAGGACATCATCCGGCGCATTCGGGCCGAGACCAATCTGCTGGTGCAAACGACCAATGGTATCGGCGTGCGCCGTGATCCAAAAACCGGTGAACAGATATGGCCCTCCGATGAAGAACGTCTGGCGCTCCTCAACATAGATCCCAAGCCGGACCTTTACGGCATTGCCGCGGGATCCATGGATTTCTGGCATCCCGAGGGCGGTTATCCCGGCGAAACACCCTATATCAATTCACCCAATTTTCTGCGTTCCACTCTGCCGCATGTCTACAAATCGGGCTCCACGGTCGAATTTGAACTGACTGAAGTCAATGTTGTCCACCGGCTGTCGCGGCTGGCGGACGAAGGCATCATCGACCGCAATGCCAGCAATCTCTGGCTGCTCCACGGCGGCGGTATCGGAAACACGCCTCCGACGGCCCGCGCGCTGGTCTACTCGGTTGATGAGCAGCAGCGTCTGTTCCCCAATGCAAAATGGGGTGTGCTTGGAGCAGGCAAGGCGCAATTCACCATGGCCGCACTCGGCATTGCGATGGGTTGCGACACGGTCCGGGTGGGCTTTGAAGACAATATCTATCTTCCGAACGGCAATGCCGCTCATCGTAACCACGAACTCGTTGCTGCTGCCCGCAAGCTGGTCGAAAGCATTGGTCGTGAAATCGCCACGCCGGCCGAAGCCCGCGCCATGTTCGAGCTGCCCGACTGAAGCATCTGAAGTATTGATCCACACATAAATCCCAGGGAGGATATTCATGAAAACGCTACAAAGCCTGACAAACATCTCGCGCAGAGGCGTCATTGCATCCGTTGCGGCGCTGCTTCTGACGGGGGCAGCTGTTCCTGCCATGGCACAGGAAGCCGCTGTTTTGAAAACGGTCACCCCGTTTGAGCCGCAGAGCCCGTTGTCAAAACCGGTGCAGATTCTCAAGGAAGTTGTCGAACGCGAAAGCGGCGGCAAGATTCAGGTGAATATTCTGGGTGGCCCGGAGGTTATTCCTTCGCAGCAGCAGTTCGATGGCCTCAAGAATGGTATCATTGATATCATGATGGCTGCTGTTCCCTATTATGCCGGAACCGTTCCGGAGACCTTCGCGCTGCTCTATACCACCCAGAATGGCGCCGAGATGCGCGCCAGCGGCCTGTTTGAATTCATGCATGGCGTTCATCGCCAGAAAGCCAATGTGGAATATATCGCCAACGGCGGCGGACAGCCCGGGACGGCATTCCGCTTTTACCTCAAGGAGCCGGTTGAAAAGGCCGATCTGAGTGGAATGAAGATCCGTGTCTCTCAAACCACGGCTGATGTGACAGCTGCTCTGGGCGGCACGCCTGTATCGATCCCCTTTGCCGATACCTATGCTGCATTGGAACGCGGTGTGGTCGATGGCTTCGGGGCAACCTACACCGGCATCATGCATCCGGGCCTGCACGAGGTGACGAAATATGTGCTGGATGAGCCCTTCTATTCGCTCAACGCACCGATCCTGGTCAATGGCGCCAAATGGGATGGACTGTCGGACGAGGTGCGGGCGGAACTGGAGCGCATCGGGCCGATCTATGAGGCGGCCGTTGAGGAGTTCAATGCGGCGTCACTGGCAGCAGAGGATGCTGCTCTCAAAGAGGCAGGCATGGAATTCATCACGCTGTCGCCTGAAGAATCGGCCAAGTTTCAGGAACTGGTCCAAAGGGTCGGATGGGAAGCCTATCTTGCCAAGGACCCTGAAGGTGGAGCGGCTCTGAAAGACCTCGCTTCCAAATAGATCCTGTCGGGCGTCGCCGCCTCTCATTTCGGCTGAAATCATGTTTCTTTTTGACCGCCTGCTTGATGTTCTTGCCGCCGTCGCCGCTGCATTGCTGGTGCTCATCATGTTCAGCGTGGGCGCTGACGTGATCCTGCGCTCGACAATTGGACATTCACTGACCTGGTCACTGGAATTCAGTGAACATGCGTTTTTGGGGATTCTTTTCCTCGGAATGCCATGGCTGGCCCGTGAAAAGGGTCATGTGGCGGTGGAACTGGTAACGGAAACGCTTCCGGCAAATTTGAAAAAACCACTCGCACGGTTCATCGCATTCATCTGTGCATGCCTCCTGGCCTTTCTTGCATGGTGGGCAAGCAAACTTGCCTTGCAGGACTATGCGATGGATGTGAAGACCATCGGCATTCACCCCATTCCACGGTATATTCTGCCGGCAGTCGTCTCTTTCGGCCTTTTGCTGACATCTCTGACCTATTTGCGCGAAACGCTCTTCCCGGCACGATACGGACCGTCGACAACCTCCGGTCCGGTCGCATGAAAGTCAGGCAATAACGGATGGAATGGCTTTTCACATTCTGCGCCATACTCGGCGGTTTGCTGATCCTGATGATGATCGGAATGCCGATTGCATTCGCATTTCTGCTCGTCACCTCTGTCGGCGTCTTTCTTTTGCAGGGCGGTGGAAACGCCTTCCAGCAACAAATCATCAGCATGATCAGTTCGGTCAGTTCCTTCGCCCTGGTGCCCATACCGCTCTTCATCCTGATGGGCACGGTGCTGTGGCATTCAAACATCGGCAAGCAGGCCATAGAGGCCCTCGACAAATTGCTTGGCCGCTTGCCGGGCAGGCTTTCCCTTCTGACCATGGCATCAGGCAGCGTGTTCTCCGCCCTATCCGGTTCGACCATGGCGAACACCGCTTTGCTGGGCAAATTGCTGCTGCCGCAAATGGAGCAGCGCGGATACAGTCGCGACCTGAGCATGGGGCCGATCATGGCTGCCGGCGGATTGGCGATGATGATCCCGCCCAGCGCCATTGCCGTGGTTCTGGCCTCCATTGCGAAACTTTCAATCGCCAAAATCCTGATTGCCGCGATCATCCCGGGTTTGATGATGGCGGCCGGCTACGTGCTTTATATCGTTGTTCGCAGCATGGCCGATAGCAAGGCAGCACCGACCGGAAGCGAAACATTGTCCACCTGGTCAGAGGCGCTCTCGGCCATGGCCAGAAACCTGCTGCCGCTCGGCATCATCATCTTCTCGGTCACCGGTCTTATCATCCTAGGCATCGCCACACCGACCGAAGCGGCAGCGATGGGTGCGCTCAGCTCGTTTTTGCTCGCAGCGCTCTACAGACGGCTCTCCGTGCGCATGATGATTGATTCTCTCATGGATACCATGCGGATCAGCATCATGATGTTCGCGATCCTTGCGGGCGCTTTGGGTTTCAGCCAGATCCTGGCCTATTCGGGCGCGACAACCGGTCTGTTGGGCGCCGTCTTCTCCTGGGATGTACAGCCGACCCTGGTGATCGTCTCCATGATGCTGGTGGTCCTGGTCCTCGGCTGTTTCATGGACCAGATTGCGATCATGCTGATCACATTCCCCTTCTTCCTGCCCATCATCAATTCTCTCGGATACAATCCGATCTGGTTTGCCATCCTGATGCTGATCAATCTGGAAACGGCGCTGATGACGCCACCTCTGGGGCTTCTTCTGGTCATCATGAAAGGTGCGGCGCCGGCCGATACAAGCTTCGGTGATATCTACAAGGCTGCCTTGCCGTTTGTTGTGATCAACATCCTCGTCATAGCGCTGCTCATTGCCTTCCCGGAAATGATCACCATCCCGATTGCAGCCCTTTCAGCCCGGTAAGGGTGTCTCGGCCATAGACCCAATTGAGGGCGGAAACCGGTGAGGTGTCCCCGTTGCCCTTTCTCGCATGGCGCACCATGTCAGAGCACGCGGTACCAAGGCCGGGATTGGCTCTCACAGCCGTGTAGTCCGGCAAACAAGCATTGTGCACTGGTGGTTCGAAGAGGCTGACCGGAATGATTGACCACCGGCAGGTGATCCTCATTGGGAAACAACCGCTGTGAATCCCGGTTTTTCGGCGAACACCAATCAATTGCTTCAACAGCGTCGCTCACTTTTCAGGAGCAGAATTTTCTGATTTGACACATTAGGTCATTTGTCCTAATTTTGATTAGGACAAATGACCTAATTTGGAGGATGGACATCAGCATGGGAATCTTGTCGTTGTCATTCCGGCGTTGCCCGCTTCCGTGGCGGTTGGTGGTTGTCACCGGAGAACCGTTATGACGGACCCTCAGTCCCACGTCGCTTATGGCATGTCAGCCGTTGCAGCTTGTGATCATGCCTGCCTGCATAGTCCCGAGACCGTCATGACCAGACCATTGATACAGGTCGGTTGCCGCAGGCCGCAGGTTCAGACTGGCGCAAGCCCATTCCCGGCGAATCCCGACTTGGTGCGCAGTTGCCGCAAGAAACCCGCGCTCGATTGGATTGATGCGAGAATCTTTTGTTGTGGTGGAGCAACGCGTTATGCGGATTATCCAACGGCTTGCAATACGCTGGAAACTGCTGCCTGAATCGAGAGGGAAACGACACCATGGCCGCATCGGCAACAAAAGAGAAAATCATCGCAGCCGCTGACCGGCTTTTCTATGAGCGCGGTTTTGATATGACATCCTTTGCCGATGTGGCCGAGGTCGTCGGCATATCGCGGGGCAACTTTTACTACCATTTCAAATCCAAAGACGAGATATTGAATGCAGTGGTGGAGCGTCGTCTAAAAGACCGTCACCAGATGCTTGAGGGGTGGGTCAAAGAGGGCCAGCCTGCCAAACAATGTGTCGCGAACTTTATCCATATCCTGTTGACGAACAGAAAGAAAATCCGCGCCTACGGATGTCCGGTCGGAACGCTTTTTACAGAGCTTTCCAAGCTTGGCCATCCCGGTGCAGAAAGCGCCAGACATCTCTTCGACCTGTTTCGCATTTGGTTGCGTCAAAGGTTCATGGAGATGGGCCGGACCAAAGACGCCGACAGGCTGGCAATGCATATTCTGGCACGCAGTCAGGGCGTCGCAACTTTGGCAAATGTCTATCCCGACGAACAGTTTCTGGAGGCCGAGGTCGACCAGATGCTCGCCTGGCTGGACGCCGTTTCAGATGCTGTTATCAAACCAACCCAGAGGAATTCCTGATGTATATCATCACACTCACACTGACTGAACTCAAGACCAAAGCAAGGGACTTTATGGAGGCCCACAACCGATGGATTACGGCGGGATTGGAAGACGGGCTTTTCCTTGTTGTCGGCGGGCTGAAGCCACAGGGTGGCGGAGTTATCCTTGCCCACAATGTCGATCGCAAGGCGATCGAAATGCGCGTGGCGGAAGACCCCTTCGTGCAGGAGGGGATCGTAACGCCGCATATTCAGAACGTTTCCGTTGCGCGAACTGATCCAAGGTTTGAATTCCTGCTGGATCATTCAGGTGCGCCTGGCGCCTAGGCAACCGAGGGATTTGCCATTGCGGCAATGACGACAGGAAGGTGGTGGATCGTGATTGTGTTGCGGTCAGATAGGACAGGCCGCCCGCCAAGCGCCAAAAAAATCAGAACCTGTCTGCCCGCAACACCAGTGCGTCGGAGACCGACACAATACCGATGTGTCGCTCGACCACAGGACGCGGTCACTGCAAATGTAAAAACCGCTGATTGGCACTGCGGGTGGAGCATCAATCTCAAGAGCTTCAAGCCTGTCTGACACTCTGCAAGGGCGACATCCGGGAACTCAGGCTCCCAGCCATTGCTCCAGTCTGGCCTGGTCGGGAAGTCCACCCGCGTGGACGAGCTTGCCGTCAACGGCAATCCCGGGTGTTGACATGACGCCCGCCATTGCAATGGATTTGGCGTCAGTCACCTTTTCGATGGCGACATCGATGCCCAGTTTTGCAGCCGCGTCGCGCACCATCTTCTCGGTCGTTGCGCAGCGCTTGCAGCCGGGCCCGTAGACTTTGACAGATTTCATGGGATGTCCTTTCAGGAGGCGGATAAAGAATCCAGTTACAGTAGAAAGTTGAAGAGATAGCCGGTGGCCAGGATGCCAGCCGAGACAACGGCGATAAAGATCGCGATCAACCGCAACGTCAGCACCTGTTTGAGAATGATCATTTCCGGCAGCGACAGCGCGATCACCGACATCATGAAGGCGAGTGTCGTGCCAAGGGCGGCGCCCTTGCCGAGTAGCGCCTCTACGATGGGGATGACACCTGCGGCATTGGTATACATCGGCACGCCAACGACGACCGCTGCAGGAACCGACCACCACGCATCGCCCCCCATGATCTTCAGCATCATCGCCTCGGGAACATAGCCGTGGATCAATGCGCCAATACCGATGCCGATCAACACCCAGATCCAGACCTTGCCAACAATTTCGCGGACTTGCTCGACACCGATTTTCAACCTGTCGACGAATGTGACTTCTATCTGGGGCAAGTCACCAACCGGGCCGGCGTTCAATTCACGCACCCAGTCCTGCAGGTAGCGTTCCAGCCCCATCTTGCCCATCACGTATCCTGCGACCGTGGCAATCGAGAAGCCGAACACAAGGTAGATCGTGGCGATTTGCCACCCGACCAGACCATAGAGCAGCCCAAGCCCGACAGGGCCAACCATCGGACCTGCGATCAGGAAAGAAAAGGTTACGCCCAAAGGGACACCTGCAGATACAAAGCCGATGAAAAGCGGCACCGACGAGCAGGAGCAGAACGGGGTCAGCACCCCCAGTAAAGCGGCCAGCGGATAGCCCAATATCTCACGTTTACCGGCAAGGATTGCGCGGGTCTTCTCGGGGCTGAACCAACTGCGCAGTACACCCGTCACAAAGACGATACCCGTCAAAAGCAGCAGCACCTTTGGAACATCATAGGCGAAGAATGCGATCGCTTCGCCGGTGTGGCTGTCGCGAGCAACGGGGAACAGACCGGTGACCCATTGGGAGAAGGGGACCAACTGACCGTATGCCAGCCAGCCAAGGACAGCAGCGCTGAGGATACTCGCATACCAGACCCAGTCCGGCGTTTCGTGATTCGGAACAAATTCATGGGTTTCGCTGGTCATGCCATTTCCTGTTCGAAGACTTTTTCTGCGTTCAAAACGGCGGAGATCACCGTCATGATTTCGGGCGCAATATCCGGGTTTCGTCGAAAACGGACCCATTGCGCATCGCGCCGGTCGACGACGAGACCAACTTCGCGCAACACCTTCATGTGGCGCGACATGCGGCTCTGGCTTGCATCAAGCCGTTCCATCAATTCACAAACGCAATGCTCGTCCCCATCCCAGATGATGGCGAGGGCGGCACGACGGGTCGAATCACAAAGGGCGTTGAGTATCTCTTGCATGAAGCTTTCGTATGCGCATTGCCGCATATGCGCTTTGATCGATATCAACCTGCCGCATGAGCCGCGGCCACTCCAAAATGCAGCCATTGGCGTTGACGTAGCCAATTCACACTTTGTCCGCTTTCCCGCAGGGGGCACGGGTTGATAAGTTCAGAATTTGCGCTTTAGCGCTTTCGGTTCGCACGAGCGCTGACGTCAACCACCACCTTCACGGTCGCCGCAAGGACCAGCGCACAAAGTGCCACTTTCGACAGCGTTTCCATCGTTCCCTCGATCAGCAACGCATGGACAATGCTTCCCACGACGATCATTGCCGCGAGGGCCGTATGGGCGCGACGCCAGGCCAGCGGACGCAGCAGCAAATGCCGTCGCAATGCAGCCAGAAGCGCTGTGGTGAAAAGGGCCCACATGGCGATGACGCCCCAGGCTGAGAACGGCGTGGGCGATGCAAAGAGCAGAGCGTCAATAACGTCAGGCGGGCTGGTGATCCAAAGGCCTGCGACATGGATGATAACCATCCCGACCAGAAGGCTGCCGATCCAGCGATGGGCCCGCCGCCCGCGCTGAGCAGAAAGGCCGGGCAGGAGCCCACCCGCCAAAAGCGGTTGAACCAACAGAAGCGTAAGGGCAATAATGCCTGCGAACCCGGCCGCTATATAGACGGGATTACGCCATGCAAGCAGCGGGCTTGCCGCCGCAGCGGCGATCGGCACGGAAACGGCGGTCGCAAGCGCCGCCCAGACGAGGGTTTGACGGGTCCGGGAGGGCCGTTTGAGATCCACCGCGGTCAGGCCGGCTGCAGCACGAAGTCCGCGTTGAGGCTGGTGTCGCTGGCACGTGCCATGACGGGACGCAGGAAGACGGTTTCAAAATCATCATCGTCATAGGCGAGGTGGCCATGGGGTTGGCCGAAGGCAGGAACGATCTGCGGCATCTCCAGGCGAAACACCCCGTTGGCGTCGGTGAGTGTGGCGCCGTGGCTGTGCGGGTCGCGCTCGTGCCCCTCGGTCGTATGTGCCCAGACCTGAATGCGTTGACCGGCCAGCGGAGCACCATCGCCGGCGCGGCGCACTGTGCCCATCATCCAGAAACCACCACCGCCAATCCGATCGACGATCGGTGCACCGGGGCGGTAATTGTTGGCACCGCCTCGCATCGTGGGTGTCGCGGCAAGCCCCTGAGCGCGGACGGGCAGGCCCGACATCCCGGTCGCCACGACAGAACCGGCAGCGGCGAGGAGGGCCCGGCGGGAGATGATGAAATCTGTCATTTGGCTTTCCCCAAATTGGCGATTGGTTGTTCGTCGATACACCGGTCCATTTGGTAAAACGGCGCGGCGACAAACAGCAAAATCTCGGCTCATTGGTATTATAGCGCGTTCGCACACGATCACGAAGTAGGGTTGAGGCAGGGCATGATAAAGCCTGTTCACGGCTTCGTGATCGCGCGCATTCCTTCAGATCATTCTTGCGCAGATTGCGCATTGGTTCCTGGCAATGAACCTGTTTTGACAGGGCAAACAGCGCCGTCGGACTATCGTGGCCGCGCAATGTCACTGCACAGGGATTTCCGACGGTAATGTCCGCTGGCAGTTGAATGGCCTGCAACAGGTCGGCGGAAATGACCAGATCCTTTTCCAGACGTTTGGCTTCGCCTTCGAGCCGTGCGGAGGTGTTCATCGTGTCCCCGTAATAAACGATGGACCTCTTGGTATCGCCGCACGCGCTGACAATGACCGGTCCACCGTGCAGGCTTGCGCGGATTCGGGGCCTGACGCCAAACAGGTTCTCATAGGTCTCGGCATTGGCATCCAGGACGTCCTGAATCGCAAAGAAACAGCGCACACAGCGGCCTTCCCGGGCGCCTGCCTCAAACGGCCACGTGATGATTGCTTCATCGCCAATGTAGGCATGAATTTCGCCCCCGTTTTCGCTCGGTACAAATATGTGCCGACAGTCTGACGTCGGATGAAACGTATCACACGTGTTGCGTCGCCGAGAAATGACGCCAGGAATGACGAATGGCACTGACGCGCAGACCGTGCCGAACCCTTTGCCAGTGCAGCGAAGGGCCGCTTGCTGTCCGGTTTTTCAAATCCTCGTCAGTGCTTTTGGCCCGAAAGCGCCATTTTCGGGCCGTTGCAACAGTGCGCTCAGGTGACACTCGCGGCCAATTTCCTATTGTTGTGAGAAAAAACTGTCGACGATTGCGATGATCATGTCCTGTTTGGCTGCGCGCTGCGCGCCACCATCCAGGCAGATGATCTCATCCCCCGGTTCTTCCCGCTTCAAAAGCTCGTATCCGCCCGACTTGCACTGGCCCAGAAAATCAAAGTGGGAGAGTGTTTCGGGCTCGATATAGGTCGCGGTCTCTGGCGGCAGGGCCTTGATCAGGGCACGGGATTCGATGTCGAGCGACAGGCCTGAATCCATCAGCGGCGCGCCGAAAACCAGCATCGGCGTGCTGACTTGCTTCAGGCTGGACCTGGAAAAGCTTGGCGTTCCGCCAAGGTCGAAAAGCGCAAAGCCCTTGATCCGGGGGTCGGAAAGATCGGCCTCCATCCGCAAACGGTCTTCGGGCGTGCGCGCAACGCCCCACGCGGACAGAAGTGTGCAGGTCAAGGCGTCAGGGGCCTTGTCGCAGAAGCGCTTCAATCCTGCCGCATCATAGCGCGCGCCAGCCAGAGCCGCCGCGGTAAATCCTCCCAACGAGTGACCGGCCATGAATATCCGATCTGGATCGACCAGCGCTGACAAGTCTGGTGATGCCAATGCATGATCTATCACGCGGGAAATATCCTTTGGCCGCTGCCAGAGTTGACGCCGCTGATTTGGATCGCGCAAAAACGTGGACGTGCCGGGATGATTGATCGCGGCGACAACATAGCCCCGTCTGGCCATCGCCGCCGCCAGCCATGCCTGATTATAGGCATTGCCGAACAGGCCGTGGGACAGGACCACCAGCGGAAATGGCCCCTTTGTGGGTTGCGCATCCTTGACGACGGGCGTTGCCACCCAGACGGCACTGTCAAAGTCATTGCGCAAGGGGCCTTTGGCCTCGGTCGGAAACCATAAAAGACCCGTCAGATCACGTTGGCCTGTAGGGGCAGGGATCGCCATCTCGCGCATGCCGGCCTGATAGGTCTGAGCGGACGCCGGTACGATACAGGCAGCAAGTACTGCAGCAAAAATCAGCAAAAAACGTTTCATCGTTGTCTCCGTGGTTTGGTGTTGATGCCCTCACACTTGAGCGTCAAACCAAATTGAAACAACAGTTCCTGCTGGCTATATCTGTCCTTGATCCTGATGTAGGACAGGCCCAGACAGAAAGAGGACAGAAAGAGGACAGATGGACGACCCGACGCTCGTCAAATTTCCATTGCCGCTGCTGACAGCGCTTCTGTTCTGCGTGATTGCCGTACTGCTGTGGCACCTAAAATTGGGCGTCAGGCGGTCAACGGCAATATTCTCTGCTCTGGCCGCTTTCTGCGCAGTAGAAGCCCTTCTGGTCGGGTTGCGGTTCGGCTATGCAATCGAAATAATGACACCCGTGCAACGCTTGCTGCCCCTGTTGCTGGGTCCCTTGATGTATCTGGGGTTTGCCGCTCTCACCGTTGGCGCCCCGACATTGCGCAAGATGATGGTCTGTCATCTGGCAGCACCCATCATCGTCCTGGCCCTGTTTCGGCTTTTTCTCGAGGACCTGCGCCCGCTCGATTGGATCATCAGCGCCAGCTATCTGTTCTATGGCGCTGCCTTGTTGCTTCTCTGGCGAAAGGGTCCAGATGTGTTGACCTATGCCCGATTGGACGTGACACGCAGCCTGTCCAAATGGATGCTGCGCGGTGTCGGGCTTTTGGCATTTGCCCTGGTTCTCGACACCGCGATTGCCTTTGATTTTGCGCTGAACCAGGGTGCCCATGCAGCGGCACTGATCTCCTACGGAACGGTCCCGCTGATCGCCCTCCTGCTGGCTGTTCTGGTCACATTGCCGGCAATCCTGTCCGAGCCTGGCCGCAAAGCTGCTGTGATTTCCAAAGCGGACGAAACGGAGTGCGAGACTCTCGGCCGACTGAACGATCTCATGCGCAATGAACAGTTCTTTCTTGACCCCAATCTTACCGTTCAACGCCTCGCCAGGCGCCTGCATCTGCCTGCCCGCAATATCTCTGCCGCAGTCAATCGGGCAAAGGGCATGAATGTGTCGCAATACGTCAACACTTTCCGGCTTGCCTATGCGGCAGACCTCCTTGTGAATGAAAATGACAGCGTGGCAAACATTGCGGAGAGATCCGGATTCCTGTCGCGGTCAAATTTTTATCGAGAGTTCCAGCGCGTCTATGATCAGTCGCCGACAGAATACAGGAACGATGGATCGCGTGCCAAAGGGCAGCCAGCGTCGGGATGAAACTGCGATCGGCTGCCCGCCTGGGCCTATTGCACTTTGGCTTCGAACAAATAGGCAGCCAGTGCCTTCTCGACAGCAGGAGCAGATGGTCGATCGTCCGCAGCAAGCGTCACAGTCACCCGCATGCCACGCGCGCCGCCGTCCACAACGTCGACGACAGCCTTTGGTAGCTCCAAAACATTGTGAACGAGGTCGGCCACATGCAATCTGGCCGCTTCGCAACGCAGACTGGGCTTGTAGATTTTGCCAACGGAGGTCAAAGGCACGGTGTCGATGATGTGGATCTGTTTTGGCCATGCCGGACGCTCGTCAATCGACGCTTGCGCATGCGCGTGCAATTCTTCATCGCTGACCGAAGAACCCTTGTGCAACTCCACGAAGCATAGGGGCAATTCGCCCGCATAGGCGTCGGGCATGCCGACTGCAGCCGCAAGCGCCACCGCCGGGTGTGTGGCCATGGCGTTTTCGATCATGGCGGGATCAATATTGTGGCCGCTTCGGATGATCAGATCCTTTGAGCGTCCCGCGATGTAAACGCGTCCTTCCAGGTCCTTGTAACCAAGATCGCCGGAATTCAGCCATCTGCCTTCGAAGACACCTGTATTGTGTCTGGGGTCGCGGTATCCGGGTGAAACATGCGGACCGCGTATCATCAGAACGCCGATCTCATTCGGGTCACAAATCTCTCCTGTGCTGCCGTCAGCGTTCAGGCGCAACACCTCGACCTCGGTGTAGGGCAGGGGCCAGCCAACCGATCCGACGGCGCCTGGACCGCACAGCGGATCAATGCTGACAAGGCCTGAGGATTCGGTCATGCCGAGAATTTCATGGAGCCTGCGCCCGGTTACGTCCTTGAAACGGGCGCCAACTGCCGGCGGCAGCAAGGCCGCACCGGTGAGGCCCGCCCGCAAACGGCTTATGTCATTGTCTTCCACCGGAACCTGCAGCACAGCGCCTATCGCGGTCGGCACGCCGCCGACCAATGTTGCCTTGTATTGTGCCACCAGGCGCCAAAAGCCCTGCACAATTGCCGGATTGCGCAGGCCTGCAGGCGACATGACGACCAGTTCCACCCCGGCCATGAAGGCGCTCAGTCCCGCGACGATCGTACCGGCCACATGAAACAGCGGCAGCGTTGCTGTCACTACATCGTCACTGGTGTAACCGCATAGGACAGCGCCCCCAAAGCCGGCGACCAACTGGCTGCGATGCGTATGCGCAACCAGTTTGGGTACGCCGGTCGTGCCACCGGTGTGAAAATAGGCCGCAACATCATCTCCGCTGCGCGCTTGGCCAAAGACAAGATGATCATGCGGCTGTGCCATCAAGGCGGCGCCAAAATCCACCACGCCCTCTTCGCCCGGTGTTCCGGGGGGAGATACGCGCACAAGAATCAGACCGGGAACCTGATCGCGCAACTGCAGCGCCTTTTCCCATATGTCGAGTTGAGGATGCGGACCAAGGGCGACCAGGATTTTCACATCCGCTGCCTTGAGCAATTCGGCAATGGCGTCGGCCTGCAAGAGAAAATTGATCGGCACGGCATAACCGACCGTCTCTGCGCCCCACAGGGTCACATGGGTTTCCACCAGCGAGGGCAGCATATAGGCCACGCCCGGTGCCGGGCCCCCCAGTTCCGAGAACATATTGGCGGCCCCCCGGACCATGCTCAGCAACTGGCTGTAGTCCACCCGTCGGGGCTGTTCGTCAGGCGCGCCGGTCATCAGCATGGTGATGGCCGTGGCAGCGGGATGGCGCGCCGCGCTGGCCGTGAACACATCCAGAATGCTGCGCTCCGGCAGCCTCTGTTCAAGTGTCATTTCCGCCTCGAAACGCGCGATATCTTCGCGCGTCTGAATGCGCTCATCACCCAAATATGCCATCAAGGCGTCTCCCGTTTCAAACCGGCTTCAGGAAGTGGCGACCACCTTTGCCCAACCGGCCCTGCAAGGCAATCCCAATAACACATCCTCCCGTTGCTGCTGTCCTTCGCCCTATCGGCGATATATGCGCTTGAGCGGCGATGTCCGAAATGGAGTTTCAGCTGGTTTCGGCAAGGCTCAACCCGAATGCGGCTTGGGATAGACGATCTCGTGTTTGAGAGCCACCCGGAGACGTTCTGCCTGTTGCAAGCGCAGATTTAAGGCAGGAAGCCTTGATTGGCAAAGCCGATTTCAAGATGCCGCGGATTGTCTTGAAATGGAACCATTCGATGGTCAGGGAGAGCCGGCCTGTCTGGCTCATTGCACGGTCTGCGCTATCGCAGCAGCGGGTTGACCTGATCCAGATAGGTCGGATCAAAATCTGCAAATTCCGTCAAGCGGTTGTAGGTGTCGAAGGTGACAAACCCGTCGCGAAAGGTGACCATGCCTGCATCGCGTAATTGTCGCAGCACCCGATTGACGTGGACAGCGCTCAGTCCGAGTGCGTCGGCCAGAAGATATTGCGTCAGGGGACAGGCATAACCCGCCCTGCTTCCCATGCCGACAAGTGCAAGCCTGGCCCCGAGTTCGAGCAGGAAATGCGCCATGCGCTCGGCCGCATTGCGCCGCCCGATGTTCACCAGATGCTCGACCACCATCGCCTCATCGCGGGATGCGGCCCACAGGATCGCCGTGGCCAGCCGGGGTGTTTGCGAAAACGCCTCCAACAGGTCAGAAGCCAGGACTTCCGTCACTTCGATATTGGTGATCGGCTCGATGCTGTGATCCGAGATATGCAGCAATACGCTTCGCAGCCCCAGAAAATCGCCGGGGATCTGGAAGTCGACAATCTGCCGCTGCCCATCGGGCAGGATCTTGTAGGAAAAGGCCCAGCCGGAAGCCAGAATATAGGCGGCCTGACCCGATTGCCCCTGATGGAAGAGATCACGCCCGGCGACAAAGTTGCGCCTGCGCTTGTGCAGCCTCTGCAGAACGGAAAGCTCCGCATCTGACAGAGCAACGAAAGCGCCCAGCTTGCGGACCAGTGGTGTATTTTCCAATTGCAGACCAATCTTCGGAGACAGTCGAACTCCTTCTATGAAAACCTTACCGATGACTGATGTCGATCAGCGCAGTATAGCAGATACTTTGAAAGTCTGCGTCATGCACTGCTCAGAATCCTTCTGCAGGTGCGTATACCACGGAAGGCGACCCGCCATGTCAGATCATGACACCCATTCAGGAATCGCAGCGCTGTCCATTTGCGAGGCTTTGCTTCTTGCGCTGAACGACGCTCAGGTGCTGCCTGAAAGCGAGATCATCGGTGTGCTCGAGGACGCAGCGGCCTCCCACGAAAATGCCGAAGGCACACAAGCCGACCGCGTGATGCACGCGGCCGTTGCGGCGCAGATCAATCGCATCATCGCCGGCGGAAACTCGGTCCGCAGATCGTGATGCCGCGCCCGCTGCGCGGCAGGGCACTTGCAGCGCAGCCCCGTCAGCCGCCAAGGCGCGCGCTTTCGGGGTCGTCAGACTGCTGCGAGGGGACCAATGCACGCACCAGTTTGCGCATGTCCAGCACACCAACCGGCGCACCGTCCTTCATCACGCGGTAGCTCAGGGCGGTGTCGCCCTCGGACAGGGCAATCACGGATTCCAGCGTGTCGTCATGATCGATCTCGCCCGCCCGTTCGCCCGGCGCGTCTGGTGTCTTCTTCATCACGGATCGGACCCGCAACACCCTTGCACGATTGATGTCGCTGACGAAATCCTCGATATAGGGATCCGCCGGATTGAGCAGTATATGCTGCGGTTCGCCCTGCTGGACAACAAAACCATCCTTGAGGATGACCAGATGGTCTGCCAGTTTCAACGCCTCGTCCAGATCATGCGTGATGAACACCACGGTCTTCCGCAACTCGGTCTGCAACGCGTTCAAAAGATTTTGCATGTCGGTGCGGATCAGCGGATCAAGGGCCGAAAACGCCTCGTCCATCAGCATGATGTCGGAATTGCTGGTCAGCGCACGGGCAATGCCCACCCGCTGCTGCATGCCGCCTGACAGCTGATGGGGATATTGGTCACTTTGCCCCTGCAGCCCGACACGGTCGAGCCACCGGCGCGCCTCATCTGCATATTTGCGTTCGCTCTGCCCGTCGATGGAAGGTGCCAGGCCGGCGTTTTGCAAGACCGTGCGATGCGGCAAGAGCGCGAATTTCTGGAACACCATCGACATTCTGTGTTGCCGCAACTGCCGCAACTGCGCTTCGTTGAATTCCAGAATGTTCTCGCCTTCGACCCATACCTCACCCGCTGTTGGCTCGATGAGCCGGTTGAGGTGTCGGATGAGCGTTGATTTGCCGGATCCTGAAAGCCCCATGATGACCGTCGTTTTGCCGGCGAGCACGTCGACATTGATGTCATTGAGGCCAAGCACATGATTGTGCTTTTCCAGCAGTTCGCTCTTGCTCATGCCCTCTTTGACTTGCTGCAGGGCCACTTCCGGGTTGTCTCCGAAAACCTTGTAGAGATTGCGGATCGAGATCTTGATTTTTTTATCGTCCATATCCGTTACCTCCTATCTTGACTGACTGATATTGATGCGGGCGAGTGCCGCCTTGGTCACGCGGTCGAGAATGATTGCCAAAAGCACGATACCCAGGCCGGAGAGCAGACCGACGCCGAGCTCCAGTGATCGGATGCCGCGCAGCACCAGCACACCCAGACCGGGGGCAGACACCAGCGATGCGATAACCACCATCGCGAGGCTCATCATGATGGTCTGGTTGACGCCCGCCATGATATTGGGCAGCGCCAACGGAATTTGCACATTGAACAATTTCTGCCGCTTGGTCATGCCAAAGGCGTCTGCCGCCTCGGTCACATCCGGATCGACCAGCCTGATGCCCAAATCGGTCAGGCGAACCACCGGAACGATGGCATAGAGAATGATGGCGATACCGTAGAGCTTTGGCTCGGTGACCGAGAACAGGAAAATCAACGGGATCAGATAGACAAAGGGCGGCAGGGTCTGGAGCATGTCCAGAATCGGGATCATGGTGCGCTGAACGCGGTCGCTGCGCGACATGGCAATACCGATGGGGACCCCGAACAATACGCAGGTCAGGGCACAAACGAAGATGATCGCCAGCGTCTGCATCGTGTAGACATAATAATCGACAAAGCCGAGGAACCCGAAACAGATCGCCACCAGTCCGACGAGTTTCAGCGATCGGGCCACCGACCAGGCGATCAGCATCAACAGCGGAATCATGATGAACCAGGGCACCGTCTGCATGATCCACAGTGCTTCGTTGAGCGCCCAGCTCAGGGGTTGGGTGAGTGGATCGACGACCACCTTCAGGCTGTCCTTGATTGAAAGAAAGCCTTCCTCAAGGCCGCTTGTCAGCTCGCGCGATTGCGGAAATGAGGGGCACGCTTCATGCAATGCATCCATGGATGGAAAGGGCGTTTCCCATGGCGAAACGTCAACATCTTCGCCAGAGGTTTCCGCCAGCAGTTGTGACATTGACGTCATGCCGCCGCCGTCGTCACCGCTGTCACCGCACCAGTTGCGCAAGCCCATCCAATCGAATAGGAAATCGTAAGTCGCCATGCATCCCTCATTCAGGCACATTACGGCGGCTCCACTCGGGCCCCGTAATTGCCAATATTTTCAATTTTTCAAATCAATGGCAGGGCCGGATCATCTGATCCCGGCCCCGTCTTTGGGTCCCGACTTTGGGCTCTGTCTTTGTACGGGCCCTAATAGCCGCAACGTCCCCGTGGACGTCATCAGGCGGCCAGGGCAGCACTCAAAGTGCCGACCGGATCGTGCCTATTTCAGCAAGGCGGACAGCTTTTGCTTTGCGGAATCATTGATCCATCCGCTCCACTCGTCCGGATTGTTCTTGAGGAAATAGACAGCCGCTTCTTCATTGGAAGCGTTGTTTTCTTCCTTCCAGGCCAGGAGCTGGCTCATCGTGTCCGTCTTGAAGGTGACATGGCTCATCAGCGTGGCAATATCCGGATGGGATTCCTTGAAATCCTTGGTCACGATTGTCAGCACGGGCGCTGCCGCGAATGCTGATGGCTTGGGGTTGGGCGCATCGGCGTTCTGGCTCGCCAGAAAAGCCTCTTCGTCGTATTCACCCAGATCGATGCTCGTCATGTCGAACATGCCAAGCGGAGTCGTTGGGCCCCAATAATAACCAAACCAGGGTTCTTTGCTCTGGTAGGCGGCAGCCATCGAGGTTGCCAGCGTCTCGCCGGAACCATGATTGAAGACCTTGAAGCCTCTGTCTTCCAGGTGGAATGCACGGATCAGGTTGTCGTTGACTATGCGGCAGCCCCAGCCGTCAGGACAATTGTTGAACATGCCGCCAACCAGCTCAGGATGGGCCATCACGCCTTCGATTGTCGCAAGCTCCGGATGCGCATCGACCAGATAGGTCGGCAACCACCAGCCCTCGACACCGCCGGGATCAAGCACGCTGCCCAGTTCCGCAATCTTACCGTCAGCTTTCAGCTTCTTGTAGGCATCGCCGGCGGAATTGGTCCACAGCTCGGTGACGATGTCGGGCTCGTTGTTTTCAGACAGCGAGGTCATTGCAGGTGTTGTGTCGGACGGTACGGCCGTCACGTCGCAGCCATAGCCCTGTTCCATCAGGAATTTTGATACGGCCGTAACGATGGCGGCTGAATCCCAGTTCATCTGGGTAATCGTGACTTCTCCGCATTTTTCCTCAGCCAAAGCGGATGTCGGGGCCAGGAGTACAGCGAGCGCAGCACCTAATATAAAGCGTTTCATATAGCGGTTCTCTTTCCAGATTTTCGTGTTTTGGCGGGTGGCAGGCATGGGTTGCCGCACCCGCAAAAGCCCATGAACGCAGCTGTTGCTGCCGGGCACGGTCATCCTGCGCGAGCAGTTCGATTGCCCGAGGAACGTCCGCGGAAAACAATTGAAAGGCCACTTGATTTTCAAGCGGCCAGAATGACTGAGGTGCACACCTAACAGATTCCAAAACGCCCCGGACTGATGCAGGTTAGGGCCGTGTCCGGCTTTTTGATGGACGTGCGGGCTGGAGGCCGCGCCAATTTATCTCATCGGCTGCGGCGGGCGCTGGGATGCCGGGACTGTATATTCGCGATGCTCAAAACGTACAGGGTCAGCGCCACAACGGGCGCGGACACCATTGCAATGGACCAGATGATCCGTGCCCAACCAACGGATGATCAGAAGAAAAGCGCAGCCCTTTGGGCGCTGCCAGGGTGCGGGCCTCCTGCTAGGTTAAGGCCAGAGAGGGTTTTTGATAAACGATCTCGGGGCGCTGGCTGTGTGCACTTTCTCTGCAAGTGCGGCGCCACCGTAAATTGCCGCCGCCATATGTCAGTGAAGTTCACTTTTAGTTCGTTTTCAACAGTTGCATTCACAAAACTGTTTTCAATTGCATGATAGAGCCCGTGAGGTTACGTTTTGTTTTCGGGTTACGTTCGTTTTCACGCGTTTCCCCCTGAAGGAGGAAGTTCACATGAAAAAATATATCGCCGCCGGCCTCGTTGCCGCACTAATGTCAAGCGTTGCGCCTGCCAGCGCTGCCACGCAGATTGAATTCTGGCATGCCTTCACCGGTCGTCTTGGAGAGCTTCTTGATGAGCAGGTCGCCAAGTTCAACGCCTCTCAGTCCGATTATACTGTGGTCGCCACCAACAAGGGCAACTACTCCGAAACGCTGAATGCCGGTATTGCGGCATTCCGCGCCGGAGAGCAGCCCGACGTTCTCCAGGTTTTCGAAGTCGGCACCGCCACGATGATGGCCGCCGAGGGGGCGATCAAGCCGGTCTACGAAGTCATGGCCGATTCAGGCCTGCCCTTCGATCAGTCGGTCTATCTTGCCGCGGTTGCCGGGTATTACACCACCACAGACGGACAGATGCTGTCGCTGCCCTACAACTCATCGACCCCGGTCCTCTATGTCAACAAGGACGCGCTCAAGGCCGCCGGTCTTGATCCGGAAATGGATCTGTCGACCTGGGAAATGGTCGGAACGGCTCTTGATGCGTTGAAGGAATCGGGTTCCAAATGCCCGCTGACAACCGCATGGCAGAGCTGGGTGCATCTGGAAAACCTCTCCGCCTATCACAATGTTCCCTTCGCTTCGAAAGAGAACGGTTTTGGCGGACTTGATACCGAACTGAGCTTCAATGGCGACGTTCGGGTCAAGCACATCGATACGCTTGGTCAGTGGGCCAAGGACGGCAAATTCATCTATTCGGGCCGTCGCAATGAAGGCGGCGCGCCATTCCGCGCTGGTGAATGTGCGCTGTTTACCGAATCTTCGGCTGGTTATGCCGGCGTGAAGAAGGAAGCCACCTTTGATTTCGCCATCCGGCCATTGCCTTACTGGAGCGATGTTGAAGGCGCGCCGCAAAACACCATCATCGGTGGCGCATCCCTTTGGGTTCTGGAAGGACAGACAGCGGAAGAATACAAGGGCGTCGCGGCGTTCTTCAACTTCCTCTCGAGCTCCGATATCCAGGCCAAATGGCATCAGGACACCGGTTATCTGCCGATCACCATGGCGGCCTATGAAGCAACCAAGGCCTCCGGTTTCTACGGTGAAAACCCCGGCACGGACATCTCCATCATCCAGATGACCGGCAAGGCGCCAACCGCCAATTCCAAGGGGTTGCGTCTTGGCAACTTTGACCAGATCCGTGGCATCATCGATGAAGAACTCGAAGGTGTGTGGAATGGAGCGAAATCCGCCAAGGACGCGCTGGGTTCAGCCGTCTCGCGCGGCGACGAACTGCTTCGTCGTTTTGAGCAGGCAAACCGCTAAAAGCCTTGTTTCGGCGGAGCAGTTACATGCTCCGCCGATCTTTACCTGCCGTTTGGTGATCCATGGAAAAACGCGTCGTCTTTAACAACCGTTGGCTGCCCTATCTGCTGGTCGCGCCGCAGTTGCTTGTCACATTCGTGTTTTTCTTCTGGCCGGCAGGTCAGGCGATCTATCAGTCCGCCTTCATCCCGGATCCATTCGGTCTCAAGACCCAGTTCGTCGGACTGGGCAATTTCGAATATCTCTTCGGCAACCGTTATTATCTGGAATCCTTTTCCACCACGGCAATCTTCTCCGTGCTGGTAACCGTATCATCCATGTCGTTTGCCCTGTGGCTTGCGGTGCTGGCTGATCGCGTCATCAAGGGATCGAGCGCTTACAGAACCCTGCTGATCTGGCCCTATGCGGTCGCACCTGCCATTGCCGGGGTTCTGTGGCTTTTCATGTTCAATCCGTTCACTGGCATCATCGCCTGGATGCTGTTTCAGGTTGGCTACGTGTGGAACCACAATCTTGATGGCGGCCAGGCCATGGCGCTGGTCGTGGCGGCATCAGCCTGGAAACAGATCAGCTACAATTTCCTGTTTTTTCTCGCCGGTCTGCAGGCGATCCCGAAAAGCGTCATCGAGGCCGCGGCGATCGACGGCGCCAGCTTCTGGCGCCGGTTCTGGACAATCATCTTTCCGCTGCTGTCGCCGACCACATTTTTCCTGCTCGTGGTCAATGTCATTTACGCCTTCTTTGATACCTTCGGGGTTATCCACACCATCACGCAAGGTGGGCCACAGCAGTCGACGACGATTCTCGTCTACAAGGTTTTTGCCGATGGCTTCGTCGGCCAGGATCTTGGATCCTCGGCGGCGCAATCGGTCGTGCTGCTGGTGCTGGTCGGCATACTGACCGTGGTCCAGTTCCGCTTTATTGAACGACGGGTGCATTATTGATGAGCGGCATGGTCGAAAAACGAGGATACGGAACCTGGCTGACCCACGCCGCCCTGATTGTCGGCATTGCGGTCATCTGTTTCCCCATCTGGATTGCCTTTGTCGCCTCGACAGTGACCCAGGAAGAGTTGATCCGGCCACCCATGCCCTTGCTGCCGGGACCGCATTTTTTCGACAATTATCTGGAGGCCTTGCTGACTGGTGGTGTGGCGCCGGTGTGGCAGATGCTGCTCAACTCGCTGGTCATGGCGCTCGGCATCACCATCGGCAAGATCATCATTTCCTTGCTGTCGGCCTATGCCATCGTCTATTTCAAGTTTCGTTTCCGGATGTTGTTTTTCTGGCTGATCTTCATGACGCTGATGCTGCCGGTCGAGGTCCGCATCGTGCCCACCTATGAAGTGGTGGCGAGCCTCGGCCTGCTCAACAGCTACACCGGGCTGATCCTGCCACTGATTGCCTCGGCAACGGCGACATTCCTGTTCCGGCAATTGTTCATGACCATTCCCGATGAGTTGACTGAAGCTGCCCGCGTTGATGGCGCCGGGCCCGTCCGCTTTTTCATCGACATCCTGCTGCCGATGTCGCGCACCAACATTGCGGCGCTGTTCGTCATCCTGTTCATCTATGGCTGGAACCAGTATCTCTGGCCATTGCTGATCACCACCGATCCATCCATGAACACGGTGATCATGGGTATCAAGCAGATGCTGCCAACCGGCGATCAGACCGTCGAATGGCCGGTGATCATGGCAACGGCCATGCTGGCGATGCTGCCGCCGGTTCTGGTGGTGGTCGGCATGCAGAAACTCTTCGTCAAAGGTTTGGTCGAAAGCGAGAAATGAGTTCCCATGGCTGAAATCAGACTTGAAGCGATCAAAAAGAACTACGGCCGCACCGAGGTCATTCACGGCATAGATGCGGAGATCAGCGATGGCGAATTCATCGTCATTGTCGGGCCGTCAGGCTGTGGCAAGTCAACGCTCCTGCGCATGGTCGCGGGCCTGGAGACGATCACCTCGGGTGACATTCGCATTGGCGATCGCATTGTCAACGATCTGGAGCCGCGCGAGCGCGACATCGCCATGGTGTTCCAGAACTACGCGCTTTATCCGCACATGAGCGTCTTTGACAATATGGCCTATGGGCTGAAAATCGCCAAGGTCCCAAAGGCCGAGATCGATTCCCGGGTCCAGGAAGCAGCGCGCATGCTTGAACTGGAACCCTATCTTGATCGCAAGCCACGGCAATTGTCTGGCGGCCAGCGCCAGCGCGTCGCCATGGGCCGGGCCATCGTGCGCAAACCGGCTGTCTTTCTGTTTGATGAGCCGCTCTCCAATCTCGACGCCAAGCTGCGGGTGCAGATGCGCCTGGAGATCAAGGCGCTGCAACGCAAGCTCGGCGTTACTGCCATGTATGTGACCCATGATCAGGTGGAGGCCATGACCCTGGCTGACCGGATGATTGTCATGAACGCCGGCGTGGCCGAGCAGGTGGGTGCGCCGCTGGACGTCTACGCCAATCCGGCAAGCCTGTTTGTCGCAGGCTTCATCGGTTCGCCGCCGATGAATGTTCTCAGTCATGAAATCCGCCCGGGCCGGGAAAAACTCGATCCCGGCGCAGTCATCGGCATCAGGCCCGAACACATAGATCTGGTGGCGCCCGGCGCGGGCCTGATTGATTTCGATGTCGCCTTCTGCGAACCGCTGGGTGCGGAAACGCTGGTGCACGGTGTTACTGCCGCAGGCGACAAGCTGGTTGTCCGCATTGACGGCGCGGTCCCATTGCCCGCTGATGGCGTGCCCATGGGGCTGGCCATCGATCCGGCCCATATTCTCGCATTTGATGCGTCAGGCCGCCGCAGCGAAGTCTGAGGCGAACGGCTTTTCCGCTGAGGGGCGCTTTGGCTACTGCCCGTTGACCAGGCCGAGGATCAGCCGCCGGACATTGCCTCCGGCGCCCATCTCCGCCTCTTCGAAGGCGCGGGTGCGGGCCTTGTAGCGGGCGAAGGCGGCCTTGAGGGGCGCCTGTATACCGTTTCGGATCTTTTTGCAGCTTGGATCATTTGGCTGCCGGAAGCCGACGGTCGTATCAAAAATGTCCTGCGCCATGGCGGTGATATATTCGCCATGCACGGCTTCGTGGGCGCGGATCCCGGCAATGAAGGTGCGCCAGCGGGCGGCGACGTCCGGAGCCAGATTTTCTGCCGGTTTCGGAAACGTGTAGGTGATGGTCAGGAATGGCTGCGCGGCGGCCAGCACGCAGTCCGTGCCGTCGCGCTTGTAGTCGCGGCCCCATTTCAGGTCGAAATCCGTCTGGGCAATGGCGCTTGATGTGCCGCCGCGAAGACGCGGACCGCGTTCGCCAATCGACTGGTAGAGTGCCGCGCCGGTCGTGCCCGAAATCGCGTAGGTCTTGTCGACTTCCTTGGCGCGGATCTGGGCATGAGCAGGCAGGGTGAGGAGGAGCAAGAGGAGCAGGGCGGCGGCGGCGCTGAATAGGCGTTTCATTCGGTGATGGAGGCCTTTGCCACACAGACGTGCCGCGCTTGATGGTCGCGTTCCCGTCGGGGCTGGCGTGTGTTTTCTGGTCGTCGCGCATGTGTGCATCATCGCATTATAGTCGCAGTCCGGCTGGTTGAATGCAAGCAGATCCGAAAGCTTTGCTGTACCTCGGATCACGCATGAACGGCCTGCCTTGAAGGAGGTGGCAACCGACTTTCAGAATAATTCTCTTGCCTTGGCAAAATCCGGCTGCACCCCTTGGCCGGTCTCGTCGCGGATCCCGAGATCGAGGCATTTTACCGGCGCAGCGCTCACGCGCATTCTTGCCAACGCTGGCTACAAAGGCCACACCGCACCCAAAGACATCACTTCCGCCTCGTCCTCATGTGAATCATGTCTCTTGGTTCATATTTCCGGTGCAGAAGTCATGCCATAATTTTTGCACGCGCCAATGAGAAGGTATCCTTTAGACACTTCTGATTGTCTCCAAGTTGGTCTTGGCAATAAGCATTCAGGAATTGTCTGCCCGCAAACAGTGCCCGGTCTGTTCGACTTAAATCAGCTTCTCCGCAAATGTTGGTCCACTGTTCGGCAATGGTCGTGACTTGGCGCTCAATGATAGAGGAGGCTTCGCCTTCGCTGAGGTGATAATCGGGAGCTGCTGACAGACAGGTTGCCAGCGTGCTGAAGCGCGCATCACCTTTGATGAGCATCGCCTGTGTTGCCTCATTGCCGGTGCGGCCTTGCGGGCAAATATCATAGGCAGGCGTAAGGTTCAGCATTTTGCCGTCCCAGAATGCGGCATGGTTCCGCGCATGATCGTCTGTGTTGCCGCAAAGGATGTTGAAGCAAATCCTGCCGTATAGCTCTTTCAGCGTTTTCTTTGGGTCTGAGAAACGGTGTCTGATGATTTCGGCCAACGTCTCGTATGAAGCGTAACGCGCCATCATTTCATCAAGGCCCAGCATGGTCAGCGCCGATACCATGGCGCGGCGCGTCCAACCCGTGTTTGCCTTGATGCGATCAAAACGCTCAATGAGCAGTACGTCTTTGTTCGCGGCACGGGTCAGGGACACCGGCGCGACATTCAATCCGCATTGTGCTGCCAGCCGCATGGCGATGAATTCGGCTTTCACAACGCTGTAGAGGTCGTTACGGGCTGAAAACTTGGTGATAAATTTCTTCTCGCCGTCTACAATCATGGCCTTGGGGCGCGCACCACCAATGGAGGTGCCCTGCTCCAATGCTTTTTCCAGTGCAGGTGTGAGGGGCAGGCATTTTTCGATACGCTCTGCTGCGGCCAGCAAGTCATCCAGCGAAGCTTCCATCGCCAAGCGTGGCACGTATTCCGTCGCAGATGCCTGAAAATCAAGTGCGCCGATACGGTCCGAGCCGGATTGCAGCAGGAAGGTGAGTTCACTGATATCAGGGACATTGCCGGCAGCGCGCTTCTGTCCTGTGAGTTTGTTGATGATGACACGGCGCCCCCAGGCATCGGGCGAGCCATCGCGAATGCAGCTTGCCATCGACAGGCCATTTGGCGGTTCAATCAGCCCTGCACCGAGCGGTAGTTCCGGCTCGTAGATCGGAATGGCATTCTTGCGGTTTCGATAACGCGCGCCATAATTGAAGAACAGCCGGTCACCGCCCTTCGCAAGCCGCCCCGCAACGACGGGTTCCGTTTCGCCGGGCAACCAGATCCAGACATAGGCTTCATTCAGTTCTGTGAAATCAGAAGTCATCATCAACCTCCGGTTTCGCAGGACGGACGCTTTGCGGCATCAAAGTCAGCTTTTCCTTAAGTCTCTCATCGTGCATCGTTAACAGTCTGCTGTCGGGTTCAAACAGGCGGACGCCAACAAGAGCAGCGACTTCGAAAACGATTCCGATTTCAGGGCCGGGAGCGCCTTTTTCGATATTGTAAAGCGTGGTTCGGCTTATTCCGGCGCGGTCAGCCAACTCCTGTGCCGTCATATTTCGTTCTATCCGCCCGACACGGATTAGCTTGCCGAAGATCGACAAGGCGTGACGCGTCACACGTGAGTAGCTTCTTTTGCGCTTCATGTTTCGTTCTTCGGGTCCACCAAAATGAACATAATCCAAAATGGGTTCAATTTACTGGATATTGTAGCTCGAGCCTGCATCCTCTGTCAAAAGAATGTCCATTAAAATGAACGTTAGATCTTTTGCGTTCAATTATATGGACGTTCACTGACGCTTCGAAGGATTTGATGAGCCAAGGCAGGGGACGCCATTGCCCCCGTTTCGCTTACTCGCGGTTGAGCGCCACCACCGGGTCGAGCCTGGCCGCCGCACGCGCGGGCAGGAAGCCGAATGTGATCCCGATCAGGGTCGAGGACAGGAAGGCCACCACGATTGCCGTGGCCGAGAAGCTCAGCCGCACATCGGTGGAGAAATAACCCACCATCTGCCCGCCGAGCAGCGCCCCGGCGATCCCCAGCACGCCGCCGGTCAGGCAGACCAGCACTGCCTCGATCAGAAATTGCGCCACGATATCCGAGCGCCGCGCCCCGATGGCGATGCGCACGCCGATCTCTTTGGTGCGCTCGGTCACCGAGACCAGCATGATGTTCATCACCCCGATCCCGCCGACAATCAGCGAGATCACCGCGATCATTGCCACCAGAAGTGTCAGCGTCTCGGTGGTGGAGGTGATTGTCTCGCGGATCGTGTCGGAATTGATCAGGAAGAAATCCTTTGTGCCGTGGCGGGTGGTCAGCAGATCGGTGATCTCTTGCTGGGCGAGCGCCGTATCGTAATCGTCGCTCACACGCACGGCCACGCTGTCGAGGTAATCCTGCCCCGAAATCCGCGCCATCACCGTGGTATAGGGCACCCAGACATTGAGCGATTCCGGCCCGAAGCTTGCGCCGCTGGAGCGCACCACGCCGATCACCCGCACCGGTATTCCGCCCAGCAGCAGCACCTGGCCCACCGGGTCAACATCAGCGTCAAAGAAGGTGTTGCGCGTATCCTCGTCGATCACCGCGACCTGGGTGCGGCCTTTGACATCTTCGGAGCTGAAGGTGGCGCCGCTCACGGTGACGTAATTGTGGACCTGGAAATAATCCCCGCTCACCCCGTTGATCGAGGCATCCGAGGAGGTGTTGCGATAGACAACCGTGCGTTTGGTCGCGACCGATGGCGAGGCGCTGTCGGCATAGGGTTGCAGCGCCAGCGCATTGGCATCCGAAGGCATCAGCGTCTGCACCCTATTGACGTCGCGCGCCCCAAATCCCGTGCCCGAGCGCACGGTGATCGTGCTGGTCCCGAGCGAGGAGATATTGTCGAGGACCTTCTCCTGGGTGCCGTTTCCCAACGCCACCACGAGCACCACCGAGGCGATGCCGATGATGATTCCCAGCATCGTCAGCACCGAGCGCACCCGATGCGCCAGCAGAGCCTTGAGCGACATGTCAAAGGCCTCGCGCAACCGCAACAGCGCAGATCCTGCGCCCGGTTTCAGGGGGCTGCGCTCCAGCCGTGCGGCATTGGCGATAACGTCAGGGGCAGTCCTCGTATCCGCGATGATCCGCCCGTCACTGATCTCGATCGTGCGATGCGCGTGCCGGGCGACCTCCGGGTCATGGGTGACCATGACGATCGTGTGGCCCTTGCGGTTCAGCTCCAGCAGCAAATCGATCATTTCTTTCGAACTTGTCGTATCGAGCGCCCCGGTCGGTTCGTCGGCCAGGATCACTTCGCCACCATTCATCAGCGCACGTGCCACCGAGACCCGCTGCTGTTGACCACCCGAAAGCTCGCCCGGGCGGTGGTCCAGCCGCTCGGCCAGGCCGAGTTGACCCAGCAGATCAGTGGCGCGCTTATGTCGGGTAGCGCGGCTCTCACCGGTATAGATCGCGGGCACCTCGACATTGCTCACTGCGTCGAGATCGGGCAGCAGCTGATAACGCTGGAAGATGAAGCCGAAATGCTCGCGCCGCAGTTGAGCCAGCTGATCGGGATCGAGTTGACTGACATCCTGACCGGCAAAGCTGTAGTGGCCCGCGCTTGGGCGGTCGAGGCAGCCGAGGATGTTCATCAGCGTCGATTTGCCCGAGCCCGAAGCCCCGATGATCGCCACCATTTCACCCGGCCAGATGTCAACGTCGACGTCACGCAGGACGGTGATTGTCTCCTTGCCCGCCTGGAAGCTGCGTGAGATCCCGCGGGCCGAAATCAGAGGCTCGTCCATCTCACAGCCTCATTGGAGGCATGCGGGGATTGTCTTGCGACGTCTTGGCCGCGGTGACGGTGGTGCCCGTGACCACCAGGTCACCTTCGTTCAGCCCTGATCTGATTTCGGCCCTGACCTTGTTGTTCAGCCCGACCTCGACCGCCTGAACGCTGGTGGCGCCGCTGGCCGGATCGTAAAGCTTCACCGTGTAACCCTGCGGCCCCCTGGAAAGCGCCGAGGATGGCACGGTCAGCACATTCTCGGCCCTGTCGAGAATGATCGAGACTTCGGCGGTCATGCCGATGCGCAGCAGATGGTCGGGATTGTCCACTTCCAGCAAGCCATTGTAATAAATGGCTGCGTCTGTCGAGATCGTGTCGCTGGTCTCGATTTCCGAAGGCGCCGGCTCGACATCGCGCACGGTGGCGGTAAATTTGTGATCGGGTTCGCCCAGGATGGTGAAGATCACCTGCTGGCCGGGCGTCACATGCACCACATCGGCCTCCGAGATTTCCGCCTTCACCACCATTTCGTCCAGCTCGGCAATTTTTACGATTGTCGGTGCGCTCTGTGTGGCGTTCACCGTCTGGCCCTCATCATTGACGATTGCCACGATCGTGCCCGAGATCGGCGCGGTGATCCTGGTCCGCTCAAGCGCAATCTGCGCCGTCGAGACCGTGACCTCGACGCTTGCCTTCTGTGCTGCCAGCGCGTCGAGCTCGGCTTTGTAGACATCAACATCGGCCTGCGCCGACTCAAGATCCGCCGTCGAAACGTAATCCGAGGTCATCAGCTTGATTTGCCGCTCCAGAACGTGCTCGGCCTTGACCAGGCTGGCCTTCTTGGCGGCGATCTCGGCCTTGATATTGGCCAGGTTGGCCTTCGCCGTCAGCACGGCGTTCTGCTGGTCCTGGCTATCGATCTGCGCGATCAGATCGCCTTTCTGGACTTCGTCACCGAGCGCGACGGCCAGCGTCTCGATCTGCCCCGAGACCCGGGCGCCAACGCTGACCAATTGCTTGGCCTCCATGGTGCCCGAGGCCAGCACCGTCTCCTCAACCGTGGCACGGGTGACAGCAGCCGTCGTCACGGGCGTCGCGTTTTCGCTGCGAGCGAAATAGAGCCAGCCAGCAGCCGCCGCCGCCACCAACACCAGCGGAATGAGGATGCGCATCTTTTTCATGAAATCAGGGCCTTTCGGGCGGAAACCTTGTCCGTTTGGGCGCGCGCGGCGGTGCCGGCAAGGATCAGGGGAATGTGGGTTGTCTGTTGCATGTCGGGTTCCGGCTTCGAAGACAGGGGACATGATGAAAGACAGGGGACTTGCTGATTGCCTGCCAGTGGCAAAGCGCCGCGCAAGGCCTCTTCGCTCACGTCAGGCTCCTGCGCTGCGGCTGCAAGGTCAGAGTGTTGCCCCACCGTTGACATCCTTGCGCGTGCTTTGTGTTTCCGTGCTGCGCGCGCCGGGGACGTGGCCGCCGAGGCGGTCGCGCAGGTCGTGTGCCAGCCGCGCCAGCGTCTCGGCATTCTCCGGCCCAAGCCGTTCCGCGATCAGGGCGTCGATGTCGCGCCAGGCGACGTGGATGTGCGACAGCAGCCCGCGTCCGCGCTCGGTGAGGCGCAGGACGTTGCTGCGCGCCTCGTCGGGATGCGGTTCGCGTGAGATGACGCCCGCCTCAATCAGCCGCACGGTCATCGTGCTCATGCTGGCTGAGGTGATGCTGAATTCCCGCGCGAGGCTGACCTGCGAGGTGGGTTCCATCCTGGAAAGAGCCTGGATGATGCGGGCCTGCCGGGGCCGGAGGCCGATTTCGGCGAGGCGTTCGCGCAAACTCTCCTCCACGAGGGCAGCCGCGTGCAGAAGATAATGCAGGGAGAACGAGTCGGTTGTCATGCTAACAGTTAGTATGCTAATTATATTGAGGCTGCAACCCAAATTTGACCCCACGCTTGACAAGGAACACATGGAATGACCCATGAGACCAAGTCGGCTCGGATCCAATAGGCAGCGACATGGGCTCAGTCGGGTCGCCCGTTGCGCACCATGCTGCCGACGCTGGTGGGTGTGGTCTGGTCAATGCCAAGCTGGGGATTTACGCCCTCATCAGCGCCATGGCGCCGGTCAGCGGCCACGACGAAGCGCCGCTTCTCTTTGCCGGTCACTATCTCACTTGGTCCGTCCGCGTTCTGCTGATGTTCCGGCTCCTCTTCAAAGGTCAATTGTCCCGCCCGGTTCATTCCTTCTTGCTTCTGTCCGGGCCTCCGATGTGGCTGCTGCGGGTGACAGAGACCGGATCGCTCGCCGGGAACGAGCCTTCCAGTCCTTCTTCCAGCTCATCGTCGAGTTCCTGGTCAAATGTGGCACTCTTGGCCGCGTCGATTGCCGCCTCGCGGGAGGCATAGACAGGGGAATGGCGACCATTGATTACATAGGTCCAGCCGCCATCGCGCTGTTGGAGTTCGTGGTTTTTCATGGATTACTCCTTTCGCTGCCCAACGCAGTCAGGCCCGCCTCGACCTGTTCTCCACCCGATCATGCGCCTTAATTCGGCCTTGCAGAAGGGCTGGCTCCAAGGCCATTTATCAGTCACAATGATTGGTGTCGCCGCTCAATCAAGCCAGCGTTGAACGCATCATCCATGCCGCTTTCTCATGCGCAGTCTGTCGACCGATGAGCTGATCGGCGGAAGATTCATCGCCTGCATCCTGGGCAACCTTGATGGCTTCCACAATTATGGCAATGATCTTCTCGTTATCCGCCAGCAGCTCGGCCAACATGTCCTTGGCGACAGGGATGTCCTGATTTTCCTTGATGGTTGCCAGTTCGACAAACTTTTCGTAAGTGCCTGGCGCATATTCGCCAAGTGCCCGGATACGCTCCGCGATTTCATCAAGGGCCGTCCACATTTCCTGATATTGCTCTTCAAACATCAAGTGCAGCGAACGGAAGTTCGAGCCTTCGACATTCCAGTGGTAGTTGTGTGTTTTCAGATAAAGCACGTAGGTGTTTGCCAGAACGTTGGACAGAGCGTCGGCACAGGCTTTCTTGGAATTGTCAGTCATGATTTCGGTTTCTCCGTATGCGTGGGTTTCACAATAGATATCCAACTGTGGCTTGAACCCCGTCTTTCGGTCGCGTACGCGACAGCGCCTTCGGCAGGTGCGCGATAATCTCCCCGTGCCGTCAAAGCAGGGCGCGAAGGCGGGCTTGTTGCCACCCGCATAATCGACGCAGAAACTTTGATCTTCAGGAATGCACGAAGGCTCATCGGACGCGTGGCTCAGTCACCGAACGCAAACTAACAGTGAAGGACAATCGTGCCTTTGACGTATGTCAATCATTTCATACTGAGCCTTCATGAAAGATTTGGGTTTTCCAATGTGATATCTGTATGAGGTATTTTATCCATGAGAACCCTGAATTGCCCCTTGATTTGTAGAGGCCTTCTTTCCTGAATTTGAGGCTAGCCTGAATTATTCATCGGTGTGATTGAAATGGTTGACGAGTGTGGATGAAACTATTGAAATTCCCTAGGATTTTGAATTGTGGTGACAGTTTTCTTGGTCTCCAGATCAGACCACAATTGTTTGATGGCTCGTATCGCTCGCATTGTCGTTCCCGGTCTGCCGCATCATGTCACCCAGCGGGGCAACCCGCGCGGGCAGGTATTTTTTGAAGACGCCGACTATGCGCTGCATCTGGATATGCTGACAGAGAGTGCGGCGCGCGCCCGATGCGCGATCTGGGCCTACTGCCTGATGCCGAACCATGTTCATTTCATTCTGGTTCCGTCCGAGGCAGATGGCCTGCGCCGGACCTTTGCCGATCTGCATCGCCGCTATACGGGCGACGTCAATGCATGAGCACGAACCACGGGACATCTGTGGCAGGGGCGCCATGGATCGGTGGATGAAGCGCATCTGTTCCACGCCATCCGCTATGTCACGCTCAATCCCGTGCGGGCAGGACTGGTCAAGCGCTCGAGCCCACCTGGCAGGTCATGACAATGGCGTTGTAAAGGTGGCACCCGTGCTGGAGCGTGTGGGTGATTTCGCGCAGTTCCTGGGCGAACCGTTCGATGAAGATGCCGCCTATGCGCCATTGAAGCGGGCCGAGACAATCGGCCGACCTGTTGGCGATACGGATTGGCTGAGGATGTTGGAGAGGCAGACGGGACGGGTTCTCATGCCGCAAAAGAGGGGCAGGAAGCCGAATAAAGCGATTGAATGAAGCGTCACCGTAATGAAATCTGCCGAAAGCATAATTAAAATCGAATCCGGTGTCCAGAAAGGGTTAATTCTCTGTCATTTATCCGTCAACGTCCGGGCAAATCCGGCGCGCTCGCAATCTTCACGTCCACTCAGAACCGGAATTTGCCACCTGTTCACTCCGTGCGAAGTGATCAGCTGTGATCAAGCGTTAATTGCCCACGCCATGCCTCGTTGATACTGGCTGCGTTCTGAACACCTCTCCTCACAAAGAAAGATCGCAATGTCATCCCTGAATGCACGTCCCAAAACGCAGATCATCCTGTCGATCGTCCTTGCCGGTCTGATCGGAGAAGTTGTCTTCGAACTATACGCCTGGTTTGTATCACCGGTTTTGTTTGATGTGGTTTTGCAGCCCTCAAATCTGGTGATTGCGATCACTGCAAAACTGACTGGCGTGCAGATATCGAAAACCGTGGCCTTCCCAATTCATTTTTTGATTGGGTCATTGGGCTTTGGTCTTTTTGTTTATGCAACGCGTTTGATTATGCCCGCACGGGTCTGGTTCACCGGCCTCATCTCAGGTTTGATTCTCTGGTTCGTTGCCCAAGGTATCCTTGCACCCTTTATTGGACGGAGCTTCATGATGGACTTCGGTACATACACCCAATCTTCGTTTATCGGGCACGTCGGCATGACACTTCTCATGGCCCATCTTCTTGCAGCGTTTCTGTCGTATTTTGAAAGCAAATCCGGGCTGGAACGGCCGTTGGTGGAAACGACCGCAATTCAAGGTCAGCAATAGCGGGCCTCAACTTACCCCAATACAAACCTGGCGATGGGATTGATGGTCCTCTCGCCAGGCTCGACCAGCGGATCGAGAATTACGTCTTTGTCTTTGGCGTACATTGCGGTGACAGTTTACTGAATCCCTAAATTATGAAATAATCATTTCATGGCTCGTATCGCTCGCCTTATCGTTCCCGGTCTGCCGCATCAGGTCACCCAGCGGGGCAACAGACGCGGTCAGGTGTTTTTTGAAGATTCCGACTATGCGCTCTATCTGGATATGCTGGCAGAGAGTGCGGCGCGCGCCCGATGCGCGATCTGGGCCTATTGCCTGATGCCAAACCATGTTCATTTCATTCTGGTTCCCTCTGAGGA
>TARA_R110001599_G_scaffold29407_2_pt1 | contig 47048 bp, 48 predicted proteins | sample TARA_R110001599 | Tara Oceans TARA_R110001599 (sample SAMEA4398360) | marine metagenome | biome: Polar Biome; feature: [MES] marine water layer (ENVO:01000295) within the mesopelagic zone...; material: water (ENVO:00002006), including particulate matter (ENVO:01000060) such as...... | reverse complement strand
CGAGACGCTGACCTTCGCGCCGCTCGAGCGCAAGCTGATCGACGTCGACATGCTCTCGCTGAACCAGCGCCAGTGGGTCGACGATTATCATGCCAGGGTTCGTGCCATGATCGCGCCGCAGCTGGATGGTGATGCGCTGGAATGGCTGGAGGCCCAAACCGCGCCGCTGTAGACGCGTCGAGAGCAAAGCCGGTTGACAGTCAGGCGGTGCTGGGGAAAGAGCCAGCGCCATGACAGAACAGAAAAACCCCCGCGACGGCTTTCGCCTGATCACACCGCTGCGTGTGCGCTACGCCGAATGCGATTTGCAGGGCATTGTCTTCAACGCCCATTATCTGGCCTTCGCCGATGTCGGCATGACCGAATATATGCGCGCGCTGGTGGCGGCAGACCGTCCGCGGGACGAAAAGGATATGCTTGGCAGTTTCACGCGGCACTTTGGCGGCGACAATTGGGTGCGCCATGCCGATGTCGACTATCGTGCGTCAGCAAAGGCCGATGACCTGCTCGACATCGCGGTGCGGATTACCCGCTTCGGCAAAACCAGCTATACGTTGCTGGTACATATCCTGCGCGGGGAAGAGCTGCTCAACGTGGTCAAGCTGACCTATGTCTGGTTTGATCCGGCAACCGAACAGGTTACGCCGGTATCTGCAAAATTCATCGAGGCGGTCAGCGATTTCGAGACAATCAGGCCCGAGCGGGCGGTGGTCAGCGCCTAGCGCTGGACCTCAGGGTTGCTGCTTGGCGTCGGATTCGCTGGGTAACATCTGTTTTGCCTGCGCTTTGCGCAAGCGCAGATTGGCCCGCAACTGCTCGGCGAGACGCGCGGCTTTCTCGCTTTCCTTGCGGAGTTTTTCGGATTTTGGCTGGGGTTTCGGCATGGTGCCTGATGGCATTATCCAGTGAAAAACGCAACTCCGCTTGACAAGATGCCAAGCATTTGGTCTTAGCGCCTCGGTTCGGTCGAAACCGCCCGATGCGGCGGCTATCGCCAGCGCATCAAAATGGTCCGGCTGCTGTAGCTCAGTGGTAGAGCGCGTCATTGGTAATGACGAGGTCGAGAGTTCAATTCTCTCTAGCAGCACCATTTGTTCAGCTTAGTGAAAATCAGTTCCCTGCGGGGAGTGCCCAAACGTGGGTACGCGCTTGGGTATGGCGTGGGTGGTGCTTTGGATAGGACTGACAGCAAATATGATGCAGGAGTCAGAGGTTCCTAAATTTTTGTATAAAATTGTGCCTCCGATTATTTTAGCTTGGTTGAAGTTGAGGAGTCGAAGAGCAGACCACCAAGGAGTTTGAACCTCTTGTCATCGCCACATAAAGATTTTTTCTGTTTAAATCATTCGCATTCAAAATAACTACGACTTCAGCTTCAAGCCCTTTCAGCAACAAAGTGCTGCCTACAGCTCGTTTTGGCAGAGCTCTGCCAATTAGCCGGTTTTCTTCCCGAACCCTGACTACCGTCTCATAGAGCGATAGCGGATCGTCGTTCTCACATGCATTTAGGGCCTTGATGGTAGAACGTAATACGTGTGGTCGGAAGGATCGAACTCCAGGCTGCTTATTCAGTTCAACAAGGAGATTCACAATCCCATCCATCGTCTGTGAATTGCAAAAATTGAGAGCTGCCTGTTCAGCTTCGTTCGCCGGGTTCATCGCAGTCCCTGCTCTTAAACTTGTCACACGCCGTTGAAATTCTGAACGCCCTAGGCCAGTCATTACATTGCCAGCAAAATTCATTACATAGTCTAATGCGTTGCTTGAAGTTAAGTCGAGGCCATTAGCAAAATCCACAAGATCCTTTAGGTCAACGCTTTCTACGGTAACTGCGCCTGGGGTCTGGGACGCAAAGTGTCGCTGACTCGGAGGACTGGTGCTATCGCCAATGATCAAAACTCCTCCGCCTTGTACGGGACTACGAGACAGGCCCGCCTTTAGTCGTTTTGCGTGGTCATTGGTTCCGTCCAGATGAACCCATTGTACTTCAGTCGGAGAGCTATTGAGATCCACTGGGTGACCGGCAATCAAATTTTTTCTCACATCAAGTAGCCAATGTCCAAGAGCCTCCGCTCCTGCATTCTTCCATCGCCAAGGGGTTGTAAGTTCTCCAGCAATTGGAAACCGCAAGCAGACTTCATTATTCCAATCGGGCATAGCGCCGCCGAACGTGAAAATCGCTTGCATGGGGTCGCCAAGCACGACTGTAGGAAGAACTTGAGCGGCGAACCAAACTAGGCAGTGTTGTATTTCATTGCAGTCTTGATACTCATCAACAATTAGGCGGCAGAAATTTGCTTCTAGGATGTCAGACAGGTGACGTGATTCCAATAGGGTAGCGGCAGCTAACCTTATAGCGGGATAATCACTTCTAGGGTTTGCCAAGTTCAAGATATCGGGATCGTACGCACTGCGAGTAGGAAACATTGAAATGAGACGCATAGCCCAACCGTCAATTGTCGCCAATCTATAGGCGTTGGATGGAACGCCTGCCTTCTGAAGTCGGGCTCGCAATGCCACAACGCCTGCATTAGTATGCGTCAATAGCAATACCGGTTTGTCAGATGCGCTGTGGTGCGTCAGGGCCTTTGCGATCAGGTGTGTTTTCCCACATCCTGCGGGAGCGGTTATCAACCCTCTATTTATCGCGAGCAAATCAATTTCGTTGTCAACCATTTGGGAGCCATTTGAACAAATCAGCCACGATTGCTGTGAATCCGGGTTCACATCCCCGCCAGTCAGGGCCTACGATAGTTCGGGTAGCATGCTCCATCCAAGCAACTGATTTAAACCAACCTGCCTTACGTGTCCGCGCAGCAAGGCCAAGTGTGTTTCGGACACTCCCATTGAAAGGAGCGATGCAATCTGCAAGTGTGAGTGTACCATGGGAAGCGGAAACTATGTGATCATTGATAAGTTCTTGCCCATGCAAGTCGATGGCATATTTTAGGAGTTCGAGCGCGCCATTGTCGCTAACGCTCTGAAAAATTTCATCCTCCAAGGCCTTACCTTGTCTCCATGCTACCACTTTTCCAGAGTTCGCTATAAAGTTCTGCTCAGCTTGTGCATCGGGTTGAACGTCGTCATCACGTAAAACCGCCGTCCGATACCCTAAATCTTGAAAGACTTTGGCTCTATTGAATAGATTAGTAATTCCTCCACCATCGACCAAGGCGACTCCCATTGCAGCCAAAGACAAATACCCGTTTTCGCAATGGAATAGATCCATTCCTCTCATGAAGCCGACCTCGCTTGCGCCTTCGCATACGAGAACTGAGGGTGCGAGAAGAGCATCTGGATAGAGACGTATGGTTCCTTGCATATTGCTTGGATCTGGTACCGACTGAACGATGTGCTTTCCTTGTGAGTTGCGTACGATCGCAATCTGGGTGGCGCCAAGCTCACGAATGACCACTGGAGAATGGGAAGTTGCAAAAACTTGCATTGGTGGAAGTTCCGCTTTCGCGCCGATTGAATTCAATAGCCTCATAATTCGATGAGGCTCCAATCCATATTCCAGTTCATCCACTAGAGAAATCGTCGATTGGATGGCCGCTCGTTTTTGTAATTCAGCGATTAGAAGGCGAGCAGATCCAATGCCAAGATTTCGAAGTGGCACGCCTTTTTCGTCGTGAAGGGAAATGGTTCCTCCGCTAAACGAGATAGAGTGGGTGTCGAGTAAGGCGTTCATACTCGTACCATAATCAATACCAAGTTCGGTTGCCGATTGTGCTACGATATTCAGCGTTGTTGCAAGCTGTTGCCCCGCCTGTTGACCGAATTGATTGCGCGCTTCTCTTGCCGCGTCAACCAAGGCAGCTGATGCGTCCGCTCGCTCCTCGCTCAATAAATTTAGTACAGACCCACGTCTCCACGCGAGATTATAGTCTGCATATGTCCCGAGCCTTGTTGGTGCTAGCTTGACTCTATCTGCCCAACTGATGTTTCTAGCTTGATCTTGAGCAGCCGCCCTATCTGAAAGCAAAGACCACTGTGGTTCAAGATCACTAGATACGGTTAGGTTAAGGGTCAGTACGGTTTCAAGTCCTCTCTCTTTGCTCGGCTCGTCTTCAACGATTTTTAGAGCTGTATCATATCCCCGAAGATAGCTGGACTAGATGATCTTCATTTGCACGATCTCCGGCATAGTGCGGCCTCGTTTATGATCAATGCCGGGATTGATCTTTACACGGTCGGCAAGATGATCGGTCACGTCAGCGTCGCCAGCACGACCCGCTACTCGCATCTTGCCAATGATACGCTCATGGCAGCGGCCGAAGCGGGAGCGGCGAAGCTGGATGTGAACTGGTCGAAAGGGGTCTAAATTAGAGGTTTGCCCGGATTGAAGGCTTTCTGCCCTCGCGGCGGGATTGCTTTGATCCGGGTAGACTTTGCCACCCTTTTTTTTTTGCTGTAAAAGCGGACTGTCTGGAAGCGCCCCAACGGCAGACGTTCTCATTAGCGCGATTTTACGTCCGCTTCGCGCCCAATTGTCGCCATTCCGAAGGAAGAAGTTCGTGCCTGAAAGCGGCCATTGCCTGAATTCGCTGCGCTTACACCATAATGACGGCAACTGGGTGGTTTGCGGACTGACTGGTTTTAAATGACTTAAGCTAAAAGCCGCCATCTAGTTCCAGTTGCGCCAGCTACGTGGATCGATAGAGAGATGATCAAGCCGGACAGATACCGATTTTCAGTTCACTCGAAAAAAATGATGCCTAACAGTGGTTATGCAACCTTGCGGTCGCGGTTCTTGCCCGACAACGCCCTAATAAGCGCATCGACCTCAGCTACCGGCACCGGACGACTCAACAAGAAGCCCTGGATGTTGTTGCAGCCGTTTTTAAGAAGCATCTCTACTTGCTCTTCCAGTTCCACACCTTCCGCAATGGTTTCCATCCCCAAAGCAGCGGCAAGGCCGGTAATTGCCTGAATGATAGCCGCGCTGCCTTTATCAGACATGATATCGACCACGAAACTGCGGTCGATTTTGATCTTGTCGAACGGAAAGCTGCGCAAATAGCTTAGGGACGAATAGCCAGTGCCGAAATCGTCGAGGGCAACTCGGACGCCCATCTCCCGCAAGCTGTGTAACGCCTGCAGGGTTTCCGCGACATTATCAATCAACAGCGATTCGGTAATCTCGAGCTCAAGCCGCTGTGGTGACAAGCCGGACTGGGTCAGCGCCTGTATTAGAACTGATTGGAGGCCTTTGGTCCGAAACTGCACTGGTGATATATTTATCGCGACCCGGATATGTTCGGGCCAGTTTGCTGCCTGATGGCAGGCTTCTTTAATCACCCACTCGCCAATCTGGACGATCAGACCGGTTTCTTCGGCAAGCGGGATGAAGTCGAGCGGGGACACAAGGCCGCGGGTGGGATGATTCCAACGGATCAACGCCTCGAAGCCGTTTATTTTCTGTTCTTCGGTGTTGAACAATGGCTGATAATGTAGCTCGAACTGGCCGTGCTCGATTGCCAGCTTAAGATCGATTTCGGTTTCCCGGCGTTTCCGCGCAAGCTCATCCATTTCCTGTTCGAAATAGTGATATTGGCCTTTGCCTTCATGCTTTGCTCGATAAAGCGCGAGATCAGCGTTTTTCATCAAAATGTCAGATTCAGTGCCATCATGGGGCGCAACGGCTATCCCGATGCTTGTCGTTGTTGGCATGATATGACCATCAAACTCGAATCTGTCGGCAAAGGATTTTTCGAGACTTTCGGCGATTTTCGTAATTGCATCGACACTGTCGACACCATCGACCAGCACCGCGAACTCATCACCACCGAGGCGGGCAATAAGATGGCCATCCAGTAGATCTTCCATGCGCGAAGAGACTTGCTTCAACAAACCGTCGCCGACCGGGTGGCCAAGCGTATCGTTGACCGATTTGAAATTATCAAGATCAAGATAGAAAACCGCAACCAGCTCGTCTTCCCCAGCCCGTTTGAGCGCGATATCCAGCTGATCCCGATAATATTTGCGATTTGGGAGGCCCGTTAAAGCGTCGTGAAGGGCGATATGGGAAATCTCGCCCTCACGCTCGACAATAGCGTCGACCATATCGTTGAAGCTCTCTGCCAACCGACCGATTTCGTCTGTGGAATTGACGCGGACTTTGGTTCTTTCGCCAGCGCTAATCTGGCGAGCAGCCTGTTCCAGTCGAGCTATAGGACGGGTAATTCCTCTGGCCAGGGCCCATCCTGCAGATACGATAATTCCAAGTCCGACCAGCGCCAATATACTCAGGATCCAGCTAATAGGACGATAGGCTAGCAACGCCTCGCTCAGCGAGTGGCGCAGTAGCAGAGTGGGCTTTTGGTTCGTGCCGAGCGAGGGCAAGGCAGAAACGCGATATAATATCCGTTCGCCGTTTTCGAGCAGTTCTATCTGCTCTCCGTTCTTGGCAACCAAAGGGCTTGGCACCACAGGTTCATCGATGACTTTTGCAGTTAGGTTTATCGGGGCGAGTTCCGCCAGACTTTGCATTTCCGCCTTGTTGAGCGGCTTGCCAACGACAAGCCAGCCGAACAGGTCCGGGGCTTCGACAGGGGCGGCGACGATCCCCTGATATTCGCCCCCGATTTTTACCAGTCCGTTTCGCGCGCCTTCGTCAAGAGCGTTCCAGATACTATCCGACTCTGCTTCCTGCATTGTCTGCTCGAAGCCGATTGTCGCACCATCCAGCGTCATAATGAATGCATTTGGGACATCCAGTCTTTTGCGCAAGCTGACCAAGGCACTCGCCAATGTCGGTTTATCACCCAACGCAACGGCCTCGCGGAAACCGAAATCGGCAGCCAGAATATCCGTCGCGGTCGCCATGCGTTTGGATTCGAGCTCCAATACTTTTTTGAACGCATTGGAGTTGGCTGTCATCTCATCGGAAATCTGGCCCGAGGCATAGCGCTCGATTCCGCCCATCGCGATCGCGACAAGGGCGCCGAATGTCAGCACAAAAAGCGCCGAATACAGCACCGCGATGCGGACCGACAGCGAACCAAAGCGCAAGAGACGATGAATTTTCTTCACAGGTCTATTTCCTCAATTTCAACGTCGTGGTTTTTTTGGTCAAACCACTGCCACTGATCGGAAAAGAGAATTCTGTTTCTCCGCCACGCACCCGGTTATTCGGATGCCAGACTTTCACCCGTGCGAAGCCGCCTGGCAGTCCGCCAATTTGCAGCAGGCCATTATGATCGGTCTTGGCAGCATAGGGCGTATCTACGACCTTGATATATCCCTTCATCTCGTCGTGGATATTGCAGCCCAGCGCCACCGTGCCGACTATCGAGAATCGCTGCGAACGCGTCTCATCTTTGCCGTATAATTTCATTTCAAATTTGCCGGCGTCGGAAAAGCTATAGACGTTATGGCGGACGCGATCACGGTTCGGAAAACTTACATTGGTGCCCTTGGCGACGATCAGCGTGCCGGGGTCAAACTGGATATTACGCTGCTGCATCACTCCATTGCCGTCGAATTTGTAACTACCGCCTGCGATGCCGGTGGCCGGATAGACCATAACAACTGCATCCCGCACCGGCATCCCCCGATCATCCTTGATCGCGATCGCCAATGTGCCGCTGTTGGCCGCTTGACTGGAAACTGTCAGCCCGCCGGCGAGGACGGCAAAGGACATTGCGATGGCTAGAATCGGTGCACTGGCTATTTTCATATTCGAACGCTTACCGGCGTCTTCTTACCAAATTTATAATATTCCCCGGCAATCGCTCGCAAAAGAGAGATTTTTCATCGTCTCATGCTCCGCTCCGAATGAGCTTAACTCACTTTTAACCCTGTTTGATTAACGCGAGATCGTAATGAAAAGAATATTTCGCCCTCTGTCCATCACAATGGCAGCCATGATCACCAGCATCGCCCCATCGGTTGCCGCAGAAGAATTGCGGCAAGGCGGCAAGCTTCTTCTAACCAACGGCATTGCATCGTTAGAAGGGTCGAGCGGCGGCGGACTAGCAACCTGGAGCCTGATTGCAGGCAATGAGACCCGCGACGGCATCGGTGGGTCGGTTCATGCAACGGTCGCCGAATTTAAGGATTACCGTCTGGACAGCGAAGGATTGGCAGTCGGGTTATTCAATCGGGTTGAACTAAGTTATGCACGGCAGGCGTTGAATACGAAGGCTATCGGCCAGGCACTGGGTCTCGGTTACGGTTATCAATTGAATCAAGATATTTATGGGGCAAAATTGCGCGTTGCCGGGGATGCTGTTTACGGCGAACCGCTGATCCCGCAAATCGCGGTGGGCATCCAGCACAAGCGCAATCTCGACAGTCAGGTAACCAAAGCGGTCGGTGCAATAGATTCCGAAGGCACGGATTTCTATGTCAGCGCCACGAAATTATTCCTGTCGCACAGCATTTTGATCGGTGCCACAGCCCGTTACACCAAGGCTAACCAAGGCGGGCTGCTCGGCTTTGGCGGGGACAAAAACAATGATTATGGTCTGCAGATTGAGGGCAGCCTCGGCTATCAACTGTCCCGCAAGTTGGTGATTGGTGGGGAGTATCGCACCAAGCCGGACAATTTATCGATAGCCACCGAAGATGACTGGTATGATCTGTTCGCGGCCTATGCGATCAATCGGAATCTGACCGTAGCTGCTGCCTATGTCGATCTTGGCTCGGTCGCGACATCCGAAGAACAGCGCGGCGGGCTAGTTTCACTGCGCGCTTCTTTTTAACGAAGGTCAAATTATGCTTCTATCGCTTGCCCTTGCTCTTTCTCTTCAAGATGTTCCCGCGAACGCGGGCCTTGTTGGCGATTCGGTCACGGGTGAATTGTCTGTTGATCCGTATCAACAGGACAATGCCAACGCTGGCGCGAAGCCATTCGAGGGCGACAAGATGGCAAAGGCTTTCGGCGGCAAAGAGGGTATAAAGCGAATAACCGACAATCTGGTTGTCGGTATCACCAGTGATCCGCGAATTGAGGAAATATTCAAAGGCCAGGATATCGTGCGCCTTCGCCGGACTCTTTTCGAACAATTCTGCTACATTTTGAATGCAGGTTGCAACTACACCGGGCGCGACATGCGCAGCGCCCACAAGAATCTCGGAACGCAAATGGCCGACCTCAATGCGCTGGTCGAAATTCTGCAGAACGTGATGGATGAGGAAAATATTGCCTTCTCGCTGCAAAACCGCTTTCTAGCGAAGTTGGCTCCGATGAAAGACGATGTTGTTGATCGCTAGTCGGTGCCTGAGCCTTTCATCGAATGGCAGCAATTCGTAAAGTTTGATTGGCTGAGAAAAGTCCGCAATTGGGGCGGAAGCGGAATGGCCGCTTTTGTATCTGCAATGACCGCTGAATTTTTATAGCGGACATCAAGCATCTCCAGCGCAGCCGCATGGACAGATTGAAGCGTAGGTGATAGTCTTCCCATGTCCTGTTTTGGACGATCGTTCGGGTCGCGCCGAACCACTCCGGTTCTAAGGTATGATCGCACATATTGATGCGCGATACCTATTGTTAAACTAGGGGGCTTTTATGAAATTAAGGATTTTAACCGCAACTGCGATGATTGCGATGGCATTGAGTGCGCCGATTGTGGCGCAGGCTCAGACACCGTCATGGACCATAGAGCAAATGGCGGTTTGGAAAGTCGTAGCTGACTCATATGTTGATGAAGTGGCCAAAAATGGCAAATGGCCCAATGCATATGTTCATGATAACGTGGTGAGTTGGTCCGCTGAGTCTCCCATACCAAAAGGGAAGGCTTCCATGGAGAAATGGGCTCGCTTCAACGATAGCCAAAGCAAGACGCTGCAATACGAGATACACCCCGTCGCGATCGCGGTCACCGGTGATACCGCAGTTGTCCACTATACGGGCATGTTCGTTTCCCAGCGCGGCACCGATAAGCCAGAGACAGAAGTGAACGGAACAATCGAAACGCTGGTGCGCAGTGGAGGTCAGTGGAAGTTTCTGTCCCTCACCGGTTTTGATATGAAAAAGAAATAAAATGATCTGCACCCCGATTGTGCAGAATGATCGGGGTGCCAATTATCGAGTGCGGCGCTTTTTATATCCGATTTTGCGCCAAAAGCAGACATCATAACGGCCCAGTCCGAACGACCGGAACTGGGGCGGTAGCCGAAGGTCCGCTTTCCGCCGCCCGGCATCCAATAGCGGACAGTCTGCAAACGGCCCAACAGCGGCCGTCCATGTTGCGGCGATTGTATGACCGCTTACCACCCAAAAGCGGACATCTCCATTATAGAAAAACCCCGACGACCGGGGAGGTCGACGGGGCGTTGGAACGGCGGGTCGCAAATCTCGTTCCGTCGCTGATACTAGGGCGCTGTTATCTGATTGAATTGTATAAAATGGACTCACGGGTCACCAGCCAGTTTCGGTCATAATCGATCGCCAGTTTGATGCGCTCTGCAGGTATAGCGCAGGTCACTTTTTGCATAATTACTGAACCAAAGTTCTTTCAATAGGAAAAGCCCAAATCCGGAACTCGCCACAGCTTGGGTATCGCGTGGGTCATGGGCAAATCACCGGCCGGTTAGATGCTGTAAGCCTTGATAATCCTAGCCTCTTGGCAATCCATCCCTTGCCTTGGTAATGACGAGGTCGAGAGTTCAATTCTCTCTAGCAGCACCATTTTCTCCGATTTCGGGGCGCTGCATGGTGCGATCAGTGTCTGATCCATCTGTTAATCCCGCAAAGTGACTTTCCCTGCGTTTGAGAACAGTCGTTCGAACGCCAACTCCCCGTCGCGACCTGCCTCCTTCCGCGTCAGGCAAGGCAGGGACACCATAATTTTGCATGTTCCGTAATTGGCCCGACATATGTTCGGAACCAATGTCGTATTGAGGCGTTACAGATGCGAATGCAGCTGAACAACGTATCCCCGTTCTTGACTGCATTTCGTCGGGAAGCCTGACCTGCGCCCATTACCCTCCCAATATGCGCTGTCGGGTTTCCCGGCACCCTTTCCCACGCCAGCGCATCTTTGCGTTTCATGCATAAAAAAAGGGCCAGGTCGCTATGACCCGGCCCCAGTTCTTCGGGTTTTTTGAGGTTATTGTTCCGAAGGCATTTTTACGTCAACCTCTGGAACGTCGACGGTCACTTCTTCCGTGCCCACTTCCACGTCAGCGGTTTCAATGTCGACTTCAGGCAGCTCGCCGGCATCGCCGGCTACATCGACGTCAACCGAAGGCATTTCGCCTTCATCGGTGACATTGGCCTCACATGCGGTGAGTGCCAGAGCGGCTGCTGCCACGGCTGCGATTGAAATCTTGTTCATGTTAGATGTCCTCCATTTGGTTCGAACCATTTACGATCCGTTGCAGATATGGTTCCATCTTTTGTCGAAAATTTTTTGCGCAGAGTGTTTATTCTAGTCAGCCAGTTCCGGCACCGGAAAGCGGATCGTGCATTCCAGCCCCTCAGGGCGCCAGTGGCGCACGATCTCGCCTTGCAGATTTCCCTTGACGCTATGATCGATAAGCGATGAGCCGAAGCCAGAGCTTGGGGGGGTGTCGAGTGGCTCGGATGTGCCCTTTTCAGACCAGATCAGGATGATCTGCTCAGCTTCGTCGCCAGCTTCGATGGTCCATTGAATATGGATCCTGCCCTTGTTCGAGGACAAGGCGCCATATTTCGACGCATTGGTCGCCAATTCATTCAACACAAGAGATAGCGATACCATGGCATTTTCCGGGATGGTGATCTCGGGGCCTTCGAAGAATATTCGGGGATAGGATTGTGTCAGATCCTGAACGAGTGCGGTCAATGACCCGGTGACAAAATTGGTGTCGAGCAATATCTGCTGCGCGCGGTTCAAGGCTCTAAGCCGGCCCTGGATCCTTTCGATATAGTCGTCGATCGAGGTCGCCGATTTCTTTGTCAGGGACATGATCGACTGCAAAGTCGCAAAGAGGTTGCGCATCCGGTGGTGCAACTCCCGGGTATGAAGCTTTAACTGTTCCTGCTGTGCGATTGATTTGGTGATGTCCACGTTGAGCCCGGTCAGGAACGGAGCGCCGTTGCGTTCGACGTAGTCGCCGTATCCGTGAATCCATTTTGTCTGTCCCGAAGGGAGCACGATCCGGAATTTGGCGTCGTAGCTCTGGCCTGGCAGTCCGGCGGCAGCCATGGCTTCCCTTACAGCGGCTCTGTCATCCGGGTGAATACGTTCGAACGCAGCCTTCTCGGTGACAAGATTGTCTGCAGTATCTTCGCCCCAGACCTCCGAATAGGCACCACCCCAGGCAAGCTTGCCTTCCACCAGATCCAGCACAAAGCTGGCAGTGTTGCTCAGTGCCAGGGTCAGCTCGAGGTTGGCGCGGTCTTCTGCAGCCTGTTTTTGTGCCTGTCTCCGCGCGCTGATCTCGCGGCGCAACTCCAACTCGCTCATCACGATATCGGCCATTGTCTGCAACTGCTCGACCTCGGGCGGGCTGAATTCGGTTCGCGCTTTCGTGTCGCCGATCCACAAAGTTCCTATTACGAGGCCATTCTCGGCGACCAGAGGTGCACCTGCGTAAAAGCGGAGATAGGGCGCTTCGAGTACAAAGGGGTTTGCACGAAAACGTTCATCCTCTGCTGCGTCCCTGACGATCAGCGCTTCCCGGCTCTGAACGATATGGCGACAGAATGATATGTCTCGCGCCGTCTGCCTCAGATCCAGCCCGACCACCGATTTGAACCATTGGCGCTTGTCATCAATCAACGAAATGGAAGCGATGGGAGCCTTGAAAATATTCGCTGCCAGCCGGGTTAACCGATCGAAAACAATTTCCGGCTCGCTGTCCATGATATCGTAGCTGTTGAGGGTAGTCAGGCGTTCAGGTTCGAACGGATCAGTCATATCCGAAGGGAAATCGTCAGCGGTCGTCAGTGCCATTTCGGTTCCTGATTCTTTGAAATTACAAACACCCTACCATCTAACCATATATCGGTTCCAGCCTCTCTTGATGCTAAGAATATTTGCCCAGAAAATTTCGATTTTGTTGGAACTAATCGGATCCGATCGCGTATATTGGGCAAAATTGGAGGGTTTTATATGTCATTAGCGGATAAACTTCGACCACATCTGCCTAGTCTTCGTCGGTATGCACGGGCTGTAAGCGGCAGCCAGAACAGCGGCGATTCATTTGTGAACGCCACTCTGGAAGCGATTATCGCCGATCCCGGAACGATCGCAGGCGGCGAAAACTTGAGGGTTCAATTATACAGAGCGTTCTGCAAGATCTGGGAAAGTGCCAATCTGGAGGTAGAGCGGGACGAGGGTGACACGGTCCAGCACCATCTCAGGAGAATTCCGCCGATCAGCCGGCAGATATTGCTGCTGACCTCGCTCGAAGGATTTTCGACCGAAGAGGTAGCGGAGATTCTGGATGTAGGCGCAAACTCGATCAACGGTTTGCTGGAAGACGCGATTCTGGAAATCGACAACGAGCTCCGGTCGGATGTCCTGATAATCGAGGACGAGGCCCTGATCTCGATGGAGCTCGAACAGATTGTTACCGGCTTGGGTCACAAGGTCTGTGGTACTGCAACGACCCACAAGGGTGCCCTGGCAGCGGTAGCAAAATCAAAGCCGAACCTGGTTCTGGCGGACATTCAGCTGGCAGACGGAAGTTCCGGCATTGATGCTGTAAAAGACATTCTGTCGCAGTTTACGGTCCCGGTCATTTTTATCACCGCGTTTCCAGAAAGGCTGCTGACAGGCGAGCGTCCCGAACCGACATTTTTGATTACCAAGCCGTTCCAGCCCAACGCAATCCGCGCCGCGATCAGCCAGGCACTATTTTTTACCCCTGCAAGGCAGGATGCCTAGAATATACTGGCGAAAGAATAGACAGGCGATGAAACTCCAAAGGCTGCGCCGCAACAGTGGCGTGGCCTTTGGTTTTTGGAGGTTTCTCTGCAGATTGTTTTGGCGGGTGTTAGCGCACTGATATGCTCTCGATATGAAAACGGCGCACAGACATGGTCTGCGCGCCGTTTATAGCAATTATTTCGTTATCAGGCTGTTGCAGCGTCGACAGCTTCCAATATTTTTTCCAACGCCGAGTCGGTTGACTGGTTCGAGCCTGCCGAGGCGGCGGTAAACCTGCCATCATCCAGAATGCCGTGCAGTGTTGCACGGGCTCGCGAAACCCGGCTTTTCATCGTGCCGAGCGTGGTCCCGGCAATATCGGCCGCATCCTGATAGGAATGTCCGCCAGCGCCAACCAATATTATTGCTTCGCGCTGGTCATCCGACAATTCCATCAGGGCGCGTTGTAAATCAGCGAGATGCAAGGGGTCCTGTTGCGGCGCAGGCGTTGACAGTATCCGTTCCGCCACCAGCTCGTCATAATTGCCCTTGAATTTATTCTGGCGCATTTGCGAGAAATATGTGTTGCGCAGAATGACGAAGGTCCACGCTCGCATCGAGCTGCCGGCTACGAAACGTTCGCGTGCGGCCCATGCCTTGAGCAAAGTGTCCTGTACCAGGTCGTCGGCGGCATCGGGGCTTCCAGACAGACTCCGTCCGAATGCGCGCAAATGGGGCAGCGTCTCTGCCAATTCTTTTTTGAAATCCAGATCCGAAAGCGGCGCTCCCTCACTCATCAGAGCTGGAATCCGATCCGGACTCATTGTCAAAATCGCCGAGCTGATCCAGCAATGCCATCATCGTGTCCGGCAAAGGTTCGTCGAGCACGTTTTGATACATGTTCTTGAGGCCGAGGCCGAGCCGGTCCTGAGCTTGCTGTGTCTCATATGTCATGCCGTTTTCACCTGCGCCCGATTCGGCAGAATTCTGGCTTGGCGATTCAGATTTTTGCTCCTGATCGTCATCTTTGTTTTCTTCCTGGTTTGGCAAAGGAGGGCCTCATATTCTCTAGTTTCATGATGACATAACCCGGCAGGGGCGGATAAGTTCCATAATATTTTCTGTCGCAAATGTCCAATTAGCGGGGAACAAATATAGACTGGCATCGTTGACCGGGTATCGAAAAAGCGATGGAAGGATCGATTGATGACACTAGAACAGGACAAGAAAGAGTCAGACCTGAAAATGGAAGGCGAAGGCAGCCGCGAGGGATCGCGGCGCTATCAGGAAGCTCAGCATGAATTCGCGGAAAATGGCGATGTCGAGACGAAAGCGGGCGAAGCTGCGGACGCACTGGACGGCGACGAAGCTGACGAGCTGGAGCAAGCGAGGCAGGCGGCTGCGCAAGGCAGGGCAGTCGAAGGCTGATTCATGGGCGGCGAGGGGTTTTAACCGCTATTGGGCTTGAGAGCCGAAGGATTGAAAACTTTCGAAATGCTGTTTTGTCTCCGGAGTAACCCATTCGGTTGACAATATTCGGTCAATATCGGTTTTCTGTTCTCCGCTGTCCGAAAGAAGCAAAACGCCAGCCATTCTCCAATGTGGAAATTCGCGCTGCGAAGTCTCTCGCCGACTGAATATGACCATACCGTCGTGGCGCTTGTCACTTTCAATCAGGCGCATGCAGCTGTTCAGGTTGTCACGGCTGCCCTCCAGCGTTTGCATGAAATTCAGCCCGTTGAACGCCAGTAATCCAGTCAGGTCGAGCTCTTCGTTCCGAAGATTGGCGCTCTCGAGGATGTTATGGAAATCTGGATGGGCAAGATCGGATCGAACGGTACTGATATAGCTAATCGATGTAATTAACCCATCTGGCATGTTGCAGCAAGCCCCCCAAGTTATTCCGGCTATCCGGATGCAATATCAAGCGTATTCGCTTTTGCCAGGATTGACCAGTCGCAAAGCAGACGAGCTGACTGGCGGCCATATTCAAAAACTCCAGCCAGGGAAAGCGCTGATTTGATCTGCTCTGCCCGTAGCTCGCCATCAAAAACAGTCAAATATTTTTCGGCAGGAAGTCCGGAATTATGCCCTGTTGGGACCTGTTCGATATGATCTGTCCAGATTTTTTTGGAACTGTTGCTCATCATGCCAGTTGGTTGACTATAAATTCAAACGAACGAGGACCATATGACAAACGATAAATCTATCGGCATTCTGAATGACGTTCTGGAGACACTGCTTGATTCCAGAGATGGATATCAGAGGGCCGCTGAAGTGGCCGATCGCGACGTGTTCAAACAGTTTTTCACGCGCCGGGCCGCGGCACGAAATTCGATGGTCACCAAGACCCAGGCCGAAATCCGGCACCTTGGAGGCGAACCTGCAGAAGAGGGAACAATTCTGGCCAAGGCCCATCGCATGTTCCTTTCGATCAGCTCTGCCCTGGAGGGCAATGATGAAGCCGCAGTCGAAGCGGTCGAGGACGGCGAAGAATATCTGCGCAACAAGATGAAAGACGCTCTTGCCAATGACGAACTCGCAGCAACGGCGAAAACGCTGTTGAGCGGTTTCAATGGCGAATTGCGCGCCGACGGACGGCTGATCGACCATCTCGAAGCTTCCGTCTAGTTTTTAGCGTTTAATCGACAATCAAGAAGAAGGGAATAAATCATGGAATATGGAATTTTAGGACTTGTCATTCTGGCTCTGGATATCTGGGCATTGCTCGGGGTCTGGGGAAGCGGCGCTTCGGTGGGTTCAAAACTGCTGTGGACCGCGCTTATCGTAATTCTGCCGGTCATCGGACTGATCATCTGGTATTTTGCCGGACCCAAAGGCTCCGTGAAGGCGGTCTGACCAGCTAATTGTGCGAAAGCGATTGCCCCCGGTAACCATATTCATGGCTATCGGGGGTTTTCATATCCGGATTGGGAACTGCAATGACGAGGGAATGGGAGAAACGTCCTGACTGACAAGGGTACCAATAGCGATGGCCAGCCAATGGTCATAAGCCAGCGGAGAAGTTCGGCGATCATATTGCTGCTCTCATGCGGTCTATTGCTGGCGCTTCCCTTCGTGCTGTCGGCGGGGCAGGATTTTTTCCTGCCGGTGGCAGCCGCTGTGGTCATCACAATCATTCTTGCGCCTGTAGCCAACGTACTGCAGAAACTGAGAATACCCAACATCATCGCGTCATTCATTGCGATCTTGCTTTTTGCCGGGCTTTTGACCCTCGCCATTTTCATGATTTTCCAGCCGGCGCTGGATCTGTTTGAGCAACTACCAATCATCACCAATTTCGTGACCCGGAAACTGGCTGAACCGGGTTCTCTCGCGCTACCGCTGTCGACAATCAGTGCGGGGCTTTCCGACGCCTTGCGGAGCTCTGCCGAAAAAGAGGTTATGGACCAGACCTCATCAATGTTTCAGGCGGTCGCCTTCGCAACACCATTTGTAATCGGCCAGATACTGCTCGCGCTTCTGATCAGCTATCTTATGCTGGTGTCGAGGGTCAAATTTCACGAATCCTTGATCCGCGACCGCGTAACGATAAGTGCAACACGCAAGGCTGGTCTTGCCGTTCGCGAGATTTCCAAAAGTGTTTCCCATTACCTCGGGACGGTCATCGTCATCAATTTCTGCGTCGGACTGGTGGTGACCTTCGGCGCCTGGTTATTTGGTCTGGAATCGCCGCTTATGTGGGGCGGGCTGGCCGCAATATTGAACTTCATACCTTATGTCGGTCCGCTGGTATTGGCGGTGCTGTTGGGAATTACCGGAGTTCTGGATGAGGGCGCTCTGGTCGCCGGGCTCCTGCCGGCTGCAGCCTATCTGGGGCTTCAGACCATTGAGGCCAATCTCATAACTCCCGCTGTGCTGGGCGAGCGGCTGTCGATCAATCCGGTAATCATCATAATAGCCGTCAGCTTTTTCTCCTGGATTTGGGGACTGGTTGGAGCGTTGCTATCGGTGCCGCTGGTAGTGATATTCCGGATCTTGCTCAATCATACCGGGACGCCCAATATAATCGGATATCTTCTCGGCGAGCCGCTGTTCGGTTCGTCGATGAGAAGGGCCGAAAAATAGCGAGGCTTCTCGGCTGGCGACCTATCGGTGAGTCCCTGAAATTGTCAAAATCTGTCTGTCGTCCGTCAGGAACGCTTTGATCTGACCCGCCTGATCATCTGCGAAATACGGCCGCTTTTCCTATGCAGGGCTGCGAAATTGTCGTCGGCACTTTGCGGATCCAGAATATCATTCTCCGCGAGCATTTTTTCTACGTCATTCAAATCGGGAAGCTGATAATCGCGCAGGGTCGTTCCCGTCGAACGGCACAGCTGGATGGTTTCTATCAATGACCCGGTGTCCTCGAACATTTTCGTTATCCTGTCGACGGTCGTACCCAGATGCTCGGCGAGCAGGTCGTTGCGCAAATTCGCGATCTGCTCCCGCACCCGACTGTTGCCGCTATCCCCCGCGTCGAGCGCCAGGTCACATTCGGTGTCGAAACCGAGCGACCGGTTGTTCATGTTAGAAGATCCCACGCGGATGATCCGGTCGTCTATGATCATCAGTTTTGCGTGGATATAGATCGGGCTGCCCGCTTCGTTCAGCGCATGGAAGACACGGAACCTTTTCTCGTGATCGACTTCGATGAGCGCCTTGATCAGACGTGCCCGTTTGCTATCCATAACTGCCGGTTCCAGCCAGCCTTCGGCAGTGACGGGATTGACGATGACGATCTCGGGGCCGTCTTTTTCCTTGAGGCGTTTTGCAATGGCTACTGCGATCTTGCGGGATGCAAAATACTGGCTCTCTGCGTAGATATAGTGTTTCGCGCTTGCGATCAGGTCGAGATAAAGATTCTCGATTTCGGCAATGGACGGCCTGTCGTCGCATTCCGGCTGGGTCCGCGCAATCGCGATGTCGACATTTTCGAAATCGGCTTCTAGCTTGTCCGGCCAGCAACTATTTGCTTCTGCATCGACCATATGGGTGCCGCCGGCAACCTTCCAGCGGGAAACCGCGAATTCGGAGAGATGCTTGGCTACCGGCCCCTGCACCGCCATCGCAGCATCATGCCAGGGGCCGCCATCCTTGCCATTGGGGGGCGAGCGAAGGGGCTGGTCTTCGTCATGGGAACGCGTGTCCCACCGGTCGTCGGTAATATCAATACCGCCACAGAAGGCCGTGTCTTCGTCAACGACCACAACTTTCTGGTGCTGCGCTGCGCCAACCGGATGCGTGCTGTCAAGTTTGAGATGGATGCGCGGGTGCAGGCGCCAGCGGATCAGGGTCAGCAAAGTTCTGCCGCGAAACAGTGTTTTGATTGCACCCGTATCCCAGCGCAGAATATAGATGTGCAGGTCCGGGTTTCTTTCAACCAGCCAATTGACATATTTTCCGATTTCCAGCGGACCGACAATTTCCTGTTCGGTATCATGCATCTCGACCCGGGCATCAAAATCCCAGCCCACCAAGATCACGCGATGTTTGGCCTTGGCCATTGCTCGCCGCAGATAGCGGAAATAATTTTCGGCATCGATAATGACCGAAGCTTTCGCCGCCTTATCGACTTTCCAGCAATTTCGGGATTCGTCGAAAATGTTCTTCATAAAATCGCCATCCAGAAACAAGGCCTTTCGCCTTCTATCGCATCATGGCTGCTCCTTTGCAGCCGATCTGGCGCAAAGGTCAATCTTTAAGCGTTTTCGCTGATTTCCGAGCGTTTGCGTTTTTCGAACTTGTCGACAAGATCATTGGCCAAATCATTACTGATGACCTTTCTCGCGATCTCGAAAACGTCATTCTCCTCTTCATCCATATGATGCTCGAGCTCGTCTTTCAGCTTTTCGAATTTCTGAATCCAGCCGCTCGATGACATGTCCATCTCGTCCAGCTCCTGGATCAGGTCGTCGGCCTCCTTGTGCTCATGAACGCTGTGCCTCGCCTGCTCCTGACTCTTCCTTGCCTCGATAAGTTCAGCATAGAATGTCTGCTCTTCGGCATTGGCATGTGCGACCGCTTCCGGCTTGAATTGCTGCCAAAGCTCGTTGCGCTCTTCGCTGTTTCCTTCGGTCTTCATGATCTGCACGGCCAGTTCGCGGTGCTTGTCATGGTCCTGCACAATTCTTTCGTAGATATTCATCATCGTCTCCTGACGCTTGTGGTATCGTTCAAATGCCCAACGCACCTGAGGAGCAAATGGTTCCCTGATCATTTCCGTCGCGTTATTTTTTGTTTCGGCTGTCACGCAATTCGGTCAGGACGGCCCGTCAATCGGACCACGACATTTCCTGCCTTTGGGAACCATCTGTTCGATTGGCCGTTGAATGGCCATGTCACAGAGCGATACCGCGGAACAGAATGACGAAAATCCCGCCGCGGATCGGACCGATCTGGCGGAAGACAGGACAGAGCGTGCGGAAGATCGCACGGAACTGGCCGAGGACAGAACGCTGATGGCCAACGAGCGCACCTTCGCCGGCTGGATCCGGACAGGATTGGCTGCGGTTGGTATCGGTCTGGGGTTCAACGCGTTGTTCGGAACTCTCGACCCATGGTGGCTTCCCCGAATGATCGCCACATTATTCATTCTTATCGGCATAGTGATTTTCTATGCGGCCCAGAGAACCGCCTGTCGCGTCTACGATCGGCTGGATTCGCACTCGTCCGAACCTGTGGGCGGCATGAAGATCCGGATGATCACTTTCATGTTCGGTGCCGCAAGCGCTTTGCTGATCGTCGGGCTTTGGTTGATGTCGATCGACAGTTGATCCGCCGATCAATTGCGGGCGGGCAAAATTTCGTCGTCGGGTTTGTTGCCGTGAAGCACCGAGATGTCACCAGTCGCCTCCAATATGACCGCCCTCACTTCTGACAGCCGCAGGGCATTCGCCTCGCGCAATTTGGCATAAATATCGTCGCGGGTTACTCTGGTGACCTCCAGATTCTTGTCGAGAAAAACGCCGTCCTTCATCAACCAGACTGGGTCATTGGTTGCAGCCTCGACAATATGCGGCTTGGCCTTCCGCAACTTGGCAATGGCAAACTGCGAGGCGAGGAGCATGGTGATGCTGCCGATATTCTGGATAAATGCTGGCCACATTTCGACCGTCACCGCTCCTGCCAGAAGTGACCCTGTCGCCACGGTGACGACAAAATCAAATGCGGTCATTTTCGAAAAGGACCGGAGACCGACAATTTTGACCGTGAGCATCACCCACAGCAGCGCGATCGGTGCCAGAATGATAATGCGCAAGGCAATATCGACCTGCATATCGTCACTAAACATGGGTTATGCTCTTTTGTTGATCTATTGGTTCAAGAAGGATTATGAGCCGAGACGGGGTCATTGACGCTATTGGAACCATCTTGCTTTTTCTCTGATCTTTCCTGCATCTTCTTCATAACCGTGCGGACAGCGACCGAAACTGCAGCGGCGGTGAGTGTTCTCCAAAAATATTTCATGATCTTCTCCATAATATCGCAACGGCGGATGCCGCGGTGCGTGTGATGTCATTCACTTACGCAGCACCGGGAAAACAGTTCCGATCTGTCGGCGTGCGATAACGGAGTCATCATTATTGGTGGGCCGGATTTAGACCCGGCGCACTTCCCTTATCTGAGTTCCACCGCCCGTTCATAGGCAGCCAGCAGCGTTTCGCTGATCAGGGCCGAATATTTGCCCGTTCCGTTCAGCGCGTCGAGGCCGGCTGCGGTGGTTCCGCCCTTGCTGGTGACATTATTGCGCAAATCTTCAAGCGACAGATCGGATTCTTGAGCCAGTTCCAATGTCCCCCGGACGGTTCCGAGTACCAGTTTCTTGGCGTCCTCATCGCTGAAGCCCAGTTCTTGTGCCGCCTCGACATAAGCGCGGAGCATCTCGAAAACATATCCGGGGCCGCTGCCCGCTACGGCGGTCAGACGGTCGAGCATGTCCTCGCTGTCCACCCATACGATTGTTCCGGAACAGAGAGCGAGTTCTTCTATTTCGCGAGATGCCGTCTCGGGGACCTCGCCGTGTGCATAGAGGCCGCTTACACCCTTGCTGATCAGGGCAGGGAGGTTGGGCATGATCCGGATGACCGAGCGGCCCGGTGCATGGCCGGCCAGTTTTTCGGCCGAATAGCCGGCTGCGATCGAACTGATCACACCATCCGGGCTCAATCGGGACAAATAGCCAGGCAAAACCTGGTCAATTAGCTGTGGCTTGAGCGCGACGATAATATAGTCAAATATCTGGTCGCCCAATTGCTCGACTGAATCCACTTGAGATACGCCTTCCGGCAGATCAGGTTTGGCCGGGTCTGCCACGGTAAATTTATGCGCGGTGTTGGCCGCCCAGGCCTTGAGCAGTGCGCCGCCCATATTTCCGCATCCGAGGAGTAATATATTTTTCAAATCATTCTCTTATTGTTGGTTATCAGGATGTTTCTTGATGTCCTTAGTATTCAAAGCAGGCATGTCAACAAATGCCTATCTTAACGGCTTTCCCGGAAAACTATATATTTTGATCACTAAATTATTGCGTCGTTCCGGTTCCATCCCTACCTCCATAGCATCATAACAAGGGCACCGCATCAAATGGTACAAGGCAAAACAATAGTTGTGAAAGTTGGCTCCAGCCTGCTGGCAAATGAAGAACGGCTGACGCCGCGCTGGGCTTTCATGCATAATCTGTTGGAAGACCTCGCCCGGCTACGGGAAAGTGGGGCGAAGGTCATATTATGTTCGTCCGGGTCGGTCGCGCTGGGTATGAATATGATTGGCCAGCGACCCGAGACCGCGGGTTTGCGCGACAAGCAAGCGGCGGCGGCATGTGGTATGCCCTTGTTGCTCAATGCCTATAAACAAGTTGCTCACGAATATAGTTTCGAAATCGCACAGGTACTGGTGACCTTGCGGGACCTTGAAGACCGCAAACGGTTCCTCAACACCAAGAACACGGTCGATCGGCTGCTTGATGCCAATATCATGCCGATCATCAACGAGAATGACACGATCACCACCGAAGAAATCCGGGTTGGTGACAATGACCGGCTGTCTGCAAAGATCGCGCAAATGCTGCAAGCGGATGAACTGATCATTCTCACCCAGGTTGACGGTCTGTTCGACAAGGACCCCTCGGAGCCAGACGCCCGGCTGGTTGAGGAAGTAACCGACGTGTCACCCTATCTCGCGGTGACCGAAGGTGTGAGCAGCCTGGGAAGCGGTGGGATGCTGACGAAAATACAGGCGGCCCATATGGCGCAAAATGCCGGGTGCGAAACGCGGATCGCCCACGGTGAATATGAGCATCCGGTGACCTCCATCCTGAACAACGAAAGACGCCATACAAAGATTCTTGCCAACGAACGGCCTGAATCTGCTTGGGCGAACTGGTTGTCGGATCGCCTGCAAATGGCGGGAAGCATTGTGGTAAACGAGGCGACCGCCGAAGCTTTCAAGTCGGGCCGGCGGAACATCGGTCGGGAGGACGTCCTTTCCATTCAAGGGCCATATGTCAAAGGCGATGTCATTCATATATATGGCGAATCCGGTGATGAACTTGCGAGAGGCCTGACAAACTTCTCCTCCGACGAAACCATGGCTCTGGCCCGGAACCCGACATTGTCAGCGATGCAGTTGCTAGGCTACAAGACGCTCGGCACGCTGATTACGGACAAAAATATGGTTGTATTGGACGACCGCCATCTGACGTGGGATTTGCCGGCGGACGAGGTTATGACCGAGGTCGCGCCCCAAAGCTAGATTTCGCCCACCTCAAGAATGGGAGCGGAATCGAGCTTGTTTGCAACCATCATCACAGCGATGCGCTGAACCGACGAGATCAGCAAATTCTGTTCCCATGATTCGAGTTGTGACAAAGAAAGCAAAAAATCTTCCTGCAACAATTCTGGGGCATTTTCGATACAGTCTCGACCTTTCTCGGTCAAAACTATCTCCACCGAACGCCGGTCATCCTCACTTTTCTCGCGCGTGACCATTGCGGATTTTTCCAGTCGATCGACAATCGACGTCACCGTTGCATGAGACAAATGCACCGATTTCGCGATGACCGACGGTTTTGCCCGACCGTCCTTTTCCAATGCCTTCAAGAGTAGAAGCTGTGGTGTCGTCTGTCCGGTTTCTCTCTCGAGCTTCTTCGACTGCAAATCGATCGCGCGGTTAATCTGGCGCAAGGCCACCAAAAGTGCGTTTGAGTTTGACATGATAAGTCCAATATAGATTTATTGCGTCAATGGCCTAGGTAATTGCACATATTTTTTTTGACGATCGCAAGAATCCGTCCGCTCGGCATCGCTCCGAAAATGGGCCATGCACGAACAGAAGCTTCGGGGACGATCCCGGTCTTTAAACTGATCATGGCCGACGAAACCTACTTCTTCGACCCCCGACAACAGCGAGCGGAGAGCAAAAAGCTGCTTGCCTTATCAATCGAATAGGCCAAACTGCTTTCTATGTCGGAGGAACTGGAAGCAATGGGAACTGCCGTGGAAGGCGGCCTGATAGCCAAAGCATTGGAAGATGAGAAGTTGGCGGCAGCCGGGGGCAAAAGCGGCGAGTGCCTTAACTGCGGCACCCTTGTCGCCGGCAGCTATTGCGCCAGTTGCGGTCAGCCACTGCATGTCCACCGGTCTATAGGGGCGTTCTGGCACGATATTTTGCACGGCGTGCTGCATTTTGAAGGCAAGTTCTGGCGGACCTTGCCGTTATTGGCATGGAAACCGGGTGATCTGACCCGACGCTATGTGCACGGGGAACGCGCGAAATTCATTTCCCCGATGGCGCTGTTCCTGTTTTCCGTGTTTATGATGTTCGCGGTGTTTTCCTTTCTTGGCGATCCTTTTTCCGGAGGTGACGATACCGCAACCGATGGCGAATGGAGCGCCGGCGTGGAGAAACAGGCCGGGCAGCTGGATGGTCAGATCAAGGCCAGGACCGCGCAAATGAATCTGGCTGAAGGCGCGGAAAAACGAGCGCTTGAACAAGATATTCTTGATCTTAAGAAAAGACGCAATCTGCTCGCTACGATGGTTGGCGACAAATCGCCTTATCCGGATGTCCGCCTCGGGGACGGCGATATAGGGGATAGTATTGTGTCGGACGGTGACTTGTCCGGGATACAGGACGGGCTGGACGATATTCAGGCTGGCAAGGCGCTGACGTCCGACAGCAGTATTAGCACCGGTTCCCCCGATGGTGATAAATGGCTTGCTGCGGCGTTCAAGAAGGTCACCGCCAACCCGGAACTGCTGCTCTATAAGCTGAAGGCCAATGGCTATAAATTTGCCTGGCTGCTTATTCCCATTTCCCTGCCTTTTGTCTGGCTGGTATTAATTGGGCGGCGCGGTTTTCATTTTTATGATCATGCGGTCTTCACCACCTATTCGATAAGTTTCATGTCTCTGCTGTTCATCACCTGTGCGATATTGGCGGCGGTCGGGGTCGCGGAATCAATATGGGCATCTCTGGCGATATTCTACCCGCCGTTTCATATGTATAGACAGCTGCGGCATTCCTATGGCCTCACTCGAATAGAGACCCTGTTTCGATTGATCGCGCTTTTGGCATTTACCGTCATCAGCCTGTCTTTGTTCTTCGCTATTTTGCTCGCTCTGGGTGTTTTGGGATAAAATCATGACTGTGAATATTGATCGTCGGCAATTGATGGCGCTGGGAACATTCGGGCTGGGTGCGCTTGGCATGCCGGCTTCGGCGGCGCTGATTGGCGCAAAGGGCTTTACCCACGGGATTGCGAGCGGAGAGCCTTCGCAGGAGTCGGTGCTGCTGTGGACGCGCTACGTCGGAAGCGGGAATGTAAAGCTCACGGCTGAAATCTCCGGCAACCCCGATTTCTCCGGTACCGTCATCGCAGGAGAGGTCGAGGCGTTGACCGATCGCGACCATATCGCGAAAATAACGGTGCAGGGTCTCGATCCGAACCACTGGTATTTCTACCGGTTCATTGCCCCCGACGGATCAAAATCCGCGGTCGGTCGTACCCGGACCCTTCCGGAAGGGCCGACCCGGAAATTCACCGTCGGTGTGGTCGGTTGTTCCAATCTGCCCTTCGGCTATTTCAATGCCTATGCCCATGCGGCCCAGAATCGGGAACTCGATTTGATGGTCCATACCGGCGACTATCTTTATGAATATCCGGTGGGAACTTATCCATCGAAGGAACAGATGCTGGCGGGGCGGATGATCCAGCCGTCGCACGAAATGGTCCAGCTGGCAGACTACCGTCTGCGCTATGCCGCCTATCGCAGCGATCCCGACCTTCAGCGCATCCATCAGGTCCTTCCGATGATCGCGATGTGGGATGACCACGAATTTGCCAATGATGCCTATATCGACGGTGCGGAAAACCATGACAGCAGCGAAGGCGACTGGGAAGCGCGCAAGCGCGTCGCCGAACGGGTCTATCGCGAATGGATGCCGGTAAGAGACATGGAATATGGCAGTCCGCGCTGGAGCGAATATCAGATCGGCGATCTGGCAACGATTTTCATGACCGAGAGCCGGATTGGCGCCCGCAACAAACCGGTCGATCTGGTCGCGGCGCTGAAAGGGCAGCAGGACATCCAGAAAGCGCTGGAGATATTCCGCGACGATGTCTGGCAGGATTCTGCGCGCGAAATGATCGGCAGCGAGCAGCAATCCTGGCTAACGTCTGCCATGGAGGAATCCAAAGCCTCCGGCACGAAATGGCAGGTCTGGTCGCAGCAATGCGTGATGGGCGAACTGAAACTGCCGCAGGAAGCAATCAACTGGGTCGCCGACGATGCGCCCGCCTTTGCCAAACAGCGCCTCGCGGTCGGAGCGATGGCGGCCAGAATTGGTCTGCCGATCAACTTTGACAGCTGGGACGGTTATCCCCAGGCGCGCGAGCGGGCGCTCTCGATCGCCCAGCAAGCCGATGCGGATCTGATCGTGTTGTCGGGGGACAGCCATAACGCCTGGGCGTTTGACCTGGCCACCGATGACGGTGCCGCCGGTGTGGAATTTGGCGGGCATAGCGTGACCTCTCCAGGCATCGAATCCTATCTGACCGGTGCGGATCCCGACGTTGCCGCCAAAGCGCTGACGGAAACCAATTCCCAGTTGCAATGGACCGACACCGCCCACCGCGGATATATGACGGTCACGCTCACGCCCGAGAAAGCGGTTTCGACATGGCATTTTCTGGATACGATCCGGGCCAAGTCGATTGCATTGACGGGTAGCAAAAGCCGGACCGTCCTGCGCGGGACCAATCGCATCCAGGGCTGAACCCCAAATGTGCGGAGCCCTGTTGGCGGCGCGAACGATCGCTCCGCCGTGGGCCACGCATCCCCGGCCGGACACAAAATGCTGCGAAGGACTTCAATTCCTCGACATTTGTATCAAAATTACGCAAAGCGGCGGTTCCCTATAACTTAACGCAAGAAACGATTTATAATGTCCGAAGAGTTCTACCGTATCAAACGCCTGCCACCCTATGTGATTGCTGAAGTCAATAACATGCGGGCAGCGGCGCGAGCGGCCGGAGAAGACATTATTGATCTCGGCATGGGCAACCCCGATCTGCCGCCGCCGCAGCACGTCATCGACAAGCTGTGCGAAGTGGCGCAGAAACCCGATGCGCACGGTTATTCGGCATCCAAGGGCATACCGGGCCTGCGCAAGGCACAAGCCAATTATTATGGCCGTCGTTTTGGCGTCGATGTGGATCCCGAGACAGAAGTCGTCGTCACGCTCGGGTCGAAAGAAGGTCTGGCCAGTCTGGCCACCGCGATCACGGCGCCGGGCGATTGTATCCTGGCACCCAATCCCAGCTACCCGATCCATACCTTCGGTTTCATCATCGCCGGCGCGACGATCCGCAGCGTGCCGACCACGCCGGATGAGCATTATTGGGAATCTCTCGAGCGGGCCATGGCATTTACCGTGCCGCGCCCGACATTGCTGGTGGTTAACTATCCGTCCAATCCGACTGCGGAAGTCGTCGATCTCGCTTTCTACGAACGGTTGGTGGCCTGGGCGAAGGAAAACAAGGTCTGGCTATTGTCCGATCTCGCCTATTCCGAGCTCTATTATGACGGCAACCCGACGCCTTCGATATTGCAGGTGCCCGGCGCGAAAGACGTGGCGGTGGAATTTACCTCGCTCAGCAAGACCTATTCGATGGCGGGCTGGCGGGTCGGTTTCGCGGTCGGTAACAAGACGCTTATCGGCGCACTCACGCGGGTCAAAAGCTATATCGATTATGGTGGATTCACACCGATACAGGCAGCAGCCTGTGCAGCGCTCAACGGGCCGCAGGAACGCGTTGCGCAAAATCGCGAACTCTATCACAAGCGTCGGGATGTGCTGGTCGAAAGCTTTGGCCGGGCAGGGTGGGATATCCCGCCGCCAGCCGCATCGATGTTTGCTTGGGCTCCTTTACCACCGAAACTTGCACATATGGGCAGCCTTGAATTTTCCAAGCAGTTGCTCACACAGGCCGGCGTGGCCGTTGCACCGGGCGTTGGCTATGGTGAAGATGGCGAAGGCTTTGTCCGTATTGCGATGGTTGAAAACGAGCAGCGCATCCGTCAGGCCGCACGCAACGTAAAGAAATATCTGCAAAAAATGGGCGTAAACACGCCGGGGCAAAACGAAGTGATCTAGTCGTTTCTTGCCGGATGGCGCCGGGTCAGGCGCCATCCGGTACAAGGTCTATCCCTTCCACAACACCCGATACAGATCGAAGCGGCGGTCCTTCAAATTCTGCACCGCGCCGGATTGCCGGCTGGTGAGCAGGCTGGACATAGAGAGATCCGCAATCGCGATGGTTTCCGTATTGGGCGCCGTGTCAGCAGCAACCCCGTCCCGCGCGAACGGGAAATCGGACGGCGTGAGGATTGCGCTCTCGGCATAATGGATGTCCATATTCTCGACATTGGGCAGGTTGCCGACCACGCCGGACATCACGACATAGCACTGGTTTTCCACCGCGCGCGCCTGACAGCAATAGCGTACCCGCAAATAGCCGCGCCTTTCATCGGTGCAGAAGGGAACGAACAGGATCATCGCGCCCTGATCGACCAGATGCCGCGCCATTTCCGGGAATTCGCTGTCATAGCAGATCATCACCCCGATCGGTCCGCAGTCGGTGGGGATGGCTTCCGCGCCATAGCCGCCCTTGATGTTCCACCAGCGCACTTCGCTTGGTGTCGGATGCAGCTTGTCCTGCGTGTAGACCGCGCCATTGCGCAGGAAGACATAGGAAATATTGCGGATATCGCCATTTTTCATCCGCGTCGGATGCGAGCCGCCAATGATGTTGATATGATAGGAAACCGCCAGTTTCTCCATGAATTCCCTGAACCGGTCGGTATATTCGGCGATCTTTTCGATCGCTTGCGCCGGATCCAGCTTTTCACCCTCGAGTGACAGCAGTTGCAGCGTGAACAGTTCCGGGAAGGTTACGAAATCCGCGCCATAATCGGCGGCAACATCGACAAAATATTCCACCTGCTCTTCAAATTCGGTCTGCGAAGCGATTTTGCGCATCTGGAATTGTACGGTCGCGACACGAACCGATTGCGGCAGACGGTCATGCGGACTTTGGGTCACAAGCTTCGCTTCGACCGCCAGCGGATTTTCCCAGAACATGTGGACAGCATTGCCGCCGGACGGTTTGTCGGTCGGCATATAGTCTTTCAGGATGCCCAGCGGTACAAAGCCCTGGTTCAGCTGAAAATTGATCACCGGATCGCGGAATTGCTTGTCGAGAACCGCGGCCAGATAATCGGCCGGGTCGGGAAATTTGCGCTTGCGCCGCTCATAGCCGGGCAATCTGCCGCCAAAGATTATGCCTTTTAAGCCAAGATGCTGGCAGAGCTCCCGACGGACCCTGTAGAAGCGCAGGCCGATGCGCAGACGCCGGTAATCGGGATCGACGCTGACTTCCATGCCATATAATATTTCACCCGCCGGATCATGGCGGGCAGCAAAGCCACCGCCGGTGATTTCCGACCAGCTATGCGCAGCGCGCGCGGTTTTCTCGGAAATCTGGAATGTAGCGCAATGACCGACTATTTTGCCTTCATATTCCGCGACCAGCTGGCCGTCGGCGAAATTGTTGATCTGGCCACGGACTTCCTCCGCCGTATAACCTTCACCCTTGCCATAAACCTTGCGCGAAAGGGTTGAGATTTTTCTGGCATCTTCCAGTTCCGCCCTGCGGATGATGAGCTTTGGTTTTTCTGCGGTCATCCGCGCCCATTAGCGGGCTTTTAGACCTTGGGGAAGCTATGTTGTCAAAGCGGGAAACCGCAGGCTAATATTTCACCGATTGAAAATGGTTGTGGCCTGAAAGGAAAAGGATCGCGATTTTTTGCTGCGATAGTGGCCGGACGGAACACTTCCGTTTTTTAAGCGTATGGATCGGCATGAACCATTCAAACCTGCTTGATGAAGACTATAAGATCAAGCGTCTGGAAGAACTGCAGGATACTATCGGTGCAATGATTTTGCAGCCGCAATTTCCTTGCGTGGGTGCAAAGTCTGCCTTGGCGCGCGACAATCTAAAAACCTTGGTTGCTCATCGGCTCGATAGCAATTGGGACGACCTGGCCATCCATCGTCAACTGCTTGCATGGGCGAAGGAGTATCGGGAATGTACCGAAGGGTTTCGTAGCCTGGCTGTCATATTCGAAGACCCTGAAGACCTGTCGGAAGTCGAATTTGAAAAACTGATGTGGGAAAGGATCCAGTCGATAGCAGACAAGGATGCGTGGCTCGGTCAGTCCTATGACGATCGTGTCAGCGCCGACCCGAAAGACCCGCATTTTTCTCTCAGCTTTGGCGGAGAAGCCTTTTTCGTGATCGGCCTGCACCCCCATGCCTCCCGTCCGGCCCGTCGCTTTTCACAGCCGACCTTGATATTCAATCTTCACGACCAGTTCGAACGTTTGCGCGATCAGGGCCGCTATGAAAAAATGCGCGATACCATTCTCGATCGGGACAGGAAGCTGGCTGGCGACATCAATCCGATGCTTGCCAAACACGGAGAATCCAGTGAAGCTCGCCAATATAGCGGGCGACAGGTTGACGATGACTGGAAATGCCCGTTTCAGGACAGGCGGACGACATGAATATGACACGAATCCCGCCGCGTTCCGGCGCAGCATTCCGGCTTCTGAAAGGCCAGTTTCTTGAAGTGATCGATCCCGAAGGTGGTCAGGTCTCAGACCTGCTTGCCTATAATGCCGACGATGTCCGCGAATGTCTGTCTAACGGACGGACTTTCGATTATGAGGAAACCATCCGGTTGAGCGAAGGCAACCGCTTGTGGTCGAACCGCTCCCGCCCGATGTTGAGAATTGCTCATGACACGGTCGGGTCGCACGATTTTCTGCTGACGCCCTGCAGTGTAGATACATTCAAGCATTTCTATCCGGACAAGCCGGTGCATCGTGGATGTTTTGGCAATCTGGCAGAAGCGCTTGCGCCGTTCGGGATAGAGCCGAATGCAATCCCGTGTGCGTTCAATGTTTTCATGAATGTGCCGGTTGATCAGACCGGAAAGATCGAAGTTCTTCCACCCACCAGTCAGGCTGGAGACGTCATCAGGATGCAGGCAGAAATGGATCTTGTCATCGGGCTGACCGCCTGTTCGGCTTATGCATCCAATGGCGGAAGTTTCAAGCCGATCGATTACCGGGTGCTGCCGCACCTGCCGGGCTAGTGACCTTCATATAATCTGGAAACTCGGTCCGGCTTTCTCGATAATATTTCAGCCTATCGCCGGCGAAGCAATATTTTGCTGTCCTACCGGACTGCTTTTATGCCACGTTGCGTCGTGATGATGAAGAGCGTGATCGATGATATTGCCGTTGCCGAAAAAGACCATCTTTGGCTCGATCGTTTGTTTTTCTTAACACTGTCGAGTTTGTAAAGAACGTTCGGGATGATTTGCGCTTATGATTGATCTTTATTTCGCTCCAACCCCCAATGGCTGGAAAATTTCCGTCATGCTGGAGGAGTGCGGGCTCGACTATAATATCAACTGGGTGAATATCGGCGCGGGGGAGCAATTTGCACCCGAGTTTCTGGCGATCAGTCCGAATAACCGGATACCTGCGATCGTCGATCATGATCCGGCGGATGGCGGGGAACCGGTCAGCGTCTTCGAGACAGGGGCGATACTGCTTTATCTGGCCGACAAAGCCGAGGCGTTCCTGCCGCATGACCTGCGCGGGCAGATTGCGGCGACCGAATGGCTGATGTGGCAGATGGGCGGACTGGGTCCGATGATGGGCCAGCACGGGCATTTCAAACTCTATGCCCCGGAGCGGATCGAATATGCCACCGAACGCTATCGCAACGAAGTGCTCCGGCTGTTCGGGGTTATGGACCGGCGACTGGCGGACAACAGCTATCTGGCCGGGGAAGATTACAGCATTGCCGACATGTCCTGTTTTCCCTGGGTGCAGACCTACAAGCGACAGGAAATCGATCTCGATGACTTCGCCCATGTGAAGCGCTGGTACGAAGTGCTGAAACAGCGCGAGGGTCTGCGGCGCGGGATGGCCGTAGGGCGCGAGCGGATCAATCGGAATCCGCAGGATGATGCGCAAGTGCGCAAGACTTTATTCGGGTTGAAGGAATAGGTGAGCCCTATGCGCTCCGCACTTGATGCGGAGCTCGAGAGACCAAGCGCCAGCCGCCAGGGTTCTGCCTCAGGTGCGGAACAGCCCAATGAAAAAGGGAATTGATAAATGAAGACCGTAGAATTTTTTTTCGACCTTTCCTCGCCATGGACCCGGCTTGCGTTTCACAATATCCAGCCGATAATTGAAGAAAATGGCGCCCAGATCATCTGGAAGCCGTTCCTTGTCGGCGGCGTGTTCAACGCGGTCAATCAGGACGTTTATGCCGCGCGAGAGAATCCCGACAATCGAAAATTCGTCCACAGCTTTAGGGTGCTCAAGGACTGGGCGAGGCTAGCCGGAGTAGCGATGAATTTCCCGAGCGAACATCATCCGGTCAAGTCGGTGCATGCGATGCGGCTCTGTTGCGCGCTGGAGGATGATCAGCAAGCGCTGCACAGATTCGCGACCGCGGCGTTCAATGCCTATTATGGCGAACAGCGCAATCTGGACGATCCGGCGGTGCTGGTTGCCATCGCCAACGAGCTTGGCATGGATGGTTCCGCTTTGGCCGCACGGACGCAGGAGCAGGAAATCAAGGACCGGCTGCGCGCCAATACCGAAGAGGCAATTGCGCGTGGTGCTTATGGGTCGCCAAGCATCTTCGTGCCATTTGGAGAAGGCGAGAGAATGTATTTTGGCAATGATCAGTTGCCGCTGGTTAACTGGGCGATTAAACAGGCCTGAGCGCAGAAACGAATCTTCGTTTCCGGTCGTGCCCAGGGGCGCCGACAGACAGCGGGCATATCAGCCTTCTTGACGTCGTCCGGGCCGAGCGGGAAGAGCAAAAGGATAGCAAATGTCAGAACGTGTCACCATTTCCGTCAAAGATCACATAGCCGATGTCCGGTTCAACCGTCCGGAAAAGATGAACGCGCTGGATGCGGCGCAAATTGACGCGATCGTGGAAGCCGGGGAGAAGCTGGCGGCAATGGAAGGCATAAGGGCGATTGTCCTCTCAGGCGAAGGCAAGGCTTTCTGTGCCGGCCTCGACATGGGCAGCTTTGCCGCATCTGCGGCCGCTGCGGTTGAAGAAAACAAGGGCAGCGAGAGTTCGCCGCTCGCCAGCACGCTCAGCGAGCGCACTTTTGGCAACGCCAATAAATATCAGCATATCGTGCTGTTGTGGCGGAAGTTGAAAGTGCCGGTGATCGCCGCGATCCATGGTCCGTGCATCGGTGGCGGTCTGCAATTTGCCAGCGCCGCCGACATCCGCGTGGTCGCGCCGGACGCGAAAATGTCGATCATGGAAATGCGCTGGGGCCTGATCCCGGATATGGGCAGCTATACGACCTGGCGGAGCTTTGTTCGCGACGACATTCTTCGCGAACTGACCTACACCAACCGTATTTTTACCGGTCAGGAAGGCAGGGAACTCGGTTTCGTGACCCATCTGTCGGACGATCCGCATGCCAAGGCAATGGAGATCGCCGCCGAGATCGCCAGCAAACATCCGCAGGCGGTACAGATCGCCAAGGATCTGATCAACAAGCTGCCCGACATGAACGAAGACGAGATATTGATGATGGAATCGGCCGGCCAGGACAAGGTCAGTCGTACGCCCAATCAGGTCGAAGCGGTGATGGCGTTCATGCAGAAACGGACCCCGAATTTTACCGACTGAGTAAAAGGTGCGTTGATCAACACCGTTCGTCCTGCGCTTGCCGAAGGTGCTTGCGGAATTGTTGGCCGGAAGACCTAGCCCGTGGTCCGCATCTTCTCGAGCGCGGCCACGACGGCTGCGCGGAGCGGCTTGCCCTCGCCATCGGTCCGGCACACGATGACGGAATCGCAGGTGGCGATGCATCGGTCATTCTGGAACATGGCCTGCGCGATGACATAGCTGGACCTGCCGATCTTGCTGACGCCCGAGCTGACCTCAACATCGTCGGGATATTGGCCTTCGCGGAGATAGTTGATGGTCACCGCCGCGACCATGCTGCGCTCGTTCTTCGGCCGGTCGCCCCACGGCCGGAGTTCGCGGTTCAGCCTTACCCGGGCATTCTCGAACAATGCGGCAAAGGCAACATTGTTGAGATGCCGGTTCGGATCGATATCCTGAAAGCGCGTCTGCATGACGACAGATACGGGATAGTTTTCAGCAACCAGCTGCCATGGTTCGGGACGGGTCATGCGGTCTCAACTCATTTTCGCGACGAGGTCTTCCTGCAGCGTCTTGCAGGCATAAATATACATGCCGCCCGCGACGAAGAATATGCTGACGATATATATGATTGCCCAGCGCAGGCCTTCCGCGCTCGCCGTCAGGCAAGCCTCCGCCTTGGCCGCGCCGAGAGCCGCTATCAGGTCTTCCGGCCTGCCCTTGCAGATCTGGCCGGTCAGTTCGGCAGCAAACTGGGAGCTGGCAAGGTCTGCGCTCATCAGCATGTCGCTGGCAATTCCCATGACGAGGGGGCCACAGCCATAGCCGATGAGATTGACGATGAAGAGGAACAGCGCAACGGCGGTGGCCCGCGACTGCGGGCTCGCGACGCCCTGGCAGATGGTATATTGGGCGCCGAGATACCCGTAGTGCAGGGCTGCAGCGAATAGCAGAACCGCCAAGGCGAGGGGCACGCTGTTTGTGGTGAAGCCTATCCAGTAGAGAGGCACGCACATGATCAGCATGACGCCGGGCAGCCAGGCTACCACATTGGGAAAGCGGCCGCTCATCTTCTCGGTCAGATAGCCGGTCAGGAACGCACCGAGTGACGCGGCCAGGCCAAGCGGCACGGCAATCTGCAGCGTCACTTCCGAAATCGACAATTCGTGGACGCGCTGGAAAAAGGCGACCTGAAAATTGGTTACACCATAGCCGACAAAGGCGACCAGAGCGGCCGCAATCATGTTGATCCAGAAGCTCCGTTTGGCCGACAATTCCCGGACCGTATCCGCAATTCCCATTTTCCTGGGCTTGATCGCGGTCGGAGGGTCAGCATAGCCGCGCGGAGGCTCCTCGACCGTGAAGAGGAATATCAGGCCGAAAAGCACGCCGGGTATGCCAAGCGCCAGAAAGGCTTCGCGCCATGAAAATAATTCGGTGATCGGACCGCCAAAGGCATTGGCCAAAACGCCGCCCAGTGTAATGCCCATGGTGTAGATCGCGATTGCCCGGGCGCGACTGCGTGGCGGGAAATAGTCCGAGATGATCGAATTGGCTGCAGGCGTCAGGCCCGCTTCGCCGATGCCGACACCTATGCGGAATACGAGCAACGCGATAAAACTGCCTGCTATCCCGCACAATGCCGTCATGAGCGACCACAGGATGACGCTGGCGGCGATGATCTTTACGCGGTTCATTCGCTCGGCAAGCCGGGCAATCGGGATACCCATGACCGTGTACATAAGCGCAAAGCCGAAGCCGGATAGCAGGCCGAATTGCCAATCCTGCAACTTGAACTCTTCGATGATCGGCTGGGCGACTACGCCGATCAATATGCGATCGATGAAGTTCAATGTGTAGAGAAGCATCAACGAGATTATTACATAGTTCCGATAGCCGCCGGATCGATATGCCAGTCCGGTGTTGGTCACAGGCGCTGTTTGAGTTGCGTTCATGCTCTCTCCCTTTTCTTTGGTTGATGGCCTGAACAGGCGGACAAGTCCAGCGGACTTTGATGAGCCTGAACTTGGGCTGCGAGTCGGTCGCGCGACAAGCCCGCAAGATGAAAAAAATTCACGAAATCGCTGATATCTGCTATTGTAACGGATTGTATCATTGAGTCAGGCCATTGCAATCAGGGGGGGAATATGGCGCAACGACCGCAATTCATGCAGAGAATCGCAATTTTTTGCTCCCAATGGACCGGTTGTTTTCAAACATGTCAGCCATCGCTCCACCGATTCGAGCAGGCTTCTCCGACATGACCATTGCCGCAGCTGACAGATTGAATGACGGCCAGCGCGATTGTTTGCGGCTGGTGCTGGCGCATCATAATTCCAAAGAAATTGCACGGCAATTGGGAGTATCTCCGCACACTGTCGATCAACGATTGCGCACCGCCATGCGCATTTTGAACGTGCAGTCCCGTTTTGAGGCCGCTCGTGAATTTGCCGCGATCGATGTCGATGACGGATATCAACCCTTGATATATCAAGTATCGGAGGTTGAGCCAGCAGAGGAAAGCGGGAGACTGGGCGCGTCAATCGGAGGGGGCGCAGACGAGCAGATCTCCTTGATCGAGGATGGTTCGAAAGTCGACGGCAATCACGCCGGGGCAAATTTTGAATCATCCTCAATCAGGCGCCAACGTCTTCCTTTCCCGCGATATCGTGGCGAGAAAAATTATCTCAACACGGTCGAGCGGATGGGATGGATTTTGGCCATCGTGATCGGTTCGGCTTTGTCTTTCGGCGGACTTTTAGCGGGATTGGAGGCGCTTTCCCGGCTTAAAGGGTGATAAACACTCGGCAGGGCCTGCGCATTCTCTCCTCGATTTGGTCATTTGGAAAGTGCCGGGAAGTCAATTCCCGCGAAAGGAGACACGATGCTAAAGCAAAGACGCGATGCAGCCGAGAGGCTGGCGACGAGATTATTCGCCACGGAAAAGGCGGTCGACGAGGCAATCCGTAGAATGGCGGAGTTGACCGGATATATGCCTACCGCGAGGACGGATGCAAAATTATCGGCTGTTTTTGGCCAGGAGGCGATATCTCAAGCGGCTGCAACATTGTCGGCACTGGTCGGAGCAAGAGGACAGTTGGTTGCGACGCACAGCCGGCTGGCAGAAACCCGGGATCAGATTGGACTGCAAGCCATGGCTATGGGAAGCGATGACATGAAGCCGCCCGTGCAGGCGAAAGCGCAAAATGAAGCTATCGTCAGGTTGGTTGACGATGCTGCATAGCTGCCGATGAATATATCTGTTGGCGCCGCCGTTGCGGACGTTGGAGTGAAGATCGCAGAGATATGATTTTCGATACGATTTGGGCCTATCTCTATTATATGTTTCTTCTGGTCTGCTGCGCGCACGCGATTTTTCGCGGTGCTCGAACTGAATATTTCGGGGCAGCGATCATGGTCGCGGGATCATTGTCGACTCTGGCGATTGCGAAAATGGTGGAAAATTCCTGGACTGGTGTGGAAGCGGGCATGTTGGCGGTAGACATGATTGCTCTCGCGGCATTAATCGCCCTGGCTCTTCGATCTGATTGTTTCTGGCCGATGTGGGCAACTGCATTTCACCTGCTTGCGGTGTCCATCCACACGGCAATGGCGGTGGCGCCACAGATAACGCCGTGGGCATTTGCGACCGTAGCGGCATTTTGGGCCTATCCAATGTTGCTGGCACTGGCGATTGGATCTCACGAACATGCGCCAATATTGGCGAATAGAGAGACCGATCCCCGATAGCGCGACGCGCCAGTTTGCATCTTCACTACCTGACTATCACCTTCAAATTTCCGCAGCAGCGCCGCTTCTGCGAAGCACTGGAGTATTGCCATGGCGAGCGACCATATTCTGCCGGTTCTGGATGTTCTTCAAAAGGAAATGCTGCTCTTCGCGAGCCTGTGTTTTCTGATTGGTGCAATCGACGACATGGTTTTTGACGGGCTCTGGATTTTCTACCGGTTGAAACGCAGGTTGTTTGTCTATTCGCGCTATCGACGCGCAACAGTTGAAACCCTTGGCGATGCAAGGCCCGATGGCCGACTGGCGATATTCGTACCCGCCTGGAACGAGGCACCGGTTATAGGTGCAATGCTGGAGAGATGTCTGCGGCAATGGAGAGCGGGGGCATATCGGATATATGTCGGCTGTTACCCCAATGATCAGGCGACGATTGCAGCGGTCGCGGCTGCAGCATCTGGCTCGGAAGAGCTCCGGCTGGTCATCTGCCGGCAGAACGGGCCAACGACCAAGGCGGATTGCCTCAACCATCTCTGGGATGCGCTGTGCCAGGATGAAATCGAGGAAAAGCGCAATTATGCCGGAGTGGTTCTCCACGATGCAGAGGATCTCGTTCATCCCGAAGAGCTGAGACTGCTCCGTCATCTGGTCAGTCGGGCCGCGCTGGTTCAACTGCCGGTCATCCCGCGTCGTGCGACACGGTCGCGGTGGATCGCAGGCCATTATGGCGATGAATTTGCCGAATTGCATGGCAAGCAGATGGTGATGCGCGAGGCGCTTGGTGCTTCAATGCCATCGGCTGGCGTTGGCTGCGCGTTCGCGCGGGATGCTCTGATGAACCTCTCGGCCCGAACGCAGGGCAACCCATTTGACTCGCGAAGCATGACCGAAGATTATGAATTGGGTCTCAAGCTGACAGAAGGAGATTCTCGGGGTATTTTTGTGCGGCTTCGCGATCAGCGCGGACAATTGGTTGCAACACAAGAGTTTTTTCCTGACAAATTGGCAGATGCCGTTCGTCAGAAAAGCAGATGGATAGCGGGCATTTCCTTGTCCGGATGGGATCGACTGGGCTGGAACAAGGGCTGGCGAGAAAACTGGATGCGATTGCGAGATCGCAAGGCCACGATCGCCGCCATGGTCTTGGCAATCGCCTATATGGCTGTCATTTTAACAGCGATATTGCTGGTAGCAGAACTGCTGGGTTTTTACCGATTGCAGCCGGTTTCCGAATTTCTCGGGATATTGTTAGTCATCAACGCCGGAGCGTTGATATGGCGGCAGCTACTGAAAAGCTGCTTCGTCTTTGCGCTCTATGGCCTTCGCGAGGCGCTCCTGTCGATGCCGCGGACGGTCGTCGCCAATATAATCAATATCATGGCAGCGTGGCGGGCCATTGGTCACTATACAAGACAACTTGTAGGCGACCCGGTGAACTGGGAAAAAACAGCCCATTTCTTTCCCGACGCCAACGATGTGCAGGAGCTTAGGCCAAAATTTTCTGTTGGTGAACGGAACTGATGTCTTGAGTGGCGAGGCTTCCGGTGCGCCGCTTCGGGCTTTCGGAACCCTGGCGGTCATTTGGATATTGGCGCGGTTCATCTCGTGGAATGTGCCAGAAAATATTGCTCCGGGTCCGCTGGACTCCCTGCGCGGCCATGCCGCAATCCGCGACATCCGGAAGATGCACGGTACAGGAACGGCAGGCCCGGCTGGAATCCGTTCGTCGGAGCCAATGGTAAGCCGGAACATAGTAGCCAAACAGCTTGATGCGAAAAATATACCTTATCCTGCACGGCGATCGATTGAGCAGGATCCCGTCCGGTTGCCCTTCACACGGCGCCGCCATTCGCTGCTCAAGTTGCAACCGCAAATCATCGCGTACCGGCTTCCATCGATGACCTCACTGCCACCAAACGGAAGTCTTGCCGATAGAACCCGATCGCGCGCAATGAGAGAGCAAAGCATGCCCGCGAAAGAAAACCGGTGGGGATTGACGGGCTATTTCTGGATCTTTGCCCGACAGGCGCCCCAAATCAATGGTCCGGAGGCGATCGGCACGAGGGCCGCCATCTCGAACGGGCAATATGGCGGGAGCCAGACCGGTGCCATCTTGTCTTATCCGATATTCACAAGCCCTGGTCCCGAAGTGGCGGTCTACGGGCGGCTCAGTGCCGCTTTAGCGCCCTTGGCCCAAAAGGAACTGGCTCTCGGCGGCAGGCTCCGCCTTTTTGAAAGTCTTCCGCTTTCTATTCATGCCGAACAGAGGTTCAGCGCAGAATCGGGGCGGGGCGGCGGCACGGCCTTTTTCGCGACTAGCGGAACCGGGCCGAATCCGGTTATCGAAAAGATAATGATCGAGACTTACGCTCAGGCAGGATATGTTCTGGGCGACGAGCAAACTTATTTTTTTGACGGCTTTGCGACTTTGCAGCGCCCGATCATAAAATCCGATCGCAAGAAACTGTCTATCGGAACAGGAGCCTGGGTCGGCGGTCAACGGAATGTCGCCCGTCTGGATATTGGTCCAAGAGCTGATATCCGGATCCCGCTCGGGGCCGCGGATGCACGTATAGCGGTTGACTGGCGCGTTCGGGTTGCCGGCGATGCGCAGCCCAGAAGCGGAGCGGCTATAACGCTTTCAACCAGCTTTTGAGCGGACGGATTTTCATTCTCTTGCCGAGAACAGATTGATTTCTCGCGCTCGGCGTCGCAACGCCCTTTATCCCGCAACAAAAAGAGATTAGTCCCATAGCGATATGGACATTTATCTCCCAATTGCCAATCTTTCGGTCAATGCTTTTGTCATCGTCCTGCTTGGCGGACTGGTGGGGATTTTGTCAGGTATGTTTGGCGTCGGCGGTGGCTTCCTGACCACACCATTGCTAATCTTTTACGGCATACCGCCGACCGTCGCGGCCGCTTCTGCGTCGACCCAGGTTACAGGCGCGAGCATTTCAGGCGTCGCCGCCCATATGCGCCGTAAAGGCGTCGATTTTCGAATGGGCGGAATATTGGTGGCCGGCGGCATGTTCGGGACGCTGATAGGTACGGGGCTCTTCCAGATTTTGCAACGATGGGGCCAGATCGATACCGTTATCAACGTTCTGTACGTATTGATGCTGTCGAGTATCGGCGGGTTGATGTTCAAGGAGTCCCTGCAGAGCGTCAGAGCGTTACGGGCAGGCAAGCCTCTGCCTGCGCAAAAGCGGCGTCACCATCCGTTGGTTGCCAACCTGCCGTTCCGATGGCGCTTCTACCGGTCCGGTCTCTATATCTCGCCGATCGCTCCTTTCCTGCTCGGCCTTCTTACGGGTATCCTGACCATGTTGCTCGGTGTCGGCGGGGGCTTTATCATGGTTCCGGCCATGCTCTATCTGCTCGGCATGGGCGCTCAGGTTGTCGTCGGAACCTCGCTGTTCCAAATTCTGTTCGTGACCATAGCGTCGACGATGATGCACAGCATGACGACCCGAGCGGTTGATATTGTCCTGGCTTCGCTACTGTTGCTGGGCAGCGTCACAGGCGCTCAGCTGGGCGCAAAATTTGCCCAAAGAATGCGACCAGAATATCTCCGGCTGGCTCTGGCATCGATGGTACTGCTCGTTGCGATACGTATGGCGCTGGGGTTGGGGTTCCAACCGGATGAAATCTACACGGTGCAACCGCTGTGAAGCAGATTTACCTACTTTTGCTCCGGGTGGCATCGTTGTGCGGGATTTCCGTTCTGGTCACCGCGAATACACCAGTTCTGGTACCCGAGGTGTCGCAAGATCGCATAAGCATCAGGGGCGATTTCAATGGTGCACAATTGTTGCTTTTCGGCGCCATTACCTATCCACCCGGAACCCGCAATGCTGACCAGGCGGATATTGTCGTGGTCCTGAAAGGGCCGGTTGAATCGATTGTCGTACGCGAAAAGCAGCAGATAGCAGGTATCTGGATCAACGCGGCCAGCAGCGAGTTTCGTTCGGCTCCCGGCTATTATGCGGTAGCGTCCTCCAAGCCGATACACGAGATTGTCGATGACAAGACCGCAGACATATACGAGCTCGGACTGGACCATCTACAGCTTTCCCCGGCAGGCGCGATTGATAGTCGGGAACTGGATCGTTTCGTTGGCGGATTGGTCGACCTGAATTCCCGCGGAGAGCTTTTCAAAAATCTGCCGAATAGCGTCAAAATCACCAATAATGTTTTGTACCAGGCGCGTATCAATCTGCCGGCGAGCGTGCCGGTGGGGGATTATACGGCTGAAACATTTCTGATCCTTGATGGCCGCGTGGCGGCGGCAGAAGTCAAGGAAGTGACAATCGAAAAGATCGGAATGGGCCGTTTCATCACCAATCTGTCACAGCAATATGGCTTTCTTTATGGCCTGATCGCTGTGTTTATTTCGGTAGTTCTTGGCTGGTCTGCCGGTTATCTTTTCCGCAAGATGTGATGCTGGCCGTCCCCTGGATTCGACTGCCTATATTTCTGCAGCGCCGGTAAATCTTCCTTAACCATGATCCACTAGTCCGGTTTTTAGACCAGTAAAAACAGGAAAAACGGCTATGTCCGACATGGGTTCCCATCATTTCCCCGCCGCAAGGCCTCTTCCAGTTTCAGAAAATGAAACGCAAGGGCACGCAAGCCCAGCCCCCGCGGCCGCTGCAAAGCGAACCGAAGGTCATCAGATTGGCGAGGTTATCGAAATTGCGGGATCCGGGTCCAAAGTAGTCATGGATTGCGCTACTCTGACGAATTTGCTGGAACATCCTGATCCGACCGTCAAAATGGCCGGCCAGGTAGGTAGCCAGGTCAAAATTCGTGTTGGTCAGACATGGCTGCTCGCCAATATCCGGACCCAGAGAATCTACGAAGGACAAGCGGGACTGGTGGTCGCCGAGATCGATTTCCTTGGTGAAGGCGATGAAGAGAAGCTCACTGGCCATATCTTCAATTTCCGCCGTGGTGTGACCCGCTACCCAACTCCAAGCTCGCCTGTCTATGCCGTAACCACTGCGGATCTGAAGCAGGTCTATGCTTCGGACGGTCGTGCCAATGTCGAAATCGGGACAGTCTATCCGACCGATGATATTCGTGGCGCGCTTTATGTCGACGCCATGCTCGGCAAGCATTTCGCGCTGTTGGGATCAACCGGTACCGGCAAGTCGACTTCGGCTGCTCTCATTCTTCACAAGATATGTGATCTGGCGCCCGAAGGTCATATTATCATGATCGATCCGCACGGTGAATATTCAGCCGCGTTCAAGGACAACGGCAAGCTGTTCGATGTGAACAATCTCAATCTTCCCTACTGGCTGATGAATTTTCGCGAGCATTGTGAAGTATTTGTCCAGTCCAGAGGCGATGCCAAGCAGATGGATTGCGACATTCTCGCGAAATGTCTGCTGGCTGCAAAGGCCAAAAGTCAGGCTTCCGCGAATGTTGCGAAACTGACGGTCGACTCACCAGTGCCTTATCTGTTGTCGGACCTGACCTCGATCCTGCAGAATGAAATGGGCAAGCTCGACAAAGCGACCAATAGCGCTCCTTATCAGCGATTAAAAACCAAGATCGACGAGATCAAGGCCGATCCGCGCTACAGTTTCATGTTTTCCGGTATGCTCGTCGGCGACACTATGGCTGCATTTCTCTCCAAGATTTTCAGACTGCCGTCCGAAGGCAAGCCGATTTCTATTATCGATGTTTCGGCCATGCCATCAGAAATTACGCCGACAGTGGTGTCCGTGCTCAGCCGTCTCGTGTTCGATTATGCGATCTGGTCGCGCAACGAACCTGCTCGGCCGATGCTGCTGGTCTGTGAAGAAGCCCACCGTTATATTCCCAATGACGATGTGGCCGAGGAAAGCAGTGTCCGTGATATTCTTAGCCGGATTGCAAAGGAAGGCCGGAAATATGGCGTCTCGCTTGGTCTAATCACGCAGCGGCCCTCCGATCTCGCCGAAGGCGTGCTCTCGCAATGCGGTACGATCCTGTCGATGAGGCTCAACAATGACCGAGATCAGGCGTTCGTAAAAGCCGCCATGCCGGAAGGCGCGCGCGGATTTCTCGACTCGATACCGGCGCTGCGCAATCGCGAAGTGATTTGCTGCGGCGAAGGCGTTGCAATTCCGATTCGCGTCTCGCTGGACACGCTGGCGGAAGAACGTCGTCCGGCGTCGGAAGACCCTATCTTCTCCGAACTATGGTGCGAACATGGCGGTGAAGAAGAGATTATCCAGCGTGTAATCAAACGCTGGAGAGCGCAGGGTAGGTAATTTCCCGACCGACCCGTTTATCCATTTTCATCGACCGTTTATCGATCACCGGTACCAAAATTTCGCCCAACGATTACACCCGTAGTCATTAGGCCGCGTATCAGGCGTGGCGAGATGCTACGGAGTATATGATGATTGATAAACGCAATTTTAGACTGATGGCAGCATCGGGCTTCGCCGCCGCGTTGATATTGCCCGCAATGGCAAGCCACGCGCATGACACCAGGATTCATCATGATAGAGAATGGAGCGAAACACTTGCGCGCGATATCAAGATCCAGGTGAAGGCCGGGATGGCCGAAGCAGCCGTGGGTATGGAGAAGGGCGCAGAAGAGATGCTGCGCGGAGCCGACAAGATGGAGGCCTATGCTGACCGGCTGGAGCGAGACGCCGTATTTCGCGAGCGCGAGGCTGCTCGGCAGAATGGCTGGCGAGACGGCAAGGTCACGGCGGAACAACTGCTGGAGAGTGCGCCCGAAATGCGAGCTGGCGCGGGCAAAATGCGTAAGGGCGCCGAGAAAATGCGCGCCGGCGCGGAAAAGATGCGGCGCGGCGAGGCGCATTAAGAGCGCTGTCGCTGGTCCCTACTCCCGTGAAGGCCGAACTCATCTCCAACCTTTTCCAAAATGGATCAGGCAGCAGATATACTCTGCCTTTGCAAAAGCTGGATTATCCCAGCCGGTCAATGGCCGCTTGCAGCCGCTCCGATTCCGCCTTTTTTGCCGCCAGATCCGCCCGTGCTTTTTCCACGGCCTCCGGCTTTGCCTTTTCAACGAAATTTGGGTTGGAAAGGCGGCCGGACAGCGATTTGGCTTCTTTTTGCGATGCTTCGAGCGCCTTGATTAGCCGTGCTTTTTCTGCCTCGAAATCGACGGCTCCTGCCAACGGTAGCACATAGGTTGCGCCATCCACGACGATCTGGGCTGTCGCGCCTTCCGGAGCTGGATCAAAGGAGATATTTTCCAGCCTGCCGACACGGTCCAGCGCAGAGCCTTGCCGCTGAATGCGTTCTGCCAGAGCATCATCGCCATCGCGGACATGGGCAGTCATTTTTGTTCCGGGCGGAATGTTGAGCTCGACTTTTGCTGTGCGAGTGGCCGAGATAAGGCGAATGAGCCAGTCGACTTCGGCTTTTGCTTCCTTGTCGATTTCCGCTTTCGGCTCGGGCCATTTGGCGACGATCAGATCATATTTTCTGTCGCCCATGCTGTGCCAGAGCTCTTCCGTGATGAACGGCATGAACGGGTGGAGCATGACGATGATCTGGTCGAGCACCCAGCCGGCGATGATGCGGGTTTCGTCTGCCGCGCTGGCATCCTCGCCCTGCAAAACGGGCTTGATCAGTTCGAGATACCAGTCGCAGAAGCGGTCCCATGTGAAGTGATAGATAGTGTTCGCGGCGGCATCGAAGCGCAGGTCGGTCAGTGCCTTGTCGAGCGCGCGCTGGGTCTCGACGACCTCGCTGATGATCCAGCGGTTGACCGGCAGACTGGCTTCTGGCGCAGCGAGCGTATTGCTCGCGCCGATACCGTTTACTTCGCAGAAACGGGAAGCATTCCACAGCTTGGTGGCGAAATTGCGATAGCCTTCGACCCGCTTGTCATCCATCTTGATGTCACGGCCCTGGCTTTCCATCGCCGCCATGAAGAAACGCAATGCATCGGCACCATATTGGTCGATCAAGCCGAGCGGATCGACAACATTGCCCTTCGACTTGGACATTTTGGAGCCATCTTCCGCGCGCACCAGCCCGTGCAGATAGAGCCGCTTCCAGGGCACTTCCTTCATGAACTGGATCCCCTGCATCGCCATCCGCGCATCCCAGAAGAACAGGATGTCAAAGCCGGAGATCAGCAGGTCATTGGGATAATGGCGTTCGAGATCCTTGGTCTTCTCCGGCCAGCCCAATGTGCCGAAGGGCCAGAGTGCGGAGGAGAACCATGTGTCGAGAACGTCGGGGTCGCGGGTAAGCGCAACATCTGCGCCAGCTTGCGCCTGCGCTGATGCTTCATCCATGGCGACGTATATTTTGCCATTCTCGTCAAACCAGGCCGGAATCCGGTGGCCCCACCAGAGCTGCCGCGAGACGCACCAGGGCTGGATATTCTCCATCCAGTTGAAATAGGTCTTTTCCCAGCTCTTTGGTACGATCTCGATATCGCCGTCGCGAACCGCCTTGATCGCCGGTTGGGCGAGGGTTTCGGCATCGACATACCATTGATCGGTCAGCCATGGCTCGATAACCACACCTCCGCGATCGCCGAAGGGCGTGGCAATGGTGCGCGGTTCGGCGTCATGTTCGATTTGTTCGCCGTCCTTGTTCTTTGACACATGCGGGATCAGGTAGCCCTGTTCCTTCATCTGCTGGACAACCAGTTCGCGGGCGCCGTTGACGCTGTCTTTCCGGAACCTGTGCAGACCGATATATTCCTCGGGCACCAGGCCGTCCGCCGTCTGGCAGACATTGGCCTCGCCATCGAGCATGTTGAGCATTTCGCCAGCCGCGAAACCGGCTCGCTTGCCAACCTCGAAATCGTTGAAATCATGGCCAGGGGTGATTTTCACAGCACCGGAACCCAGTTCCGGATCGGCATGTTCGTCGGCTACGATCTTGAACCGGCGTCCCGTAATCGGCTGTTGAATGTCCTTGCCGATAACGCTTTTGTAGCGCTCGTCGCCAGGATGAACAGCCACCGCCATATCGGCCAGCATCGTTTCCGGCCGTGTGGTTGCGACCTCGATATAGTCCTGTCCGTTATCCAGCGTCACGCCGTCAGCGAGCGGATATTTAAAATGCCAGAAACTGCCCTTGGTGTCGGTAGTCTCGACTTCCAGATCTGAGATCGCGGTTTTCAGCGCCGGGTCCCAGTTGACCAGACGCTTGTCGCGATAGATCAGACCGTCGTTATAGAGATCGACAAAGACCTTGAGCACGGCC
>TARA_R110001599_G_scaffold69414_7_pt1 | contig 47138 bp, 40 predicted proteins | sample TARA_R110001599 | Tara Oceans TARA_R110001599 (sample SAMEA4398360) | marine metagenome | biome: Polar Biome; feature: [MES] marine water layer (ENVO:01000295) within the mesopelagic zone...; material: water (ENVO:00002006), including particulate matter (ENVO:01000060) such as...... | reverse complement strand
AGCGGTCTGCCGGTCCGCAATGGCCACCGCGCCCCGTGGCACGCGCTGTCGCGGGGTCGTCAGTCGCGGCGCGGCGATACGTGAGTCGACGTGGCCGAGGTAGGCAAAGCCGGGTGCGAAGCCAATGGCATAGACGGTGTATTGGGTGGCGCAGTGCAGCGTGATCACCTCGGCCACAGTCAGGTCCGCCTCCCGCGCCAGGCGTTCCAGGTCCGCACCGGTTTCCGGGCTGTAGTACACGGGTAATTCGATCTCGCGGCCGCCGCCACCGGCGGTGGCCGCTTCGATGGCCCCCTGCAGCGCCTGCAAACGGTGCACAACGCTGAAATGGTCAGTGCGCAGGGCATCGTAGATCACCAGCAGCGAGGCATAGGAGGGCACCAGGTCGATCAGGTCTCCCTGCAGGGCCCCCCGAGCCGCCTCAGCTGCGGCGCGAACCTGCGCCGCCTCGCGGGGGCCGGGGGGCGCGGCGGCGTTCTCCTCGGCAAAGGACATCAGCACGGCATTTTCACCGGCATGTTTCAGCTGCATGGGTGCTCCGAACCTACCGAGGTCAACTGCTGTATCTCCTCAATGGCCATGACACCCTCGGGGTTGTCGCCGTGTACGCACAGAGAGTCAACGGCCAGGGCCAGCACCTTGCCCCCGTGGGTGGTGATGGTGCCATGATCAAGCAATTGCCGTACCTGGGCCAGTATGCGCTCACGGTCATGCACTGCGCCCGGCAGGCGGCGCGACAGCAGCCGGCCGTCGTCCGCGTAGCAACGGTCGGCAAAGGCCTCGAACAGCAACGCAAGCCCGTGTTGCTGCGCTTCCTCGCGGTGGGCCTCAGCCTCGGGTGTCGCCTGTAGCATGAGTGCCAGGGGGCGGTGGTAACTGGCAACGCTGCGCATGACCGCGGCGCGCACGACGGGGTCAACCATCATGTCGTTATACAGCGCGCCGTGTGGCTTGACGTAGGCCACCTGCAGATTGTGGCAGGCGGCCATGCCGTCCAGCGCGGCAACCTGATAGCGCAGGCTGCTGGCAAGTTCCTGCTCGCTCAGGGCCATGCTGCGCCGGCCGAAGCCTACCAGGTCCGGATAGGCAGGATGCGCGCCCACCTGCACCGCGTGCCGCGCGGCCAGCGCCAGTGTGCGGTCGATGGTGAGCGGGTCGCCGGCGTGAAAGCCGCAGGCGATATTGGCCTGGTCGATATGCGGCATGACGGCCTCGTCCATGCCCATGTGCCAGCTACCGTAACTTTCGCCGAGGTCGCAGTTGAGGAGCATACGGTGGTTTCCTGTGGTAAAGGGCCCGATCAGAGCACCGCCAGCTGGCTATTGCGCAGGTCGGTGACCAGCATGCAGCCCGGGCTGTGGGTAATGGCAAGCGGCGGTTTTGCCTGCTCCAACGCTACCTGGGGGGTCACCCCGCAAGCCCAGAATACTGGCAATTCGCCTGCTGCAATGGTTACCGGATCGCCGTAGTCGGGCCTGTTGATGTCAGTGATGCCAATCAGGGCGGGGTCGCCGAGATGTACCGGAGCGCCGTGCACCGAGGGGAAGCGGGTACAGATCTGTACCGCGCGAATCGCGTCGGCGGCGCGCATGGGACGCATGCTGACCACCATGTTGCCGGCGAAAGGGCCCGCCGCTGTGCAGGGCAGGTCTGTACGGTACATGGGCACGTTCACCCCCTCGGACACATTGCGCACATCCAGCCCATCGGCGATCAATGCCTCCTCGAAGGAGAATGAGCAACCGAGTGCAAAGGTCACCAGGTCGGGCTGCCAGAGGGCGCTCAGGTCGCTGAGTTCGGTCTCGAAAACGCCGCTGCGAAACAACCGGTAGCGGGGTACGTCGGTGCGAATATCGATGTCACCGAGGAGCGGCAGGGCGGGGTCACCCGGGGCGGCGGCAACGGCAATGAGGGGGCAGGGCTTGGGGTTGGCCTGGCAGAAACGGAGGAAGTCGTTCGCCCAGGCCTCAGGCAGAATCACGATGTTGCACTGAACGAAGCCGGGCGCGCAGCCTGAGGTATTGCCCGTGTGTTCACCCGCGCGAATGCGCTGGCGCAGAGCTGCTGGTGTGGGCGAAGCGTGCATCAGGATCCTCGCTGGGTTTGGGTGGGCCTCGTGTCTGGAGCTGGCGGGCCGTATCCGGGATAATGCGCGGTTACATCAGCGCATCATAGTGGATTCACCTCATGCTCGACCAGTTGTTGCAGGTACTCACGCCACGTTTTGTCAGTGAGGATGTGTTCATCGCCGATAACATGCACCCGCGGGCCCCGCGCGTGTTCGGCGGTCAGGTTTTGGCACAGGCCTTGCGTGCGGCCGCTGCTACTGTGCCGGTCGAGCGGGCGGTGCACTCCCAGCACGCCTACTTCCTGCGTCCCGGAGACCCGGCCGAGTCGATCCGTCTGGAAGTGGATCGCGCGCTGGACGGCGGCAGCCTGAGTTCCCGGCGCGTGGTGGCCCTGCAGCGCGGCAAGCCGATACTGGTGTCATCGGTATCGTTCCAGACCACCGGCGCGGGTGCTGAATACCAGCGCACGGCACCGGAGGTGCCGCCACCTGAGAGCCTCATCAGCGAGCGGCAGAAAGCACTTGAAACCGGCGATTTCGATGATTCCTTTCCACTGGTCACGGGAGAAGACCTGGACGTACGCATGGTCACCGCGGTCGACTGGCACAATCCACGCCCCTTGCCGCCGGTGCTCTCAGCCTGGGTAAAGACCAACGGTTCCCTGAACCAGCCGGACGCCGTCCATGCCAGCCTGCTGGCCTATTTTTCCGACACGCTGTTGATCGACGTTTGCCTCGCTGCCACCGGTCGCTCTTACCTGCGTGATGACATTCAACTGGCGAGCCTGGATCACGCGCTGTGGTTTCACGGCCCTTTCAGGGCGGATGAGTGGCTACTGCACACGGTGGAGGCGGAGCGCGTTGCTGCGGGTCGCGGTCTCGCCCACGGGCGTTTCTATAATCGCGAAGGGGTGCTGGTCGCCTCCGCATCGCAGCAGGGCCTGATGCGGGCACGCTGATACATTGCCTCGCTGCATATCGCGTCTTATGATGGCCCGCTATCCCGCATAGCCAGCAGCAAGGATCGTGACATGCCGCATCCCGCAATAACCGCAGAGACGTACCCTCACAAGCCAGCCATCATCATGGGCGCGACCGGCGAGGTGGTCACCTACGCCGAGCTCGACGAGCGCAGCAACCAGGCGGCACAGTTGTTTCGCTCACTGGGCCTGAAGAAGGGTGACCATATCGGCATGATGCTGGTGAACTGTCGCCAGTTCCTGGAAATCTGCTGGGGAGCCCAGCGAGCGGGGCTGATTTTCACGCCCATCAGTACCCACCTGAAACGTGATGAAACCGCTTACATCCTCGAAAACTGTGGGGCCAAGCTCTTCATCGCATCTCACTCGCTGGCAGCTGTGGCAGGCGAAATCCTTGCGTTGGGCACCTCGCGCATCAAACACTATTTGATGGTGGATGGCATTCTGGACGGCTACGAGTCCTGGGATGACAGCATTGGCCTGCAGCCGGCCGAGCGCATCGCGGACGAGGCCAATGGTGTGCCCATGCTCTACTCATCGGGCACCACCGGCAAGCCCAAGGGCGTATTCCTGCCGCCTGCCAGCGACGACGTCAATGCGGTACACCCGCTGGCGGGTAGTCTGGGCGCGGTGTTTGGTTTTGGTGAGGAAACGGTCTACCTGTCACCCGCGCCGCTTTATCACGCGGCACCCCTGCACTACAACATGATGGCCCTGTACCAGGGCGGCACCAGCGTGGTGATGGAGGCGTTCGATGCCGAAGCTGCGCTGGCCCTGATCGAAGAGCACCGGGTAACACACAGCCAGTGGGTGCCCATCATGTTCGTACGCATGCTGAAGCTGCCCGAGGACGTGCGTGAGCGATACGATGTCAGCAGCATGCAATTTGCCATTCATGCTGCGGCCCCGTGCCCGATTGAAGTAAAGGAGCAGATGATCGCCTGGTGGGGCGAGGTCATTGTCGAGTACTACGCCGCCAGTGAAGGCATTGGTATCACGATGATCGACTCCGCCAACTGGCTCACGCACAAAGGTTCTGTGGGTCCCTCGCTGATGGGATCGGTGCATGTGGTGGACGACGAGGGTAACGAACTGCCGCCGGGTGAAATCGGCACCATTTACTTCAGCGGTGAACAGGTCCAGTTCAGCTACCACGACGAACCGGGAAAAACCGCTGAGGCCTTCAACGAACAGGGCTGGGCGACCACAGGTGATCTGGGCTACCTGGATCAGGACGGTTTCCTTTACCTCACGGACCGCAAGAACTTCATGATCATCAGTGGCGGTGTGAACATTTATCCGCAGGAAATCGAAAACCTCTTGATCACACACGGCAAGGTGGCGGATGTTGCCGTGTTCGGTATTCCCAACGAGGAGTTTGGCGAGGAGGTGAAGGCCGTGGTACAGCCCATGAATTGGGCGGATGCGACGGATGAGGTGGCGATCGAGATCATGGAGTGGCTGCGCGAGCGCCTTTCGCACATTAAGCTGCCGCGCTCCCTGGACTTCCACGAGCAGTTGCCGCGCATGGACAATGGCAAGCTGTACAAGCGCCATCTGGTAGAGGAATACCGCGGTGTGCACCGGGATTTGCCGGGGCAAGAGGACAGCGACAAACCTTCCTGACTACGACTGGGCTGCCAGTAGAGCCTATGCGCGGCGTTTTTGGTGCACAGGCTCTGGCCAGATTTAACCTGTATTGCCGGTGGCCTTTGCAGTATCCTTTAGAGAGTCTCCGGCAAAGAGGTAGCCCATGAGAACGTCCCGTAAACTCGCCCAGCTGGAACGCCAGATGGCGAGCTGTTCAAATTACGACGAGTGGCGCGAGGCCGCCATCGCGCACGACGAGCAGTCCGGCAAGCGCCGCTGGCGCGAGGTGGACCAGACTACGCAATACGACTACAGCCAGATCCGGCTGCGTCTCGACCGCCTGCGCAGCCTGCGCTCCCGCCACGATTATCAGGGCCTGCTGTTCACTCTCAACGAGGGTATTCACGGCAACATGGGGGGTATGGGGCGCAGCGCGCTCTACCAGAATGCCAAGTTCGGTACCAAGCATCTTATCGAGCAGTACATTGACGAGGTGGCCGATTCGCTGCGCTATCTCGCCGAGCTGGAGAGCGATGACGTCACCCTGCAGCAGAAGCTCGACTTCTTCTATCGCGCCAACATCTGCTTCGGTCGGTCAGCCCTGATGTTGAGTGGCGGCGGTGTGCTGGGCTTCTATCACCTCGGCGTGGTCAAGACGCTGCTGGAACAGGGCCTGCTGCCGCGTGTTATTTCAGGCTCCAGCGCAGGCTCCCTGGTGGCGGGCGTTGTTGGCTCCCACACGGACGAAGAGCTTCGGCATTTCTTTGATCCCGGCAACGTGCACTTCGAGGCCGAGCGTGAGGCGAGCGTGTTTTCACGCATGTTCTTCGGGCGCAATCCGCAAATTGATGTGCGCGACCTGGAGAACATTATCGCTCGCCTCATTCCCGAAATGACCTTTCAGGAAGCCTACGAAAAGACCGGGCGCCAGATCAGCATCACAGTTGCGCCGGCGGAAACGCATCAGCGCTCACGGCTGTTGAACGCCATTACGTCCCCCAACGTCTATGTGCGTTCGGCTGTGATGGCCTCCTGCGCGGTCCCTGGGGTGTTCCCGCCCGTAATGCTGATGGCGAAGAACGTGCACGGCGAATCGCAACCCTACCTGCCTACGCGCAAGTGGGTTGATGGCTCCATCGCCGACGACCTGCCGGCGAAGCGGCTGTCGCGGCTGTTCAGCACAAACCACTATATCGTCAGCATGGTGAACCCCATTGCCACGCCTTTTTTGCGCGGCAACCACAAGAGCAATGGCCTCAGTGCGGCCCTGGGCACTCTGGGCGTGGGTATCGGCCGCGAAGTGCTCAATTTCTACCGCGGTGTGGTGCAAAAGAACGGCGACAACTGGCCGCGCTTCAACCTGTTGATGAACGGTATCCACTCCCTGATTGACCAGGAGTACAGCGGCGATATCAACATTGTGCCCAGTTTTCGCTGGTACAACCCGGCGAAGATTCTGTCCCACCTGTCCGAGAAGGAGCTGGTGGCGCTGATGGAAGGGGGCGCGCACTCGGCCTTCCCCAACATTGAGGCCATACGCATCTGCACCAAGATCAGCCGGGCGATGGAAGAGATTCTCAATCGCTTCGAGTACGGCGATCTGCGCCCCGATAGCGAAAAATACCGTCGACCGCGTGCTTCACGGCGCCGGCCACCACCGACGCGGTCTGACCGTGAAGCACAGCGCGAACAGCTGGCGGCGCTTGATGCTGCCCCTAAGAGCAAGCGTACCAGCGCCAAGGCGCGGGTGAAGACCCGGCGCAAGAGCCCGTCGCGGTCAGCTGCCTCGGCAAAGAAAGACACGTCGGGAGAGCCGGGGCGAGCAGTTGCATGACGGTGGTAGCATGATTGAGGCTGCGGCGTGAAGGCGCCGGAGTTTTCGCGGGAACAGAAAGAGCGCATGGCGAGCAAGGTCAAGGGCTACTTGCGCGATGAATTGCAGCAGGAAATCGGCAGCTTTGACGCCGAGTTCCTGGTGGACTTTCTGGCAGAAGAGCTCGGTCCCTATTTCTATAATCGTGGGCTGGCTGACGCCCGCAGTCTGCTCAACGAGAAAATGGCCGAGCTGGACTACCAGGTGCAGGAGCTGGAACAGGCCGAGGAGTGACGCTCAGTCAATGGTTCTCGGCGGCAGGTCCGGTTTCGCATAGGCCATGCGGCGCACGCGCGAGGTCGTGTAATAGCTGTCCAGCCCGCTCAGGGCTACGCTGTCCGCGGCATTGATATCGATGGCACCATCCTCGCCCAGGGCCTTATCAGGCACATCAACCAGCACGACTTCCCCGATCACCAGATGCGTATCGTTGATATGCAGATGGTGGTGTTCGCGCAGCTCCAGGCCCATGCGCACAGTGGCTTCCCGCACGAAAGGCGCCGCAAACCCGGTCACCCAATGCTCGCCTAATCCGGTCGCGGTAAATTCGGACTGCTCTCGTGGATACCGCGCCGCTGTCTGGTGCGCCGCTTCAATGAAGCTCTGGTGCACGTGGTTGATGGTGTAGCACCGCGTGTCGAGAATATTTTCAAGCGTGTGGCGCTCAACCGGGCTGGGGCGCACGATCAATGCCAGCAGGGGAGGGTGTGAGCCAAGGTGTACCACGGAGCTGATGATGGCCAGGTTGCTGTTGCCGGCGGCATCGGCGGTACCCACCAGGTTGGCGGGCTTGAAGCCACTCAGGGAATTGACAAATGCGGCGCGGTAGCGAGACGCCATCGCGCCGATATCGTGTGCGGTGAAATGCATGTGTGCTTCCTATGAAGAGTACAGGCGCCGGTAGCGGCGCTCAGCCCAGAGCCGGTAAACCCGATCGGCTACGGGGCGTATCAGCGGCCAGCGCAGCCAGCGCCACAGGGGGCCCAGCCGGGTGTGTTGCCAGGCCGCAACGTTGGCATCAATGCCGGTTAGCCATTGGCCTTCTGCCGTGCGCAGGTGCAGCGTTTTCAGCAGCGCGTCCCGCGATGGCAGGGCGTCTGTGGGCGCTGAACCGTCCGTCTGCTCCAGACTCGCTTCCGGCGCCAGGCAATGAATGTCGGCCAGCTGCAGCTGTGAATCACATAACTCTCCGAGTTTGGCCATTTCACGTGTGCACAAAGGGCATTGGCCATCGTAATAGAGTGTATCGGGCATTGGCGTGTGCCACCTCTAGTGATGGGTATGCCTCCATGTACGCGCGGTGGCGCCTGCTGGATGCTTCTCCTGGCGGCGACCCGGGGTGGTCGCCGCCACAATCGTCAGCGAATGAGGTCAACGGCCAGCTGTGACAGGGGCCTCACCAGGTTTGCCCTCGCGTCGGCCTCCTGGCTGGAAGCGGTGCCGATCAGCGCACGCTTCTTGATGCCCTGCACAATGGCGGCCAGGCGGAACAGCGAGAAGATCAGGTAGAAGTTCCAGTTCTCGATGCCCGCGCGGCCGGTGCGCTCGCAGTAGCGCGCGATGTATTCCTCGTCCGTGGGGATGCCCAGTGATGCACGGTCCACCCCAGCGAGTCCTTTCATGCTGCTGTCGCGCGGCAGCATCCATGCCATGCATTGGTTGGCGAGATCGGCGAGGGGGTGGCCGAGGGTGGAAAGTTCCCAGTCGAGCAGGGCAATCACGCGCGGCTCGGTCGGGTGGAACATCATGTTGTCCAGCCGGTAGTCGCCGTGTACCAGGCTCACGGTGCCGTCGTCCGCCGGCATGTTCGCCGGCAGCCAGGTCAGCAGGGTTTCCATGTTGGCCACGGTTTCGGTTTCGGAGGCACGGTATTGTCGGGTCCAGCGCGCCAGCTGACGTTCGAAGTAGTTCCCGGGTTTGCCGTAGTCAGACAGGCCCACCGCGTCGACGTCGACATTGTGCAGCGCTGCCATGGTCGCGTTCATGGCATCGTAGGTTGCACTGCGCTCTGCGTTGTCTGCGGCATCCGGCAGCACCGGGTCCCAGAGAATACGGCCCTCCATGTATTCCATGACATAGAACATTGAGCCAATGACCGAGTCGTCTTCACACAATACGTGGGTTCGGGGCACGGGCACGTCAGTGTTCTGCAGCGCACTGATAACCCGGAATTCACGGTCGACCGCATGGGCGGACGGTAGCAATTCACCGGGCGGTTTCCGCCGCAATACGTAGGAGCGCTCGCCCGCGGTCAGCTTGAACGTGGGGTTTGATTGCCCGCCGGGGAATTTCTCTGCGGTAAGGCTGTCGTCCATGTCGGGCAGGTGGTCTGCCAGGTAGGCGGAGAGGCGCCTGGTATCCAGTTGCTGCGAGCTCATGATGATCCCTTGGCTTGTGTTATTAAACGTGTAGTCTGGCGCGCCGCGAGGGCTGCAACAATGACGCGGGGCGACAATATTGTTGACCTGCGCCGACACCGTGGACGAGCGTTGAGCATGCCAACGGCTCGGGGTATGCTGCCGCTTCCTCACCAGCAGAAGTCTAACAGAGGTTTTACTGTGTACGAGCATTTGAAGCAGGCATGGCAGGAATTGACAGGGCCGGGGCAGCCGTTTGAGGTGACAACCGAGACGGTGGGCAGTGTCCCGATTCGCACCTTCCGCCACGCGCCGCCTTCGCTGCGCGAAATCTGGTTGAGCACCGCCGGGCACGCAGACAAGGATTACCTGGTATTCAGCGGCGAGCGCTGTACCTACAGCGAAGCCCACACGTTCACCGCCAGTATTGCACGCTGGTTGCACGATGCGGGGGTTGGCCCCGGTGACCGGGTGGCGATCGCCATGCGCAATTATCCCGAGTGGATGCTCGCCTACTGGGCGGTCACATCCATGGGAGCTGTGGTGGTGGGGATGAACGCCTGGTGGGTTGCGCAGGAAATGGCATTTGCTCTGGAGGATTCGGTGCCACGGGTGCTGATCTGTGATCGCGAGCGACTGCAGCGGTTCAGTGAGATCCGTGAGCGCTTTTCCACCATGAAGGTCGTTGCGGTGCGCCTGCAGGACGAAGCGCCAGCCTGGGCGACAGACTGGGTTGAGGTCATCAACGCCAGGCCGGACCTGCCGGCGGTTGCGATCGCCCCGGAAGACGATGCCTGTATATTCTACACATCAGGCACCACCGGGCGCCCCAAGGGGGCGCGCCTCACGCACCGGGGCTGTGTTGCCAATGTGATGAATGTGGCGTTCATCAACACCGTGCAGCCCATGGCAGTGGCCTTGGCCAAGGGCACAACGCCGCCAGCGCCGGGCTCTTCCCCCGCCCCCAATTCCCTGCTGGCAACCCCGCTGTTCCACGTCACCGCCAATAATTGCGTGGCGCATGCCACCACCTTGGCCGGGGGCAAGCTGGTGCACATGTACAAGTGGGATGCGGCGGATGCACTGCGGCTGATTGAAGAAGAAACGATTACCACGTTCAACGGCGTGCCGATGATGGCGCGCGAGATTCTCATGCACCCGGATTTTGCCCGTCGCGATACTTCGTCGCTGCTGGTGCTGGGCGGCGGGGGGGCGGCGCTGCAACCGGACCTGGTGGAGAAAATCCAGGCCCGTTCAGTGGCGGCGCGACCGAATACAGGCTACGGCATGACCGAAACATCAGGCATCATCGCCGCGGTGTCAGCGGAATTTTTTGTCGACAAGCCGTCCAGCGTCGGCCCCGCTGTGCCCACGCTGGAGGCCAAGTGTGTGGGGCCCTCGGGTGAGGACCTCGGTGTCAACGCCATCGGTGAGCTCTGGGTGCGCGGCGCGCCGGTCATCAAGGGTTACCTGAACCGCGCAGATGCCACCGCCGAGTCGATCACCGACGGCTGGTTGCATACGGGCGACATCGCGCGTATCGATGAGGACGAATTTATTTTTCTGGTCGACCGGGCCAAGGACATGGTGCTGCGGGGCGGGGAAAATGTGTACTGCGCAGAAGTCGAGAACGCGCTGTTTGCCCATGACGCGGTGGCGGAGTGTGTGGTGTTCTCGGTAGCGGATGAGCGCCTCGGCGAGGAGGTGGGGGCCGCGGTGTATCTGCAGCCCGGCGTCGAGCTCAACGCCACGCAACTGCGGGCCCATTGCGCGGGCCAGCTTTCACCCTACAAGGTGCCACGGTATATCTGGTTTTTGCCGGAGCCCCTGCCGAGAAACGCCAGTGGCAAGTTTCTCAAGCGCGAGCTCCGCGAATCCCTGCAGGTCGCTGACGCAGATTAATCAGCTTTCCACAAAGGCCCGCTCAATGACGTAGTGGGCGGCCTTGCCGTGGCGTGATTCCTGGAAGCCGCGCCCGTTGAGCAGGGTGCCCATGTCTTTCAGCATGCTGGGGCTGCCGCAGAGCATAAAACGGTCATTGTCGGGGTCGATTGGCGGCAGCCCCACATCGGCCGGCAACTTGTCGCTGTGCAGGAGGTCGGTCAGACGGCCGGTGTTGCGGAAAGCTTCGCGGGTGACGGTAGGGTAGTAGATCAGCTTGCCGCGAATCTCGTCACCGAGGTATTCATGCGCCGGCAACTCACGGGTAATCGCATCCTGATAGGCCAGCTCGCTCACGTTGCGGCAACCGTGCGCCAGGATGACCCGCTCAAAGCGCTCGTAAATGGCGGGATCCTTGATGATGCTCAGGAAGGGGGCGAGTCCGGTGCCGGTACCCAGGAGGTAGAGGTTGCGCCCCGGCAGGAGGTTGTCGAGGACCAGCGTGCCCGTCGCCTTGCTGTTGACCAGTAGTTCGTCACCGACGCGGATGTTCTGCAGCTGTGAGGTGAGGGGGCCATCAGCCACTTTGATACTGAAGAACTCGAGCTGGTCCTCGTAGTTGGCGCTGGCCATGCTGTAGGCGCGCAACAGCGGCCGTCCCTCGCGCTCCAGGCCAATCATGGTGAAATGCCCGTTTTCGAAGCGAAAGCCCGGATTGCGCGTGGTCTTGAAGCTGAACAGGCGGTCTGTCCAGTGGTGTACTTCGGTAACGCGTTCGCGCAGCAACGTCGCCATGTTCTTTCTCCCGAGTAGTCGTATGCAGTGGCGCTACTGTAAGCACGGGGTGTATATTGGTAAAACAGTTTTTATAAATATATGATATCTGTAAAACCGATATAGGAACCGTTATGCGCTACACCCTGAGACAGTTGGAGGTGTTCATTGCCACGGCGCAACACGAGAACATCAGCCGGGCGGCGTCGGACCTTGCCATGTCGCAGTCAGCCGCAAGCGGCTCGCTGCGCGAACTCGAGCAGCAATTCAATGTGCAGCTGTTCGACCGCCTCGGTAAACGGCTGCGCCTCAGCGAGCTGGGAAGACAGCTGCGCCCCGCAGCGGAGGAGTTGCTCGATCGGGCGCGCGCGCTGGAGCAGGGCATGCTGGGGGAAGAGGTCAGCGGACGGCTCCAGCTCGGTGCCACTCTGACCATCGGCAATTATCTTGCGGTCCCCATGATTGCGGCTTTTCGCACGCGCTTCCCGGCGGCCGATGTGGCGCTCAGCGTGGCCAATACGGCGGCCATCGCCGAGAAGGTGGCACACTATGAACTCGATATCGGCCTGGTTGAGGGTGAGCTGAGCCACGCTGATTTGAGCTGTGAGCCCTGGCAGGCGGATGAGCTTACCGTGTTCGCGGCGCCCGGACACCCGCTGGCGCGGCGCCGCGCGCTCACTGATGACGACCTGCTGTCGCTGGAGTGGATTGTGCGGGAGCCGGGTTCCGGTACCCGGCAGACCTTTGATCGCGCCATGCATGGCATCCTGCCTGCATTGCGTCTGGCCCTTGAACTGCAGCACACCGAGGCTATCAAACGTGCCGTGGAGGCGGGTCTGGGCGTCGGCTGCCTGTCGCGCATTAGCCTGGTTGAGGCCTTTGCCCGCGGCTCTCTGGTACCCTTGCGGGTTCCGCATCGCGATTTCACGCGGCGCCTGCATATTGTGCTGCACCGGCAGAAATTTCATACCGCCGCACTGCGCGAGTGGCTGGCACTCTGTCACGAACAGGCGTGGTGAAGCCGCACGCACATCGCGGTTACAATGGGCCCATGAGCAGCGACGACAAATCCGCCAGCGTACCCATCGAGCCGATTGGCACGGCGCAACGTGCGCAGGTGATCGCTGCAACCCAGGCCTGGGTTGACCGTGCAGTGGCCCTGTTGGCGCAACCACTTGCGCTGCCCACCGTGCTCTTTGACTTAAGTGGCGGCAGTGCGGGGATGTTCCGGGTGCAGGGAGCGAGCTGCAGTATTCGCTACAACCCCTGGATTTTTGCCCGTCACTTCGACGAAAACCTGCAACACACGGTACCGCACGAAGTCGCACACTATGTGGTTCATATGCGTTATCCGCGTCGACGCCTGAAGCCGCACGGGCCGCAGTGGCAGCAGGTGATGCAGTTGTTTGGGCGTCCGCCCCGGGTGACGTTCGATCTTGCGCTGGACGGTGTGCCGATGCGTCGCCAGCGCCGCCATCCCTACCACTGTGGTTGTCGCGAGCACGCGGTATCCACTGTGCGTCACAACCGCATGCGCGAGGGGCGCGCCCGCTACCTGTGCCGCTATTGCAGTGGCGTACTACGCCCCGCCGGCTGACGGCCGGCGCCGCTTCAGTCCACCGTTATCGCCAGCTCCACGCCGCTAAAGCGCTTCTCGGTGCTCTCTTCTTCGCTGGCAGTGACGCCCAGTCGCTCTGCCGGGATACCTTCATTGAGCAGGAAATCCTTCGTGGTGGTGGCGCGCTGCGTGGCGAGTGTGGTGAGTGCCTCATCCGGCACCGGCCATTGATCACGGAGTATCCGCGCCTGTTGCAGCACAGACGGGCCCTCCGCGTCGGCGTCGGTGGGTTCTGGCGCGGGGAGTTCGGCGTAGAGATTTGTCACCACGTCCTCCCAGGCCCGGGTGCGGTCGCGGATGTCCTGTTCGCTCAGCCCGGCGTCGAGCAGCGCTGAGCGGGCAAGTTGGCGTTGCAACTGAGTGCGGTCACTGTCCAATTCCAGCCTGCCGCTGATCTGTAAAGACAGCTCGGGCCTTTGCTGCATCGCTGCAGCCAGATCCCGCAACTTGCCCTGACCATGGTCATCCAGTTCGCTGCTGCCGGCCGCAAAGTCCACGGTGTCCAGGTCCTCGCTGCTTCCCACCAGGTTTGCCAGCAGGGCAAAGGGTGCGGTGATGGCCTTGGTGAGCAAATTGACAAAAGCCCCCGCTATGACACTGCCAAGGCTGAACTGGGGATTGTTGACATCGCCGCTGACCGGTACTGCAAGATCAATCACGCCGTTGCTGTCGGTCAGCAGGGCAATGCCCAGGCGGAGCGGCAGGTCCAGCGCCTTGCTGCTTTCAATGCGCTCTCCGAGCTTGAGCTGGTCAATCACGATCTGGTTGTTGCCTTGCAAGCGGTTGTTTTCCAGGCCATAGCGCAGGTCAACAGTCATCACGCCGTCTTCGATGGCATAGCCTGCGTAGGTCCCTGAATAGGGCGTCAGGCGGGCCATATCCAGCCCGCGAAAGCGCAGCCTGAGGTCCAGTGAGGGCGGCTCCTGCAGGGGGCTCGCGGTGCCGGAGAACGTCACTGGTGCATAACCATCCACCGACCCCTTCAGGTCTACCTCCAGAGGCTGCCCTTTGCGGCTGCTCAGGCCGGTGATGCTGCCATCGAGATCACCGACCACCGTGCGGAAACGGATCGGCAGCGACTCATCGAGGAAATCCAAGGTGCTGTTGGACACGAAAATCGCAGGTAGCTCCACCGTCCAGGGTGCTTCCTGTGTGGTATCGGCAGGTTGCCCGGGTTCTTCGCTGGGCGGCGCTTGCGGGGCTTCTATTGCGGCCTCCTGCGCCAACAGTCGTTGTACATTGAGCTGCCCGTCCTCCTGTATGTGCAGACGTCCCTGGTAGCCCTCTATGTGCAGCTCGTTCAGGTTCACACTGCGAGCCAGTGGCTGCACATCGAGCCCCGTCCAGGACACGCTGTCCCAGCGCGTCAGCGCATCGTCCGCTCCGCGCAGGCGCATGGAAAAGTCGATGACGGCGCCGTCGGCGTTGACAGTTTGGGGCAGGAATTTCTCCAGCCGTACGGTGCCTGCGGTACGCGCTTCGCCGCTGCCGATCTCGGCTCGCAGCACCGCGGGCAGGTTGGGTGCAAACCAGGCCAGCGGCAGGGACTCCAGCGCGAAAGCGACATCGCCTTCGCCGGTGCCGGCATGCAGGGCGCCCGCGAGATCGAATTTGGCGGCATCATTGATTGCCAGCGACAGGGAGAAGGCCGATGGCTCCCTGGCGGGCCAGCGCACATCACGCAGTTCGGCGGTCAGCGGTGTTACCTGCAGCAGGGCCGGCTCGGTGAATTCGCTGCGCCAGTGCAGGGCGCTCTGCTCCATTTCCGCGAGTTTCAGCTGTAGCGACCAGTCGAATTCAGCGGGCTCTGTCGGTGGCTCTGGCGCACTGTCTGCCTCTGCGTCGCCGGGTGGGGGCAACAGCATCTCGGCCAGGCTGACGCGGCTGCCTTCGCTCCAGCCACTGACCTCTAGCCCGCGTATTTTCAGTGAATCCAGGGTCGCGGTTTGCGGTGCACTATCGACGCTGAAGCCCGCAAGGTTCAGCGCCTGCAGCGCAATGCCGGTGTCGGGCAGCTGTGCATCCTCGCCCGGGGTCAACGACACGTCTCGAATACCCAGTGTGCCCCCCGCAAGGGTGTAATGCAGTGCATCGGACCAATCAAGCGTGTAGTCGAGTCCCATATCGAGCTGGCCTCGCGCCAGCGCGAAGGTGACCCACGGGCGTGCGAACCGCCACGCCGGTCGCAGGTCAATGTTTGTCAACTGCAGTCGGCCGCTGCTTTGACTTGCCGGCAGTGAGACCTCTGCCTCCCACAGCACCTGACCTCCGCCTTCGGTGTTTGCGCTCAGTCGATAAGGTTGACCCGCCTCCTTCACGGTAGACAGATTGGTCACCGCCAGGCTGAAGTCATCGATATGTGTGCTGTAGTTCTGCGGATGGCTGTTATCCGTGAAATCGATACGGCGCGCGCTGAGGGCCAGGTCGGCGATGGTGATACCCGGGAGTGGTGCATCGGGCTCGTCGTCATCCGGGCTGTCAGCGGGCAGGAAATCGGCAATATTCAGCTGACCATTCTCTTCGCGGCGCAGGTGTACCGAGAGATCTTGCAGAGCGACGTTATCGAGCACCAGGCTGGCGTGGATCAGCGAGGTCAGCGACAGGTTTACCTCGGCGTAGCTGAAGGCCATGAAGGGCTCACCGTCTGGCTCACTGAGGGCGGCCTCACGCACCTGCAGCGCGAGCGTGAATGGATTGAACAGAATCAGCTCGGTATTCAATTGGCGGCCATACTGGTCCTGCAGGAATCGATGCGGCAGGATATTGAGTGCCGGCAACAGGATCAGCATGCTGCAGGCGAGGTATACGGTGTAGGCGATGATCAGGCCTTTAACGGCACTGCGCACGGGTCGACCTCCGAAATCTATCGTGAGCCATCACTATACGACAATTGATGCCGGGTCGCAGTGAGTGCCTACAAGCCCTTGCGGTAGGTGTAGGGAGTCAGCCCTGTCCAGCTTTTGAAAGCGCGGATGAATGCGCTGGCTTCGGAAAAGCCCGAGCGGTGTGCGATCTCTTCAATAGAGATGCCTTGCTTGCCGAGAAAATGCAGGGCCGTATCGCGACGCAGCTGGTTCTTGATGTCCTTGAAGGTAGCGCCCTCCGCAGCGAGGCGCCGGCGCAGGGTCTGCGGATGAATATCCAGAGCGTCGGCCACGGTGCCAAGCTCGGGCATTTCCTGCAGGCTTTGGCGAATCTGGTCACGCACCCGGGCTGTCCAGCTGTTGCGCGGAAAATCCTGCGTCAGCATCATCAGTGCCGGGTGTCGCAGATAGTGCCGCAACCCCTGCTCGGTTTGGGTGATACGCTTTTCCATCAGCGCTCGGGAGAACACCAGCTCGCTGTGCTGTGCTTCAAAGAACACCGGGTTGGCCAGAAACATGTGACGGTAGTCTTCCGGTTGTGCGGCCGGCGCGTAGGCCAGGTTCACCGCCTGGATGGGGAGGTGTTCCTGTACCAGCCAGCTGCTGAAGCGGTGGACATTGAACAGCATCAACTCAACGGGCCAGGCTTCGAGGGTGGTGCCCTCCTGGGCTTGCAGGCGCAAGCTCACCTGGTCGGGTTCTTCGATAAAGCAGGGCCAGGGGGAGGATTCAAAGAGCTGGAAGAAGCGGCAATAGCGATTGAGTGCCTGGCCCAGCGTTTCACAGCCGATAACAGCATGGCACATCATGGACCAGGTGCCGATGGGCAGACGCCGCGTGGAGTATCCCAGGGTTTCGTCCTGCATCGCCAGCATGGTGCTTACCTGAAGGTTGGCATAGCGCTCGATGGAAATACGCGCGCCCTTTTCCAGCATCAGGCGCGGAGAGATACGGTTCTTGCGCAGGAGCTCCATCGGATCGAGACCAATCGCCACGGCGTTGCGTAGCACCGCGCGGGCGAAATAGACCGAAATGGACAGGTCGCGCATCAGGTCTTCCCGCCATTGCGCGAAATCTGCAGCGGCCGGTGCTCCACGGCGGCCACCCGGTTGCGACCGGTGTGCTTGGCCAACATCAGGGCGCGTCGCGCATCCGCGCAGAGCTGCTCCAGGGTGCCCTCGGCGCGGGCATCGGCTATTCCAAGGCTCACCGTCAGCGGGATGGGGTGATCATCGATATGCAAGCCCTCCTTCGCCAGGTGCTGCTGGATACGTTCAGCGAGATTGCGCGCTCCCTCCAGCGTGGAGTTCGGCAGCACAGCGAGGAATGTGTCGTCGTCGTAGCGGGAGATGACATCGCTTGCGCGGCATTCGGTCTCCAGGCAGCGCGACACCTGTTGCAGGGCGCGGTCCCCCGCGCCGTCGCCAAAGTTGCTGTTCAACTGTCGCAAATGGTCAATGTCCAGCATGATTGCCGCGGTTGGCTGGCCGTGCCGGGCGGCGTTGGCCAGGGTGACATGCAGCGCGCTTTCCAGGCCGCGACGGTTGAGCAGGCGGGTCAGAGGGTCCAGCGTGTTCATGCGCAGGAGTTGCTGTTGTTGCTCCAGCATCATCGCCACCAGATAGCCGAGCATCACCAGCACATGGGCAGCGCCGTGCAACGCCGCCGCGACACCGCCAAACGGCATGGCCGCCGGGCTCAGCAGCAGGCGTAGCGACTCCAGCATTGCGAGGGTCAGGGCAACCCCCGCAAGGGCGACCAGCACGTCACCCGCGTTGCCGCCACGCCAGCTGCGGCGTGCATGCAGCAGGGCAATGGCGACGCCGAGCACTGCACTGGCGGTCGTGTAGAGCAGGGCAGCGTGTTGCGCTTGCAGTGCCAGCAGGCCCAGCGTGGCGGCCCCTGCCAATGTAGCGATGGCAGCGCGGCCGGTGCGGGCTTCGCTGCGCTGCATCCCGGCCAGCAGCAGCAGGCTGCTACTGAGCAGCGAGGCGGCAAAGGCGACGCCTGGCGGCAGGCTGAAAGCGGTGAATTGCGCCACCGACACGGCAGCCGCCGCCAGCAGCAACAACAGGAAGTACAGGGTGAACAGGCCCAGTCCTCGCGGCGGTGTGCGCACGCCGCTCAGTACGTGCAGAATGAACAGCTGTGCGCCGACGAGCGCCAGCATGGCGCCGCAGAGGAGGGGGGTGATTGTATCAAGCAGGCTGCTCGTCATGTCGGACTTGGGCTCGGTCGCAGATGGTTGTTAGTTTAGGTCAATAAAATTGTCTGCACGGGTCATTGTTGGCGGGTACCGTGCTCACCATACTGTTGTTTTAATCCGCCAACTACCAGAGGCAACAAAGCATGCTGCAACGCGATTTTACGGATGAACAAAACATGTTCCGTGACGCCTACCGCAAGTTTCTCGCTGTGGAGATTGTGCCACATATGGAGGCGTGGCGAGAGGAGGGTATCGTCGATCGTGCAGCTTTTCGCAAAGCGGGTGATCAGGGGTTCCTGATGGTGTGGCCGGAAGAGAAGTACGGCGGTATGGGAGACCCCGACTTCCGTTTTGAACAGATTATCATCGAAGAGACCGCCTACGCGCGTGCCGGAGACTGGTATAGCACCCTGCACAGCCGCTTGGTCGGGCCGTACTTCACACGCTTTGGCAGTGAGGAACAATGCCAGCGCTTTTTACCTCGCTGTGTCAGCGGCGAGTGCATACTCGCGATCGCCATGACCGAGCCCGATGCGGGTAGCGACCTCGCTGGCATGCGTGCCACTGCGGTCGAGCAGGGCGAGCACTGGGTGTTGAATGGCTCCAAGACCTACATCTCGAATGGCATAAACGCGGATGTGGTGATTGTTGCGGCAAAAACCGATCCCGAGAACAATCCTCACCACATGACGCTGTTTCTTGTAGAGCGCGGCATGGAGGGGTTTGAGCGCGGCCGCAACCTGAAGAAGATGGGGCTCAAGGCGCAGGACACGGCGGAGTTGTTTTTCAACGATGTCAAGGTGCCCAAGGCCAATGTGCTGGGTGAGCCGGGCAAGGGTTTCATCTATCTGATGGAAGGATTAGCCGAGGAGCGCCTGATCGGGGCTTGTGGCTATCTGTCCGCCGCGCAGCTCTCCTGGGATTTGACGGCGGAGTTTGTGCGCGAACGCCGGGCGTTTGGCAAGCCGCTGGCGGCGTTCCAGAACACCCAGTTTAAGCTGGCGGAAATGCGCACAGAACTGGATATCGCACAGATTTATGTCGACCAGTGCGTGCGCGCGTTCAATAATGGCGCCCTGACGGCTGTGGATGCCGCCAAGGCCAAGCTGGTCACCAGCGAGCTGCAAATTGCCGCGGCAGATCTGGGTGTGCAGCTGCATGGCGGCGCCGGTTTCATGGATGAATACCCCATCAGCCGACAGTGCACGGACGCCAAGATTGCAACCATTTATGCGGGCAGTTCCGAGGTGATGAAGATTATCATCAGCCGCGATTGCCTGTCGGACAACTACACGCCGTTCAACACACGGAATTTCTGACCACCGCAACGTACAATAGACGCAGCAGGAGAACATCATGGATCTGACAGGAAAAGTAGCCATCGTCACAGGCGGAGCGTCCGGTTTGGGCCGGGCCACCGTCGAGGCCTATGTCGCCAAGGGCGTCAAGGTCGCCATCTTCGACATGAACGAGGCCAATGCGCAGGACGTCATCAACAACCTCGGCGCCGACAATGTCGCGTTCTGGAATGTCAACGTGGCCGATGAAGAGTCGGTGCGTGACGCCGTAGCAGGCGTGGTGGAAACGTTTGGCGCCCTGCATATCTGTAACAACTACGCCGGCATCGGCAGTGCCTGCAAGACCCTGGGCAAGAATGGCCCCTTCCCGCTGGATCAGTTCCTGCCGGTGATCAACGTCAATCTGGTCGGCACCTTCAATGTAGCGCGCTACGCCGCCGAGCAGATGGCCAAGAATTCACCCGTCAACGGTGATGACGGCCGGGGCGTAATCATCAATACGGCGTCTATTGCGGCGATGGAAGGGCAGGTTGGCCAATTAGCGTACAGTGCCAGCAAAGGTGGCATCGTCGGGATGACGCTGCCTATGGCGCGCGATCTGGCCAGCTATGGCATCCGGGTCAACACGATTGTCCCCGGGCTGATTCACACACCCCTGTTCGAGAGCCTGCCGGAAGCGGCTTACAACTCGCTGGCCAGCAGTGTCTGCTACCCGCGCCGACTGGGTCGCGCCGAGGAGATCGCTCATCTATCTGTGTTCATTGCCGAAAACGATTACGTGAATGGCGAGTGTATCCGTCTGGACGGTGCCATTCGTATGCAGCCTCGCTAGGGAGACATCACCATGGGACCTTTGAACGGTTTTACCGTAATCGAGTTGGCCGGTATAGGCCCGGCTCCCATGGGCGGCATGATGCTGGCCGATATGGGTGCCGAGGTGATTCGCATTGAGCGTGCCAATGCGGCGGACCTGAAGCAGCTTAAGGATGTCAGCGCGCGCGGCAAGAAGTCTGTTGTACTCAATCTCAAGCAGCCGGAGGGCGTTGAGACCCTGCTGCGCATGGTCGAGAACGCCGATGTGCTGATCGACCCCTACCGCCCGGGTGTCTGTGAGAAGCTCGGTATTGGCCCGGATGTCTGTCTTGCTCGCAACCCGCGGCTGGTGTTCGCACGCATGACAGGTTGGGGGCAGGATGGCCCCCTGGCCCGGGCCGCTGGCCACGACATCAACTACATTTCACTGACCGGTGCACTGTTCGCAACCGGTCGGCGCGACGAGAAACCGGTGCCGCCATTGAACCTGGTGGGCGACATGGGCGGCGGCGGTATGCTGTTGGTCAACGGCGTGCTTGCAGCTCTGCTGGAGGCCGCCAACTCCGGCAAAGGGCAGGTGATTGACGTTGCCATGGTCGATGGCGCCGCACAGTTGATGTGGATGTTCCACGGCTTTGAAGCCGTTGGCGCCTGGGACGCCACGCAGCGTGAGTCCAACCTGCTGGACGGTGCGGCACATTTCTATGACACCTACGAGTGTGCTGACGGCCGTTACATTTCTCTCGGTTCCATTGAGCCGCAGTTCTACGCGCTGTTGATGCAGCTGGCAGATTTGCCGGACGCTGAATTTGGCAATCAGCATGATGCGGCGCGCTGGCCGGAGATGACCGAGAAGCTGGCCGCGGTCATCAAAGAGAAGACCCAGGCAGAGTGGTGTGAGCTGATGGAGGGTACCGATGTGTGTTTTGCCCCCGTACTCTCATTTACGGAGGCGCCCAGCCACCCGGCCAATGTGGCGCGCAAAACCTATGTCGAAGTCGATGGTGTAACCCAGCCGGCACCGGCTCCGCGCTTCAGTCGCACGCCGTCGAGTGTCGCGCACGGTCCGCATGGGCTGGGTGAGGATACCGTCGCGACCCTGGCCGCCATGGGTTTTGCCGAAAGCGAAATCCAGGCACTCCGCGAAGCGGGCACCATTGGCTAAACACGCATGCAGGAAGGATAGACACTATGGCAAATTACGACACCGTGACGGTGGAGCGTTTCGAGCGCGTGGCCCTGGTCAGCTTCAATCGTCCGGACAGCCTCAACGCATTCAATGCGGCGCTGCGAGCCGACATACTGCAGGCCGTGGAGGAAGTGAATGCCGACCCCGAGATTCGCGTAGCGGTACTTACCGGAGCGGGGCGAGCGTTCTCGGCCGGCGCCGATCTCGCTGAGGTCACGGGCGCCGACTTTGATGTTGAGAACCAGTTGAACCAGGAGTACAAGCCGGTCCTGATGGCTATTCACCAGGCCCCGATGCCCTGGGTCAGCGCTGTGAATGGCGCCGCAGCGGGCGTTGGCAGCGCCTTTGCCATGGGTTGTGATCTCACGGTTATGGCTGAGAACGCCTACCTCTATCAGGCATTCGCGGCGATCAGCCTGGTGCCGGACGGCGGCGCCACCTGGCACCTGGCGCGCACCCTGGGACGCAAACGCGCATACGAGCTGATCGTGACCGGCGAGAAACTCCCGGCGCAGCGCTGTCATGAGCTTGGGTTGTGCAACCGGGTCGTGGCGGCAGATACACTGGTTGCCGATGCCCTGGCGTGGGCGCAGGAACTCGCAGCGAAGGCGCCGCTGGCACTGCGCTATGCCAAGGAATCCCTGAACTTCGCCCTTGAGCAGGAACTGCCCGCCACGATTTCCGAGGAAGCCCGCTTGCAGAAGATCTGCATCGGCAGCGCCGATGCTGCTGAGGGGGTGGAAGCGTTTATTGGCAAGCGCGCCCCCGTCTGGCAAGGCAAGTAGGCTGCGTCCACGAAGCGCCAGCGCCGGGGTTCGACCATGACAGGTAACGCATGAAGGAGTCTCTGCGCCCCGAGTTACAGGCCCTGCGCGAGCGTTTGCAGCGCACCGGGGACGACTACCGCGACGAGGCCCGCGCGCGGCGCCACGCTGCGGGGTATCGCACGGCACGCGAGAACCTTGACGACCTGGTGGACCCCGGCAGCTTTCAGGAATACGGTCAGCTGGCTGTCGCCGCCCAGCGCACGCGCCGCGACTATGTTGAGCTGCAGAGCAGCACCGCGGGTGACGGCATCATCACCGGTACGGCAACAATCAACGCCGATCAGGTGGGTGCGCAGGCTGCGCGTGCGGCGGTTGTAGTCAACGATTATGCGGTGCTCGCCGGCACGCAGGGTTTTTTTCATCACCGCAAGCTGGACCGTCTGTGCGAACTGGCGGAGCAGCACGCGTTACCGGTCATCATGTTCACTGAGGGCGGCGGCGGCCGGCCCGGTGACACCGATGTTCTCACGCATATCGCCGGTCTGCACGTAGAGTCATTCAGCACCTGGGCACGTCTTGCCGGCAAGGTGCCGCGCATTGCCGTGAATAACGGCTACTGCTTCGCGGGCAATGCAGCCCTTTTCGGCTGTGCCGATTTCACTATTGCCACGCAGACGTCGTGGATTGGCATGGCAGGGCCGGCCATGATTGAAGGGGGCGGCCTGGGCAAGGTCGCGGCCACGGACATCGGTCCGCTGGAAGAGCAGCTGAAGAATGGCGTCGTGGACATTGCGGCAGATGACGAAGCGCATGCCACGGCCCTGGCACAGCAGTTGCTGGCCTATTTCCAGGGGCCGGTGCAGGCCTGGTCATGCGCCGGGCAGGAGCCCCTGCGCGACGCCGTACCGAAGGACCGCCGTTGGGCCTACCCTGTGCGCAAGGTTATTGAAACCCTGGCCGACACGGGTTCATTTCTGGAACTGCGCCGGGTGTATGGGCGCAGCATCATCACCGGCTTTATCCGCCTCGAGGGGCTGCCGGTTGCACTGATCGCCAACGACTGCCAGCAACTCGGCGGTGCCGTGGACGCTGAGTCGGCGGAAAAGGCCGCGCGATTCCTCGGCCTCTGTGACGACTTCGGTTTGCCGGTGCTGTCGCTGACCGACACGCCGGGCTTTATGGTGGGGCCGGCGAGTGAGCGGCAGGCGGCGGTGCGCCGCATGTCGTCCCTGTTTATCACGGGCGCCAGCCTGCAGGTGCCCGTCGTGGCGATTTTTCTGCGCAAGGGCTACGGATTGGGCGCCATGGCCATGACCGGCGGCAGTTTTGTCGCGCCTGTCTATGCCGCCGCCTGGCCCACCGGCGAGTTCGGCGGCATGGGGCTCGAGGGCGCGGTGCGTCTTGGTTTCCGTAAAGAGCTCGAGGCTGTGGACGATCCTGCAGAGCGCGAGCGCTTGTTTGATCAGTTGCTGGCGCAGATGTACGAAGCGGGCAAGGCGTCGGAAGCGGCTTCATTTCTCGAAATCGACGCCGTGATTGACCCAGCGGAGACGCGTGCGACGGTACTCCGGACACTCTGTGCGGCGGGTGTTTGTCCACCGTCCGCAGGCCCACCGGGTGCCAGCCCGCGCCATGGCGCCTGATTACTCATTTTTAGGGAGAAAAAGCATGCACAAGCTGTTTGACGTCAGTGGAAAAGTGGCCGTGGTGACCGGCGGTTCGCGTGGTATCGGGGCGATGATTGCCGAAGGCTTTGTGGCCAACGGCGTGAAGACCTACATCACCGCACGCAAGGCCCAGGAGCTGGAGGCGACGGCGGAGCGCCTGTCTGCCCTGGGGGAGTGTATTCCCATCGCTTCGGACCTCTCCACCCTGTCCGGCATCACCCAGTTCGCCGCTGCGGTACGTGAGCGGGAAAGCGCGGTGCATATCCTGGTCAATAACGCGGGTGCCACCTGGGGTGCGGACATTGACGACTTTCCCGAGAGTGGCTGGGACAAGGTCATGGACCTGAACGTCAAATCGATTTTCTTTCTCACCCAGCAATTGTTGCCGGCGCTACGCGCTGCCCGCCGCGACGACGACCCGGCCCGGGTGATCAACATCGGTTCAGTAAACGGCATCACCAACGCGCATGGCAACAACTACGGCTATAGCGCCAGCAAGGCTGCGGTGCACCAGCTGACCCGGCAATTGGGTGCGGATATGGCGAAAGAGGGCATCAACGTCAACGCGATAGCGCCGGGCTTGTTCCCGAGCAAGATGACGGCGCATATGCTGGCGCATGAAGCGGAGTTGGTTAAAGGTTTCCCGATCGCCCGGCTGGGCTCGCCGGAAGACGCCGCAGGCACGGCCATTTACCTCAGTGCCCGTGCCTCCGCCTGGGTGACCGGTCACGTGCTGGTACTCGATGGCGGATTAGTAGCGGAGTCCTGAAAATCCTGCCGCCGGCTGGCCGCGGGCCAGCGGCGGCAGTCGGTGCCTGCTACTGTGCCGGAGCGCTCGCGTAGAGCTTCACCCACTCCGTGAGCAGGCGAACACCGTAGCCTGTGGCGCCAGTCAGCGGCGGTTGGCTGGCGGCGTCATGGCGTCCGTTGCCGGCCATGTCGATATGCACCCAGGGGGTGTCCCCCGCGAACCGCTGCAGGAACACCGCGCCCGCCTGCGCACCGGGGCTCCCGGTGTTGCGAATATCCGCCACCGTGCTGTCGATGATTTTCTCATAGGGCCCGAGGGGAAGCCGCCAGACGCGCTCGCGGGTCAGCTCGCCGGCTTCGGTAACGCTGGCAACCAGGTTGTCGTCGGTGCTGAACACAGCGGCGTAATCACTGCCCAGGGCGCGTACTTTCGAGCCGGTCAGGGTGGCGATATCGACAATGACTCGCGGCTCAAATTTCTCCCGCGCGTACCAGATACCGTCTGCGAGCACGAGGCGTCCCTCGGCATCCGTATTGGCGATTTCAATCGTAATACCGCTGGCGGAGGTCACCACGTCACCGGGCAACTGCGCGGTACCGGATACTGCATTCTGTGACAGGGGCATAACGCCGACAACGTGAATGGGCACACGCTGGCGCGCCAGTGCTTCGATAGTGCCTGCCACTGCCGCTGCACCGGCCTTGTCGCCAGTCATGGCGAGCAGGGAGTTGGCGTCCAGCTTCAGGTTGTAGCCGCCGCTGTCGAAGGTGATACCTTTGCCGACCAGCGCGATGGGGGCTGCCTTGCTACCGCGCCATTGGGCGATCAACAAGTGCGAGCCGTGCTGGCTGCCACGGCTGACACCATACAGTGCCTCCATGCCTTCCTTGAGCACCTGCTTGGGCGTCAGCACGGTGATTTTGACCCCCAGGGGTTCCAGCCGTGACCTGACCTGTTCGGCAAATGCGGCCGGGTAGCCATCGCTGCCGGGCAGGTTGGTCAGCTCGCGGGCGGTGAATACGCCCTCGGCGAGTGCGCGCAGCTCCGTGTAGCGCTCTTCGGCGGCATTCGGGGTAGCTGTCAGCCAGTGGTACGTTTGCGCCGGGCGCGGTTCCGGTGCCGATTTATAGCGGTCGAAGCGGTAGTTTGCCAGGTCTGCGCCGTGGGCCAGCGCTGCCACAGTACTGCTGTGGTCGCTACCCTGCGGTAACAGACTGGTATTCACCGCCACGGTGCTGGATGCTCGCGTTGACAATAGCGTGGCGAGTGCCGCGCCCACCGACTCCGCATCGGCGCGCGGCAGGCTTTCCCCAGCGCCCACGCCGAGTGCGACCAGCCGCTGCGCCTCAAGCCCGGTGGGGGCCAGAATTTCAAACTGTTCACCCAGCGCACCGGTGAAAGCCTGTGCCTCCAGCGCGCGTTGAAATTGCGTTGCAGTCGCCCCGGGCCAGCCCTCGGGTGCGGCGATGGCACCCTCGAACTCGGGCACGAGAACGACCAGCGCTTCAACGTTTTCGGGTTGTGTCGTGCGGAACTCGTTTCGGGTGTTGAGATAGTCCGCAGAAGCCACTGTCGCCAGGAGTGAAAACCCCAGCAGGGCACAGATACGTAGGTTTGCTAGCATGGAATGTAGAGGTCTCCCAGGTTTCAGGTTGTAATGATCAGGCGCAGCGCCTGTAATTGCAGGCTGGCATGACCGATATGCAGCGCCGATTCTTCAATCCGGTAAGACATATGGTCCAGCTCCTCCTGACGAATGGAGGGGTTTACCGCGCGCAGTGCCTGCAGGCGCTCAAGCTCCGCACCCAGCTCCGCGCGCATGCGCTGTTCTGCATCTGCCAGCAGCGGCGCGAGGCGCTCCGTGGCAAGGCGGGTGGCGAGCAGCATCTTGTTGTCCACGTCCTGTTGCACCTGCTTGATAATGGCGAGGGCAGTGCTCTTGTTGACACGTTCGACGAGGCCGTTCAGACGCTCATGTGGCACCAGCGCGGCGAGGTCCTTGCCGCGGGCATCGACCAGCAGGCGCAACGGGGACAGCGACAGGAAACGCTCCAGCTGCAATCCGCGCGGCGCCACGCAATTGATGGTGAACACACACTCGAGCAACATGGTGCCGGGCGCAATGCCCTTCAGTTTTATCGTGCCCAGAGCCGCGTTACCCAGCTCGGTGGAACGCACCATGTCCATCGCCTCTACCAGCATGGGGTGCTCCCAGGTGAGGAAGGCCATGTCCTCCCGGGCCAGTGCCTTGTTGCGGGAGAACGTCAGCGTGGTGCCGTCTTCCGGCAGGTGGGGGAAGTGTCCGGTCAGCATATGGTCGGTGGGCCGCAGCACCAGCGCGTGCTCTGAATGGTACTCGTGCTCTACGCCATAGGCCTCGCACAGTGTTTCCAGATACTGTTGTAGCGCGTCGTCCTCTTCGTTGCCGGCGATTTCCGCGATCAGCTGTTGCGCCACGTCTGCCTTACAGGAGTTGCGCTCCAGCAGGCGGTCACGACCCTCGCGCAGTTCTCGCCGGGTTTCCTCGGTGAAGGCGGCGGTGTCGGCAATCAGTGCTTCCAGGGTGGCATCCGGGTCCTGCAGCAGGGGTAGCAGGCGGGCCTGGAACCGCTCCAGGATCATGGTGCCTGCAGAGCAGCTTTCACGAAACAGGTTCAGGCCGCGGTCGTACCACTCGAGGAGAACTTCCTGCGCACTGCCTGCGAGAAAGGGTACGTGTATCTGCACGTCCTCTGCTTGACCGATGCGGTCGAGGCGCCCGATGCGCTGCTCGAGCAGATCGGGGTTGAGGGGCAGATCGAACAGTATCAGGTGGTGGGCGAACTGGAAGTTGCGGCCTTCGCTGCCGATTTCAGAGCACACCAGCGTTTGTGCGCCAGCCGATTCGTCGGCGAAGTAGGCGGCGGCGCGATCTCGCTCGATGATGGACAGCCCCTCGTAGAAGGCTGCTGAGCGGATGCCGGCGCGCAGGTGGAGATAATGCTCCAGCGTCACCGCTGTCTGCGCCCGGGCGCAGATGACCAGCACCTTTGCCGGGCGCAGGGCCTTCAGCGTCTGTTCCAGCCAGGCGACGCGCGGATCGAAGGACAGCCAGCTGTCGTCGTGGTAGGGCGACTCCGGATGCAGTGCCTCGGTGATATCGCTGTTGGCGTGGCGGTAGGCATCGGGCTGTTCCAGCGGGTAGCGGTGCAGTACGCGCTGGGGAAAACCACTGATGGCGGCACGGGTGTTGCGGAACATCACGCGCCCCGTGCCGTGGCGGTCGAGGATCTGCTCGATCAGCGTTTCTGCCGGTGCATCCGGGTCCAGCCCCTCCGGTAACCCGGCCGGGCGTTCGCCGCGCTCCAGGCGCAGCGTCAGGTCGCTCCAGTGCCGGTACTGCTGCTCTTCTTCGCGGAAGGCGGACAGCGAGTGGAACCGCTCCGGGTCCAGCAATTGCAGGCGTGCAAAGTGGCTCTCCAGACCGACCTGCTCCGGTGTGGCGGTGAGCAACAGGAGCCCGGGGTTCTGGCGGGCCAGTGCGGCCACGAAGCGATAGTCTTCTCCCGGGTTGTCCGGCGACCAGTGCAGGTGGTGAGCCTCATCGACCACCACCAGGTCCCAGTTTGCGGTCAACGCTTGCAGTTGGCGCTCCTGGGAATCGCGGAACAGATCCAGGCAGCACAGCACCAGCTGCTCGGCGTCAAACGGGTTGTGCTCTTCCACATCCAGCAGCGGGTCCTCGTCCAGCATGTCGAGCGGATCGGCCTCCGCCAGTCGTTCGGCGTCGAACAGGGCGAAATGCAGGTTGAAGCGACGCAACATTTCCACCAGCCACTGGTGCAGCAGTGTTTGCGGTACCAGCACAAGTACCCGCGATGCGCGCCCGGTCAAGAGTTGCTGGTGCAGGATCATACCTGCCTCAATGGTTTTGCCGAGGCCGACTTCATCCGCGAGCAGGACGCGCGGGGAGTGACGTTGCCCCACTTCGTTGGCGATATACACCTGGTGGGGCAGCAGGCTGGTGCGCGAGCCCATCAGACCGCGGGCGGCGGAACGCTGCAAACGGTCCAGGTGCGTAAATGTTGCCACGCGCAGCGCGAAGTCGCTGGTCTTGTCGAAGTGGCCATTCAGCAGGCGCTGCTGCGGTGTCGTGATCTGCACAAACGGGTCCAGCTCCAGCTCGGACACCGTCACGCTTTCCTCGTGGTGGTCCGTGCCGGTGTAGAGCAGGAGGCCCGCACTCTCGGTCACCTCGGTGATGGCGAGCTCCAGTCCCTGTACGGTGGAGATGTGATCCCCTGCCTTGAAGCGTAACCGGGTGAGTGGGGCGCTCTCAGCTGCGTACGTGCGCTCTTCGCCAACGGCGGGAAAGCTCAGCGTAACGCGCCTCGGCTCGACCTCGACGATAATGCCCAAACCCAGCTGCGCATCCGCGTGGCTTACCCAGCGTTGACCGACAATGTATTCCATAGCGTCCCATTTGCTGCCGGGCCCTAGCGTACGGCCCGCAAAAGGCGCCTAGTCTACCACCGACAGGCTGCCGGGTTGAGGCTTGCGGGCAGCGCGCTGGGAAATTGCCCCCATTATTCGCCTGTCGCGGGGAAAAACAGGGCAAGACTGTTGCGGTAGGCAGCCTGCAGCAGGGTTTCCACAGGTATTTCCAGTACCTCGGCGATCCGCTCGGCGATGAAAGGCAGGTAGAACGGTGCATTGGGCCGTCCCCGGTAGGGCACGGGTGTGAGGTAGGGAGCGTCGGTTTCCAACACCAGCTGATCCAGCGGCGTTGCGGTCACCACGGCGCGGACGTTGTCGGCGCTGTTGAAAGTGGTAATACCGTTGAACCCGAGCATGAACCCGGCATCAAGACAGAATTCCGCCAGCGGCAACCCCGACGTGAAGCTGTGGATCACCCCCTTGCGCTGCAGTTGCGGCGCGTATTCGGCGAGTATGGCGCGGGTGTCCTCATCGGCTTCCCGGGTGTGCACCACGATCGGCAGATCGAGCTCGACTGCCAGCGCCAGCTGCGCAGCAAATACCTTGCGTTGCACCGCCCGGTCCGCATGGTCGTAGTAGTAATCCAGGCCGATTTCGCCGATTGCCACAATACGTGGGTCGCCCGCATGCGCGCGAATCCGCGCCTCGACCGCGCTATCGAAGCCCTCGGCTTCGTGCGGATGAATGCCCTGCGTGCCCCAGATGTCCGGTGCCGCTTTGGTCAGCGCCAGCACGTTGTCCAGATTGGCCGCCGATACGGCAATGGTAACGATACGTTCCACGCCCACCTGGCGAGCGCGGACCAGGGTATGCTGCAGTTCTGCGGCATCAAGGTAGTCCAGGTGGCAATGTGTCTCGATTAATGGCGTGGCAAATACGGGTATGTCGCGCCGCTTGCTTTTACTCATCGCGCCTCCAGTTCGGTAATGGTGTCGGTGATCTGCGCCCACAGCCACTGGTGCAGCGGTGACTGATCCGTGCGGCGGTGCGCGACCAGCATGTATTTCAGGGCGTAGTCACTGCCGGGGGGCGTTGGCAGGGCGACAATACCACTGGTGATATGCGAGTTCTGCAGTACATAGGCTGGGCCGGGCAGAAAGTAGTCCGTACTGCGCAGTACTTCCATTGCCGTCATCAGGTGTGAGGTTTCCAGAGATCCCTGCGACGGGCTGCGCACCCGCATGAAAGCGTCCGAGCTGCGGGCCAGCTCGGCCTGTTCCAGGTCGGGCACATACACGCGAATCAGCGGGAAACTGGCGAGACGGTCCCAGGTGACCTCCCCCGTGGTGAGCGGATGCTGCGCGCGTACCAGAATGGCGGCTGGTGCCGTTACCAGTTGCTGAGCACGGTACTCCGCTGGATAGTGGGACTGGGCAATGTGAATGGCAAAATCGAGGGTGCCGGTCGCCAGGGCATCAAGTTGATGTTCCAGCCGGGTGATGGTGCGAATGGAAAGGCGCGGGGCCAGCCGGTGCAGGCGCTGGATGAATGCCGGTAGCAGGGCAATACCCACGTATTCCGACAAGGCCAGTGTGACCTCACCGCTATAGGTGTAAGGGTCAAAGCGCGACCCTGATACCAGGCGGTTTATATCGTCCAGCACACTGTTCAGCTCTGCAGCCAGTTCCAGCGCACGGGGCGTGGGCTGCATACCGCGGTTGCTGCGGGTAAACAGCGGGTCGCCGAACAGGGCCCGCAAGCGACTCAGGGTCTTGCTCATGGCCGGTTGAGTGATGTGCAGGCGCTCGGCAGCGCGCGACACGCTGCGCTCCTCGAGCAGCGCTTGCAGGGCCACGAGCAGGTTCAGGTCGGTCTTGTGCAGGGTGAGCGTGTCCACCGTTCAATTATGAATCATTTTCATGGCGAACATAATAAAAATACATTGGATGTATATCGGCCTGGAACCTAGACTACGTCCACGTCATGAGAGTTTCCGTTGCTAAGTGACGGAAACGCCCATCCAGGTCCAGTAAGTGACACTTTCAAACCCGCCTTCTGGCGGGTTTTTTTTGCGCTTTGCGTGGCGCCGCCTTGCGCCGCGTGCGTGGTAGCACGGCAGCCGCCAGTGCCTGCAGGGATGCCTCAAGGCAGCGCTTGTAGTGCTCCGGGTCCGGCAGCATGGCGCGGTCGGCGAGTACCGATACGGTCATCTTGCCGCAGTAGCTGAATACCATGTGGAACAGCCCCACGCCCGGCGTCAGCACGCCCAGACCGTAATAGTCCATCAGGCGGGCGCCGGAACAGTACAGCGGCTGGTCCGGGCCGGCAACATTGGACACCACTGTGGATATGTTGACCGGCAGGTAGCTGGAGAGGTGGTTGCGTGCCCAGAAATTCGCAACCGGACGCGTGATTGCCGGCGTGAATACGCCGGCCAGCTTCAGCATATCGACCAGCGGGCTTGCGTCGCCGGCCCGCTGCGCATCAAGTGAGCTGTGGTGGATTGTCTGTAAACGGGCGGCGGGGTCGACAATGTCGGTGTGCAGTGAGGTGAAAATCGAGCCGACCTGGTTATGGTCTTCACTGGACTCGCGGCGCGCGCGCATGTTGACCGGAATCGCCGCCGCAAGTGCTGCGGACGGTGCCTCTCCCAGGTCATCCAGGTAGCGCTGCAGGGCGCCGCCGACAACCGCCAGTGCCACATCGTTGATCTTGACGCCGGCGGCATCCTTGATGGCCTTGAAATCCTGCAAGCTGAACTCAGCTGCCGTGAACACCCGGTGCGGGCTTACCGATTGGTTGAAGCGGGTTTTCGGCGCCTGCATATCGATACCGGGATAGTCGCCGGTGGCCACGCCCGCCGCGTAGCGTGCCAGCCGCAGGGAGTTGCCCGCGGCGCCGCTCACTACGCCCGCCACATTCTTGATCCCGTTGACTGTGGCGCGTGACAGCAATTCCGCCATACCGGGGGTGATATCGACCAGGCGTGGCACGGGCTCATCGCTGTCGGCGGGGGCGGGGTCGGGCACCAGGTCGTGGATCAGGGCGGCGATGGAGTTGCCCCCCATGCCATCGACCAGTGAGTGATGGATCTTGACCATGATAGCGAAGCTGCCTTTGGGCAGGCCCGGAATACGGTCCAGGCCCTCAATAATGTAGGCTTCCCACAGGGGCTTGGACATGTCCAAAGGGCGGGAATGCAGGCGCGCAACCTGAATGCACAGCTGACGCCAGTCCCCCGGGCTCGGCAGGGCGATATGCCGCAGGTGGAATTCTACGTCGAAGCGCTCGTCTTTCACCCAGTAGGGGCGGTCCAGGCCACCGGGCACTTGAACCAGCCGGGTACGAAACAGGGGCTGGTTATCCAGTCTTCTTTCGAAAGTTGCAATCAGCTGTTTGAAGCGCACTTTCCCGCCCGGGGCGGTAGACGGGTCGTAAATTCCCAGGCTGGCGATGTGCTGTGGCGTACTGCCGCGCTCCAGGTTGATGAAGGCAGCGTCCAGAATGCCGAGCTGTTTCATGCAGGTGACTCCGGGTCGCCGATGGAGTGGAGGAAGAATGATGAGTCTGTCTGCCCGCCGTTATATCATTAATGTCCGGCTTGCTCTAGCGGCACCCGGAGGAGGCAAGTGGTGACGAGGGGCTGGCGATGAAGCAGGGACGATCGGTACCGGGCGGACAATGGCTGGCTGTACTTTGTTGCCTGTTGTTCTGTGCCGTTCCGCTGGCCGCAGCCTGGGCCGCGCCGGGCATCAGTTACGGGCACGACTTTATCCGCGCGGGCAAGTCATGGCCGGATGAGGCCCCGCTACCGGCTCGCCTCGACCCGGCCGCGGCGCTCGATCCCGCGCTAACGACTCGGCAACGGGAGCGCCTGCAGGAGATGGAAACGGTGCAGGGACCGTATGCGCCCGGGCTTGCTGAGCCTCTGGCCGAACTGGGCCGCAGTCTGTCGCAGGCGGGTGATCCCGGTGCCGCTCTGCGCAGTTTCAACCGCGCCCTGCATGTAATGCGCGTCAACGAGGGACTGTACAGCGAGAACCAGCTGCCCTTGATCAAGGAATTGCTGGCCGTGCACCGCAGCCTGGGGGACTGGCGCGCGCTGGATGCCCGTTATGATTACTACTACCGTCTGTTGCACGGAACCGGTGCAATGCAGGATGCCCGCGGGGCGGCCGAGTACTTTCGTTGGCAGCGCGAGGCCCTGCGTCGGGAATTGGACAGCAGCGACGATCAGCGCCTGGTGCAACTCTTCGAGAGCAACGAGCAACTGTTGCTGGCCGTGGACAATACGCTGCCGGCCGCTGAGCGCTGGCACCTTGTCGACAGCCAGTTGCGCAACCTCTATCTGATTCAGGCCCGGGCCCGCCCCGATACATTTGCGGTCCGCAGCACTGCGTCACCGTCTTTTGGTTTTCGCCAGGAGCCGGTGCAGGAGTTGGATATTCATCAACAACGGCTGGCGGCAATACAACGTTTGGCGGAGGGCCGGGGCACGGAGCTCCTGGCTACGTTCATTGCGGCACCGGACCTGCGGGATGAGGCACTCCGCGCCCGGGCCTGGCTGGCGCTTGCAGACTGGCGCCAGTGGAACGGTGCACAGGGCGATGCGCTGGAGGATTACCGCGCCGTGGCGCTGCATCTGCAAACCACAGGGCAGCAGTCTGCGCTCAAGGCGTGGTTCGGCGCGCCGGTAGAGCTGCCCGACAACGGTGCCTTCATTCGCGACCCGGGGGCAGGTGGAGCGCTTGTTGCGGCACGCTATCGGATAAACGATCGGGGTGTGGCACAGGATGTGGAAACAGAAGCGCTGGATGAAGCGGACAAAGGCTTTGCCATGCGGCTGTATCGCAAATTGCAGAGAACACGTTTTCGTCCGCGTATGGAAGCGGGTGTGCCCGTTGCGAGTGACCCCATAGAGCGCACCTATCGCTATCTGGACCCTGAGGCCATCAGGCGTTTTCGATCACCATGAGCGCGCCGCGCGCTTCCACACTGCCGCGACAGCGCCAGGGCAGGAGTTCGGCACAGTGCCGGTCAACACAGCTCTGTGCCATGTCAAGAAAGGTGGAGCGCTCCGGGTCCGCGATGATGATTGTTTTCACGCCGGCCTTCACCGCCCGGTTGACCAGGTTGGTGACCGGGCGCACCAGTTCATCCCAGAAGCACACATCGGCCGCCAGCAGCATGTCGTAGCGTGCCAGTTCACGGGTCGTGATCTGCTCGAACCGCTTCACTTGCGGACGGGTGCTCACGCCGTTGAGTGTCGCCACGGCATCGAGGTACGGGAACACATCCGGGTCCGCGTCCAGCGAGGTCACTTCACTGCCCAGTCTGGATGCACACCAGATCCCGGCGATGCCCCAGCCGCAGCCGACATCGAGCACTTGTGCGGTGTGGGCAGGCGGATGTTTGTGCAGGTAGTCCAGCAGCAGACAGCTGGATTTCCACAGCTTGTTACCGTGAATGCTCGGCAGTTTGCCCTGACGGCGCACGCGGCGAATCGCTGGGTGTGCCGCCGTGGGCATGACCATGCCGCGAAAGCGGCGCTCGGTGCGCGTTGGTTTACCAGCGCTGTTTGCCATCTCAGTGCGACCGTTCCAACAGTTCCACGTCCTCGGCCTGGGGGCCCTTGTCGCTCGCCGCCGTATGAAATGCAACGCGTTCCCCATCGCGCAAGCTGCGACGGCCTTCGCCGCGAATGGCGCGGAAGTGCACAAACACCTCGCTACCGTCATCGCAGGTGATAAAGCCGAAGCCCTTGGCGCTGTTGAACCACTTGACGGTGCCCTGTTCACGACCCGCTTGTGCCGGCTTCGCGCTGCGCGCCGGTTTTGCCGCTGCCTTTTTGCTGCCTTTCTGCTGCGTGGGAGCGGGTTGCGCCGTCGATACGGGCCACAGCGCACCCAGCAGCGCGGAACCGGTCGTTGCCACAGCGAACAGCAGCAGCAGGGTGAGGTCAGGGAAAGGCAGGCCCAGCAGCGAGCCCGCCAGCGCGGACAGCGCCAGGGCAAAAAGCAGGGTGACAATCAGTTGGGACATGAAGCGCATGTTGTTCCTCGTTAACGGTAGGGTGAATGCCTGTGATGGAGAGCCAGGCGCATGTTAGTTGGCCCGCGGCGCTAGTGTCCGCGGGCAAGCAAAGTCGGGTGTATTCGATGAACCGGGACGTGTCGCGCGACACGGCGAACCGCGACTCAGGTTTTTTGCACGTCCTCGGCCTGCAGGCCCTTGGGCCCTTCAACCAGGCTGAACTCAACGGCCTGCCCTTCATTGAGAGTGCGATAACCGTCACCCTGGATCGACCGGAAATGCACGAAAACGTCTTCGCTGCCTTCCTCCCGGGTGATAAAGCCAAAACCTTTGGCGTTATTGAACCATTTTACCGTCCCACTTACACGTTCATTCATACCCCTTTCCTCGGTATTCCCTGCTGCTTTTTATTATGGCCAACGCGCCGCTCGCGTTGGCTCCTGAATACGTGCACCGAGTGTTGAGCCTACAGGCGCGCGATATAGTCTGCCTGGCCGCGCAGCTTTTGCAGCGCCTGCTCCAGCGCTGCCAGCTTTTCCCGTTCCTTGTCGACAACGTCCTGCGGTGCCCGGTCAACAAAGTTGCTGTTGCCGAGTTTGCCCTGCAGGCGGCCGCGCTCTTTCTCCAGTTTCTCCACTTCCCGGCCGAGCCTGGCCAGTTCCGCGTCGCGGTCAATCAGTCCCGCCAATGGCACCAGCAGCTCCAGGTCACCCACCAGGCCGGTGGCGGCAACGGGGGCCTGTGCGCTGGCGTCCAACCATTCAATGCTATCCAGCTTCGCGAGCTTTTTCAGGAAGCTGGCGTTGTCATGCAGGCGCCTGCGGTCGGTTTCACTGCCGTTTCGACACAGCAGGTCCAAGCCCCGCCCCGGCGGTACATTCATTTCACCTCGGATGTTGCGAATACCGACAATCACCGCTTTCAGCCATTCTATATCCGCATTCGCGGCACTGTCCACGGCACCGGGATCGCTCTCTGGCCAGGGCTGCAGCATGATGCTGGGGCCGGAAATCCCCGCCAGCGGCGCGGCGCGCTGCCAGATCTCTTCGGTGATGAACGGCATGAAGGGGTGCAGCAGCCGCAGCCAGGTTTCCATCACGGTGATCAGCGTGCGGCGTGTTCCACGCAGCAGTGCAGGGTCCGCTTGCTCGTCCCAGAGCACGGGTTTCGACAGTTCGAGATACCAATCACAATACTCGTTCCAGATAAACTCGTAGAGTGCCTGGCTGGCGAGGTCGAAGCGGTACTGGTTGATGGCGGTGGCCACCGCGTCGGCAGTACCCTGCAGGCGCGAGAGAATCCAGCGATCGGCCAGGCTGAGCTGCACCGGCAGGCTGCTGTCAGTGCCGCAGTCGTGCTCCTCACAATTCATCAGCACATAGCGTGCGGCGTTCCAGATCTTGTTGCAGAAATTGCGGTAGCCTTCGATGCGTCCAATATCGAACTTGATATCGCGACCGGTAGAGGCCAGCGAACAGAACGTGAAGCGCAGCGCATCGGTACCGTAGGCGGCGAGGCCCTCCGGGAACTCGGCGCGGGTCTGCTGCTCGATCTTCTTTGCCAGCTGCGGCTGCATCATGCCCTGGGTGCGTTTTTCCACCAAGGGCTCGAGTTCAATGCCGTCGATCAGGTCGATCGGGTCCAGCACGTTGCCCTTGGACTTGGACATCTTCTGGCCCTGCGAGTCGCGCACCAGGCCATGGACGTACACGGTGCTGAACGGTACCTGCGGGCTGCCGTCCGGGTGCTTGATGAAGTGCAGGGTGAGCATGATCATGCGTGCCACCCAGAAGAAGATGATGTCGAAGCCGGTTACCAGCACGCTGCTGGGATGGAACGCCTGCAGGTCTGCTGTGTCTTCTGGCCAGCCCAGGGTCGAAAAGGTCCAGAGAGCGGAACTGAACCAGGTGTCCAGTACGTCCTCGTCCTGTTGCAGTGCGTGGTCCGGCGCGAGCGCATACTTTTGCCGCACCTCGGCCTCATCGCGCCCCACGTAGACTTTGCCCTGTGTGTCGTACCAGGCCGGGATGCGGTGTCCCCACCAGAGCTGCCGGCTGATGCACCAGTCCTGGATGTCGCGCATCCAGGCAAAATACATGTTCTCGTACTGTTTGGGCACAAACTGTATGCGCCCGTCCTCGACCGCTTCGATGGCGGGCTGGGCAAGGTCCGCCACACTGACGTACCACTGGTCCGTGAGCCAGGGTTCCACCACCGCGCCGGAACGGTCACCGCGGGGCACCTTGAGGGTGTGGGGTTCGATTTTCTCCAGCAAGCCCAGGGTCTCGAAGGCGGCCACAATGGCCTTGCGCGCTTCGAAGCGTTCCATGCCCGCATACTCAGCGGGTGCCCGCTCCCCGTGCTGGGCAGCATACCCGGCAAAGGTGAGTACCGTGAATTCGCCCAGAACATGCGCGTTGCGGTCGAGGATATTGATCAGCGGCAGGTTGTGGCGTTTGCCGACTTCGTAGTCGTTGAAGTCGTGTGCCGGGGTGATCTTCACACAGCCGGAGCCGAATTCCGGGTCCACGTAATCGTCGGCAATGATGGGGATCAGGCGGTCGGTGAGCGGCAGGCGGACCTGTTTGCCGACCAGATGCTGGTAGCGCGGATCCTCCGGGTGTACCGCAACGGCACTGTCGCCGAGAACGGTTTCCGGGCGCGTAGTGGCCACCACGAGGTGTCCGGATTCGCCTTCGATGGGATAGCGGAAATGCCAGAGTGAGCCCTGTTCCTCTTCGTTCAGCACCTCGAGGTCGGAAATGGCGGTGTTGAATACCGGGTCCCAGTTCACCAGACGTTTCCCGCGGTAGATCAGCCCCTGATCGTACAGCTGCACGAACACCTCACCAACGGCCGCGGAGAGCCCCGGGTCCATGGTGAAGCGCTCTCGGCTCCAATCGACGGAGGAGCCAAGGCGCCGGATCTGGCGGGTTATGTTGCCGCCGGACTCCGCCTTCCAGTCCCACACGCGACGCAGGAACTCTTCCCGCCCCAGGTCGTGGCGGGACGTGCCCTCCGCCGCCAGCTTCCGCTCCACAACCATCTGTGTTGCGATGCCGGCATGGTCGGTGCCCACCTGCCACAGGGTGTTGTCGCCGCACATGCGGTGGTAGCGAATGAGGCAGTCCATGATCGCGTTGTTGAAACCGTGGCCCATGTGCAGGCTGCCGGTCACGTTCGGCGGCGGGATCATGATGCTGTAGCTGTGCTCGCCGCCGCGGGGCTTGAAGTACCCCTGTTGTTCCCAGTGGTCATACCACTGTGGTTCGATTGCGGCAGGTTGAAAGGTCTTGTCCATCGCGGTTGCTGTCCGGGTGCGAAAAGCGCGGGATTATACGCCGCCGAGGTCGTGCTTTTCCAACTGGTAGCCCCGCGACTGATAAAAGCGCCAGGATTCCCTGAGTGCCGCAAGGCTGGCGTTATCCTGGGTAACCACCTCGGCAACACGGTGGAAACGGCCGAAAAACGCCGGCACTTCCAAGCGCAGGTTGATCAGCAGGTCGTCATGCCCGGCAGGTTCCTCCCCCCAGCCTATGGCGACCAGGTCTGAACCGGGTTCACCAGCGAGGCCATGGGGCAGGAAACTGCCCGGGCGAAAGGACCAGAGCAGTGTATCCAGTGAGCGCGCCTGCGCCTGATCCCGGGCATGGATGTAGATGCGATGGCCGCGCTGAAACGCTTTGTCGGCCAAACGCGCTGCCACCTGCAGGCGCTGTGCCTCGCCCGCCTGCTGGATGACGTAGAAGCCTACCCGCGTCATGTCAGTCCGCGGCCCGCCCCTGCAGGTAGCGAGTGAGCATGGCCACCGGACGGCCGGTGGCGCCCTTGGGCGAGCTGTTCCAGGCGGAACCGGCGATATCCAGGTGCGCCCAGGGATAGTTCTCGGCGAAGGTCGCCAGGAAACAGGCGGCGGTGACCGACCCACCTTCAGGGCCGCCGATATTGGCGAGATCCGCGAAGTTGCTGTTCAGCTGCTTGCGGTAGTCGTCCCACAGCGGCATGCGCCAGCCGCGGTCGTGGCTGTCGGTGCCAGCGCTCAGCAGTTGCTCGGCCAGCGCTTCGTCGTTGGCATACACGGCCGAGGCGTGGGAGCCCAGGGCAACCACACAGGCCCCGGTGAGTGTCGCGATGTCAATCACCGCGGCGGGCTTGAAACGGCTGGCGAAGGTGAGGGCATCGCAGAGCACCAGGCGGCCCTCGGCGTCTGTGTTGAGTACTTCGATGGTGGTGCCGGACATGCTCTTGACCACATCGCCGGGTTTCGTGGCGCGCCCGCTGGGCATGTTTTCTGCCGCAGCAATGATGCCGGTGACGTTCAGCGGCAGTGCCATGTCGATCACGGCCTGCAGTGTGCCCAGCACGCTGGCCGCGCCGCACATGTCGTATTTCATTTCATCCATCTTGGCTCCGGGCTTGATGGAAATGCCGCCGGAGTCGAAGGTGATCCCCTTGCCCACCAGAACCTGCGGTGCTGCACCGGATTTTCCGCCGCGGTATTCGATGACGATGAGTTTGGCGGGTTCGTCGCTGCCCGCCGACACTGAGAGCAGCGAGCCCATGCCCAGCTCGCGCATTTTCTTCTCTTCCAGCACCTGCGTGCGGACCTTGCTGTTGCCGCGAGACAGCTTGCGCGCCTCGCTGGCCAGATACGACGGTGTGCAGATATTGCCGGGCAAGTTGCCCAGTTCGCGGGTGTAATTGATGCCGCGGCCGAGCGCTGCGCCATTGTCCAGCGCTGCTTGCGCGCGCTTTGCTGGCAGCCCCTTGCCCGGGTTGACCACGAGCTTTTTCAACGCGAGCGGATGTTTGGGCTTGGAAACCGTGCGCGTATAGCGATAGCTGCTGACTGTGAGGGTGCGCGCGACCAGCTCCAGCAGCCAGGCGCCATCGACCGCATCGCTCAACAGGTCAGCCGTGTGCAGCAGCGCCTCTGTTACATTACTGGCATTCAACGCGGTGCTCAGGCCTTGAAACGCCTCGCGCGCGGCTGCGTGGCTGAAACGGGCGCGATCACCACAACCCAGCAGCATGACGCGTTCGGCATTGCCGATGCCGGGCAGCAGGTGAGTCTGCCCCGGTTTGCCCTGGAAATCGCCGAGCTTCAGGGTGTTGCTCAGGGCGCCGGCGCTGTCCAGTGCGGTAGCCGTGGCGGACAGCTCACTACCGAACACGGCAACAATGGCGCAGCGGGTTTTGGTTTTGCTGGGGTCCGCGCTGGCGCGGGCGGTAAAGGTAAGAGTGCTCATGGTCTGTGCCTGCTAGTTTTCGTGGGCGTGGAAAAGACCGCTAGTGTATGATGTACAGCGAAGAAACTGAACCTCTGGCGATCGCCCGGCACGGGCGCTTGCCACGCTGCAACCTGGACCTGCATGAAAATCCTGGCGTATCTGACGCGCGATGTCCTGCAACATACTGTCGCGGTGAGTTTCACCCTGTTGGTGATCATCTTCAGTGGTCGCTTCGTGAAGTATCTGGCGGAGGCTGCGGTAGGCAATCTGGCGGGTGATATCCTGCTGCCCGTGATGTTCTTCCGCCTGCCGGGTTTTCTGGAGTTGATTCTTCCGTTAGGCCTTTTTCTGGGCATCCTCATGGCCTACGGCCGGCTCTATGTCGAGAGCGAAATGGTCGTGCTGTCGGCCTGTGGGGTAAGCCCCACTCGTCTGGCTGGCTATACCCTCGTATCGGCGCTGCTGGTGATGGCGCTGGTGGCGCTGCTGAGCCTGCTGGTCACCCCGTTGGGTGCGGCGCGGTCCTCGGCACTGCTGGATGACCCGGAAACCTCGCAGGGGCTGCAGACTCTGGCGGCAGGGCGTTTCCAGTATCGCAAGTCCAACGGTATCGTGAGCTACGCCGAACGCATCGACCCGGATAGCGGCGTCATGCACTCGGTTTTTCTTTCGCAGCAGTCCGCCGCACCCGGCGGCGGCACCCGGCTGACGATTACCGTCGCCTCTGAGGGCGAGATCGTCCTCGATAGCACAACGGGTGCGCGCTATCTGGAGCTGCGCGATGGCTACCGCTACAGCGGCCAGCCCGGCGAGCTGGATTACGAGGTGGTTGAGTTCGAGCGCTTTGGTGAGCGCATACCGGAGCCGGAAGGCGGTATTCGCAGCGTGCCGCGCGTTGATGCCCGGCCCACCCGGGCGCTGCTGGAATCCACGCTGCCCGAAGAGCGCGCTGCGCTGCACTGGCGGCTGTCGCTGCCAGTCACTGTGCCAATTGTAGCCCTGATTGCCCTGTCCCTGAGCCGCACGGACCACCGGCGTGGTCGCTACATCAAGATGGCACCGGCCTTCGCCCTATACCTCATTTACCTCGTGTTGTTGACCAAGGCGCGCGCCGCCATGGAAGAGGGTGCGGGGCCGCTGGTCTTCTGGGCGGTGCACCTGCTCTACGGCACCCTGGCGCTGGGGTTGCTGTACGGCGACACGCTGCGTCGACGCTGGTATACCCGCAGGGCCAGGGGAGTTGCCGATGCGTCTGCTTGACTGGTATATCGGGCGCACATTGCTGGCGTCCATCTTTCTGGTGCTGCTGGTCATCGTGGGGATTGATGTCGTTTCCGTGTTTATCGATGAGTCGGGTCGCCTCAGCGAAAGCTATACCTTTCTGGAAATGTCGGCCTACATTGCACTGACCGTGCCCGGCCGCCTGTACGAGTTCATTCCTTCGGCGGCGTTGATTGGCAGCCTGGTGGGCCTCGGCCAGCTGGCCACGGCCAGTGAGCTCACAATTATGCGCGGTGCGGGCGTGTCCATCGCGCGCCTGGTGGTGGTGGTGATGAAATACGCCCTGCTGGTAGCGCTGGTCGGCTTTGTGCTGGGGGAGGTGGTCGCCCCGCCGGCGGAACAGCTGGCCGAAAACCGCCGGGCTCTGGCACAAAGCGCGCCCGGCGGCCTTGCCGGCCGCTACGGTATCTGGAACCGCGAGGGCGATTCCTACCTGTATTTCAACGCGGTGGAAAGTGAAACCGCCCTGCGCGGTGTGCTGCTGGTGCAGCTGGACGAGCGTCGTCGGATGATCGCATCGCTGGGCGCGCAGCGGGCCCGCTTCGCGGGGGATCACTGGGTGCTGGAAGATGTGGTGAAAACCGATTTCAGCAGCTGGGAAACCACCCGCACGCGGACCGAAACACTGCGTTGGGATACCGGTATTACACCGCGGTTGTTGACCATGGAAGTGGTTTCCCCCGAGCGCTTGCCGCTCATCGATCTGCAGCGCTACAGCCACTATCTGCAGCAGCAGGGGCTGGATGCCGATGATTTCGAGATTGCCATGTGGCGCAAGCTGCTGCAGCCGGCATCGATAGCCGGTCTGGTGTTGGTGGCGATAGCATTTATTTTCGGCCCTTTGCGTGACGGTACCCTGGGCTTGCGCATTTTTGCGGGTGTTCTGGTGGGGGTGGCCTTCCAGATCAGTGAGGACCTGTTGGGGCCCGCCAGCCTGGTGTTCGGATTCCCGCCGCTCTATGCTGCGCTGACGCCGGTGTTGCTGTGTATTGGCGTGGGGCTGATGCTACTGCTGCGTACCCGCTGATGGGGGTGGTCGGCGGCGGTTATTTCTCGCGCTTGGGCAGCAGCAGAAGGTGGCTGCCACTGAGGTGGTCGTGCCAGTACAGTCCGCGTTTGTCGATCAAGCACCACCAGTAGCCCAGCCCCGCAGGCAGTAAAGAGAGCAGAGCAGCGCCGCAGCGCAGCAGGCAGCGCCCAGTACCCGGTGTGGCGCCCGTTTCATCCACGAGCTTTATGCGCCAGGCCTGCATGCCCAGTGTCTGGCCGCCCTTGCGCCAGAACAGGGTAAAAAACACCGCTACACAGCCTATGCTCAGTAATTGCACCACCTGGGGATTCATCTGGTAGTAATCGCTGCCCTCGCGAATGCCGAGCAGCCACATTTCGATTGCGCTTGCGATGGCTACCGTCACACCAATCAGCGGTATGACCAACAGCGTGTCGTAGAGCAGGGCCGCGAGCCTGCGCAGCAGCGATGGCGGGCCTGATGCATCGGGTTCTGACATGCGGTCTCCTGGTGCCTGTAGCGGGGGCGGGCGCGTCGTGGCGACGGGAGCGATTCTAGCACTGTCAACGTCGCGGCCGCGTATTACGGCATTGTAAATTGTTCGGCCGCACAGGGCAGTGCTACATTGCGCGATCAATCACGCAGGGAATAGACGGATGAAAGTGCTGCTGGTGGAGGACGACCGGGCCGTTGCCGAGTTCATTGTGTCGGAGCTGCAGGAGGCCGGGCATGTCTGTAGCCACTGTGCTGATGGCGAGTCGGGACTTGCCGCCGCACGCAGTGGCCAGCACGATGTGCTGGTGGTCGATCGCATGCTGCCGCGCCTGGATGGCCTGGCGCTGTTGCGCAGCCTGCGCGAGGGAGGGCAGCGCACCCCCGTGCTGTTGCTGAGTGCCCTGGGCAGCGTGGATGACCGTGTGCAGGGCCTGCACTGCGGCGCCGATGACTATCTGGTCAAACCGTTTGCCATGGCCGAGTTGCTGGCACGGCTGGAAATCCTTGCCCGGCATGCGCGTGAGGTCGGTACGGAAGTGCCGACCCGCCTGCAGGTGGCGGATCTGGAGATGGACCTGCTCACGCAGGAGGTACGACGCCACGGAGAGTTGATCAGCCTGCAGCCGCGGGAATACAAACTGCTGGAGTACTTGATGCGGCATGAAGGCCAGGTGGTTACCCGCGCCATGTTGCTCGAGCATGTCTGGGGCTATCATTTCGACCCGCAAACCAATGTAATCGATGTGCACGTCTCCCGACTGCGCCAGAAAATCGACCGGGATTTTACGCCGCAATTGCTGTCTACCGTGCGTGGTGCCGGTTATAGCCTCGGCGATAGCTAGGCGACCATGCAGCTCCTCGACGTCGTCAAGAGCCTCACCTTTCGCTACATCGCCAAGTATGTGACTGCGCTCAGTGCCACCGTGTTTCTACTGTTGGCCGTCCTCTATGGGTACTTTAGTTACGGCTACTTCACCGACCTGCGGTCCTCCATCCTCGATGAACTGGAAACACTCCAGGTGGTGTATGCGGGGCAGGAGCTGGCGGGTGTCGAGCAGTACCTGCAGGACCAGCGCAACCTGCCCACCATTGGTCGCTTCAATTATCTGATTGCGGACGCCGAGGGCAATAAGGTCGCCGGCGACCTGGCCCAGACACCGCGCTACCGTGAGTTCTCCGGCGGCTGGCTGGGTTTTCAGCTGGCCCTGTTGAACTGGGGCGAGCCGATGGATGTCGATTTTCTCGCCCGGCGCGCGCCACTCGGTGACGGCATCAATGCGCTGGTGGCGCGCAATTATGCGGACGCCATTGCCAGCGGGGGGTTGGTGTTCAACACGCTGTTTCGGGCCATGATTGCGACTTTGCTGCTGGGCATTGTTGGCGGTTTTTTCAGTGCGGCGACAACCTTGCACCGGTTCGAACGACTCAATAGCGAGCTTTCGAGCATTGTGCGCGGGAATTTCTCCCAGCGCTTGACGGTCGCCGGGAAGCAGGGCTACCCGCGCGAGCTGGCCCGGGCAATGAACCAGATGCTCGATCAGATCGGTTCCCTGATGCAGGGCGTGCGCCTGGTGTCAGACAACATCGCCCATGATTTGCGCACACCGCTGACCCGTATTCGCAACCAGCTCAGCCAGCTGCGGCAGCGGCTGGACCCGACCGGGCAGGATGAGGTGGACCGCATTATTGAGGACTGCGACAGCCTGCTGTCATCCTTCAATGCCCTGTTGCGGATATCTGCGCTGGAGTCAGGCAGTCGTCCGCCGGTACACGCCGAGGTTGATCTCTCCGCTTTGCTGGGCGATGTGGTTGAGCTTTATGAGCCGGTGGCCAACGAGCGCAATATAGCATTGCAGCTGTCGCTGGCCGGTGGCCTGTCCTGTCCCGGTGACACCGATTTGTTGTTCCAGATGAGTGCCAACCTGCTGGACAATGCCATCAAATATACGCCGGATGGTGGCCGCATCGAAGTCGGTTTATCGCGTCAGCCCGAGGGCAACGAGATTGTGGTGGCTGACTCCGGCCCGGGTATCGATCCGCTGGACAGAAAGAATGTGTTCCGGCGCTTTTTCCGCGTGGAGTCCAGCCGCGGTGAGCAGCCGGGGCATGGCCTGGGTCTCAGCCTGGTGCAGGCAATCGTGCACTATCATGCCGGTCGTATTCTGCTCGACGACAATGAACCGGGCCTGCGCGTGGAGGTTATTCTGCCGGCGGTGGATCAGCCAGGCTGATAGCGCTGGTGTCCGGTGCCTGCGCTGTGTCGCGCTTACGGTACTGCGCTTCCAGCACCTCGGCACCGGGTGGGGCCAGGCTGATGGCTGATACGTCGACATCGTGGGGGGCAGGGGACTGTGCTTGCCCATCGCGCAGGTCGCTGCCCGGGTCTGCCAGGGTCAGCCCGGAGTCGGCAAGGGGTGCAACCGCAGTGCTGCGCTCCAGATTCGGGATGCGCTCCCCGACGTTGCCGAGGGTAATATGGCTGGTGTCCGGGGCGGGTGGCGATGGCTCCCGCGGTGCAGCAAGACGGCTGCCAACCGCGGCAACGTCCAGTGCCGGTGCGGGTATTGCGGGGGCTTCCGGCTCGCGCTCTTCGGGGCGCAGAACATCACTGCCTGCGGGAGCCAGGGTGAGCCCCGAGGACGCGGGCTGATCGGTTGCGCGCACCTCCCTGATAATGGGCCTGCCACCGGCACTTTCCATGGCTTCACGGTACTTTTGCGCCACCGCGGCGTCGCAATCGCGCTTGAGCAGTTGTGGCTTGCCGCTGAAGAGCTTGTCCAGCGTCGCATCGCCGGCCTTGAACAGGCGCGCGAAATTACGACGCACAGTTGCCTTGTCCTGGCCTTCGCGCAGTTCTCCTGCAAACATCACATCGTAGCGGGTATCCATGGGCTGTCCTGCCTGAGCTTGCCTGCTTCGAGTATAGGCGCTGCCGGCCAGCAGACCAAGAGTCACCCCGGCCCCCGTGCGGTCAGGGGCATGCGGCGTCGCGCCGACTCAGGGGATGAAAGCGACCTTGATGGCGCCCTGCTTGCGGTCTGCGGCAATGGCAAAGGCCTCTGACGCAGCTTCCAGCGGCAGGCGATGGGTGATAAGCGTGGGCGCAATTTTGGGGTTGCGGGCCAGCGCGGCGGCCGCAACTTCCACATCGCGCACAAGCCCCTGACGGGCCTGCGCCATGGAGGTCACCGTGCGCAACTCCTTCATCGTCATTTGCATGGCGGGCATGGTCAGACCGCCCCAGTAGGTTGCCAACATCAGGATGGTGGCGCCGGGACGACAGAGATTGGCCGCCTGAGCCATGGCGCTGTCGGTGCCGGCGCAGTCGATGACCAGGTCGTAGTCTTCGGTGTCTCCACCCAGCGTCGCCCCGAGGATCTCGCCGGCGCGCATCTGTGCGTCGTGGCGGGCAAACAAATGCACCCTGTCAGTGGCCTGACGGGCAATCGCTACCGCGCACTGGCCGATGCTGCCGCCGCCAATGATCGCCACTTTGTGTTTGCTACTGATACCCGCCAGGCCGATGCCGCGAACCGCGACAGAAAGTGGCTCGACGAGGCAGGCGTCCTCGGCCAGGATTCCGCCGGGAAGGCGCACCAGGCATTTCTCGGGGACAATCAACTCTTCGGTCATGCCGCCATCGCGGCCCACGCCCATGACGGCTTCACTGCCACGCACGCACAGGTTGTAGTCGCCACGCACACAGCGTTCGCAGTGGCCGCAGTAGACAGTCGGTTCAATGGCGACCGGCGTGCCGTCCGCGGTGATGCCGGCAATTTCGTGGCCCAGGGTGAAGGGAATGGGAAAGCCCTGTTGCCAGAAGTGCAGGTCGCTGCCGCAGATGCCCGCCGAGGCGACCCGGACACGCACACCTTCGCCGCTGGGCGCAGGCACATCGTGGACATGGATTTCGTGGTTGTGGCAGCGTACGGCTTTCATGGGGGTTTTCCTTGGTAGCGCGAGTTTACGGCAGTAGA
>TARA_R110001599_G_scaffold107142_1_pt1 | contig 47482 bp, 40 predicted proteins | sample TARA_R110001599 | Tara Oceans TARA_R110001599 (sample SAMEA4398360) | marine metagenome | biome: Polar Biome; feature: [MES] marine water layer (ENVO:01000295) within the mesopelagic zone...; material: water (ENVO:00002006), including particulate matter (ENVO:01000060) such... | reverse complement strand
GTTGTTTTTTACCCCTTTAAACGTTGAGGTATCTGCCCCCAGAGCAGATATCTCAATAAAGGGGCAACACAATATGCTCAATGCCAAAGCCGCAGGTTATGCCGCAAGCTTGGCGGGTGTAAGTGATGAGGCCATTGTTAATGGTTTTAAAAACTTTAAAAATGCACCGCACCGTTTGGAGCCTGTAAGGGAAGTTAATGGAGCGAAATATATCAATGATTCAAAAGCCACTAATGTAGACTCTGTCTACTATGCTTTGGATGCGGTTGATGCACCTATTGTTTGGATTGCAGGTGGGGTAGATAAAGGAAATGACTACAGCCTAATTCAGGCTTTGGTACAGAATAAAGTAAAAGGCTTGATCTGTTTGGGAATAGATAATTCGAAACTCTTTACGGCTTTCGAAAACCTAGTGCCGAGCATTCAGGCGACTGATGATTTGATAAAAGCGATTAGAATGGCCAAAGATTTGGCCGCACCGGGCGATACGGTTTTGTTATCTCCGGCTTGTGCAAGTTTCGATTTGTTCAAGAACTATGAAGATCGAGGAAATCAGTTCAGAGAAATTGTAATGGAATTAACGATTTAAGAAGTAAGATTTTTGATTTACGATAATGGCATTCGACAAAAACCAAATGATCCAGCGACAAAGAACCTTCGTTTTGAAGGCGATTGCAATGATCGAAGGTTTGCCAAAAGGGTTGGTTTATGACACAATCGCTCGACAGTTGATCAGATGTAGTACTTCTGTTGGTGCAAATTATAGAGCGGCTTGTAGAGGGAAATCTACTGCTGACTTTATCAATAAGCTTAAAATAGTTGAAGAGGAAGCAGATGAATGTTTATACTTCTTGGACTTGTTGAGTGCTGTAAAGAATACAGATGTCAATATTATAAATGAGTTAATGAAAGAAGCCAATGAGATTCTTGCGATAACAGTCGCTTCAATCAAAACGGCAAAGAGTAATAAGGATAGAAAATGAATGATTGACGTGAATTCGTAAATCAAAACTCGAAAATCTAAAACAGGAAAAATGATTAAGCTAAAAGCATGGGCCGATAAAAACCTTCAGGGCGATCCCGTCATCTGGGCGGTGGTGCTATGCCTTTCGCTGATTAGTATTTTGGTTGTATACAGCGCCACGGGCTCTTTGGCCTACAAGCAAATGGGGGGCAATACTGAGTATTACCTTATGCGCCATACCATGATGGTGGGCTTGGCGATGTTGGTGATGTGGATTGCCCATAAAATCGACTACCGCTATTATTCTAAAATTACCCGATACGCACTGTTCATATCTGTGCCGCTTTTACTGTACACTTGGTTGTATGGTTCTACCGTCAATGAAGCATCTCGTTGGATTGAATTGCCATTTATTGGTTTGCAATTCCAGCCTTCTGATTTGGCGAAAATGGCACTGATCGCAGGTTTGGCAAGTATGTTGGCCAAAAGGCAGCAGAACATTGCCAATATCAAGGAATCACTAATACCAATGTTGGCTTGGTGTGGTGCCATTTGTGGCCTCATAGCAATGACCAATATTTCGACAGCAATTTTGCTGTTTCTTACTTGTATGCTGCTCTTATTTATCGGTCGTGTGCCGACAAAATATTTAGCTATGCTAATGGTTGTTGGCGCTTTCGTTGGCGTACTAGCTATGAGTTTTGGTCAGCGTGGCGGAACTGCAATTAGCAGGGTGACCGACTTTATAAGTCAAGAAGAAGTTCCTTATCAGGCACAACAATCTTATATCGCTATCGCCACAGGCGGAGTAATAGGGAAAGGGCCGGGTAAAAGTGATCAAAGAAATTTCCTTCCATATCCTTATTCAGATTTTGTGTATGCCATCATTATCGAAGAATATGGAATGATTGGAGGAGTGTTCGTTTTGTTCCTCTATTTAGTGCTGCTCTATCGTGGAATGCGAGTAATGGCCAACAGTGACAGGGCATTTGGAGGACTGCTTTCGGCAGGGCTTAGCTTTGCCATTGTAATTCAGGCCTTGGTAAATATTGGTGTTGTGGTGGGTTTAGGCCCTGTAACAGGTCAAACATTACCATTAATTAGTATGGGGGGAACCTCACTACTATTCACTGGGCTTTCCTTGGGAATTATTCTGAGTGTAAGCCGTGGAGAACAAGAAGTTTTTTCGCCTATAACAGGTGATTTAAGAAATTCAGCTAAAACAGCATAATCATAGAAAAGAAACAACCATATCGAATCATTATCAGCGGAGGCGGCACAGGCGGGCATATTTATCCGGCCATTGCGATTGCCAATGCTTTTAAAGCGCGTTTCGATGATGCTGAAATTCTTTTTGTGGGGGCTGAAGGAAAAATGGAAATGCAGAAAGTGCCAGAGGCTGGCTATAAAATCATCGGTCTTTGGATCAGTGGTTTGCAGCGCAGACTCACTTTCGACAACCTTCTTTTCCCAGTAAAGCTTGTGAATAGTCTCAGCAAAAGTGCTGGGATTATTAGAAGATTTAGACCACATGCGGTGGTAGGTGTTGGGGGTTATGCCAGTGGTCCTTTGTTAAGGGTGGCATTGCGGAAAGGAATTCCTGCTGTTATTCAAGAGCAGAATTCGTATGCAGGCCTTACCAATAAACTATTGGCGAAGAAGGTGCAAAAGATCTGCGTAGCATATCCTAGCATGGAACAATTCTTTCCAGCCGACAAGATTGCTTTTACAGGAAACCCTGTACGAAAAGACATTGTCGATTTAGCAGGGAAGAAGGAAGCCGCATTGAAGCATTTTGGCTTTAGTGATAAGCCTGTATTGTTGATTTTAGGAGGAAGCCTTGGTGCTAGAACACTTAATGACAGTATGGTGCTGGGCTTAGAGAAATTAAAGGCAGAAGGTATTCAAGTGATATGGCAGTGTGGGATGTTTTACCATGCTGAAATGAAACAGAAACTTGAGGCTTCTGGAGATGCAAAAGGCATTCTTCTTTTTGAGTTTTTGAAGGAAATGGATTTGGCTTATGCCGCAGCAGACGTGGTAATCTCAAGAGCAGGCGCTTTGTCTGTTTCTGAACTTAGTATAGCAGCCAAGCCGACAATTTTTGTGCCTTCGCCCAATGTGGCAGAAGATCATCAAACCAAAAATGCGAAAGCTTTGGTAGATAATGATGCCGCCATTTTGGTAAAAGATGTAGAAGCCAGAGAGAGATTAATAAACGAAGCCATTGCGCTGATCAACGATCAGGAAAAGCAAGAAAGGTTGAGTGAAAAAATAAAGGCATTGGCCAAACCCAATGCTGCAAACGAAATAGTTGACGAGATTTTAAAATTGATAGCGTGAAGCTGAGAGACGTACATAACGTATATTTTCTTGGGATCGGAGGGATCGGAATGAGTGCTTTGGCCAGATGGTTTAAGCACAACGGCAAAGCTGTGTCTGGTTACGATAAAACACCAACGCCTTTAACGCATCAGTTGGAAAATGAAGGTATTGCAGTTCATTTTGAAGATGACCCGGCAAAAATCAGCGATAACATAAAAAGCTCAAAAGAGGATGCTTTGGTAATCTATACACCAGCCATTCCAAAAGACAATAAGGAGTGGGCTTGGCTGACGGCAGAAGGTTTCACCATTATGAAACGCTCGCAAGTGTTGGGTTTGATTACCGAAAGCATGATTAGTGTGGCAGTGGCTGGAACGCATGGTAAAACTACCACCAGTTCAATGATCGTCCACTTGATGAAAACGGCAGGCATTGATTGTACTGGGTTTTTGGGAGGAATTGCGACCAACTACGGTACAAACATGGTGATGAATGAGGAAACGAATTCTATCGCTGTGATTGAAGCTGATGAATTTGATCGTTCGTTCTTAACCCTTCGTCCAGATGCGGCTGTGGTGACTTCTATCGATGCAGACCATTTAGATATTTATGGTGATAAAGACGCTTTGAAAGAGTCTTTCGCACTGTTTGTAAGTAAAATTGAAAAGAAAGGTAAACTCTTCGCGAAGCAAGGAGTGGGAAGCCAGATTTTAGGCGATAAAAACTTAATCCATCATTCGAGCTATGCTTTGGAGTCGGCTGACATTACAGCTGAAAACTTAAGAATTGAGGAAGCAGCATTTGTTTTCGACTATAAAACGAGCAAGAGAACGATACCGAATATCCGTCTAAATGTACCTGGTTATCACAATGTAGAAAATGCCTTGGCGGCCATTTCTGTTACCAAATATTTTGGTGCCGATGATGATTCTATTCGAGAAGGCATGAGCTCTTATAAAGGAGTAAAAAGGCGTTTCGAATACATTATCAAGTCTGAAAACTTGGTGTATATCGATGATTATGCACATCATCCAGTAGAGATCGAATCATTATTGAAGTCGGTTCGAGCCCTTTATCCGAAGAAAAGAATTACGGCTGTTTTTCAACCGCATTTGTTCAGTCGTACAAGGGATTTCGCTCCAGAATTTTCGGAGAGCTTAAGCTTGGCTGACGAGGTGATTTTGTTAGACATCTATCCTGCCAGAGAACAGCCGATTGAAGGAATTACTTCAGAGATGTTACTAGAAAAAGTGACTGCTGAAAAGAAAATAGTTTGTGCCAAAGAAGCATTACTTGAGCAAATCAAAGCTTGGCAACCAGAGGTGCTTCTAACCATTGGCGCAGGCGATATTGATAAATTTGTAGAACCTATAAAAGCTGAATTGTCATGAGAGCAAAGGAAACAATTTGGAGGGTCGTAGGCATTACGGGGGCATGTGTCCTTCTATTATCCATGATCAGTTTTATCGATAAAAGAGAACTCGGCTACAGGTTTGATGACATCGAGGTGGACATCGTAAACACCTTTGAAAATTTCTTTATCGATGAAGAGGATGTAATGTCGCTCATCTTCGAAAACAAAGGAGATACTGTTTTGGGCGATGCTTACGGAAGGGTGAGTTTGAAAGAAATAGAGCGAAGAGTGGAATCACACAGTTTCGTGAAGGATGCTCAAGTATTTAGAGACTTAAATGGTCATTTGGTGGTGAAAGCCATTCAGAATAAACCAATGGCAAGGATTATTGCCGATAACGGAAAGCAAGCCTATTTGGGAGAAGAGGGTGATATTTTGCCAGTTTCAAGTAAATACACGGCAAGGGTTATCGTGCTTTCTGGTAGATACATGGATGAGTTGACTTCTCGCGCAAGCATTGAAGGAAACGAATATGACCATAAGCTTTACGACTTGATCGAATACATCAACATGGATAAGTTTTGGAGCATGCAAATCGCTCAATTGGTGGTGGGAAAAAACGGAAAAGTAGTAATGATTCCTCAAGTGGGAGATCAGAAACTTGAGTTTGGGTATGCTGAAAACTTCAAGTCGAAGTTCAAAAGGTTGGAGATTTTCTTCAAAGAAATTATGCCAACAAAAGGTTGGAATACCTACAGTAGAGTAAATGTTGAATACAAAGATCAACTCATTTGTGAGTGATCAAAAGAAAGGAATTTAAAGCGAAAGTGAATGTAGAAGTGACAGGTTTACAAACATATAAGCTCTGAAATATAAAATACAAACAACGCCATGCAAGAAGATAAAATAGTTGTCGGACTAGACATTGGAACCACGAAAATCTGTGTGATTGTGGGGACAAAAAATGAGTATGGAAAACTCGAAGTATTGGGGATGGGTAAAGCCGTTTCCGATGGGGTTATCCGTGGTATAGTGACCAATATTGATAAAACCGTTATTGCAATTGAAAAGGCAATTGCCGAAGCAAGCGAGCAATCGGGTATTGAAATCAATGTGGTAAATGTGGGCATTGCAGGCCAACACATTAAGAGTTCGGTGCACCACGGAAGTATCACCCGCGATGTAGTTGAAGATGAAATTACAGTGTCTGATTTAACACGCTTGGCAAACGATATTCACAAAATCGTAATGCCTCCAGGCTGTGAGATTATTCACGTAATGCCACAAGATTACATTGTGGATTATGAAGAAGGAATTAAAGATCCTGTTGGTATGTCGGGTGTTAAGCTTGAAGCAGATTTCCATGTGATTACTGCCCAAACCAATGCCATTAGAAATATCAATAAGTGCGTGCGAAGGGCTGGTTTAGAAATCGAAAATTTGATTTTGGAGCCATTGGCATCAAGCATGTCTGTATTGAGTGATGAAGAAAAAGAGGCTGGCGTTTGCCTCGTAGATATTGGTGGTGGTACTACCGACATCGCGATCTTCCACGATAATATTATCCGACACACAGCAGTCATTCCTTTTGGTGGTAATATCATCACCTCCGACATTAAGGAAGGTTGTAAAGTAATGCAGAATCAAGCCGAACTGTTGAAAACGAAATTCGGAAAAGCCATTGCAGAAGAGGCCAATCCAAATGAAATCGTTTCGATTCCTGGCTTAAGAAATAGACCGCCAAAAGAAATTTCGATCCGTAACCTTGCCAATATTATTGAGGCCAGAATGGAAGAAATCATTGAGTTGGTACATGCAGAAATTATCACTTCAGGTTATGCCGCTAAGTTGGCTGGTGGAATTGTGATTACCGGTGGTGGTTCACAATTGGGTTATGTAAAGCAGTTGTTTGAATACATGACAGGCATGGACGCCAGAATTGGTTACCCGAACGAACACCTCGGGAAGAGCAAAGTTGAAGCGATCAAAAGCCCAATGTATGCAACCACTGTTGGTTTAGTGCTTTCGGGCTTCAGAGCGATTGATGAAAGAGAAAACCGCTACATGGAAAATCAAGTAGCCTCAGGAAAGAAGACAATGAAGAGCGCAAAGAAAAGCTCAGACTTCTTCAAAGGCCTCATCGATAAAACAAAAGGTTTGTTGATGGATGATTTTCAGGATAAGGGCGGAGAGTACTAGACAGCATTTAAAAATAAGATAAAATAACAAGCGTCCGCTTTTGTCTTCAGTCTTCGGACTTCAGGCTTCGGACTTAAACATAATAATCATGGCAGAATCTTATATGTTCGAACTTCCAAAGCATCACAAATCGATCATCAAGGTGATTGGAGTTGGTGGCGGAGGAAGCAACGCGGTAAATCACATGTATAATCAAGGGATTAAGGATGTGGAATTTATCGTATGTAACACCGATGCGCAGGCATTGAAAAGCAGTCCTATTCCCAATAGGTTGCAAATTGGCATTGGCCTCACCGAAGGTCTTGGTGCAGGCGCCAGCCCCGAAGTGGGAAAAAATGCAGCCTTAGAAAGCAAAGAAGACATCCGTCAAATGCTGGGTGAGGATACCAAAATGGTGTTCATAACCGCAGGAATGGGTGGGGGTACCGGAACGGGTGCAGCTCCAGTCATTGCCAAAATAGCGCGCGACATGGACCTACTTACGGTAGGGATTGTTACGGCTCCTTTTGGTTTTGAAGGAAGAAAGAAAATGAATGCGGCCAACGAAGGTATTGCTGCATTAAAAGAGAATTGCGATACTGTTTTGGTTATTCTCAACGATAAGCTGAGAGAGATCCACGGTAACCTACCGATCAGTAAGGCATTTGCCGAAGCTGATAATATCTTAACCACAGCCGCCAAAGGTATTGCTGAGATCATTACTGTTCCTGGTTATGTAAATGTCGATTTCATGGACGTTCAAACCGTAATGAAAGGCGCAGGTGCTGCTGTTATGGGTTCTGCTTCTGCCGAAGGCGAAGGAAGAGCACTAAGAGCTGCCGAAATGGCGATCTCTTCTCCGTTGTTGAACAGCAAGGATATTTTGGGTGCTAAGAAGATTTTGCTTTCCATCATTTCTGGTGTTGAGGCGGAACTTCAAATGGACGAGCTTACTGAAATCACTGAGTACATCCAAGACAAAGCGGGTGACGATGCAGAGGTGATTTTCGGTCACGGTATTGATGTAGAGCACGGACAAAGCATTAGCGTAACCGTTATCGCTACAGGTTTTGATACCCCAGAAATTGAAGCAAGACCAACTGCGGCTAAGAAAACAGTCATCGATTTAGAGAGCAATCAGCCAATCGAGCGTAGTGTTGAGAAGCCGTCTTTTGTTGAGAAACCAACACAATCTTCATTGTTCAACGCAGGCTTTGAAAAGCCAGAACCACGTCAAGAAATTGATGAAGTAGAGAATAAGGATGACAACGATGATGATAACATCACTTCGGGTTATACTTTCTTGTCTAGGTTGGCTCAGAAATATGACATCGAAGAAGTTGGGCCAGAAGCCAATGAGGATCCTGAAGTTCGTTCGCGTAACGAGCGTATCGAGCTAGATCACGAAGAACAGCGTTACAAGGATTTCTTGGAAATGAAACGTAACAAACTTCAGCAGCAAGCGAGACTAAGAGAAGAGAAATTACGTAGCTCTGGAAATTATCAGATTAAGAATGATGACATAAAAGAGAAACTTGAAGTTCCTGCTTATCAGCGTAGACAAGTAAGGTTAAACGATGCACCGCCTTCATCTGAAAGCAATGTGTCGCGCTATAACCTTAATGATGACGATGAGATTATGGGCAACAATAAATTTCTACATGACAATGTAGATTGATTAAAATCTTTCACCTGAATACTAAAGACGATCTGCTGCCGTGGGTCGTTTTTTTTTTGTTTCTGTACAGCCAACTTTCGGAGGGTTTACTGGTCGTATTATAGCCAATCTATATAGGATTGAAGTGAGCGCGCCTGCTATGTAGTCATCCCGTAGGGATCTTTTCCCCAATCACAATTCGTCTGCTATTTGTAATTCTCTTTCTTGTGTTTCTGAAAAGGATGCTTACAGCATGACTTAACTTTGAGATTGGTTCATGAGCATTGAAATGTTCTGTGTCGCCAGCTACTAAGTCATCCCAGGTTCCGATGTTTCCGAATTTTCACGAATCACAATTCGTTTGCTACTGACAGCAGAATCAAAACAACTCGATCTGCTCTGGCAATAGTCTAAAGGATTTTCGATGCAAAGGAGTAACCCCTAAATCTCGAATGGCTTGACGGTGTTTTTTGGTAGGGTAGCCTGCATTACTTTCCCAACCATAGCCAGGGAACTGTTGGGCCGCTTTGCTCATGATTCTGTCTCTTTCTACTTTGGCTAGAATGGAGGCCGCAGCAATGGATAAATACTTCCCGTCCCCTTTTATAATACACTCATGTGGAATACTCTGATAGACCTTAAAGCGGTTCCCATCAATAAGTAACAGCTCGGGTTTTAGCTTTAGTTGGTCGATGGCGCGGTGCATGGCCAAAAATGAGGCGTTTAGAATATTGATTTCATCAATTTCTTCAGGGCTTACTTCGCAAACGGCCCAAGCCAAAGCCTCAGCTTTGATTTCGATTTCAAGCTGTTCTCTGTGCGCCCTTTTCAGTTGCTTAGAATCATTGAGCAACTCATTCTGGTAATCAGCTGGCAGAATAACAGCTGAGGCCACTACTGGGCCCGCCAAAGGGCCACGGCCAGCCTCATCACAACCCGCTTCAATCTTTCCAGAACCAAAATTTGATAATAACATGCCCAAACTTAAAACTTTGATTTGGATGCTGAAACATATGTCTAATTTTGCGGCATGGAATCGCATAAAAATCCTTGGAAGACTTTAGATGGAAAATTTATTTATGAAAATCCATGGATTAGGGTAGATGAGTTTAATGTGATCAATCCTTCAGGAGGAAAAGGGATTTATGGCAAGGTATCCTTCAAAGGTCGAGCCGTAGGTATTCTTCCAATAGACGATGAAATGAATACCTGGCTGGTTGGGCAATACCGATACACTTTGAATGAGTACAGCTGGGAAATTCCGATGGGTGCGGTACTCAAAAACGAGATTTTAGAAATTGGAGCGAAGCGCGAACTCAAAGAGGAAACTGGTTTAGATTGCCAACAGCTTGAGCTTTTGTGTAAAATTCATACTTCAAACTCCGTGACAGACGAAGTGGGATTCGCTTATTTAGCGACAGGCCTTACCGAGGGCGAAACCAACTTTGATGACACTGAAGACATTTCAATCAAGAAATTACCCTTTACCGAAGTGTTGGAGATGGTACTCGATGGGCGTATTACGGATAGTTTAAGCGTGGCTGCAATCATGAAGTTCGCTAGAATAAAAGGAATCTGATGTTGGAAAAACTATCGTACAAACAGCATTTCGGTAAAACAATAAACCTTGCTTACCCTGTAATGTTGAGCCAAGTAGGCCACGTAACCGTGGGGATCGTGGACAGCATCATGGTGGGGCAAATTGGCACAGAAGCGTTGGCGGCATCCTCATTCGCCAACAATGTGATGATGGTATTCCTCATGTTCGGCATTGGAATGTCATATGGAATTACACCACTAGTGGCTCAAGCTGATGGTGAAGGCGATCGCAATAAAATCACTCGTCTGCTCCGTCATGGAATTGTTTTGTGTTTGGGCACCAGTTTGGTATTGGTGTTATCTGGTTACCTCTTGTCTTTTAGTTTCGGGAATTTCTCTCAACCCGAAGAAGTAATAAGGTTGGGAAAACCATACTTCTATGTCATCCTTGCTTCGATGATTCCGATGATGCTTTTTCAGAATTTTCGACAATTTGCTGAAGGGCTTTCTATCACCAAGCCTACTATGTTCATTACCATTGGTGCCAACCTGATTAATGTGTTGTTCAATTACCTTCTGATTTACGGAAAGTTCGGTTTCCCTGAATTAGGCTTAGTTGGCGCGGGTTGGGGTACATTAATTTCTAGAATTTTTATGGCAGCAGGGATGATGCTTTATGTGGGGAAGAGTCAACGAACGAAGTATTATAGGGAGGCTTTCAAAATCTTTAATATTACTGCCGCTTACTTTAAGCCCATGCTCAAAATTGGATTGCCAAGCGGAACGCAGTTTGTATTTGAAGTAAGTGCTTTTGCTGGAGCGGCTTTATTGATGGGTAAAATGGGGGTAGTGCCTTTGGCGGCACATCAAATTGCCTTGAGCTTGGTTTCACTCAGTTATATGATGGCCACAGGTATTGCCGCGGCTTCTACAGTGCGTATTGGTAACCAAGTGGGGAGAAAGGATGCTTTCAACCTTAACCGCGCTGGCAATACCAGTTTTATGATGGCGCTTATTTTTATGGCCTGTTGTTCTGTGGTGTACATTGTCTTCCATAATTTCTTCCCAACGCTCTATATCGATGACCCCGAAGTAATAAGAATAGCAGGTTCATTGATTATTGTGGCGGGTTTCTTCCAGCTGTCTGATGGTGTGCAAGTAGTGGGTTTAGGCTCGCTTAGAGGGATGTCAGATGTTCGAGTGCCTACTGTAATCACTTTTGTGGCCTATTGGGTGTTGGGTATTCCGGTAAGTTATCTTTTTGGCTTTGTGCTGGGCTTTGGCCCCGAAGGTGTTTGGTACGGCCTGCTGACAGGCTTGAGTATTGCCGCCATTACACTCTTTATCCGCTTTAAGGTTTTGGCGAAAAGGAAAGCGCTTTCCTTTGGGGTATAATACCATTGTCAATTCAAGCACTTACAGCCCTCTAGTTTTGTAATCATTTTCACTTGACCCATAAGATTTCAAGTAGCTGGGATGTATCGTAATGCAATATCGCATAATGATATATGAAATAAATGTAACAACAAAGTGAAAAAACATCTCCATCAGTAAATTCCCATATATTTTAATTTTTGAAGTTTTTATATGTTAATAATATTGTTTTTAAAAATTATTCTTATTTCATGTATTGTTTATATGGATGTTATTTTATAACTATGTATAGTTTATGAGTTATATTGATTAATAAATTACAATATTATTGATTACATAGGGGTAATGTGTGATGGCGCACAACATATTTCGTCTATTTTCGATTGTGACGTTGTTAATTTTTAATAAATTCATATACTTAAAAAAAATAAAAATAAAATATAATTATGAAAAAAATTAGAAACAAATTATCGAAGTACTTACTAGGACTTGGTGTCTTAGGTCTATTGGCTACTATGACGGTTAGAGCGGACGCTCAAGACCCACAGGCTCGTGCTGGAACGTATTCGTTTATTTCAACTCCTGTAGGTACAATGCATCTTTGCGTAGATGAGCCTCTTGATTGTTTATTTATTCCAACTGTTGAGGAGGAGGGTTAGTAAATGCTTTTTTAAATGGCCTAAGAAGTTTTGTGTTCAAGCAATTCTTCTTAGGTCTTTACCAAATCCTTATTATGTTTTTGTGATCTATGAAAAATCGTATTTTAACAAGTATTGTTTGTTTGTTCTCGGGTTTTGTTAACGGTGTCTTGGCTCAAAATTATTCACCAATAGATAGTCTCCCCCTTTTTGATGGCTCAAGGTATTTTACATTTGTAAATACCCAAAACTATAAGAATGATACTCTACTGGCATTCAGTTATCCAAAACTGGACTTAAGTTTCATTAATGGCCAAGGGAAGTTCCTTTCTAAAATTACTCAGAAAGGTGAAGGGCCTGGCTTGCTTGGAACGGCAGCTTTTATTGACGTAGCCGTTGGTCAGGATAGGGATATTTATGTTATGTCTATTGAAAATACATTTACATTGTTTGTGTATAATCCTCAAGGCAAATATAAAGGACATGTCAGGCTGTTTAACTCTTTACCAGGGGCAAATGCTCAAGCGTTTTATTCAAGTTTTAACGTGGTTGATGATTTACAAAGAAAAGGTTATGTTATACTCACAATGTCGATAGGAAGTTCTTTGTATTCTCCTTATAGTGAAGAATATTATGAAAAAGGCGCACAAATAGCCCAATTTAGAATTAACAAACAGACATTGAAAGTTGAGAGTACGGAAAAGAAAGTATTATTAAGAAATGAGCCTGAAATAAAAGAGGCTCTAACCAAGAACAGTATGAGTTGGTACAGAGGAACGGCACTTTTCGATTTCAACAATGATAAATTTTATAAAGCAACAATGTATTCCCGAAAAATTGATGTCTACGATCGGTCTTTTAATAAGATACGTGAGATTGAGTTAACAAAACTGCCAAGACTAAGGAATAATTTTTCAACTAGATTCTCTCCAAAAAGAAGTACAGACATTATGGTTAGAACCACTCTTGATCAAAGGCTTCAATACGAAAATGTGAGTGTCTGGAATGTGCAATCACAAGGAGATATTCTTTTAGTACAACTAAATCAACCTGTTGAAGCAGGAAGGCACAAAGTTCCCACTTTGAAGGAGATGCAGAGTGGCTGGTCAGCCTCATACCCAAGCTTGGTGTTAATTAAGAATTTGAAAACTAATACAGAGAAATTGTTTTCTCTTGATAGCAGGTTCCAAGGTAAGATTACCCTTATTGACGCGGAGCACTTTTTAATTCAAGGGTCACCGTCACCTGATGTTGAAGAGACATATTTATATAAATTCCGAATCGGCTTATGAAGAATATTGCGATGGTGCGGAATTTATGCTTAATGGTTTTGCTCAGTATGTCTATTTTAAGATGTGCCAGACAGGAAGTGCGTTTTCCAAAAATTGAGGAGCAAGTAAGGCAGTATGTGGATATATCTGAATATTCTGGTGTCTACGTCTTTGATGAGTACTCTTGTAGCATATGTTCTGTCAATGTATTTGGAAGCATAAAGGATGAACTAAAAGGTAAAAACTACATAGTACTTTATGCGGAAGCAAATTATAAAAACTATACCTATGAAAACTCAGTGTTAGCAGGTTATATTCCTGAGACAAAGATTATTCCAGCCGATCCATTGCTCATTGAAACTTTAAGAACGGAAACAAATACCTATAAAGGGAATTATAAATTGGATATTAAGAACAAAATTATTGTGTCAATTAAAAATTATTAAAATGAAAACATTAGCAATATCATTAATAGCTATGCTACTGACTGGATTTAGTTTTTACAATCAAGCAGAGGCACCAAATGAATTTGGAGAATTACTTTGGGGAACATATGATTATATCAGTACCCCAGGTGGCCCAATTGAACTTTGTACTGGAGAGTTTACTGATTGTACAGCATATAATGGACATATTTCAGTTATACCGCAATAACTTATTTTATTGGGCTGATACGCTTTTGGTTCTTAAGAAAGCTGTTTAGCCTGCTTGCAGGCCTAAGCCTTTTTGTCATATTAGTATACATTGAAATTGCGGTTAGGCAGAGGGTGTTTCAATTGATATTGGTTTGAAGCTTTAATTAAACGTCCTTAGGCTTTTGATAAACTCTACAATCCCTCTCACAATCATAAATTGGGCTATAATGTAAGTAAACATAATGAGGAAGCCCGCTTGCGGAAAAGGTGTTCCAAATTGGTTGATGGCTAAAATGCTATCGCTGATAATGAAGAAAAAGGCGCCAATCATAATCCACCAAAAACTGGCTTTGTCTGTTTTGCCCCAGCGCTTGCTGGCGGTAATGCCCATAATGCAAATCACGATCGTATAGAGTAAGGCTGGAATCATCATGTCTCCCAAACCTGGTTTGATTTGCTGAAATATGACCAGGCCGTACATGCCAAAGAGTAAATCGTGCCATTTGAATTTTAGTTTTCTGTCTTCCGTGTCTATTAGATTCAGGTTAAGGAAAATATAGACGAGGTGAGCGAGTAAAAATGAAGCCAAACCCAGCAGAAAGAAGATGGGGTGAGTATTTGAGAAAATCAAGAAGATATCGCCTAGCAGAGAAAGAAAAAGAGCCGCATTAACAAACTTACTCAACACCGTTTTTGGGACTTCACTATTGAAGTAGATCATCAAACCCAACATTAAGAGCGGCTTGGTGAAATCGGCCATGGTCGGAAAATCCATAAGCTTGGCCAACAGGTGGATAAAGGCAAATGCAAAAAATGGGAGCAGTGTCTTTGGTATTTTCATGTGCTATAATTCTTGAGACAACCCTCCAAAAGTTCTTTATATTAAATGGTTGTAGGTACTTGAAGTTTGTGATCAATTGAGCCTCAACTTTTGGAGGGTCTGATTCTATTCAACCGTACTCTTCATAAACCGTTTTGACCAATTTAAACCAAAAGTAAGAAATAAGAAACCAATAAAGGAGAGCGCAGCACAAAGCAAAAAGGCTTCACGCAGGTTTTCTATTTGGTTAGCGTAAATAAAACCAGTAATGAGCGCTCCTGAACCAATACCAATTTCTAGCGCAATGTACATGGTGGCCAAGCCTTTCCCGCGTAAATGGTCTAAACTTAAATCAATCGTCCATGCGTAAATGGTTGGTGTATTCATACCCACCGCAACTCCAAACATTACTGCGCTAATCATCAGCATGGTTTGAGTATGCGTATAGGCAATAAGGACATCGGAGACGACTATGGCCAGTGCTGCTATTTTTAAAACGATTACTCTTCCATATTTATCAGAAGCCTTTCCTGCCAAAAGCCGAATGACCAATGAAGAAATCACGAAGACTATAAAAAAGATACCTTTATCACCTTGGTCGTAGCCGAGTTGCATGGTGAGGTCTGGCACTAAAGTAAGTACCGCTCCAAATGAAAAAGCGGTTAATAAAAAGAGGAGAGAAGGGTTGAACACTCTTGGCTCAATAACTTCATTCCAGTTGATTTTAAGTAATCTAGGGTGGAATTTAACCTTGTCTTTCAAGGTCTCTTTCATGCCTGCTAGTATTACCACGGATAGTATTGCTACTATTGAAGAAGCATAAAAGGTCATATCCAAACCATAGGCTTCTGTAATTTTTGGGCCTATGGATGGGCCAGCCGCCATGCCTAAACTTCCAAAGAAACCAGAGTATCCCATGGCCTCACCTCTTCTTGTGGAGGGCACTATGTCGGCAATGTAAGCTGAAGTGCCTGTTGGTTTAAAACCAGTAGAAAACCCATGCAGAAACCTGAGGAGTAAAAGTGCCCAAACGGTGCCAACCATTGGGTATAGAAAACCCATTACAAAGCATACGCTTGCACCAAAGATCATTACAGGTATTCTGCCAATCGTATCGGACAGCTTTCCGCTAAAGGGTCTAGAAAGCCCCGCTGTAACGGTAAATAGAGAAATGATGAGGCCTTTGTATTCTCCACCGCCTAAAGAGGTAATGTAATCGTACAAATCGGGCACGATCATATTAAAACTACCGAAGAAGAGGAAGGAGCTGAAGCAAAGTAAAAAGAACTGTAAGGTGTAAATGCTGGGCTTTCCTGTCTTTCTTTTGAGCATAGTGATAAATGAAAAATGGAGCCGAAGCTCCATTCAGTTTATTGTTGCATTAAAAAGGCTTTTATGTAACCGTCTAAGTCACCGTCTAACACGTTTTGCACATCAGTTCGTTCATAACCTGTTCGGGCATCTTTAATTAATTTGTAAGGGTGCAACACGTAGTTTCGAATTTGAGAACCAAATTCAACCCTCATTTTTGCACCTTCCACGATGTCTCGGGCTGCATTACGCTTGTCCAGCTCAATTTGGTATAATCTCGATTTCAACATTGAAAGCGCCTTTTCCTTGTTGCCAAGCTGTGATCTGCTTTCTGTGTTTTCAATCGTAATACCAGTAGGTGCATGTTTTACACGTACGCCAGTTTCTACCTTGTTTACGTTCTGTCCACCTGCCCCCCCTGAACGGAAAGTGTCCCAGCTGATATCGGCAGGGTTGATTTCAATTTCAATAGTATCATCAACTACTGGGTAGGCAAAAATAGAGGCAAACGAAGTGTGTCTTCTTCCACCAGAATCGAAAGGAGAAATACGCACTAAACGGTGTACTCCAGATTCTGCTTTCAATAATCCAAAGGCAAATTCACCTTCGAACTCAAGGGTGCAAGATTTACAGCCGGCTACGTCACCTGGTTGATAATGAATTTGTTTGACTTTATAGCCTTTACTTTCTCCCCACATGATGTACATACGCATCAATATTTCAGCCCAGTCGTTACTTTCGGTACCGCCTGCGCCCGGGTTGATTTCAATCATGGCACTCAGTTGGTCTTCTTCACCACTGAGCATCTTCTTGAATTCAATTTCTTCTAAAATCTCAAGTGCTTTTTTGTATTCTTTTTCTACCTCTTCAACGGATACTTCACCCATTTCGAGGAACTCGTTGAGGGTGTCAACGTCTTCTAAAGCAGTTAAAACGTTTTCAAAGCTGGTCGTCCAGACTTTCTTTAAACGAATCTGCTTTAATGCTTTTTCGGCCTCTTTTGGGTCGTTCCAGAATTCTGGTTGGGCCGTCACCAGTTCTTCTTCTTCTACTTCACTTTTCTTGACATCGTAGTCAAAGATACCCCCTCAAAGCCGCTACCCTGGCTTTTAAATCTTTCAGCTGATCTGAAGTCATAGTTCGTAATTTTTTGAAGCGCAAAGGTGGTGAAATGTAGGGGATAATTCAAGGTTGAATAGGGTTTCAATTGTGGTTTGATAGGTATAAAAAAGAAGAAGCCCAATTGATACAATTGGGCTTCTGTAATTTATTAAGATGAAGATATTAAATCTTCTTCAGGTTATTAATCGTTCTGAACCAAATTGGGGTTGATGTTAATCGCGCTAATTGGGAAGAAAAATTGCCACTGAAGGTCACCGGCAGGCATGTCCGTAATTCTAGCCTGGGTAAGGCTGAAGCTACCTCTAGTAGATCTCTTGAGTGGTAAATTCAATCTCTTAAGATCTAAGAAGTTGAATCCTTCACCCCATAGCTCAATTCTTCTTTGAACCAAGATTTCATCTAATAGGGCTTGTCCCGTGTTAACACTGATTAGAGCATTTGGATCACGCTTAGATACAAGAGAGAATAAAGCAGTTCTAGCCGCTACTTCATTAGCTACTCCCAAACGAGCATTAGCTTCTGCTTCAATCAAAATCATCTCTGCAGTACGCATTAACACAACGTCACCGTCACCAATTGTTCCACTAGGCAATGCCTCGAACTTAGTGTTCATATAAGGAGCTTTTCTGAAGTTACTTGGGATGCTAACTGCTGCTTGTTCAGCTGCAGTCACTTTCCAGAAACCTTTTCTAACATCTGTAGAAGAGATTAGGTCATATAAGTCAGCATTGATACACTTAGGGTCGTTTCTAATGTGAGATGAGCTGTAGTTGTATGACATATAAGCGAAGAAAGACGCAAAGTATGTTCCTTGATCAGGAATTACTTGGCTAGACCAAATCCAACCTGTTGCACCAGAGTTATTGAAACCTTCTTGGATTTGAGCAGAAGACGTCAAAGAGTGTCCCGCTCTTGCCGCTTGTGCAAAAGTGATGGCATTGGCCCACTCACCTTTGGTCAAAGCAACTCTTGCCAACAAACCATTAACAACATTAACGCTAATTTGTGATTTGTCTGAGAATGACACTGATGACGCGTTTAAGCTTTGCAAAGCAGCGGTAAGGTCTGCCCCAATTTGAGCATACACTTGCTCCACTGTTGAACGCGATTTTGCTTCTCCAAGGTTAGTTAAATCATCAAGGTTGATCACAATACCCAGTTGGTCGTTTGCTTGACCTGCTTTGTATCTGCTACCATAAAGTTGAACCATGTTAAAGTGGGCAAATGCTCTATAGAAATAAGCCTGACCTTTGATGTTATTCTTCTCATTCGCATCTCCTTCAACACCATCAATTGAATTGATAATATTGTTAGCGTTTGCAATCATGCTATAGAAGTAATCATAAGTATGCTCTACTAATGAGCTTCCGTTGTCTCTATGCTCAAGCCATTGGTGAACAGCAATAAACCAACCAGAACCTCTTTGAGGGTTAACAACGTCTTGTCCTAAGAAGTCATAGTTGATCATCATGTTACCAAAACCAGATCTCTCATCTTGAGAGCCTCCAACACCGTACATATGACGGTGAATCCCTTCTAAAGCAGCTCTTTGGTTTGAAATAGTACCAAGTACTTGATCGGCTCCAAGCTGATCCGTAGGGAACGTATCTAGAAAGTCTTCATTACATGAGCTTGCAGCCAATACAATAAAGAGTATTATTATTTTTGAAATGTATTTCATTGTCTTTGTTTTAGAAGTTTAGGTTAACACCCAAGGTTAAAACTCTTGAAGGAGGGTAAAGTCCTACGTTTTGCGTTCCACTGAACGTCTCTAAAGGGTTCATACCTTTTCTAGCACTAACGAAGAATAAATTCTCGGCTGAAACATACGTTCTAAGGCTAGAAATCCCCAAGCTTTGAATCGCAGTTTTCTTGAACTCATATCCTAAATTGATATTTCTCAAGTTTAAGAATGAAGCATCTGTTAACCATCTGTCTGAACCTGCAATGTTGTTAGTGTTATTGTTGATAGAAATCTTAGGTACATCTGTAATGTCACCTGGGTTTTGCCATCTGTCTGCAATGTCAACACTAAAGGCTCCACCGTCCAGAGCACCCATCAAGCCTTGAAGGTTGCTGTCGTAGATTTTACCACCAACGCTATAAGCAAACATTATTGAAAGCGAGAAGCCTTTGTAAGAAAGGTTGTTTGTAAATGCTCCGTAAACATCTGCAATAGAAGAACCATCATAATGGTATAGCGCATTGTTTTGGTTAGACGTTACTTGAACACCATTGATTTCTTTCAATAAGTTAGCAGGTGTAGACTCTGACTCTGGATCGTAAACGTAAAGTGGGCTACCTGTATCAGGGTCAACACCGTACCAATCTTTTAACCAGAAGTCGTAAATTGATCTACCTTCCAAAAGTTTTTTAGAGCCAGAAATAATACCGTTTTCTCTTGAATCTTCAGGTAACTGAGTAATCTCATTTGTTAGCACTGTTGCATTTAAAGCAAAGTTCCACTCAAGTCCACCTGATGATTTCAAAATATCAACGTTGGCATCGAACTCTAAACCTCTGTTCACCATTTTACCAATGTTTCTGTTTTGAGAAGTGTAACCTGACTCACGTGGAATTGGCACTGAGAACAATAGGTTGTCAGAATAACGGTTGAAGTATTCGATTGTACCTCTAACTCTACCTAAAACTTCAAAGTCAACAGCTATATCAGCAGAGGTGTTCTTTTCCCATTGTAGGTCATTGTTTCCAACACTATAGCTGAAGAAACCAGGGTTGTTAGCATTGTTTTGGCCAGAAGAATACAATGTTTGATAAGGGTAGAAACCTCCAACATTATCATTACCTGTCTGTCCGTATGATCCTCTAAGTTTTAATTCATCAACCCAGCTAACACCGCTTAAGAATGCCTCTTCGCTCATTCTCCAGCTTGCGCCAATAGACCAGAAGTTACCCCATCTTGCATCTTGCGAGAATCTAGAAGTACCATCTCTTCTGAAAGAGAATGAAGCGTAGTAACGCTCGTCATGGTTGTAGTTAATTCTAGAGAAATAACCTTCAGTTTTATAACGGTTAACTCTAGATGAAGCGTCTGTAATTGTAGTGTAGTTATCCAAAACTGGGTTATCCAAAACGATAAAACCTGTTTTCGAAGCAGAGAAATCATTGTTTTTAATACCATAGCTCTCATGACCAGCTAGTATATCAAAACTGTTTCTGCTATCTAATTCGAAAGAATATTCTGCAATTTGGTTAAAGTTAGTAGTGATATCGAAGTTGGCACTTTTAGTAGCTCTTCCTACTGGAATGTAATCTCCAACGAACGGGTTACCATAGAATTGACCATTTGATGTTCCAATATCTACACTACCATTGATCTTTACACTTAGGTTTTTCATTGGAGTTAACTCCACATAACCTACAGTTCTAAAGAACAAGGCTTCATTTAAGCTGTTGTTCAAAAGAGACTCCTCAGGTGCTTGTCTACCAGAAGTGTTGTTTGGTCTTCTTGGTAATCCAAATCTACCATCACCTCTATCGAAAGCTTTAGTTCCAAAGTCAGGGTCAGTAATATAATTACCTTGATCATCAATAGCATAAACAGGGAAAATAGGCCCCATTCTTCTTGCGTTATAGAAAGCATTGGCAAATCCAGTTCCTCCACTAGTTACAGAATTTGTCATTCTGATGTCACCAGAGTTGTTCATGCCAATTTTTAACCAATCAAGCACCTTCACATTAATGTTGGTTCTTAAGGTATATCTTTCGAAATCAGAATTTTTGAAAACACCTTTTTCATTCAAGTAACCCATTGATGCATAGTAATCAACTTTGTCAGTTGCACCTTTTGCACTGAAGTTATATTCTTGTCTGTAACCTAATCTTTCAATTGGGTCAAACCAATCTAAGTCGTTAGCAGAGTATCTGATGCTGGCGTTAGGGTTAATGCTACCGTCAGTTCCGATAATTTGATTATCAGCAACATTTGTTGCATTGTAAGCAAGGAAGTCAATCAACTCAGCAGTAGCCTCGGCTCCAGCAGTAGCAGGATCTGTTCCTCCAGTTACTTTGTCGTTTCTTAGTGCTTCCCAATAGGCTTGGTAGTAGCTCAATGGATCAACTCTATCGTACTCTTGAATACCTCTGGCTGAAATACCTTGTTTGGTTGAGAATGAGAAAGATGGAGCTGTGTTTTTCTTACCTTGTTTAGTTGTAATGATAATTACACCGTTTGCTGCTCTAGCTCCATATAATGAAGTTGAAGCTGCATCTTTCAAAGTAGAAATTGACTCAATGTCATCAGGGTTAATCCTGTTAATGTTTCCACTAAAAGGAACACCGTCAACGATTAAGAAAGGCTCGTTACTACCGTTAACCGAACCAATACCTCTTAATCTGATGGCAGGGCTATCACCAGGCTGACCTGTTGATGTAGTTACTTGAATACCTGGGCCAGAACCACCAAGGGCAGAAATAGCACTGGTAATCGGTCTGTCTTTGATTTTTTCAGCTGAAAGCGAAGTTACTGAACCTGTGATACTCTTAGTATCTTGAGTTCCGTATGCTACTACAACAATTTCACCCGCGTCAATAACGTCAGCTACCATTGATACATTAATGGCAGTTCTGTTTCCAACAGGCTCTTCTTTGGTTTTGTAACCTAAGAACCTAAATACAAGAACTGCATTCTCAGAATTAACTGATAAAGAGAACTTACCGTTCGATTCCGTAGTTGTGCCAGTTGTGGTCCCTTTAATAGAAACAGTCACGCCTGGAAAGCTCGAACCGAATTCATCTAGCACAGTACCCTCCACGGTACGTTGCTGACCCATTACACTGCTACTAATAAGTAGCAAAATGAGCATTACTTTGAGTTTAAATTTTAGCATTTATAAGTAATTTATTTGTTTGCGCGAATAACACCTAAATGGAGCTTAATGTTGCTTTAACGTACGTATTAGGCTGTATCATTATTTTAATGGTGGCTATTTTGTTTTAACGGTCGATATTTCAATTGTTATTTTTGAATTTTTATTGTTCATTTTCGGTCATTTTTGGGGTATGTTAAAATTGTAAATATCTATGAAAATATGAGTTTTATTAAATTATGATCGATTACGAATATGTATTTACCTCATCTTCAAATAATTACAAATATTATGACTAGCCTGATGTATTATAACATTGTCGCGATTTCTATAATTTTTACGATCTGTCGACTTTAATGGTGGAATTAGGGTAGCAAACAGGGTAAGACCTTCTAGGGGACGTTTTTGAGGTTTTTAACATAAAAAAAGCAGCCCTTTTGAGGCTGCTTCAATTCATAGTTCCAAAATGTGAATTTTCTAACTCAGTCCGGCTAGCTTTTCTTCCAGTACTTTGATTTTTCCTTCTGCATCCGCTTGTTTGGCCTTTTCTATGGCTACCACTTGCTCAGGAGCACCAGCTACAAAGCGTTCGTTGCTCAGCTTTTTCATTACTGAATTCAAAAAGCCTTTGGTGTACTCTATTTCCTTGATGATTTCAGCTTTTTCAGCTTCAATGTCAATCGCGCCTTCTTCCATAGGAATAAAGAATTCATCAGATTTGATCACAAAGCCTAAAGTGCCACTCACCTTCTCATCCGTATATGTCAGCTGATCGATGTTCGCTAACTTCTGGATGATGTTCACAAAAGGCTCGTAAGCTTCTGGGTTGCCTGATTTAATCGCTAAGTCCAGCGCCTTCTTTGGAGAAATTCCTTTTGAAGAACGTAAGTTTCTTAGGTTAGAAACCAATTCAAATACGATTTCAGATTGTTTGTTTAATGCTTCGTCTGCTCCCCCAATGATTGGCCAAGTAGAAACAATGATGTCTTGTCCTTCTGACCTTTCTCTTAACTCACTCCAGATTTCCTCAGTTATGAAAGGCATAAATGGATGAAGGACCTTCATGATTTTCTCTAAGAAATTCAAAGTCACCTCATAGGTAGGTCTGTCGATAGGTTCTCCAAAAGGAGGTTTAATCATTTCTAAGTACCAAGAACAGAAATCGTTCCAAATGAGCTTGTAGGTAGTCATTAGCGCATCAGAAATTCTGAATTTACTGAAATGATCTTCGATTTCAGTAAGGGCTGCATTAAATCGAGAATCGAACCAACGTACTGCCGTTTGGTTTTCTTGGCCATTTGAGCTGCCACCAACTTCCCAGCCTTTTACCAAGCGGAAAGCATTCCAAATCTTATTCGCAAAGTTTCTTCCTTGCTCTACCAGTTTTTCATCGTACAACAAATCATTGCCTGCTGGCGAAGAAAAAAGCATTCCAGTACGCACGGCATCAGCGCCTAGTTCTTTAATTAAGTCCAGTGGATCGGGTGAGTTACCCAAAGACTTCGACATTTTTCTACGCTGTTTGTCGCGTACAATTCCCGTTAAATAAACGTGCTTAAATGGTTTCTCTCCAGTGTACTCATATCCCGCAATAATCATTCTGGCTACCCAGAAGAATAAAATTTCAGGTGCTGTAACTAAAGTGGTAGTAGGGTAGAAGTAATCTAGCTCAGCATTCTTGCCTTTAATGATCTTACCTGTCTCTCTATCAAAACAAGAATCGTCAAAGCCATTAAAAACTGCCATTGGGAACAACCATGAGGAAGCCCAAGTATCGAGTACATCTTCATCTTGTTTTAGGTCACTGGCAGTTAGTTGAGCGTTGCCTGATTTCTCTTTAGCCAATGCCAATGCTTCATCTGCCGATTCAGCGACAACAAAGTCGTTTTCGCCTTCGCCATAGAAATAGGCCGGGATTTGTTGTCCCCACCAAAGCTGACGAGAAATACACCAATCGCGTACATTCTCCATCCAGTGGTTGTAAGTGTTTTTGAATTTTGAAGGAAGAATCTCCACTTCGTCATTCATCACCACTTCATGCGCAGTGCGCGAAATTTCTTTCATTTTGATGAACCACTGCAAAGAAAGCTTTGGTTCTATCACTGTATTTGTTCTTTCTGAACGACCAATTCTAGTAGTGAACTCTTCAAAACCGATGTAATGACCAGCTTCTTCCAAGTCTTTCACCATTACTTTACGCGCTTTAAAACGCTCCATGCCTACATATTTCGGTACACCACAGTTTTCGTTCAAATTACCGTCAAAGCCGATGGTGTCAATCACTTCTAAATTATGACGCAAGCCAATTTCATAGTCATTCGGGTCGTGGGCTGGGGTTACCTTCAAGCAACCCGTTCCAAATTCGATTTCTACATAATCGTCCCCGATGATTGGGATTTCGCGGTTAACGAAAGGCACAAGCGCAGTTTTGCCAATCAAATGTTGGAAACGTTCATCTTTCGGGTTTACGGCAATGGCGGCATCGCCTAAAATGGTTTCAGGACGCTGCGTAGCAATAATTACCTTTTCGTCAGAATCTTTAATGCTGTATTGAAACTTGTAAAGCTTCGAAACTTCATCTTGATCGGCATAAATCACCTCTTCATTTGATACCGTAGTTTGGGCTTCCACATCCCAGTTGACCATACGTAAATCGCGGTAGATGTATCCTTTATTATATAGGTCTACAAAAACACGAAGCACGGCCTTGTGATAACCTTCATCCATGGTGAAGGCTGTGCGCTCCCAGTCGCATGACGCACCAAGTTTCTTGAGTTGCTCAAGAATGATTCCCCCGTACTTTTCTTTCCATTCCCAAGCATGGGTAAGGAATTCTTCGCGACTGAGGTCAGATTTTTTGATGCCTTTTTCGCGAAGCATCTTCACTACTTTGGCTTCCGTAGCAATCGAAGCGTGGTCTGTACCAGGCACCCAGCAAGCTTCTTTGCCTTCCATTCGTGCTTTTCTGATCAACACATCTTGGATGGTATTATTCAACATGTGGCCCATGTGGAGCACACCCGTTACGTTTGGCGGAGGAATGACAATAGAGTAAGGCTCTTTTTGAGGGTTTACCTTGCCATGGAAATATCCTTTATCCATCCAGTGGGCATACCATTTATCTTCTATCTCGTTCGGGTTATACTTCGTTGAAAGCGACATGTAATTGTTTGAATAAAATTAGGCTGCAAAAATAGGTGGAATAGTCGGAAGACGGAAGTTAGAAGCCAGAAGAATGAAGTTAAGAGGAGGAAGTATGCTAAAATAGATTCGCCATACTTCTCTATTATTATTGATTCCAGCGAAATGGGTAAGAAAATAAAGAGAATTAAATCGCAATATCAAATCTAGCCCTAATAACTCATTCCCAATAACCAATAACTAACCCCTAAACCTCTAGATTCTTATACTTACTCTTCCCCATCCAACCCAAATGGGTATGGTCAAAGCTGTCGAAGTATTTTAATCCGTATCCTATCATTCTATCGAAGCAAGAGTGCGCCATAAAGATCAATCCGATAAGAATGAACAATTCATTGGAGAGCAGGTAGCCAAGAATCATTAATAGTGAAATTAAGCCTTTATGATGGGCAGCATTGTAAGCAATAGTAGCCACTTTTTTATTTACTATAATGGCCAGAAATGCCAAGTCGGGTGCGAAAAATAAGCTAGCAAAAAGTACCCATCCCCCTTCATAAAACTCAAAATAGACCAGGCAAACGATCAATAAAAGTCCGATTTCTTCGAGCTTAAGTGCGGTTCTCATATTCTTGGTTTTCATAATGACGGATAAGGTACAAAGAGTTTTAGATACTCAAAACGGTTGCTAGGCTTAAGTAAATGATTGTAAGCCATGATGTTAAATTCAGAGGTGTTAGTATCAATTCGAGCAAAGGTTAATCTCCAAATTCAAAAACCTGATTTATATCATCTTTTTGACTAACACCCGTCAGGTCGAAATTTTTCACGTGAATCTATCTTGCGAAGGTTTAGGAATAACTACGCCTTTTAAATTATGGAACTACAGCAATTCAAGTACGACAACAAAATTGTCAAATACTTCGTCATCGCCACGGTCACTTTCGGACTGATAGGTATGTTGGTGGGTATTTTAATGGCAATTCAGCTTTTTTTACCTGAAGCCAACTTTGGTCTTCAATTCACCACTTTCGGTCGTATTCGTCCGCTACACACCAATGCAGTGATTTTTGCATTTGTGGGTAACGCCATGTTTGCGGGGGTGTACTATTCTATGCAGCGTTTGCTAAAAGCGCGCATGTTCAGCGATATGCTGAGTTGGGTTCACTTCTGGGGCTGGCAGCTTATCATTTTAGCTGCTGTCATTACACTTCCATTGGGGATGACTACCTCAAAGGAGTATGCCGAGCTAGAATGGCCGATTGATATTGCGATTACAATTATCTGGGTGGTGTTCGGTATCAACATGATTGGTACGATTCTGAAAAGAAGAGAGCGCCACATGTACGTAGCCATTTGGTTCTACATCGCCACATTTGTTACGGTCGCTGTTTTGCACGTAGTGAACTCATTTGAGATTCCGGTAACCATGTTCAAGAGTTATTCTTGGTATGCGGGTGTGCAAGATGCTTTAGTGCAATGGTGGTATGGTCACAATGCCGTTGCATTTTTCCTGACCACGCCTTTCTTGGGGATAATGTATTACTTCCTGCCTAAGGCAGCCAACAGGCCTGTTTATTCCTATAAGCTTTCGATCATTCACTTTTGGTCGCTGATTTTCATCTACATCTGGGCGGGCCCTCACCACCTTTTGTATACCTCTTTGCCTAACTGGGCACAATCTTTAGGTACCGTATTTTCAATTATGCTGCTTGCTCCTTCTTGGGGTGGTATGCTCAACGGGCTTTTAACATTAAGAGGCGCTTGGGACAGAGTGCGTGAAGACCCTGTTTTGAAATTTATGGTAGTGGCCGTTACGGCTTATGGTATGGCTACACTTGAAGGGCCATTGCTCTCTATTAAAAACGTTAACGCCATTGCTCACTTTACCGACTGGATTATTGCTCACGTTCATGTGGGTGGTTTAGGCTGGAACGGCTTCCTAATCTTCGGTATGCTTTACTGGATGATCCCTAGAATGTGGGGCACAAAGCTTTACTCTACAAAATTGGCCAATACGCACTTCTGGATTGGTACGCTAGGGATTATCGTTTACGCCTTACCACTTTACACTGCTGGTGTGGTGCAAAGTTTAATGTGGAAAAGCTTTAATGCTGAAGGCTTTTTAGAATACCCTAACTTCTTAGAAACTGTTACTCAAATTGTACCAATGTACATGATGAGAGCTGTTGGCGGAGTGCTCTACTTAGCAGGTGCCATTATGATGGCTTACAACTTGGTGAAAACGGCCAAGCAAGGAAGCTTTAAAGCGGAAGAGGCGGCTGAAGCTCCGGCCCTGGAAAAGAAGAAGAAGATTGTTGGCGGACACTGGCACAGTGTTTTGGAAAGAAAGCCAATCATTTTCACTGTGCTGACTTTGGTGGCCATATTAATTGGGGGAATCATTGAAATGGTGCCGACTTTCCTTATCAAGTCTAATATTCCAACCATTGAAAGTGTAAAGCCTTATACTCCTTTGGAACTTCATGGAAGAGACCTTTATATAAAGGAAGGGTGTAGCAACTGTCATACGCAAATGGTAAGGCCGTTCAGGTCGGAAACTGAGCGCTATGGGGAATATTCTAAAGCAGGTGAGTTTGTATATGATCACCCATTCCTTTGGGGATCGAAACGTACGGGGCCAGATTTACATAGGGTAGGGGGTAAATATAATAATGTATGGCATTTCAACCACATGCTCGATCCTAACTCAACTTCGCCAGGGTCTATTATGCCGCCTTATGCATGGTTGTTCACCCAGTCCATTGATTTAGACGAAACCGCAGGTAAAATTACAGCCCTTAGAACAGTGGGGGTTCCTTATGCCGAAGGTTATGAAGAAACAGCTAACGATGACTTGATGAAACAGGCCAAGGAAATAACCGCAGATTTAGCGGCCAGCGATATCGAAATTTCTGAGCAAGCTGAAATTGTTGCCCTGATTGCTTACCTACAAAGGTTGGGTACAGATATTAAAGTGAAGTCAAACGATCAAAACCCTTAAATCATGTTCAAGCACTATTTTGAAAAGATTCATAATGTAGAGGTTTGGCCGATCATTTCGCTGACTATCTTCTTCGTATTCTTTGTTGGCCTAATGGTTTATGTATGGCGAATGAAGAAGGATTATGTAGAGGAAATGAGTGATATTCCTCTTGATGATGACGCAACAATTATCTTATCTGATTTTAAAAATGAAAACCACTAAGCTCATGGAAAAGATAAAATCAATACTGAAAAACCTGAGTTCGAAATATTTATTGTTGCCGTTACTGTTGCTTACAACACCATTGGCAGCTCAAACTGAGAATTCTTCTGGAGTTTCTCCAACTACGGCCTTTTATGTGGTGGTGGTTTTACTGATTATCGTTGCGATTTTGGTAATGCTTTTAGCGGTGAGTTTACTGTCGCTGCTTAAGGCCATTGTTAACAAGGATATGTCGCCAGAAAAGAAAGCCAGCAAGGAAAAAGAATCTAGCTGGTTTGCTAAAACTTGGATGAAATGGAATGCCCTTAAACCATTAGAGGAAGAGCAGGATATTATGCTCGACCATGATTATGATGGAATTAAGGAACTTGATAATCACTTGCCACCTTGGTGGAAGGCGCTATTCTACTTGTCGGTTGTCTATGCTGTGATTTACCTTATGGTTTTCCATGTGTTTAAAACCTCACCTTTACAGGAAGAGGAATATGAGATTGAAATGGCCTTGGCTTTGGCGGCCAAAAATGATATCGAACAAACCATTGTAGTAGATTTTGATGAAAGCAATGTGCCATTCACCGATGACGCTGAGGCATTAGCTGATGGAAAAAAATTCTTCGAAGGACAATGCGGTATGTGTCACAAAGCAGATGGTGGTGGTTTGGCTGGCCCTAACCTTACCGATGATTACTGGAGACATGGCGGAAGCATGACCAATATTTATAATGTAATTAAAAATGGTGTACCGAGTACCGCCATGATTGCCTGGGAAAGTAGACTCAATCCAATCCGTCTGCAAAACGTGGCTTCTTATGTGAAGAGCCTAAGAGGAACCAATCCTGCTGGTGCATTGCCGCCAGATGGGGAGTTGTATGTTGAAGAATCGAAAGATCAAGAATAGAGGAGAATTGCGTTGAGTAATTAAAGAGGGTTGAAATGAAGGAGCTGTACGAATATGACGAAGAATACCGCGACAGTATAGCCACGGTAGATGCACAAGGAAAGCGAATTTGGGTATTCCCGAAAAAGCCGAAAGGCAAGTTTTTCAATGCGCGTAAGATTGTTTCGGTAACCTTACTTACCATTCTTTTTGCCGGTCCGTTCATAAAAATCAACGGTCAGCCCTTTTTAATGATGAATATTTTCGAGCGAAAGTTCGTGATCTTGGGGACAGTCTTTTGGCCCCAAGACTTTTTCATTTTCGCCCTAGGGCTGATTACTTTCTTCGTTTTCATCATTCTTTTTACCGTAGTTTTTGGCCGAGTATGGTGTGGCTGGGCTTGCCCTCAAACCCTGTTTATGGAAATGGTTTTCCGTAGAATCGAGTATTGGATTGAAGGTGATGCTAACCAACAAAGGAAGTTGGCCGAATTGCCTTGGAATGGCGAAAAGATCAAAAAGCGACTATTGAAGCATAGTATTTTTGTGGTCATCGCTGTATTGATTGGACATACCGCCATGGCCTATTTAATTGGTATAGAAAAGGTACAAGAAATTGTTAGCCAGCCACCTACTGAAAACCTGGCTGGGTTTTTTGGTTTGATAGCCTTTAGCGCAATTTTTTATGGTGTGTTTGCTTACCTAAGAGAACAAGCTTGTATAGCAATTTGTCCTTACGGAAGACTTCAGGGAGTGCTTTTGGTACGGGATTCCATGGCAGTAATGTACGATTGGATCAGAGGCGAACCGCGTGGTAAAATGAAAAAATCCGAAGTTCAGGAGGATAAAGGCGACTGTATTGACTGTAAACTCTGTGTGCACGTTTGTCCAACAGGAATCGATATCAGAAATGGCACTCAGTTGGAATGTGTGAATTGTACGGCTTGTATTGATGCTTGTGACGATGTAATGACTAAAATCGATAAGCCAACGGGCTTAATTCGTATTGCATCGCACAGTTCCATTGCTGATGGTAAGAAAAAGCTTTTCACGCCAAGAGTGGCTGGATATACTGGCGTTTTGGTGGTGCTAATTACATTACTCACCATTTTTGTTTCTAGCAGATCAGACATTCAGGCTACCATTCTAAGGACACCAGGAATGCTTTACCAGAAGGTAGAGAATGATCAAATTCAGAACGTTTATAGCATCCAGCTGATCAATAAAACGATAGAAGATATGAATGTACACCTTCGCTTGATTGATCACGAAAGTGGGACAATTGAAGTGGTTGGAGGGAACGAAATCAAACTTTTGAGTTCCGGAAAAGCAGATGCCGTGTTTACTGTGCGATTGCCCGAGTCAGAAATGGAAGGCAATAAGAATAGCATTACTGTGGGTATTTTTCATGGTGATGTTTTGATTGATAAAATGAAGACTAATTTCTTGGGGCCAATAAGATTTAAATAATGAATTGGGGAACAAAAATCGTAATCAGTTTTGTGTGTTTCGTAGGGCTACTGGTGACCTTGGTTTACGTAAGCGTAAGCACCGATTTCTATTTGGTGGCGGATAACTACTATGAACAAGAGTTGGATTATGAAAGCCAGATTCAACGCATGAAAAATGTGAATAGCCTTGCAGAAAAACCAGATTTTAAGCTGGTCAGAAATGAAGGAAAGGCTGAGCTAAGGTTTCCGCTTTCGGTAATGCAGGCCATGGAAGAGGGGAGTATCTCTTTTTTCCGTTCAGCTGATGCTCGTTTAGATAAGGCCTTTGACTTGGTCTTTGACGAAAATGGGTTACAGATTTTCGACATGAAAAAACTTGCTTTTGGCGCATGGAAGGTGAAGATTGAATGGAAGTCGAAGGGAACGGAATATTATCAAGAGCTTAATATCGTAATCTAATGTTGCTTTTAGGAACAGCGCTGGCATTTGGGTTTTTTGGTAGCCTGCACTGTTTAGGCATGTGCGCACCCATAGCTTGGGCAGTTCCTCAGAACGAAAAAAAGAAGAAAATTTGGGTAGCTAACCGCTTGGCTTATAATAGCGGCCGCATGATTACCTATAGTTTTTTAGGTGCTATTGCAGGCTTGTTTGGCGAAATGCTTTCGATGGCTGGAGTGCAACAAGGCTTATCTGTTTTGGCTGGCGCAACAATCATCATTGGTGCCTTACTCCTGAACGGAAAACTATCAGGCAATATTAGAATCAAACCCCTTCAAAAGCTTTTCTTAAATATTAAAGTACGAATAGGTAGTTTACTCAAAACCAATAATTTCAAGTCAAACCTTACATTGGGTTTATTGAATGGTCTTTTGCCTTGTGGTTTGGTGTACATGGCTTTAGTGGCAGCCATTTCAATGGGCACATTTTACGGAGGAGCAGCCTATATGGCGCTGTTTGGTTTAGGTACTTTTCCCATGATGCTCGGAGCGGCCTATTTGGGCTTTTCGTTTAAGAGTAATTTCACCGCAACATGGCTCAAGTTTGTGCCGAAGTTGCTGGTACTGGTGGGCTTAATTCTTATTCTTCGCGGACTGAATTTGGGCATTCCTTATGTAAGCCCAAAGCTGAATAGCGACATGCCAGGAATGGTTTGTGACTAAGATCAATTCATGTACTTTCTGATAATATTAAGCAGACTGTCTTTAGGTACGTTTCGGCCAATGTGCTGCTTCATTACTTCAATCATTTCTTGAGTCATTGTAGGGCGAAACCCCATTCGAAAGGCAAGTCTGTGAATTAAATCAATTTCGCTTTGGTCTACATCTTGGTCGAATTTCATTAAGAACAATAGATCGTAAAGAATCTCCATTCTTGCATGTTCCGTTTTAGGAATAACCAGCGTGAGGTCTTGAGGGTTTTTATCAATCTGTTGAACATCTTCAGGAGTCATTTCTAACCGTTCAGCTACCTTATTGATGAACAAAGCTTCAAGCGGACTGTCTTCATTATCCGCTTCCGCCAGCATCAAAAGCATAAACAGGTGGCTCTTTCTTTTATGTAATTCCCGGTCTTCAGTGTTCATCCTTTGTTTTTTTCTGGAAGATAAAGAATGGAGCCCTGAACCGAAACTGATTATTAAGGTAAAAGAGGTTCGCAGTGAGATTTTCAAATCACCAAATCCACTCATTTTCAAATCAGCTACTCACTTCTGAGCGATTCCGAAGGATTGGCCTGTGCTACACGCCAAGTTTGGACAATGACAATGAACACGACTAAACTCCCCAATAGTAGAACGCCTTGAGCCAAGACAAGCCCTTCATACTGTGGTTTTATAAGGGAAGAGAGCCAGAATGTTTCCTGTAAAAAAAGGTAGGCTAGAGGAGTACCGATTAAGGCAGCAATGACTAAAGAGGTCAATGTTCCTTTCAACAGGAGTAGAACAATGCTTTTAACTCTGGCGCCAAGCACTTTTCTGATGCCAATTTCTTTGGTACGTGTTTCAGCATTGTAAAGCGCAATTCCCAATTGGCCTAAAAGCGAAATGGAAATGATAATGATCGAAAGAAACTTGAACGCCTTGACTACTTGGTTGACATTGTTATAACTTTCTTCAATAGAGTCATTTAGGAAGATAGGAGTGAAGGCTTGTTCACTGTCTACTTCTTTGGTGGCTTTTTCAAGCTGACTTAAAGTAACTGCTATATTTTGACTTTCTATTTTGATGGCAAGCGACCTTTTATATAAGTCTATTTTCTCGTGAGTAACCATGATTGCTGCCATTTCAGGGGCATCAAGTCGTTCGAAGACATTATCCTCCATAATGCCAATTATTTGGTACCGGCTAATGTTTTTAAAAAAGGAAAGGGTTTGACCAAGCGCACTGTCTAATGGAATATTAAGGTCAGCTAATAGCTTTCTATTTACCCAAACTTCAGTAAGTGTTGAATCGGACGATACTCTTTTAAAATTATTACCAGCAAATAGTCTAGGCTCAAAAACCTTGTCGAAATCGGAGTCTACAACAGAAAAATCAACCATGAGACTGTCAGTATTATTAAATCGTCTTACCATTGTCATACCCATTGTGCCTACTCCTGGTAAAGATGAAACAGCAGAAACTCCTACGACTCCTGGAACGCGCTCAAATCGAGATTTTAATAGTTGCCGATTTTTAGGAGGGACTTCTACGCTTACTACTCCTTCTTTGCTGAAGTTCCAGTTGTTTTGCACAATAGAATGGTATATATCTGAACCCGCAGTAACAACCATAATGCAGAACATCGAAATAGTGAGCTGAAACACCACCAAGCCTTTTCTAATGTTCATGAGGGACATGGTTTTACTTTTGATATTTGATCGAAAAGCATTCAAAGGAGAAATACGGGCAAAGTAGAGTGCAGGAAAAAGGCCAGCGACTAAGCCAACGATCACAGAAAAAATTAAAAAAATCAATAGAAGAGGTGTGGTAGTGTTGGGGTTGAATAATAAATTACCAGTATCCATTAGGGCAACAAATTCAGGTACGAAAAAGCGGTAGAGTAAGAATCCTACCAGTGTTGCCGCCACTGAGAAAACAATCGTTTCAACTAAAATTTGACCTATGATTTGAGACTTTGTGCTCCCTGCTACTTTTCTAATGCCTATTTCTTTGGTACGTTGAATCGCTCTTGCGATAGATAGATTAGTGTAATTAAAACTCGCCAATAAAAGCAGAATTGTAATTAGTGTGACAAGTACATAAAGTATACCCTTAGATAAACTAGATCCTATAGCGTTATACACTTCATCACTAAACATGATATCACTGATTTTCTGACTACGGTAATCAAAAGTGGATTCAGCACCTTTTTTTATGGTATTTACTTCTTTCGATACTTGTCTCAGTTTATTATTTAACTGCTCTTGGCTTACTCCGTCAATGGTTCTAAAGTAAGTGTAGCCTTGATAGTAGTTATTCCAGCTTTCGAGGTAGTCAGATTCCTCCGTAGTCGCCAAATATGGATTTTCGGAACTACTTGATATTATGTCGAAATTTAAATGTGAAAGACCTTTTGGGCTTTCAATTATGGCATTAACGATCAGTCCTGAACCAAGAATTTTACCAATAGGGTTTTCATCTGGGAAGAAGCGTTCTGCGATGTCATCTGTAATAATGCAACCTGATTTATCTTGTAATGCAGCATGTGGATCACCATCGATTGCCTTGAATTGAAATACTTCGAAAAAATGGTCGTCTACCATTAAGTTTATAAGGATTACCGAATTTCCATTTATGGTTTCTTTGAATTGGTGGTAAGGACTGAACTGGGTCAAAACTTCAATTTCTGGTAGATCAGCACGAAGTTTTTCTCCCAAGACCGAGGGGGTAGAGGCTAAAAAATAAGGGCTGATGTTGGGTTTTTCAACCTTTGTTAGAATTCTGTATAACCTCTCAGTATGTGGGTGTTGCGTATCAACAGAAAGGCCCGTGTAAAGAATATTTAGCGCGAACATGCTTACGGTTATCGCAGCAGCAAGCCCGAAAATATTAATGGCACTGAATACCTTGTTGCGCCACAAGTTGCGGAAAGCCAACTTTAAATGGATTTGGAATAATGAGGTTCTGAACATGGTGACAATGATTTTAGGTTTTCTAATCACAGAAGGGCGAAGCATCTTCAACACTTCGTTTCGGTAAATGGCTTTGGCCTTTTTCTCTCCTAATTCTTTTAGGTTGAAGCTGAATTCTTCTTCTAAATCGCCTTGCAGCTCTTGGTAAAGAGCAGGCTTACAGAAAGCTTTAAAAAGCCGGGTATATAGTTTTGGAGGAGTGATGCGCATGTCAATAAAGGATTTATTGTAGACGAAAAGCTGGTACTTGACTCCATAATTGGTCGCGGACTTCTTTGGCTTCCTGCAAAGCAGCCAAGCCCTTATTGCTTACCTCATAATAGCGCTTTGGCCTACCACCTCTGTCTTCGTTGCCTTGGCCTTGTTTCGAAGTCAAAAGCCCTTTTTCTTCCAAGCGAGATAGCGCAGTGTGCAAAGCGCCTCTGCTAATATTCCTCTTCCCTTGCTCGTTGATTTCGCGCTTGATGCTTACTCCGTAGGCGTCATCTTTTAAAACCAAAATGGTGAGTAAAGCTATTTCTTCAAATTCACCCAGGTTTGTTCCTTTCATAGCATGTTCTAAAATGTAGACTAATGTATGAAATAAACCGGAGTTCTAAAATGAAGACTTGATATTTTAATTTGAAGATGTGTTGATTTGAGAATTTGGTGATTGAGAAACCTATCTTCAAATCACCAAATTCCCTTATTTTCAAATTAGCTACTCACTTCTCAATGATTCAGATGGGTTTAGACGCACCACTCTCCATGTTTGAGACCATACAATGGTGAACGTAACTAGGGAAAGGAATAAGATAGCACCTACAGTTTCTTGGATTCCAATTTTGAAGCTGGACCCCATTTGGGGTAAAATAATATTGTCGAAAAACCAATAGCATAAAGGGGTGGCTATTGCAATAGCAATGAGCATGGAGACGAAAAACTCTTTGCCAAGCTTGAGGATTAGCTCCCCAACTTGAGCTCCAAGTACTTTACGAATACTTATTTCTTGCAATCTGCTTTCCGCATTGAATAATGAAATACCTAGCAAACCTAGGCTTGAAATGGCCAAGACGACAACAGTTAGGAAACCGATCATGCTTAGGAGTACACCATTTTCCTTATAGTTTTTTCGGACCAATTCATCTGCAAATTCAGCTTTGAATTTATTTTTTTGATCCACCTTTCCCCATGCTTTCTCTAAGCTGGCTATAGTGGCGAACGCATTGTCAGTTTTTAGTTTTAAACTGAGGCTTCTTAACATTTCTGTGTTGGGCTCAAGCTTGACCATAATATTGTGAGCTTTGTTGTAAAATGATACCAAAACAAAGTCCTCAATGATACCTACAACTGTTACATCGCCCTCTTTTGTCTTTAATATCTGTCCTAAGGCGTCCTCTGGAGAATTGTAGCCAAGGGTTTTAACCAAATTACTATTGATCAAAATGGACTTGGTAGTCTGTACATCTTTATCCTGAGTAGAGAAATTTCTTCCTTGAATAACCTTGATCTGGTACATGTCCATAAAGGCTTTGTCCACCGATATGTAGCTCGTAAATACGCTGTCAATGGCATCTGGTCTTTTTATATTTGTCGTTGACCTACTCCCACTTCCTGGAATAAATGAAGATTTCCCAATAGACACTATGTCAGAGGTTTTAGAGAATTCATTACTCAATAGCTGTACATTATTGTCCAAACTCTCAACTATTAATATGTCGTCCGTTTTGAAGCCCAAATAGGAAGTCATTAAATGATAATACTGGCTTCCGAAAATACTAACAGAGAGCACTGTAATGAGTGAGAAAGTAAGCTGGACTGTGGTGATTGTTTTTCTGAGTCCGATAAATGAAAATACCTTTCTAGGGTTGGTATTTTGAATGGCTTGGAGTGCTTTAATTTTTGAAAAATACAAGGCAGGAAACAGTCCGGCCAATACACCTACAATTAATGTAAATACAATAAAAGCTGCTACTAGGCCTAGACTCAACTCTTGGTCGAAAACCATTCCACCTTGTTGTGTAAGCCCTATAAAAAACGGTGCTGTGGCCTTGTATAAAAATCCACTCAACAAAAGGGCAACAAAAGAAATAATGATAGCTTCTATGAAGAACTGATATGCAATTTGGGAAGAAGTACTGCCTGTAATTTTACGAATACCTATCTCTTTGGACCTTCGGATTGCTCGGGCAATAGAGAGGCTTGTGTGATTGAATATGGCTATGGCCAGAATTAGACAGACAATAGTAAACAAAACTAAAACTACAGAGAGGGGTATATTATTGTTTCCATATTCATGGTATAGCTTTTCATGTGCTAGCGTAATTGAGGTGATGGGCTGAAGTTCAAAAGAAAGGTCAGGTTCACTATCACCTAAAAGGGCATTGATCTCTCTGGATTTGTTGTTGAGCCATTGGTTAATAGAGGCTTCTTTTGTTTCCTCTCCTTTGAGCAGGTAGGTATAGTTTTCGAACTTAATTTCCCACGCTTCTTTGCTAGAGTACTCTTGGCCAAATTTCAAACTGTTCCCCGAAACAAGTACCTCGAATTGTAAGTGCGACTTCATTGGCGGGTTTTCCATAATTCCACGTACCACAAACTGTATTGAATCCCCCATGATTTTGTTGATTGGATTTTCATTCGGGAAAAACTTCTCCACTGCCCTTTCTGTCAGGATTATGGAGTTGGGTTCGGAAAGTATGGTTTTTGGATTGCCCTCAATCATTTTGAAACTAAAAATATCGAAGAAGGCAGGGTCAGCATATAGGCCATAGGTGCTTACAGGCTCTTCCCCGATGGAGAACTGTTGATAAAAACGATGCAGTTGTGTGACCTTTTTTGAGTAAGGCATTTCTGCTTCTATTAAGCTAGCAAGAGCGTTGGGCGAGGAGGCGAAATGAAGGTCTCTTTCTTCATTCTGTTGATGCGTTGTTACTCTATAAATGGAGGCTGAATGTTCATTGAATTTATCAAATTGTGAAGCTGTGTAAAAAATATTCACCCAAAAAAGGCCAACGGTGATGGCTGCTGCAAGTCCTAGCACTGTAATGAAGGAAAAGAGTTTATGCCTCAACATATTCCGAAAGGTGAGTTTTGTGTATAAACTCAAGAAGGTAAGGTTGGGTGATAGCTTTGGTGTTTTGAATTTTTTCATGGTAGAAAACCTCATGAGTTTGAGCACTTCTTTGCGGTAAATGGCCTTTGCTTTTTTTAAACCCCTAGACTCTACATTGGCATAGAATTTTTCTTCTAAATCGCCTTCAAGCTCTTCTATGAACTTAGGGTCACAGAACCAGCGTAATAGGCGATTCGCCAGCTTTGGCGGAGATGTATGGTTGTTGCGTTTACTCATTTCTTAAAGATTGAGTGGGGTTCGCAGAGGCTACTTTCCAAGTTTGAGAAACCACAACTCCCACTACCAATAAGGTCAGCACCAAAACTCCTTTAAGCAATAACCAAGGTGTTATTTCAAGGGGAGTTCTTACATCGGCTGCCACGGCATATTTAAAAACCACATAGGCAATAGGCGTTGCAATGAAGGCTGCTATGATGATGGTAATGGTTGTGCTTTTAAGAATAAGGCCAATAATTCGCCCCATGGCAGCGCCCATTACTTTTCGGATTCCAATTTCTTTCATTCTCGATTGTGCGTTGAAAAGCGCCATGCCCAATTGGCCGAGCATTGAGATGAGAATGATGCAACCACCGATAAATGTGATGATTCGGATTGCATTCAATAGATTTCCGAACGTTGAATCAATTTCAGAATTTAGGAAAGTAGCTTGAAAACTTCCATCGATGAAGATGGCTTCCCATTCCGTTTGAATTTGATTGAGTGTATGTGTCAAATCCTTCCCTTCTAACCTTAGAACAAGGCGAGCATATTGCATCGGCTGATTGGAATTAATCAATAGGAGGGATTCATCCTGCTTTATCAGTGGGTTTGCGCTAATGGTTTGGTCTAAAATACCTGTAATTTGATAGTTATGGGCAGAGCTGCTGAGCAAGGTGCCTAATGCTTCATTTTCGGGAATACCCATTTTTTCAAGTAGGGCGCTGCTTACTACAATCTCTTGGTAGTCTTGCTGGCCAAGTTGAGGCGAGAAAAAACTTCCTGATTTTAATTTGGGTTGGAACACTTTGTCAAAATCCGCATCAACTTGAATGAATCTTGTGGCAAGACTATCTGCCATGCCCTCCTTGTAAAGGTTGAGGTAGACTGGGAAGTCAACAACAGGCAATGATGACACGACAGTACTACTAGAAACTCCAGAGATTTTCTCAAAACCCTGCTTTAATAAGTCTACTGTTTCGGGTGTACTACTGACCACTAGTAGTTGATCGCTTTCAATGCCCATCGGAGAGTTTCTGAGCGATTGATTTTGGTCTATGATTAACGAGAGCAGAATAATCATAAACATAGATACGGTGAGTTGGAAACCCACTAGTAGCTTTCTGATTCCCTGTAAGGAGATTTTTCCTTTTGATAACTGCTTGTTGAAAAGGGCCAAAGGAGATATTTTGGCGAAAAATAAAGCGGGAAAGATGCCAGCAGTTAGGCTTGTAATTATAGAAAAGCCAATAAAAAGGAATATGATATTGTAGTCGGTTATTTCTAAAAATGGAAAAGGAATAACATCGCTTATTCTGTTGGAGTAATATACATATATGCTTAGGCCGACTAAAAACCCCATACTAGAGAAAAGAAAAGTTTCGATCAGAAATTGACCTATGATTTGTCTTCTGGTGCTGCCAGCTACTTTTCGAATACCTACTTCTCTTGTCCTTTGTAGAGCCCTTGCCATGGAGAGGTTGGTGTAATTGAAACAGGCCATGGCAATGAGTACCAGCGTAAGTGAAACGAACATGATAAGCCCTTCTCGACCAACAGAGCTGCCTATTTCATTGAAAACGCCATCTTTAAACATTATTCCGTCAATAGATTGTAGAAAGAAGGAGTGCTCTCGCTGAACGTCATCTAAGTCATCATTGGAACGCGTTGGGAAACTCTCCAATCGGGATTCTAGAGTCTCCGGTGCTACATTCTCTGCAATTCGACCATACAGATAATTTCTGCTTTTGTAATCCCCATTTTTTAAATCAGGACTGAAAGAGTCTATGTTGCCAATCACTTCGAAGGGGATATGCGACTTGTTTTTTGGAGAGGCAACGACCGCCCTAACTACTTGCCCTTGGTTAGTGATCTGACCTATTGGATTTTGTCCGTCAAACAGTTTTTGAGCAGCTTCATCCGTAATAATAATTGAGTTTCTGTCTTTGAATATATCCGCTGGGTTTCCCTTGATCGAAGGGAAATTAAATATCTTAAAGAAGTTTTCATCTACATAAACACCATTGAGGTTGATGGCTGAACCGCCTATTTGAAAGCTAGTGGCTAAGGTTCGGTTAACATGACTGAGTAATTCAAAGCCCGGAACGTTATCCGTTATTTGCTCCTTCAACTCAAAAGGGCTTGAGGCGAATTTTTTTATTTCTCCATTCTCAGTTTCCATGGTAGCCACCCTATAAATCCCGTTTGGGTCATTATGCTGCCTGTCGAGCGAGTAGCCGCTATAAATGATATTGATTAGAAATAGGGAGATAGAAATGGCTGCCGCGAACCCTAATGTGGTGACCAGACTGAATACCTTGTTCTTTCTGAAGCTTCTTACCGAAAGCACCCAATGAATTTTAAAAAGGGAGAGATTGTAAAGTCGGCTGTTACTCTTGACGCTTTTAACCACAGAAGGGCGTAGCATCTTAATCACTTCTTTGCGGTAAATAGACTTCGCTTCTCTTAAACCCTTGGATTCTATATTAGCATAGAAGACTTCTTCCAGGTCGCCTTGCAGTTCTTCATGAAGACTCTCCTTACAGAAGAATTTTAGAAGTCGTGTCCAAAATCGAGGTGTTTTCTGCTTCATGGCTTATCCTTGAATTTTCTGTAAAGCGATTTTTGGCACACTGTTCCAAAGTTCATCTCGAACTTCTTTGGCCTCATTCAATGAACTTTTGCCCAAATTGGTGACTTGATAAAAGCGCTTTCTTCTGCCACCACGCTCGGCTGTAGCACCACCATATTCCGATTGAATAAATCCTTTTTCTTCGAGTCTCGTGAAGGCGGTGTGCAGGGCTCCGCGGCTCACTCCTCTACCTGTTCTTTTCTCAATTTCTTCCTGCACACTTACACCGTAGGCATTTTCATGCAATACGAGAATGGTTAAGAGTACAATTTCCTGAAATTCTCCGAGGTAAGTTCCTTTCATGATTTTCTATTTAATACTTAAATGAAGACCAAACCTAAGTATTAAATTCTTAAATGGAGAGGAAATGGAAATAAATTTGAGGATTGAATAATTTGGTGACTTGAAAATGCGTCTTCAAATCACCAAATCAACTCATTTCCAAATTAGAGTTACTCGCTGCGTAATGTCTGTGCTGGGTTGGCTCTAGCCGCTTTTCTGACTTGCGAACCAATGGTTAATATGCCTATACCGAATATTATGATCACACCAGTGAAGAGTTCAAGCACTCCAATAGATGCACGATTTTCAATATCGTTCAGTATTTTTTGCTCAAAGAACAAGTAGGTGAGGGGTATAGCCAATGCCGCAGAAATGAGCAATAACCACATAAACCCTCTTGTCAATAGGCTGATTAGGCTTCCTTCTGTAGCACCCAATACTTTACGAATACTAATTTCTTTCATACGGGTTTCGGCAGTGTAAACGGCCATTCCCAATAAGCCTAATGCAGCAATGGAAACGGTGAGCACGGCTAGAAAGCCTACAATGGTACCCATAATCTGATATTGTGAATAAGCACTTTGAATTTGCTTGTCATAAAATTCGGATTCGAATTCGTGAATGGGGTCTATTTCATTCCAAGCGTTTTCCAGCTTATTCATGGTGCCGGGTAGGTCTGTAGAACTGATCTTAAGATTCACATTGTAAAAACCGTCATTGTTACTTCTAAAGCCAAAACTTTCAATTCCTTCTTCAATTTTATTGTAGTGAAAGTCCTTTACTACCCCAATGATAGTGAGACTGTTGTTATTGACTTCTACCTGCTTGCCAATCGCTTCGTAAGGAGTGCCTAAATTGAAACGCTTAAGAGCAGCTTCATTCAAAATGATTTCTGTCTCATCTGTGTCTGGTGTTTTTTTATCGAAATTCACCCCAGCTATAAGTTCATGCCCCATCAACTCTAGATAGTTTTCGTCAATGTCGTTATAGAAGAGTTCGGTAGAGTCTCCACCATACTTCATGTCGGCTGCATAAGTGCTTCCTGTACTCGTAATCATAGAAGACTTCGATATTTGTGTAATTTCTGGAATGGCGGCAAATGCAGTTTGTAGTTTTTGCCAGTCATTGCCTTCAAGACGTACGTTGAGAACATTTTCCGTTTTGAACCCTAAGTCGAAGCCTAGTGCATATTTAAATTGAGTATAGGCGATACTCGCTGAAATAATAAAGGCCATGGAAAGGGTGAATTGAATGACAATCAATACTTTCCTCATATTTATTTTAGAAAATAGCTTGGTCGAACCCGCGTTTTTCAATGCTTGAACCGCCTGTAGTTTTGAGAGGAATAGGGCAGGGAAGAAGCCTGCAAGAACCCCTACCAGAATGGCAAAGCCAAAGAAATAAAGGAATAATATTGGCGTGATATTCAACTGTAAGCTTCTTTCGATGCTTGGGTCTAAACCTAAAAATTGAGGTTTGATAAGCATGAAAAGTAAATAGGCAAACACAACCGAGATTAATGAGATAATGGTGGCCTCCGTAATAAACTGATTGAAAATCTGTCCTTTAGTAGCACCCACTACTTTTCTAACACCTACTTCTTTCGATCTTCTTAATGAACGTGCTATGGATAAGTTGGTGTAATTGAAGCCTGCAGATAGTAACACCACTAAAGTGAGCGCACCTAGAATCCAGATGATTTCTCCGCCAATTGAGTTGCCAATGTTATTCGATAAATCAGGCCCAGACATTATTCCATATAGGGGCTGCAGTGAAGCGGTGATTATTCTGTGTTCGTACTTTTCACTTTCTGTCTCACCTAGTGCAAGTAATTTTTGGTTTACTTCTTCGACTTTGGTGTTTGGCTCTAGTTTCACGTAAACGTAATTCATCCACATGTTATCCCATGCATTCATCCATCTTTTACCGCTTTCACCAGTTCCATTTTTGTTCATGAGAGTGATGTAAGAGCCTAAAGCATCAAAGGTAAAGTGAGAATTGAAAGGTGGTTTTTTGACGACCCCTGTAACTGTAAAAATATCTTCTTCACCCAGTTGGAAAGTTTGGCCCATTGGGTCAGCGCTTCCAAATATCTTTTCGGCAGTCTCATCGGTGAGTACTACAGAATGTGGCTCGGAGAGCATTGTTTCTGGATTTCCTCTTAGAATGTCGAAAGAGAATACATCCGTAAAACCTTCGGAAACCCATAAACCACTTATAGGGATTACCTTATCACCAAGTTTAGCATCGCCTCCAAAACCACGGGTCATTAAAACTTGTGATTCAATACCCGGGATATTTTCTTTTATCCTTTCGTCCATGGCCACGGAGGTAGTGGCAAAATTGGTGGGGTCTTCTTGTTGATATTGGTACTTATTGTTGACTCTGTAGACCCTATCTCCATCCGTATGAAACCTATCGAAACTGGTGACTTCGGAAATAAAAGTGATCATAAGCAAACCAATGGACATGCTAACCGCCAGACCAATGACGTTTATTGCGGAGAAAAGCTTGTTCCTAGCGATGCTCCGTACCGAGGTTTTGAAGTAATTTTTGAACATGATAAATGATGTTATGTTGTTGACTATTTTGAATTTTCTGATCGTGTAGGGACGGAAAAACTTGAGTACGTCTAAACAGTAAATCTGTCTCGCCTTTCTTTTTCCTTTGCTAATCGTGTTGCGCTCAAAGTGCTCATATAAGTCTCCTTGTAGGTCTTCGAGGATTTCGGAACGGCAATACCATTCCAGAAACCTATCGGCCCAGCGAGGAGGTTGATGTGCACTTTTGTTACTCATATCATTTTTAGATTGAATTCTGGAATTAGGTTCCAAAGCTCATCACGCTGCGATTTGACCTTTTGCAGTGTGGCTTTTCCGGCATGGGTTACCTCGAAATATCGTTTTCTTCTTCCGCCTCGAACTTTGGTCGCTTCTCCCAACTGTGAATTGACAAAGCCTTTTTCTTCCAGACGATTGAGTACTGAATGTACTACGCCCAGTTTTACCTTTCTATCGGTAATTCGTTCGATTTCATCACATATGGCTACGCTATAGGCCTCGGTCAGTAGGGCTGCTATGGTTAATAAAACCACTTCTTCAAACTCGCCTAAATTCGTTCCTTTCATAGGTATTAGTTATTTATTCCTTAAATGTATGAAAAATGTATAAATCTCAAATTATTATTTATACAAATACAGAATATATAGCTCGACACTTCATTAGGTTACATAGGTAAGTGTTTGGTTTTAAACTTTAAAGCTTTGGGTAACCACTTGTTGATTTGGTGTATCGAACTGATGAATACACGAGTTGAGCTTTTCGGTGAGGAAATAATCATGCTGCAAACTAAAATTTGTTTTATACGTATAGAAAAAATAAATTTGTCGTATAAATGAATTGTTATGGATGCGAAAGTGACTTTAAGTTTTGATCAAGAGGTGATTAAGTCGGCAAAGGCTTTTGCTGAAAAGAACAATATCAGTCTTTCACGGCTAACTGAGTTTCTATATCGACAGATCACCTCGAATGAGTACAAATCGATTGAAAACCTACCAATTGCAGACTGGGTAAGCGCGGTTGCTGAAGGCGAGGCTGAATACCATACTAAGCCTAGAAAAATATCCAAGTCTGACTATTACGAGCGTAAATAATGGTGACCGCATTTGTTGACGCTAATGTATTGGTTTCGGTGCTTAATAAGGAATACCCTCTTTTCACCTATTCTTCTCGTGTTCTCTCAGTGGCCGAGCAAAATGGTTTTAAGTTGTTTACTTCTTCCCTTTGTTTGGCCATTGGGTTTTATTTTGCCTCTAAGAAATGTGGGGAAGTTGAAGCTAAACGGAAAATTCAATTGTTATGTAATCATCTGTCAATCGCACAAATTGACGAAAACGCAGTAAAAAGTGCTTTGAGTAACCCGAAGGTCAATGATATAGAAGATGGTTTTCAATATTATGCAGCCGTGGAGGCGGGGTGTAACTGTTTGATTACAGAAAATTTGTCTGATTATTATTTTTCTGAAATGCCAGTCTTTTCCTCAGAAGGTTTTTTGAAGACACATGTTTTTAAATCGTAGGTAATAAAAAAAGGCAGCCCTTCGGGTGCCTTTCAGTATGTTTTTAATCCGTTATGATGATTAAATCGTCATAATCTCTTGCTCTTTCTGTGTGAACAAGTCGTCAATTTTCTTGTTGTGCGAATTTGTAAGGTCTTGTACTTTGTCTTCCGCACTCTTTACCAAATCTTCAGCTAAACCGTCTTTTTGAAGTTTCTTTAATTCGTCATTGGTCTCTTTTCGCGCGCTTCGAATGCTGATTTTACCGTCTTCAGTAACCGCTTTAGACTGTCTAACTAATTCACGTCTTCTTTCTTCGGTTAGTTGTGGGATATTGATAATGATTTGCTCACCGTCATTCTGTGGGTTCAAACCTAAATCACTGTTCATGATGGCTCTTTCAATGGCAGTGGTCATAGACTTCTCCCAAGGCTTAACAAAAAGTGTTCTTGCATCAGGGCTATTCACCGCAGCCACCTGATTAAGAGGAGTTAGTGTTCCGTAATAATCAACTTTAACCACATCTAGCATGCTTGGCATGGCCTTGCCTGCTCTAATTTTGGCCAGTTCTTGTTTTGTGTGGACGATGGCCTTCTCCATCATCTCCTTGGCGGTATCCAAGTATAATTCCAGTTCTTCCATGATTATAAATTAGCTTATCAATGTTCCTACGTTCTCTTTACCTTTCACAATATCTAAAAGGTTGCCGGAAGTATTCATATCAAAAACAATAATTGGCACATTATTCTCCTGACAAAGGGTAAAGGCTGTTGTATCCATGACACTATATCCACCTCGAATAGCCTCTTCAAAAGACAAGTTAGGTATTTTGGTTGCTGTCGGATCTTTTTCTGGGTCTGCAGTATAAACACCATCCACACGGGTCCCTTTCAAGACAACATCTGCCTCAATTTCAATAGCCCTTAAGCTAGCGGTGGAATCCGTTGTGAAATAAGGGTTGCCTATTCCAGCTCCAAAAATAACGATTCTTCCTTTTTCTAAATGACGAACAGCTCTTCTTCTAATAAAAGGCTCGCAAACTGCTTCCATTTTAATCCCAGACATTAGTCGAGTATATAGGCCGTGGTTCTCTAAAGTACTTTGAATGGCCATTGCGTTAATTACTGTGGCTAACATTCCCATATAGTCGCCTTGAACTCTGTCGATACCTGACGCTTCGGCTTGAACCCCTCTATATATATTTCCGCCTCCAATAACGATCGCTACTTCAACTCCGCTTTCGTGGATTTCCTTTATTTGTTCAGCGTATTCGTTTATTCGTATAGGGTCAATACCGTATTGTTGGTTGCCCATTAAGGCTTCTCCGCTAAGTTTTAGAAGAATTCTTTTATACTTCATCCGTGTGATTGTGTTAAAATTTTATCAGAATTTGATTTTTTTCTACGCTGTTACCTTTTTCAACTTCAATAGACTGGATAGTCCCTGTGCCTGGAGATTTCAAAACATTTTCCATTTTCATGGCCTCCAAGATCATCAGTTGATCTCCCTTTTTTACTTCTTGCCCAACTTCAACAAGTATATCGTGAATTAGACCAGGCATTGGAGCTTTTACTTCTTTTAAAACGGAACTACTCAAGTTGGTAATCCCCATCTTCTTTAGAAGTTGATCCATTTTATCCTTAACAGAGATAGTATATATCTGATTGTTGATTTTTATTTCAACAAGCTTACTTTCTTTATCGAAGCCTATAACCTCGGTATTAAAAGTTTTTCCGTCTTTTGTGATCTGAAATTTACCCTTTGAGGTTTTTGAGATGTTCCAATGAAAATCAGAACCGTTTAGAAGTATATTATTGTCTTTGAATTCGACTTCTGACTCGTGGTTTTCCTTAAGACTTACTTTGTACATCAGGCTAAATTAAGAGTAGGGCTCACTTTTGATTATGGTAAAACATATGAGCACCTAAATATATTGTTTTAAACCCTGCAAATATAGAGAAGTATTTTGATTAGGGATAGGCAATGTGGTCGTACTTGAAAATGATTTGGAAGAAAATAATCAATTATGCTAACCCTTATTTAAAGCCTTTAAAGGCATGTTTTAAAACTTGAGTAAAAACTCTTGATCTTTTTTTGGGATAAGTTTGAATAATATAAAAAAGGGTCTAATTTTGCATTCCCTTTCGCCAAAAGGATTATTTAAGACGGTCTTTTAGGTGATAGGAATACTAGTTGGGGGGATACCAAAGCGGCCAACTGGGACGGACTGTAAATCCGTTGACTTATGTCTTCGAAGGTTCGAATCCTTCTCCCCCCACAATAATTGAAATGTCGATTTCAAAACCCCAGAATACACGTGAGTGGTTTTGGGTTTTAATTTTGGTGTTTTTGGAGAAGCGGGTGTAGCTCAGTTGGTAGAGCGACAGCCTTCCAAGCTGTAG
>TARA_R110001599_G_scaffold114494_1_pt1 | contig 47709 bp, 38 predicted proteins | sample TARA_R110001599 | Tara Oceans TARA_R110001599 (sample SAMEA4398360) | marine metagenome | biome: Polar Biome; feature: [MES] marine water layer (ENVO:01000295) within the mesopelagic zone...; material: water (ENVO:00002006), including particulate matter (ENVO:01000060) such... | reverse complement strand
CAACACTTCCCGTAAACACGGAACAGGCTTCACCCCTGACATTGTCATGGCGGAGAAATACTATTACATAATCCGGGTTAAACCCGAAATATGATATAGACATTCTATTACGTGCTTCGAATAAAACCTTCTTCAAATTAGCTAAAAAAAGGTTCTCTGCCGATACGACAGAGAACCTTTAGTTATAAATAATATCTAGTCAATACTTTAAAAAGGTATATTTGTTCCTTGATACAACCAAGGTTTTGACCACTGGCTATCTTGTCCGAAGTTACCTGAATAATCAGTTACTTCAAGATTATTTAGAGCAGCATCAATATTATCTGGATTATTATTGTACTCATCATTACCATACTGGAACCTTAATGCAACTTGGGGCTGAGGAGATAAAGGTCCTGCTGATAAATCAGGGAATCCAGTTCTTCTATAGTCAGCAAAGGCTTCAGTTCCATTAGACCAGTTGGCCACCCATTTCTGGGTAATAACCTGCTCAATGCTATTGTTGAAAGCTACTTCTGGCTGCATGATAAATGCATCATACATGTCGCTTTTACCCCAAACTTCAAGAGATTGTTCAATTCCCATATTATAATGCATCTCGGCATCACCAACATTCCAACCTTTCAAAGCAGCCTCCGCGAAGATAAAGCTCACTTCTGCAGCAGAGATAATTCTCGCCTTTAGGATGTCCCCTGCAGATCCAGCTGTACTGTAAACAGGGTCTAGCTGAGAAACATGTAGGTTTTGAGTTCCCTGACCAGGAATAGGGTTTCCATTATATGATTCTGGTGTCAAGATAGATGGTGGCAAGCCTACATATAAATCTGAATTGTAATCTGCCATATTAGGATTAAAATGCCGGGTAAATTTTACATCGGCATACTCTTCCTCGAATTGATCGAAAGTATAAATAGATTCGATAGGTTCTCCATTAGCTCTAATAAAACTTTCAGCGGCAACAGACAGGGTTTCATCCTCTACCCACTGAACCCTTACCGAATCAAACCAAACAGGAAGTCTAGGATCTTCCGTCATTGTCAATTGATCTATGAAAGTCTGACAAGCCTGGTATCTTTGGAAATCATCAGGATTCAACCTTACGTGTCTGGTAATCCAAATGTCATTTGATCCACCTGTATAATCCAAATTGGCATCCTGAGAAGGATCTTGAATATAAATCCCACTGCTATAGATGGCTTCAATCCCAGCTTTGGCTACATCAGGTTTCTTTTCAGACAAACGCATATAGTACCTCAATAATAGGGAGTTGGTAAACCTTCTCCAGCTATCAACATTGGCACCATAGATAAGGTCATTGTTACCAACTACTCCTTCCGACGAAGCAGAAGCAAGCAAAGAAGAAGCTTCTTTCAAATCAGCAATGATTCCATCATAGATCACTTCCTGACTGTCAAATTTAGGGAACTGAAATTGATCACTTCCCTGATCACCTTTTAGGGCATCAGTATAAGGAGCATCTCCCCATAGATCCGCAATATTTCCGTAAACAAAAGACTTCATGGTAAGGCCCATTCCCTGAAAAAAGGCATTGTCCAAATCTTCTCCCCTAGTAATCATCAAATCGTTTGTTCTCAGGATATCATACCATCCTGTCCAGTTTCTGGATACCCATTCATAATTGTTATGACTGCTATACCATCCATTCTTTTGCGTGTATTGCATGGCACCAGCCAAGTCATTGAAGCCTAAACCTAAATAGCTCTGGGCTGAAGAAGTCAGGACCGTTGGCATTAAAAGATTAGGGTTGGCATTTGCCGGGTCAATACCATATGGATTGGTATTGATCTCACTGAGTTGGTCATCACAACCGGTGACCAAGATAAGTCCCAGGAGAAATACGGCTATCTTTCTAAATTCAAATAAATTTTTCATGATATGTAAATTAAGGACCTTTAAAGATTGAAATTAAGCTTGAAACCAATTGGAACACTCCAAGGCATCACATTTTGACGCTCGATACCCTGCTTGAAAGAAGAACCTGAAGCTTGAAATGCTCTTTCCGGATCAATTCCTATATCAGCTTTTGTCCACAACATAATATTTCTAGTATAGATAGAGAATGTAGCATTCGTAAATACGCTAAAATTTGGAATTTTATATCCTAAGGACAATTCTCTTAATTTGATAAAAGAAGCATCAAAAGTAACTTGCTCATTGAAACTCCATGGGTAAGTATTGGTGATAGGATAAATATTGGTTCCAGAACCACCCAAATGCTCTTCGTAAACATCATCTGCATAGTTGTCTGGAGTATCTGCACCAGCAGTTTGAATTACACCAGGAACGAAAGCACCATCGCTACCATTCTCATCGATTGGGAATCCACCAGTTTCAGCAGTATGACCACCTACACGAGGGAAGTTTCCTGGACTTGGGATAATGTATTTTTCAGGATCTGACTTCAACAAAGCAACCAATTCGTCCTCAGATAATAATCCGCCCTGAATTAAATCATCAAGTTGTCTTTGTGATTTCCAATCAGATTCTCCATATCTATAAGTGAATGACATAAACTCTCCACCTTGTCTCCAGTCAAAACTAGCATTCAAAACAAATCTTTTGTAGCTAATTCCAGTCTGCATACCAAGAATGAAATCAGGGTTGAAGTTACCCACTTTTCTTAGCGCTTCATCAGAAGACAGATCTTGCCATTCTCCAGCACTACTCAATACAGGCCATTTGTAATAAGGAGAATTTGGATCTTCTACCTCTACATAACCTCTACTGTACAAGTCACCAACTTGATCACCTAGGAATGTAATGGCTCCACCACCGTTTTCAGACCATAAGGTGATCCTATCAAAGTTCTCAACCAACTCAATAACACTTGTTCTGTTTCTACTCCAGTTAACATCAACGTCTAATTTCCATCCGTTTTTATCAAGCGGTGTACCACCTAGGCTCATTTCCAAACCTTTGCTTCGGATCAAACCGGCATTAATTAACCTGCTGCTGTATCCTGAAGATCTTGGAAGATTTACAGAGAATATTTGGTTCGTGTTTTCAATCATGTAATAGGTTCCGGAAAACCTCAACTTATTGGCGAACATATTTAAATCTAAACCAGCTTCAATAGAAGTGGCCTCTTCAGGTAAGAAATTAGGATTCAATATACCAGAACTTACTGAAGCAGTATTAATAGAATTGTAAGTACCTGTAGATAGGTTCTGAACCAAACGGTAAGGACCTGTATCATTTCCTACTTTGGCCCAACCTACTCTGGCTTTTAACATGTCAATGCTTTCTGGAAGATTGAGCGTGTAGTTTGCCAACCAGCTTAAAGATGCTGAAGGATAGAAATAAGAATTATTGTCTAGTGGTAATGTAGATGACCAGTCATTTCTAGCTGTCAAATCCAAATACAATTGATCGGCATACCCAAAAGAAGCCAAGCCATAAACACTGTAAATTCTCTTTTCAGAATATCCACTAGAAACAGACCTGTTATCTGCTGGTATATTCTGCGCATTGTAAATACCAGGTACAACAAGCCCATTGTTCCTGTCACCACCAACACCTACATAAGAGGAAGTACCAAATCGGCTCATGATATTACCACCAGCTGATGCATTGAAATCCATTTTTCCAAAATCATTATTATAACTTAATAAGATATCAGTATTAGATTCCTGATTCAACATGTCGGTATTGTAATAACCACCTTTGGCCATTCTACTGTAGCTATAAGGAATTTTTGTTTCTCTGTTCTCATCAGATCGATCCAATGAATACTTTACAGCTAAATTTAAATTATCTGAGAATTTGTAATCCAAAGAGACATTTCCATAAACTCTGTCTCTACGGAAAGCATTCTCAATACCATAAGCTATGAAATACGGGTTATCTCCATTTGGAGTTCTGATTTGCTGAATGTCTTCCTGACCAGGAACCCAAATATCACGCATTTGTTCAAAGTCGATGTAGGAAGAAGCATAGATAGCTTCCAGTGCATTTCCTCTTCTATCCCCAGTACTCGGCCTGTCGTTAGAGCTACTATTGGTATAATTAAAGTTTGTATTAAGCGTCAACTTATCCAAAATATCATAAGAAACAGAGGTAGAAATACTATTTCTGTTCAAATCAGAATTAGGGATCATACCTTGGTGAATCATATTTCCATAGGACACCCTATAAGTAGCCTTATCATCTCCTCCACTGATGGCAATGTTATTGTTTGAAGTGATACCGGTTTGAAGGAAGTCCTTCATGGCATTCGGATAGGATTTTAACTCAGTAGGAATTACATTTCCGTTTTCATCAACCGGACTGTTCCATTGTTGCGCTAAGTTACCTGCATCCAACTCTGGGCCACCCCAATAGGCAGATCCATCATTGAATACTCCTTCTCTGTTACCATTGGCATATTTGTAATGAAAATCGAGTAATCTAGAAGCTTGCTCAAATACATTACTTGTAGAGAAAGAAACGCCCATTCCTTTTCCTTTACTACCGGATTTCGTAGTTATAATAACCACACCATTACCAGCACGAGTACCATAAAGTGCTGCTGCACTTGGGCCTTTAAGCACACTGATATTGGCGATATCATCAGGATTAATATCGGAAATCGAATTACCATAATCGACCTGATTACCATCCCCATTTTGAGAATTGTTATTCAGAGAGTTTGACATCGGCACCCCATCTACCACAAATAATGGCTGGTTGTCAGATGTCAATGAACTCGCGCCTCTAATCACCATGCTAATAGATGAACCTGCTCCACTAGTTTGGTTTATCGTTACACCGGGCATTCTACCTGCAAGAGAACTTAATATATTTTCTTGAGATACTTGGGTAACATCTTCAGAAGATACAGTGGACACATCATAACCTAATGATCGTTGATCTCTTTTGATACCAAGAGCAGTTACTACTACTTCGTTCATCGCAGTAGCTGCTTCTTCCAAGCTCACATTGACACTGCTTCGATTTCCCACTGTAATCTCTTGACTTTCAAAGCCTACATAAGAGAACACCAATACAGAATTAGGTCCTGCCACCTCAATACTATAAGTCCCGTCAATATCGGTAACTGCTCCGTTGCTTGTACCTTTTTCCAAAATGGTTACTCCAGGCAAGCCTGAATCATCATTTGTAGCGGTAACTTTTCCTTTGATAGTGATTGCGACCATCTCCTCGACAGTAAACGCAGGTACAAAAGAATTCCCCATTGCAGGATTTCCATTGGCTTCCGCCAGTACTGAACCAGTAGATATAATACCTACCGAGAGAAGTGGCACCATCCACTTCATCATTTTTTTAGTACGATGTTTTTTCATAATTAATTGATTTGCATTTTCAGTTTTGCTTTCGATTTATAAATTGGAATGAACTTCCAAACCCCGTCCTTAAAAGAACACCTATTCCGTAATTGAATTTATTGTTATTTTGAGTGTTTATTTTCCACTTGGCCATTTGATTTTAAACTCTTATTATATTCATTTAAGACTATCTCAAAATGAATCCGCATACTCTCTTCCATCCCATTCACCATTTCGGGGTCTTCAAGACCTCCCAAAAGCTCCTCAAATTCCGGCCGCGAAATCTTATTTTGTACAAGCCTCTGCATTAGAGCCTCTGCTTTTTTCTTTTTCATATAAATGCCCTCCACCGTAAATACCATAGGTTATAAAAAAGAGACTATTTAAATCAATTCTTTTTTGATATGAAAAAATTGTTAACAAACTTAACCTTAGCATAAAATGGCCTGATTCCCTTTTAACCCGTAATATTATTTGATACCAAAATCGGCCTTTGGAGATGATCGGCCACTAATTTTAATTTATTTATGAAAAGTACACCACTATTATTGGTTTGCATTGCATTGATTTTCAGTTCGTGCGGACCTCAGGAAAAACATGACAAAGTTTTGCCTTCCGTTAAAGAAACCATGGACGAGGTGGTTTCCCGTCTTTATAAGGAGTTGGATAAAAAGTCGCTAGACACCATCTCTCACAGCTTTGCAGAGCAATACCTTACAGATCAAGAAAAAGAAGCGCTTGCTACTCAATATTGGAAAGTCAAGGTAAATGTCCCAACTACTGTTTCTCTAATGAGAAATAAAGGACAAGAAGTAGTTCCTTTCTGGTTGAAGCCTTCAGGGTTCAGTCTTACAGACCTGGAAGTGAAAAATGAACACGACACTTACGAAGTCTGGCAAAAAGATTTTGATGCAGGTGAAATCCAGTTGGGTATTAATGGCTTTGGCAAACACAGACCGGTTTATTTTATTGGCCTTGCCCCACAAAACCCTGAGGAGAAATTAGAAATCACACCAGTATTCCCAGCAAATCAACACATAGAAAAATTTGATGTGGGTGCTTTCACTTACCACGATTGGAGTGGACTCACACTCACAGAAGTTCCTGAGGTCCTCAAAGGACAACAGTTGTTAACAACCATTAGAGGCAGAGCAAGGGAAGCACATATGGTCGATGCTTTTAGAACTACAGCATTCCCTACTAGTGAAAAACCTGATCAGGTACTCCTTACCTGGAGTGAATCGCCTGAAAACTCAATGGACATCCAATGGAGAACAACAGAGACAGTGCCCTCAGGAATAGTTAAGTATTGGAAAGACGGTACTAAAGATACCTTGAAAACTCAGGCAGAAAAATCCCTAATGGAAGACCGTCTCCTTCAAAATGACCGATACATGAATAGGTTTACAGCCAAGCTCCGTTCATTAGAGCCTGATACTAAATATGGCTATATTGTAGGAAATGAAGAAGCCGGATGGTCATCACCTGAAACCTTCAATACCGCACCAGATAAAGACAAACCTTTTTCATTTGTTTGGTCTGGCGATGTTCACCTTGATAAAGTATGGGGTAATAACATTCAAAAAGCAGAAAAAAGATTTCCTGACATTGCCTTCTATTATATAGCAGGAGACCTTGTAAATACCGGATTGTATAGGGATGATTGGGATAAGTTATTTCAATATGCAGGAAGTACAATAGCAAGAAAACCACTTATGGCAGTTCCAGGCAATCACGATAGTCAAGATGGCTTGGGTGCATGGATGTTTGAAGAAATGTTGAGTTACCCCTCAGATAGTCCTTCACCCGAGATGGCTGGCCGGTCTTATGCTTTCAATTATGGAAATGCCCTGTTCTTAATGATTGACTCTACTTTTCCCAACGAAGACCAAACCGAATGGATTGAGAAAAAATTAAAAGAGACTGATGCTACTTGGAAAATCGCAGTCTTTCACTTTCCTCCTTTCAATGAAGTAGAACCCTATGAGGACATACAGGAGGAATGGGGACCACTTTTTGACAAATACCATGTTGACATGGTAATGGGTGGGCATTTTCATTACTATATGCGGTCAAAACCTATGAACAATGGGAAAATTGTAAAAAGCCCTAATGATGGGACCATTTACTGGATTTCTGTGGGTACTACCGGAAAAAACAAAGGTATAGGCAAAGGTTCCTATGCGGAAGTTCAATTTCCAGCGGACCATTTGTACCAATATATTACAATCGATGGGAAAACTATGAAAGCTCAAACCATCAATGTTGATGGAGAAAAGGTCGATCAGTTTTCAATCAACAAATAAAAAATTACGATTTTCAAGCTTTAAAGCCTGTCAACAGTTTATCTGGAGACAGGCTTTTTTTGCCTTATTTATTTTTCAAGTTTAATTGGCAGAAACCTTTTTTAACCTGTATTTTTATCTCGAATTAAACAATAGGATTCGCAATAACCTGCCCCTATCTTTCCCGAAAAACACTGCAATCACAAGATTATTAAAGCTTCGGGATATAAAGACGACGTTTAGTTATGGTAAAGTCAAGGTTGACTGATTTTCTATGACGTTTAGCTGGTTTAAAAATGCCTATTGCCTAATTAGAGTTTAACTTCTATTTTGGATAAACCACATGATCAATCAACGGTAAAAAAAGCTGTGTATTGAATCCTATAGCCAAACATTGATCCTCAAAAGATATATATGTACCTAATATTTGATACTGAGACTACTGGACTTCCGCGCAATTACAATGCGCCCATGTCTGACCTTGACAATTGGCCACGTTTGGTTCAACTGGCCTGGCAACTTCATGACGAAAAAGGCCGACTTGTTTCGAACAATAACTTTATAGTAAAACCTGAAGGATTTACCATTCCCTATAACTCGGAAAAAATACATGGTATTTCCACTCAAAGAGCCATCGATGAAGGACATGAACTAAGTAAGGTTCTAGAAATTTTTGAAGAAGACCTCCGCAAAACAACCTATCTCGTTGGTCATAATATTGGCTTTGATATCTCCATTGTAGGGGCTGAATTATTGAGAACCAACAAGTCTATTAAAGACTTGGAAAAAGAGCCACTTGATACGAAGGATATTTCTACTGAATTCTGTGCCATTCCTGGAGGGAAAGGTGGGAAATTCAAATGGCCTACCCTGCTTGAACTTCACAAGAAACTATTTGGAGAAGGTTTTGGCGACGCCCATGATGCTGCTTATGATGTAGATGCTACTGCTAAAAGTTTTTTCGGGCTTATCAAGGAAGGAGTTCAGCCTCCTGTTGAAGGCGTAGAACTGGATGAGATAATTTATGAGGCTCCAAATCTGGAGGCCGCTAATTTTGCTGCCGCAAAAGACGATGTCAAAGCCACAGCCCAAAAGGTCCTTAAGGCCGCCAATCGTGCGGACATTTCAGATCTTAAAGACACGCTTTTTACTCACCTGCATGTCCATACCCAATTTTCTATTCTCCAATCTACCTCAGAAATACCTGCCGCTATCAAAAGGGCAAAAGAATTAGGGATGCCAGCATTGGCCATGACAGATCATGGCAATATGATGGGTGCCTTCAACTTTGTTCGTGAGGCATTTAATAATGACATCAAACCAATAATCGGCTGCGAATTCAACCTTTGTCGAGACCGGAAGAATAAGTCCAATAAAGACGATGGATACCAAACTGTTTTACTGGCAAAAAACAAAGCAGGTTACCATAACCTGGCTAAACTTTCTTCCTATGCCAATATAGAGGGTTTTTATTATGTGCCTCGGATAGATAGAGAGGTGCTGGTTCAATATAAGGGTGACATCATTGCTACCACGGGTGGACTTTGGGGTGAAATCCCTTACCTCATCCTCAATGTGGGTGAAACCCAGGCTGAAGAGGCTTTTGTATGGTGGTTGGATCAATTTGGAGAAGATTTTTATATAGAGCTTAACCGTCATGGTATTCCCGAGGAGGAAAAAGTGAATGAAGTGCTCCTCCAATGGGCAGAAAAATACAAGGTGAAGTACTTCGCTGCCAATAATACCTATTACAATGCTCAGGAAGATGCTAAATCACATGATATTTTATTGTGTGTGAAGGATGGAGAACTGGTAGAAAAACCTAAGAAATACATAGGAAAGAGAGGCCGGGAATATCGATATGGTTTCCCGAATGATGAGTTTTATCTCAAATCCCCTGAGGAGATGAAGAAGCTTTTTGCTGATTTACCGGAAGCCATCTTATGTACAGAGGAAATTGTAGAAAAGATTGAGCCTTTCAAACTGGCTAGAGAAGTTTTGCTGCCAAAATTTGATATTCCAGAACAATTCATAGACTCTAAAGATGATGAAGATGGGGGAAAAAGGGGAGAAAATGCCTTTTTGCGTCACCTCACTTATGAAGGAGCTAAAAAAAGATATGGAGAAATAACAGATGAGATAAGGGAAAGGTTGGATTTCGAATTGGAGACTATCGAAAGAACCGGCTATCCAGGTTATTTCCTTATTGTACAAGATTTCACCAGTGCTGCTAGAGAAATGGGGGTCTCAGTAGGGCCTGGAAGGGGTTCTGCCGCCGGTTCTGCAGTAGCCTATTGTGTGGGCATCACCAATGTGGATCCAATTGCCTACGACCTACTTTTTGAGAGATTCCTAAACCCTGATAGGGTGTCCCTACCCGATATTGATATTGACTTTGATGACGAAGGGAGACAAAGGGTAATCGACTATGTTATAGAGAAATACGGAGCCAATCAGGTAGCCCAAATCATTACTTATGGAACAATGGCAGCCAAATCTGCCATTCGTGATACTGCAAGGGTACTCAACCTTCCCCTTCCTGAAGCAGATAGGCTTGCCAAACTTGTGACGGATATCAAACTTAAGGCCCTTTTTGAATTGGCCAATGACCGTACCAAGCTATCAGCCAAACTTAAAAACAACAATGATAATTTAGAGAAAGCATTGGAGCTTATCCGAATTTCAAAAGGAAATGACGAAAGTTCGAGAACGATTAATCAGGCCAAGGTCCTGGAAGGTTCTGTAAGAAACACAGGTATACACGCCTGTGGGGTTATCATTACACCGGATGACATTACCAATTTTGTCCCTGTAGCACTTGCTAAGGATTCTGAAATGGTATGTACCCAATTTGATAACTCCGTTGTTGAAAGTGCCGGCTTACTTAAAATGGACTTTTTGGGTCTGAAAACCCTAACCCTAATCAAGGACGCGGTAAGGATCATTAAGGAGCGACATGGTATATTACTGGATCCTGAGAACTTTCCTATTGATGATGTAAAGACGTATGAACTTTTCCAAAGAGGTGAAACGGTAGGTATATTCCAGTATGAATCTGCAGGTATGCAAAAATACATGAGGGAGTTAAAACCTACTGTATTTGCTGACCTTATCGCCATGAATGCCTTGTACAGGCCAGGTCCTTTGGAATACATTCCTAGTTTCATTAAAAGAAAACATGGATTAGAGACCATTACTTATGATCTCGAGGACATGAAGGAATACCTGGAAGAAACTTATGGGATCACAGTCTACCAGGAACAAGTGATGCTTCTGTCGCAGAAGCTGGCTGATTTTACCAAAGGTGAGGCAGATGTACTGCGTAAAGCCATGGGTAAGAAACAGAAGAACGTTCTGGATCAGATGAAGCCAAAGTTCGTCAATCAGGCAGCAGCCAAAGGCCACGACAGTAAAAAATTAGAAAAAATATGGAAAGACTGGGAGGCTTTTGCTTCTTATGCCTTTAACAAGTCCCACTCCACTTGCTACGCTTGGATTGCCTATCAAACGGCCTACCTAAAAGCACATTACCCTGCTGAATACATGGCCTCAGTATTGAGCAATAACATGAATGACATTACGCAGGTCACCTTCTTTATGGAAGAATGTAAGCGTATGGGCATTCAAGTTCTTGGTCCTGATGTTAATGAGTCCAAAAGTGATTTTACAGTAAATATGGAAGGACAGGTAAGGTTTGGTCTGGCAGCAATCAAAGGTGCTGGAAATGCCGCTGTACATGCCATAATTGAAGAAAGGGAAAAAGCAGGCCTTTACAAAGACATCTTTTCCTTTACCAAAAGGGTAAACCTCAAAGCAGTCAATAAAAAAACCATGGAAGTATTGGCCATGGCTGGTGGTTTTGATTGTTTTGTAGACTTTCACCGCAGACAATACCTAGAAGCACCCGAAGGAGAGGCTTCTCTTTTAGAGAAAGCCGTAAAATATGCGCAGAAGGTAATTCAAGAAGAAGAAAGTTCACAGGTCTCAATGTTTGGCGGCGGTGGTGGATTGGACATTCCTGTTCCAACTATTCCTCCTATGGAACCCTTTAGTCAATTGCAACAGTTGAATATTGAAAAGGAAGTCGTAGGGCTTTATATTTCTGGTCATCCTCTGGATCAGTACAAGGTGGAGATAGAAGCATTTACCAATACAGGATTACCAGAACTGGCAGATGTCAATAAGCTGAAATCGAAAGGAGATATTAAAATTGCAGGTGCCGTAACCTCCTTTGCCCACCGAACAACTAAAAATGGAAAACCATTTGGCACCCTTACCATGGAAGATTATCATGGTGGCCATACCTTTTTCATCTTTGGGGAGGATTATGTGAGATTCAAGGAGTATTTCATGCACAACTGGTTTTTATATATTACAGGTGCTATCCATCCAAAAAAATACAACCCTGAAGAATTTGAATTTAAAATCAGCCAAATCACTTTACTAAATGAAATAAGAGGTAAAATGATTAAAGGTTTAAGGGTGCATATAGACCTGGATGATCTTGGATTGGAATTAATGGAAAAATTAGAGGCCATTACCCAAAAATACCAAGGTGATGCTAAATTATATATAAATATTATAGACAATAAAGAGAATTTGACATTGGATCTTATATCCTCCAAGTACAGGGTAGACCCATCAAATGAACTAATCGAAGCATTGAATCAAATCCCCGAAGTTGCCTACAAAATCATTTGACGTAAAAATTAATTTGATCAGTCTGGAACTTATTGATGGTGAAACTGATTAAGTTATATATTTTAATAAAAACCATAATTACATTAAAATGGCAAAAGCAATAGAAATTACAGATAGCAGTTTTGATGAAGTAATCAAATCTGAACAGCCAGTATTGGTAGATTTTTGGGCAGAATGGTGCGGACCTTGTAAAATGATTGGCCCAATAGTAGAAGAACTTGCGGGAGATTATGATGGTAAGGTCACCATCGGTAAAATAGATGTAGATGCCAACCAAGATATTCCAGGCAGATTCGGAATCAGAAGTATTCCAACTCTCTTGATCTTCAAAGGTGGAGAGGTAGTAGATAAAGTAGTAGGTGCAGTTCCTAAATCTGTACTTGTTGATAAATTGGAAGCTCAGTTATAATATTTTCAAATAGTACTAAAGCAAAAAAAGTCCTTCATAATGAAGGACTTTTTTATTTTATCTCAATTAGGCCTAGTCTAAAGGGCCTTCTATTATTATTTAATGGAACGTCCATTTAAATCATAAACCACTTTACCATCTTTAAGGGTTACTTCACACTCTAATTTATTTTCAGAAGGGACTTTTTGTCCAGTTCTATCCCAAAGTGTAAAATCACCTTCTCTAATATTTAAAATGCTAAGGTCAGCTATGGCTCCTTCAGAAAGGTGTCCCAATTCTGTCCTTTGAATGACTTGAGCAGGTTTCCATGTACTTGCTTCTATAACATCAGGAAGTTCCATTCCCATTGCCAAAAAGGTAGTCATTACATTAAGCATGTCTTTCATAGCAGCATTCATACTTCCTGTATGAAGATCAGTACTGATGGTGTTTGGATAAAATCCAGCAGCCAAAGCAGGAATTGCTTGCTTAAATTCGAAGCTAGCACCACCATATCCTACGTCAAAAATGATTCCTCTTTTTTGTGCATCCAAAATAAATGGTTCCAACTCTCTGCTTTCGCGGTTTATCACTGTTTCCCTTGAACCATTAAGTTCAGCATAAGTATGGGTATAAATATCCCCTGGTCTTAATCGCTCAAAAAACAATTCACGAATAGAAAGAGGTTCGAAAGCGGTAGATCCACCGAAATCAACAATTACAGGCATATTAGCAATTCTACCTGCTTCCACCGCTTTGTCAATTGGAATCCAGTCACGGTTACCATAATGCGCTACCTTAAAGCCTACAATGTGTTTACGGTTTTGATTAGCTACCATGCCACTCAATTTGGCATCCATATCGCCCGTATTTTGTTCCCAGGCTCCACCACGCATGCCTTCACCAACGATATTCATAAAACTCAATACCCTAGTTTTGCTTGCGTCTATTACATTTTTTTTGAAGGTATCAAAGTTCTTCCATCCAACACCACCACAATCAACAATAGTGGTAACACCTACTCGGAAAGTGAAACCATCAGGTGGTAAAGCCGTAAGGCCGTCACTTAAGTAATGGTTTGGTTTTGTACCGTGAAATACATGGCCATGAATATCAATCAACCCGGGAGTTACAACAAGACCATCAGCTTCAATAACTTTGGCCGCATCTTTACCTGCGATTGACTTAGCCACTTTTGCCACCTTACCATCTTTAATGGCGATGTCCATAGTAGCATCAATATTGTTTTTCGGATCAATTAACCTACCGCCTTTGATGAGCATGTCATAGGTCTGGGCACTTACCAAGCTACAGGTAAACACCATCGCAACAAATAATAATCTATATTTTAATTTCATAAGTTAAACTTTAGCTTTTTGCAATTCTTCAGCAATTCTCTTTGCAACAATTTTTTCTTCTTTTGGTCTCAACATAAATACAGTAAGTTTAACTGCATTATCTCCACCACTTATCACTTCTATAGAAGGACTTCCTTCACGCAATCTTTTGCGTAATTCTCCTTGATCAAGTTTAATTATATTAGGATCCCAACCAATTTGTAAATAAGGTGTATGGTTTGCTACCTCAGGAACGGACACATCTGTACTTACACTTTCAATTCCTGAAACAGCATCGGAAATATGAGCAATTTTATCTTCCCATTCTTTCCATTCTTTGTCATGATCTTTCTTGATATAAGTATCAAGTGCCACATACATGCCAAGGATTTCCTCTTTATTTACTTTCATTCCACGACCAATGGTACCCCCTCTTGGTGGCGCACTTAATCTAGCCGCTTCTATAAGATCTCTTCGTCCCATCAGAATTCCGGCACTTTGTGGTCCTCTAATGGCTTTTCCTCCTGAAACACAAACCAAGTCGAAACCTAAATCATTGTATTTCCATAAATTCTCAACAGGAGGAACATCTGCAGCCATATCAATCATGGTAGGGAGGCCATGCTTTTTAGCCAAAGCAACCCACTCCTCATGCTTAATCTTTCCTGCCGGGCCTTGATAATTTAAGAACCACATCATTGCGGTTTTGTCATTTACTGCTCGATCTACATCAGCGGCAGTTTCTACCTCAACAATCTCAACGCCCGTGTTGGTTAGGGCATGAACATAACCTGTGTTATGCGATTTTTGAACAATTACCTGAGATTTCATTCCTGTTAAATCAGGAAGTTGACTAATTTTTTTTCTGTCTTTTCCAGTAAGCACACCAGCGGTACCCAACACCATAGCTGACCAGCATCCTGCTGTAACTGTAGCATATTCTGCATGACAAAGCTCAGCAATTTTTTCTCCTACCTTATCCTGAACCTCATCTAGCATTATATAATGATCTGAGGAAAAGTTAATGGTTTGCATCACTTCATCCGGCATCAGTGAAGCTGTCATCGCAGTATAAGTACCTGCAGCATTAACAAAACTTCTAAGCCCTAACTCTTTGATAACATTCCTTTTAGGAGCGGCCGCCAATGTTTCTCCCTGAGCTGAAGATAGTGGAATGCCTGCGCCAAGTGCTCCTCCTACAAGAGGAAGGGTACCTAATCTTTTTAATAATTTTCTTCTACTTAACATATTAATATTTTTTTGAAGATGATCCGTTTCATTTGTAAATGAAACGCAGAACTAGTCTTCGATTTCAACAATCATTTCAATTTCCAAAGCAATGCCCCCTGGCAATGAACCCATACCTACAGCCGACCTGGCATGCCTTCCTTTTTCTCCGAATACTTCGACCATAAAATCAGAAAAACCATTCATTACTTTAGGTTGATCCACAAAATCGGGACTAGCATTCACCATTCCAAGAACCTTTACAATTCTTGTAACTTTACTTAAATCTCCAATTTCAGCTTTAAGGGAGGTAAGTAAATCAATACCTACCAACTTGGCCGCTGCTCTACCTTCTGTAATCGTCAATTCTGTTCCTAGCTTCCCTGTTACCATTCCACCTTCTGGTTTAACTGGACCATGTCCAGAAAGGAATACCAAATTACCAGTCCTTACTGCTTTTACAATACTGCCTGTGAAAGGAGCCGGGGTTTTCAAAGTAATCCCCATTTCTTTTAACTTTTGCTCAGGACTTTGCTGTGCATTGGATATTGAAGGCAAAGCAACGAGACTAATAAGAAATATAAACACTACTGATTTAAGCATAACAAATTTTATTTTTAGTAATAATTAGGTCAATAATAGATAATTAAAAGGATTTGTTATTCCCATATTTTGGCACCTATTCCATTCAGATCCCAAACAATTCTTCCTGCTCTAAGCGTCAATTCCGTTTCCAATTTCTTTGTGCCTTTATTGGCCGCTCCAGAAGAATCAATAAAACCAAACTGGCCTTCATGCATCCTGAAAATCGCCACATCAGCCTCGGCTCCTACAGAAAGGTTACCCAATTCTTCTCTTTGAATAACCTGTGCAGGTTTCCAAGTAGATGCGGTAATGGCCTCTTGAAGACTCATTCCTAAGTTCATCATTTTAGACACTACATTCAACATGTCTTTCATACCGGCATTCATACTTCCAATATGCAAGTCAGTACTTATGGTATTTGGATAAAAACCTTGTTGTGTTGCAGGTACAGCTACTCTAAATAAGAAAGAACCTCCACCATGTCCAACATCGAATATTAATCCTCTCTTTTGAGCTTCAAACCAATGAGGCCATACTTTACCTTCCGCATTCAAGGTGCCTTCTTTGGGTCCATGTCCGGAGTGGTCTCCACCATACATATGGGTAAGAATATCACCAGGTCTCAATACATCAAATAGTAAAGTGGAAAGTGGTAAAGCAGGATCTGCACCACCTAAATCTACCATCACTGGAACTTTGGCCATTTCACCTGCTTGTACAGCTTTTTTGTAAGGTCCCCATTCATGTCCTCTATAATGCGCGATTTTCACCCCTATAATTTCAGGGTTTTGTCTCGCTATCATGGCTGTCATTTTAGGATTCATGTCTGTAGTGTCCTGCTCTCGAGAGCTAACACCACTCATTCCATCTCCAACAATATTGATAAATACCAACACCCTGGTCTTAGATCGATTAATCACATGTTCTTTGTATTCCTGAAAATTTTTCCATCCAGGACTTCCTGCATCTGCAACAGTGGTAACTCCAGCTCTAAAGGTGAAACCATCAGGAGGCAAAGAAGAAAAGCTATTGCTATAATCTCTATGGGCAACAGTTCCGAAAAAGTGATGGCCATGAATATCAATTAAGCCGGGAGTAACGATTAATCCTTTGGCATCAATTATTTTTTTAGCAGATTTTTCGCTAATGTTTTTGGAAACTTTTGCAATTTTCTGATCCTTAATTGCAACATCCATGACCCCATCAATACTATTCTTAGGGTCGATTACATGACCATTTTTGATCAAAATATCAAAATCCTGGGCATTGACTTGCAAGACAATGGCCATAAAAAGGATAAAGGTAAGCCTTAATAATTTCATAGGTATAGCAGTTTATTGAAAGGTAATTTTTCCGAAATATTTAGGTAAGTGAAAGTCTGGGCGAGGATTAATTACCTCATTCCAAGTATAGTAGTGGGGATTACTGGTTTTGGCAGCAACTTTATAAAAATTGGCCTTCCAGGTCACACCAGGCGCTGGGTTGGTAATATTTCTATGCTTCTTTAACACTGCCAATGGCACCTTGAATTCAATGTACCAGGTAACTGGTTGAGTGATTTCAGGGTCTACCTTATCAGGCATGGTATGCGCAATTTCTATTTGCTTGATTTCTTCAGGTTTCAAAACCTTGAATTCTTTTCTAGGCACTGTAACGTAATGAAACAATGGTACTCCAGAGCAATTGATCTCAAGGTTAAAATATTTCAAAGGTTCATCAGAATCTGGCGCAAAGAAAAATTCCACACAAGAATCTTTAGAAACAGCCCCATTTACTTCCTGAACCAAACACCTCACATAATTGTCCTCCACCTTAAATATGCCATAAATATTGTCCTTATCATACCTTAATTTAACCTGCGTTTTAGGAATGAATTTTTCAGGTTCTGGCCCCATATGAAGTGCGATAGAAGCAGCCTCTACTTCTTGCCATTCAGGTTTATCCCAATTACCATCGATAGTAATTGGTTTATCCACTGATTTCACAATATACTCAGAAACAGGGGAGTTGCTTTCTTTCATGACTTTTGGGTTAGGTCCTTGTATCAGTCCAAATATTACAATTAAAAAGGAGACAATCAATTTCATATTTTAGCTATTTCGTGATAGAGGCGCATAATTGATTATTTAATTTCTTTTCGGGCATTACTTACTTCCACTGCTGAAATACTGGAAGAGTTATTACCAAAGCTTTTTCTTATGTAAGTAAGTACACCTGCTATTTCCGCATCACTTAAAAAGGAATGTGCTGGCATAATGCCATTATACTGAACTCCATCTACTTCGATTTGTCCTTCTAGACCTTGAAGCAAAACATTGATCAGTTCTTTTTTATTTCCTCTTACCCATTTAGTACCGGACAGGGTAGGAAATCTGGTACCATCTCCAAGTCCATTAGCCTGATGACATGTAGCACAGTATACATTATAAGTTTGAGCGCCTACTTCTAACAATCCTTTTTCTAAATTGTCCTTTTCTTCATCCGGCTTCCTAATATTTGTTCTTGATTCTTTTCTTTTAGCAAGCTCTTCTAAATCCCCATCAGAAAAATCTTCCTTATCTCCTGGATACATAATTCTCCAAATTTTCCCTTTTACACTTTCGGTCACATAAAGCGATCCATCAGGTCCCATAGAAAGTCCCATAGGACGAGCGGCTGCATCTCCGGTATTGACAATTGTATCTAATTGTGCAAAACCATCAGCAAATACTTCCCATGGACCAGAAGGTTTACCACCTTCAAAAGGAACGAAACCAACAAAATAACCGGCTTGTGGGTAAGGACCTCTAATGGTACTACCATGGAAAGCAACAAATGCTCCATCTTTATACCGTTCTGGAAATTGATCTCCTGTATAGAAAAAGAGGTCATTAGGTGCATAATGGCCTGGGAATCCCATGATAGGCATTGACACCGTATCAGCCCCTGTGGCTAACTCTTTATCTCCTCCATATTCTGGATTCAATAGTTTTTTACCACGGATTTGGTCATAGTAATAATAAGGCCAACCACCGTTGGTACCATCCTCTACTTTGAAAAACTCTTCTGAAGGAAATACCGCAGACTCCCATCTTGAATAAAGATCCGGCCAAGTTCGGTACAAATTATCACGTCCGTGTTGAACTACATATAGGCTGTTTTCTTTGTCATTCCAATCCATAGCCACCACACTTCTTATTCCAGTAGCATATCGGTAACCATCTTTTTGAGTTTGATTCAGCTTATTTGCATCAAATCTCCAAATACCACCGTGCCACTCAAGTTGAGGACAAGGAAACATGCCTGCCATCCCTGGACGTCTGTTAAATTCCTGGCAAACATCTCCTGGAGAACCAAAGGGAACATACATATTGCCTTCATTGTCAAATGCAAGTGGTTTGGCAATGTGCTCATAACCATGTTCTGCATTTTTGTAATCATCTCTCATGATTAATTCAGCCTCACCTTCAGGTACTAATTTTTCCGGATCTATTCTAATTCGGAAAACATCTCCGGCTGTACTGAAGTACAGGTACCCATTATAGATCTCCATACCTGTACCATAACTTCCAATTTCCGGGTAATCACCGAATACATTGACAATGTCGGCTTTACCATCGTCATCGGTGTCTCTCAAAGCTACTATGCCTTGTCCCTCGTCATTGGCAACTCTAAGCTTAACATAGATATCGCCATTCTCTCTTACAGTAAGATGTCTGGCTCTACCAATACTATCGGCCACTACAACAGCCTCAAATCCTCCAGGTAGCGTTAAACCACCATTATCAGAATCGCCTTTTGGCAACTTCGCCTCGGGTTGACAAGCAACCAGCAAGACAAGCCCAAACATCAACGAGAAATACGCGAAGCGATTTATTGCGCTAAAAGAAATATTTTTCATCATATATAAACTATTATCGATTAATCATTTTAATTAAATGTGGGTGATGCTATTATAAATTAGATAGGTAAGTTAACTTGAAATCGTAAAATTTCCTTAGAATACAATCGTAATAATAAAAAAAAATTACTTAAGTGGAGAAAGTAGCATGGAAATGGTTAACGGCTAGAAATGCGCTGTTAATTTTTTAACTTTTAAGACCATTTTCACAGGTATCGAGGTGATTCAATTTTAACCTGTAGTACTTTATTTGTGGTTTCATGTGCTCGTATGTCTTCTTGTTTAATCTGGCTCTAATGAAAGTCAAAGGCTAGAAATGATTAATTAAGGTTGAATTTATTGGCAAAAGTATAAAAAAAGACATCTTTATCAATCAAACATGTTAAATTTTTAACCAATATTTACAAAATTGTAAAACCAATAGAAATACCAGGTTCAAAATCAAACGGTTGTATTATGAAAAAAAAGACCTCAATAGCGATTAGGTTGAGGTCGACGGTAGTAGAAGGATGTATTCTTTTATCTCCTTTAAATATTCCATCAATTGAATATTTGAAGGCAGGTTATATTTCTGTCCAAGAATTTGGTACCCCGAAGCGATAATCTTTGATTTGGGAAATCTTTTCCCTAAAGATTGTAAGTAAGGTTCGACATTTTCGCCAGAAGGATTGGTAGTAATGGCCGTCACCAAAAAGTCAGGATTATGGGCTTTGTACACACTGTTTAGGTCCTCATTGGGCGTATTCTGTCCCAAATAAATCACTTTATGCCCGTATAATTTTAATAAATAAGAAGTGAAAAGTAATGAAATCTCATGCAATTCCTCTTCGGGCAAAAATAATAGAAATTTTTTACCCCCTCCGGTATACACCTGTCCATCAATGGCCACTATCAATTTTTGCCTAACCAGATTAGAAATGAAATGTTCTTGTCCGGGATGAATACTTCCGGTTTGCCAGAGAATACCAATTTTGGATAAAAAGGGATAAATTATATTGAGCATGGTCTGCTCAAAGCCAATTTTGAGGATATTAGTGGATATGATCTTTTCAAACCTTTCTTCATTGAGCTCCACCATGGCTATCACCATGGAATGGATCTGATCGTCATAAGCAAAAGACCGGTCAGTGAGATGAAGCACTTCTGCTTTCATTTCATCCAAGGTCATTTTCGCAATCTTACTAATTTTGAGGCCATTCTCATTGAGCAGCGCAACATTCAAAATTAATTTAAGGTCATCGTCATCATAATACCTGATGTTGGTTTCCGTTCTTTTTGGATTCAGCAATTTATATCGTTGCTCCCAAATTCTGACCGTATGGGCCTTGATACCAGAAAGCTGCTCCAGGTCCTTTATGGAATATTTACTCATTTACCTTTTTTTTAAAGTACTTGTTAGGTACAATGAATAACCCGAAAGAAACGGCCTCGTCTCTTTTCTTGCTTGAATGATGCGCTTGATGCGCTTTAAAAATGCCCAGCAAGTAGCCAGTCTTTGGTTTAGTAAGAAGTTTCACCCTTCTATGAATCAATATATCGTGTAGAATAAAATAGCTTAAGCCGTAAATCGTAATTCCCAGCCCTATCCAAAATCTATAATCCAGGGTATTCACTCCTAAAAAAATTAAAACAATAGCAATACTTGCAAAAAGAAGGGAGAAAAGGTCATTGAGTTCAAAAAACCCTTTAGAATGACTATGATGTGTTTTGTGAATATTCCACAAAACACCATGCATAATGTATTTATGAATAAACCAGCCGGAGAATTCCATGGTAATAAAACCAATAAAAATATAGAACAAAGCGTAAATCATTGTTATTAAAACCCAAGTTGGACGAATTTGTTTAAAGCGATTTTGTGTCTTTTATAAAATCAACGCTAGTGTTGAAAAAAAGAACAACAAATTGAAAAAGAGCACAAGAATAAGTGCATTCTCTTTCTCAAAAGATGACTTTCTGTATACAATTTGAATTATAAAGGCGACTAAAAACCAGGTAATATAATTTGACAAAGGTATACTTTCTTGATGCCATTCCCAGAAATCCAGGGCAATAGCTACTATCTCAAGACTTAAATCCAACAGAACCATTAAGAAAGCCCCTAAAGCAGATGCAATAAGGTCATTTTTAATCATTTTTTGAAAAATTCCTCCCGTCAGATAAACGAGTAAAAACCAATTTACCCCTATCATCAAAGGGACCCCAAACATTTTTATACCTAAAACATCTCCATAACTGTAATCCCCAAATAGCAAACCGGTATTGACACCAATAATTTCAGTAATCATCCCTACTAAGAATGCAAATAGGGAAAAGCCATAAAAAGCTTTGTTAAAATCACTATGAAAAAAGAGAAGTATACTGGTCACCAACAACAAATGAAAGGGGGTAATCAATTGAAACAATGGTCGACTTTTTTCCCAGTACAAGCCCATCAAACCCACAAGGTGAAGAACAGTAATAAATACTTTGGCTAACTGAGGTTTTTCAAGTTTAAAAAGAGTTGATTTTTCCATATGATTACGCATAGTAAAACAGAAAATTAAATATTGAGCTATAATTTTGTTTTCAATATACTATAAGTGTTTCTTTACATTTTTGTTCGAAAGAATCAAGACGAATTTAATAAAATTGCCTTAAACATGTCATAACTGGTAATCGAATGGTACTTTACAACATAACAATTAATATTGATAATGATAGAGAGGAAGAATTTATCGATTGGATGAAGCAGGAATATTTGTCCAGGATTATGCAAACTGGATTGTTCTACGAAAAACGTTTTTTCCGTCTATTGCACGATGATGGTAGTGGTGGGGTCAATTTTTCTGCTCAATTTTTAGCAGAAAGCATGGAGGATTTAGAGTTTTTCCAAGCAAAGTATGCCCCTCTGCTAAGTGAAATTATAAAAGAAAAGTTTGGAAGCCAATTTGTTTCCTTCCGGTCCGTTTTGGAATCAGTTGACTAATTCAGCATAACAAGGGATTAACTACCTGTTTTCATTAAAAGATCTCCTTTTCTTTTCACAATTAAAATCCCAAAATGCTCATTCAAAATAGATTTACATCTATTTTCTGCAAACAATGCCCGGGAAGGAGTATCATACAGTAATGTCATTCTCAATAGGTTCTTTACATAGGCTGGATTTTGACCTAAAATTTGAACCCATTTTTGAAGTGTCTCTTTCCAATCATCCTGGTATTTCTCAAAGTGACTTTTTCCATCAAACCTAAGTTCCAATTGATTGGTACCAAATCTGTATCTAAAGATACCCGACAGTTGCTTGTAAATAATGGATAAATGATCTTCTGGAAAAGCCTTTTCAGAAAGAATTTTCAGGTAGGTATCATCCTGTAATTCAAGGGGGTTAAAAAGTAATGTAAAGGCTTTTTTCAATTCATCCACCATCATGCCCATCATCTCCTTTTCGATGGCATCCTGTGCCTGTCGAAGGATATAATTTTTATCTAATGGAAATAATTTTTTGTTCATGATTCACCTTTCAGCCTGCAAATTAAAGAAAAGTAATTGAAAAAATGTGGTCTTTTATCAATTTACAGCTTTTTATTTCGATTTTCTACTCAGAAAAATGCATTGGCACAATGACAATAAGCATTTTTCTGAGTGGAAAATTACTTTATCTGGTCGATGCGCTGTTTATAGTTTGACCAAAGAATACAGCGTTTAAAAACAACTTATTCGTACCAAACCAGAAAGCCCTGAAGTTGGGGTTGTCGACAAAACCAATGGTTCTTCCTCTGCCCTTACCCGACACCTGAATTACACCTTTATTTTTTATCATTTCTAGATTGCTTGCATGTACATAACCACTCGCAAGAGGATTATCTGTATAGACCAGCGGATTGGCATAAGGATTTCCTGAAGGCTCAAGAAACTGATTTCCTTGTTTGAATACATGTATATCAGTTGAATTATATCCATATCCAATCGGATGGGTAATGTCTAATTTGGCTTTAAAAATAGCCCCTCCTGTTACTTTGGCACCTTTGTCGTTTTGCAAGTCGGCATACTTCTTTTGGCCAGTACCCTCATTATATTCTGGACTTTGAAAATTAAACACAGCTATGTCATTATCAGCAAGCCAATTCATAGCAGAACCCCGGCTAATCAATGTCCCTCCATTTTGAACCCAGGATTTTAATTTCCCTGCTTCTTTTTCTCCCAAAACAGAATAATTCCCCGTTGGCAGAATAATAACATTGTACCTGTTAAGATCTGCGCTTGACATCCTATGCGAAGGCATAAGGGTTATAGGAATTTCCATACGTTGATCAAAAAGGTGCCAGATCTCTCCTGCATCAGCACTTCCTACTCCATCATCCACCAAAAGGGCAATAGACGGTTTTTTTAATACTGAAATGCTTGGTGAACCAAGATTTACTCCTGCAGTCAAGCCTGTAGTCAAAGCGTGAATATTCACTCCAGTAGCTGTCGCTACTGTTTTAAGGTCTTCGTAAAAAGCTTCTTCACTCTTTTCAGAATTACCTTTTTCGACTAAAATTGTTCCTCTACCAAACTTTTTATTGTCTTTGGTCTGAAACTCCTTGTGACTTACCCTTACCTGATAACCAAGATCCATCAACTTGTACAAAGCTTTAGGCGCATAATATTCCTCCCATTCGAAGGCATAACTGTATGCTCCTGCATCTCCAAGGATTTTACCCTCCTTAAAGGTGAGCCCCTTACTGACATTTACTACTTTAGCCAAGTTTAAAATCTTGCTGCTCAATGACATAAAATTCAAATTGAATGCCATAGGCATGTTCCAAGTGGAAACATCATAAAATAAACTGTCCTGGAAAGTGGTTCTTGTCTCAAACAAGGAATTGATAAGACGGTATTGGGCCTGATCCAAGGGTACAATAAAAGACTTTCCAGATTTGAAAGGCACCCCGTTCAAGGTTACGTCTTCCTCAAGGCTGTAAAGTTGAATGTCATGTTGAAGCAAGATGTCTGCAAAATGAAAAGTTCTGCCATAATCCTCTAAAGCTCCAAATATAAAAGCCTTATTATCGTCTTCTGTGTATTCTGCCTTAGCTTCTTTGTAAAAGTCAGACATATACGTATTTAACTCAACACGCATATCAGTAGCTGCATCGAAAGAGGAAAGAGCTGTAGTAAACTGATTTCTGATGGTAAAAGGAAAGGTTATTTCTCCAAATGCATTCTCCTGAAGATGCCCTCTCGAAGAGGCTTGCTCGAATAGAATTCCTACAGCGCCTTGAATATCCGGATAGGTAGAACCCTTACCAAAGTAATAATCATCAAAACTCTCTTTGCTATAATAAAGTGAGCCTATTTTATCCAGGTATTTTGCATGGTACTCAGCTATTTTCCCAGTTAATTCAAAGTTTTTGGCCGGAGTAAGTGGGTTGTTTCGACTTGGTATTCCCGGCTGGAAAAAGTAAGTATTGTCTGAACCCATTTCATGAAAATCCAATACGATATTAGGCAACCATTCCTGCAATTGGGCAATCCTCCCTTTAGACTCAGGATGTTGCACAGGTATCCAATCCCTATTTAGGTCAAACCAATAATGATTGGTTCTTCCTCTAGGCCAAGACTCGTTCAATTCTCTGTTGTTACGATCTCCATTGGGGTAGTAGCTTTTGTGACTATTGACCCAAGAAGCGAAACGATTAATCCCATCAGGGTTAATCGCAGGATCAATTAACAATATGATATTGTCCAGATCTTCTTCTATTTCTTTAGCAGCAGTAAAATGGTAAGCCGAAAGGAGTGAAGCATTGACACCAGATGGCTCGTTGCCATGAACCGAATGGCCCATGTACATTACCACTGGCATCCCTTCGAGATCCGATTTAAAATCAGGAAACCTTAGTCCTCCCCTTTGTTCTTTAAGCTTGTCTAATTGCTTGATGTTTTTAGGAGAGGAAACAACCAACATTAACAAAGGACGCTTTTCATAAGTACTTCCGTAATTAATCAAAGTTGCCCTTGAGGATTGTTCCGCTATAGTTTTATAATATTGAACCACCTGAGTGTGATTCGCATGCCACTCTCCTACCTCAAAACCCAGTACAGAAGATGGGGTAGCTATAGATTGGTCATAAGTATATTCGTCAGGCAGGTAATAATCCAGATTAAGATCCTGAGCACTAACCGCAAAATAAGCAAACAGTAATAAATTGCTCAATAGGACTTTTTTCATTTTTATGGAGGGGGTTAAATACGCGTAATTACTGAGGTGTGAATTCAGAGAATAAAATTATGATGTTTTTTAACATATAGAACTATCAATTATCAAAACTTAGGAGAAAATTTCTCCCAAAGCCAGGTTTAGATCTCCATATTCGAATTTAAACCCTGTACCTTCAATTTTCTCATTACTTACCCTGTTTCCACCCAAAACCATATTAGCCATTTCTCCAAGCCCAAGTTTCAAGGCAAAAGAAGGCACTCCAATATTAACAAAAGGTTTGCCTTTGTATTCAGCAGCCCTTTGAGTAAGAACTCTATTGCTTACGGGAACAGGGCCTACCGCATTGTATATTCCTGATAAACCATGGTTCTCAAGGGCATATTCTATCATTCTTGCCAAGTCATCTATAAAAATCCAGCTCAAATATTGCTCTCCTGATCCTAAAGGTGCTGCTACCGGCGGTTTCAACATTTCCTTAAGCGCTCCTCCTTCCTTGGCCAAAACTATTCCAATTCTAAAGGTAACTGTACGGATATTTAATTCCTGAAATTTATCGGTTGTTGCTTCCCATTTCCGTACCACATCCGCTAAAAAATCGTTCCCAGGAGGGTCACCTTCAAAAATTAACCTATCCCCTGTGTCAAAACCATAAAAGCCTATGGCACTTGAACAAACAATGGCCTGAGGTTTTTCCTTGGCTTTTTTTATGGTATTGAAGAGGAGCTCGCTACTATTTAAGCGACTATCCAAAATCACCTTTTTCCGATCTTCTGTCCATCTTTTCTCTGCTACTCCTGCTCCTGCCAGATGGATAATTGCATCTGCCCACTCTATGGCCTCTTCATCTATCTTCCCTTTTTTGGGGTCCCAATAGAAAGACTTTTGTGAATATTTCTTTGGATTCCTACTTAACCAGGCGACCTTTTTTCCTTTTGCTTCAAGATTTTTTGTAACAGAAGTACCAACAAGACCTGATCCGCCGGTAATTAGTATATGTTGCATAATTAATTTACCCCAATTTTCTGAAAATACTAGAAAGAGACTCACCACAAAAATTATTCCATCTGTATAAACATTTAAGAAAAAGCCACTTAGACCTTAATCTATTTACAATTTGTTCGGTAAATCACTTGTAACAAGTAAAATACAACTTGCTATTTTTCAAGATCTTACCAGCATTTTCTTTGTTTTATACAAAAGATAAAGAAACAGTAGGAATAGGAGCAAAATTGGTTTAACTATACCTAAGCCCCAACTCCATTTATAGCATTATCTTTATCAAATAATATTTAAAATGTTTGCCTATATTTGCTTTGAATTGGTTATTGTATTTTACCAAGAAGTATATTGATAGCTCTTTTTGGGACGTAACCTTCTAACTTTATGGCTGGTATTTCAATAACATGTATTTTAGCCTCTTACAAAATAAACTTGGGTTGATGCTATTTCAAAATGTAAATTATTGGCTACATGTCAAATAGGAATCCTAACCTGCTATTGCTTTCCAAATTCATTTTCCAGGAATTGCTTCCCAATTTGACCTTTACAGCAAGGTGGTTGGTTTTAGCCCTGCTCATAGGCACATTAGTGGGATCTGCATCGGCTTTGTTTCTCCTTTCCTTAAATTGGGTTACAAATTATAGAGAGTCCAATAGGTGGATCATTCTATTTTTACCATTTGGAGGCTTTATTATCGGATGGATTTACCACAGGTATGGCACTTCTGTCGTCAAAGGAAATAACCAATTGTTAGAAGAATTTTATAACCCATTAAAGGTTATCCCTTTAAAAATGGCTCCATTGGTTCTTATAGGCACTTTGCTCACCCACCTTTTCGGTGGTTCTGCTGGCCGAGAAGGTACAGCTGTACAGATGGGAGGTGCAATTGCAGATCAATTCACGAAATGGTTTAAACTTACTGATGGAGATCGCAAGATGGTCATTACCGTAGGAGTTGCGGCAGGGTTTGCTTCTGTGTTTGGCACACCTCTAGCAGGCGCTGTCTTTGCCTTAGAATGGCTGGTAGTCGGAAGACTAAGGTACGAATCCATCCTTCCTGCTTTCATTGCAGCGGTGATCGCTAATTATGCATGCGAAGGCATTTGGCAGGTGCACCATACCGAATACACCGTACCAATCGTGCCTCCTTTGGACCTTATCAATATGCTATGGATCATACCAGCTGGTATTTGTTTTGGCCTGGCTGCCAGGTTATTTTCAAAATCCACACATTTCTGGTCAAAACTCTTTAGTCATAAAATTAAATACCCTCCTTTCAGACCTTTGGTAGGCGGAGTAATTATTGCTGCATCCGTTTTTATCATTGGCGACACCAAATACATAGGTCTAGGTATTCCCACCATAGTTGACTCTTTCTCTCAGGATTTGCCTTGGTATGATTTTTTGGTGAAAATCGCCAAAACTTCCCTAACTCTTGGCTCTGGCTTTAAAGGTGGAGAGGTTACACCTTTATTCTTTACAGGGGCGACCCTTGGGAATGCATTGTCAGGCATTATCCCGTTGCCCGTAGCACTTTTAGCGGGAATGGGTTTTGTAGGTGTTTTTTCAGGAGCAACAAACACGCCACTTGCCTGTACTTTGATGGGAATTGAGCTATTCGGAGCAATTCCAGGAGTTTATATTGGCTTGGCCTGTGTCTTGGCCTACCTGTTTAGCGGACATTCTGGCATCTACCATTCACAGATTATCGGCTCTCCAAAGACCACCCGTTTGATCAATAAGAAAGGGAAAAAATTGGGTGACTTATAATTGTCAAATTCCAAACTAAAAGTAAATTTCTAGTAGTTTTAATGTTGCAATAACAAATTTTAATAAAAAGATTTGTTTAAATGCACAACAAACAAGAAGCTTTCACCGTATTGACTTTGGATTGAATTTGATACTATGAACAATATTGCAGCGATGCGTAAGGCCATTGAAATTTTCCAGTCTTACGGCATTCCTTTGACCGGAAAGAAAAAAGCAGCCAACTTTTACTATGATTTGAGGATGGATAAAATATTTGTGTCCGGTTTAATCTTTGAATTGGAGTCCGAGTTGAAAAAAGAACTTGAAGATGAAAAAGTAGCACGTATTCAAACGCCATCTGAGCTGATTGATACTTTATTAAAGGCTTCTTAATTACTTCCTCCTTATAAAATTTCACCTTCCCAATAGAAGGGTTTTCAGGCACTTTTTTATAGTTAGGATTCTTATAAATTTATACTTTTCCAAGTTTCCTTACTTTGTCCTACACTTTTTCAAATTTAGGAAACTCTATTTGCTATAATCCCTTCCGATCAAATCCATTTTGTCTTTAGAAAACGGGCACAGTGAAATTTACCCACCATATAAAAAGTTGGGTAAAACTTGAAATAAACCACTTTTTTCTTTTACTTATGCCTTTCATTTCGAAAGAATTATAAACCCAAAGTATGAAAGAAAGAAGAGAGTTTATCAAAAAATCTATATTTGGCGCCAGCGGATTGACCATCGGTGCTATGAGCTTCAGTGCAAAATCTTATGGTTCCATCATTGGTGCCAACGACCGCTTTAGAATGGCTGTATGTGGCGTAAATGGCCGTGGAAAATCACATATCTCAAATTTTTCAGGATTGGACAATGTCGAAATCGCCTATTTAGTAGATCCTGACAAGAATGTTCTCAATCAACGTGTTCAATCTCTCCGCGATGGAGACACCAAAAGCAACCGTGTACAAGGTGAAGCAGATGTGCGCAGGGTACTTGAGAGAAAAGACATTGACGCCATAAGTGTAGCTACACCCAATAGCTGGCATTCCCTAATGGTGGTATGGGCAGCGCAAAATGGCAAACATTGTTACGTAGAGAAGCCGGCAAGTCATGACGTCCATGAAGGAAGAATAGCCTTGGCTGCTGCAGAGAAATATGGAATAGTAGTACAACATGGCGCTCAAAGGCGTAGTAGTGATGAATGGCGTGATCAGGTAAGTGATATCAAGTCAGGAAAATATGGTAAAATGTTGGTTTCACATGGCTTTGCCTGCAAGCCAAGGGAAGGTATAGGCTACAAACCCAATACTGCACCTCCTAGTAATCTAGACTGGAATTTATGGAAAGGCCCGGCAGTAATTGACCAGTACAATGAAAACCTGGTGCATTATAACTGGCATTGGAACTGGCAGGTAGGAAATGGGGAATTGAACAATCAAGGTACCCACCAACTGGATGTGGCTTACTGGGCATTGGATGACGAAGTGGCCAATACACACCCAGTAAGGGTAATGGCCATGGGCGGTAGGTTCAATTGGGATGACCAAGGGGAGACGCCAAATACCATGTTTGCTATAGCAGAATTTGCCAATGGCCAACAAGTCTTTTTCAATGTTAGAAATGCTAACCATGAAGGTTATGTAAAAGAAGTAACGAACCGTTTCTATTTTGAAGATGGCGGCAAATTAATAGATGGTGAATACAAATCACACAGTGGAAGTCAGCCACGCAATGTAAATGTGAAGAAAGTGCCTATGACTCCAGGAGGTGCATTTGGAAGTTTTATTAATGCCTGTCGTGCCAATGATCCTAAAATGGCCAACGGAAACATGTTTGATGCCCATTACAGCTGTACTTTAGGTCACTTAATGAACATCTCTTATAGAATGGGAGAAAAAGTCCCTTTCAATGCAAAAGCAGGAAGATTTGGTGACAACAAATTGGCTTTTGAAGAATTTATGAAAATCCACGAAATCGCGAGAGATGGAATGGGTGTTCCGGTAGATCAGGCAGACTATATCGTAGGCCCTTGGTTAGAATTTGATGGAGACACGGAATTTTTCACTGGAGACAGATCTGTAGAAGCAAACCGATTGCTCTTTGATCCTAGAAGGTCTGAATTTGACCTTCCCTCACCGGATAAAGTTTAAAACAATTGCAAAGGCTGTTTCTGAAAAGAAGCAGCCTTTTTTTATCCGGGTTTCAGCCTATCAATAAATCGGGTCCTCGGGAACCGAAAGGTAACAGTGCTCATGTTTTTTCATCCCTATTTTAGGGTAATAAGCAACCGCTTTTGGAGCTGATAGCAATATTAAATTGGCCAAGGGAAAAGCAGCTTTTGTCAGCTTTACCAACATTTTCCCAATGCCCAGCTTTTGATAATCACTGTGTACCGCTAAATCTGAAAGGTAAGTGCTATAGCAATGGTCAGAGATGGACCTTGCAATGCCTATCAATTCACCATCCTTCCTTGCAGTAAGGATCAAATCGGCATTCACAAGCATCTTTTCCAACCTTTCGAGGTCTTCAACGGGCCTTCGTTCGCCTAAAGTAGAAGCAATAAGTAGCTTTTGAAAATCTTTTGGATCTAATTCAGGCTCGGCCTGATAAGTAAGGGAAGATGACATATACGCTCTTTTTAGGATTACTATTTGGGTAAAGGTAAAAAATATTTTATTTTCCATTTCCAGATAAAAAACAATATCTTGTAATTAAAGAATTTGACCCGAATTAGGCAATGGTACTGGTGATATTAGCACAAAATAGATTTGCCCTTGCTTATTTGAGGTATAACTAAACCTAATCAAACCATGACAAGCAGAAGAAACTTTTTGCAAAAACTGACTCTTTCCGCAGTTTCCCTTCCCCTGATCCCAAATTTCACTCAAAAAGCACAAGCAAATATGAATAGCAATCCGAAAAAAGCAAGCACCTTAAGAGTTGCCATAATGGGATTGGGTAGCTATGGTACGCGTGTGGCCAAAGCAATGCTGGATTCCAAAAATGCCAAATTGGTGGGTTTAATCAGTGGTACTCCCTCCAAGGTCAAGGACTGGCAAGCGACCTACAACATCCCGGATAAAAATTGCTACAACTATGAAAACTTTGATGCCATCAAGGACAATCCGGATATCGATGCCGTTTACATCATCACACCAAATGCCCTCCACCACGATCAAACACTTAGGGTAGCAGCCGCTGGAAAACACGTGATTTGTGAGAAACCAATGGCTCTGAATGCCAAAGAAGGCAGAGAAATGGTGGCCGCTTGTGACAAAGCGGGTGTTAAATTATTGGTAGGATACCGCATGCACTTCGAGCCCAACACCCTTGAAATTATCCGTTTACGCGACAGTGGTGAGTTTGGGGAGATCAAATTCTTTCAGGGATTAAGCGGATTTAGAATCGGTGACCCTACCCAATGGCGACTCAACAAAGAATTGGCAGGTGGCGGCGCCATGATGGACATAGGGATCTATTCTATCAATGGCGCCCGGTACATGGTAGGCGAAGAACCAATTTGGGTAACCGCCCAAGAGACCAAAACCGATCCCGTGAAATTTAAAGAAGGTGTAGATGAAACCATTACCTTCCAATTTGGATTTCCTAGCGGAGTTATCTCTTCCTGCTTGTCTACCTATAGCACAAGCAACCTTGATAAGTTTTTCTTAAATGGCACCAAAGGCTTTGCAGAGATGCAACCCTCTACAGGCTATGGTCCAATTAAAGCTTGGACCAATAAAGGCCCATTAAGTTTCCCACATGTAACGCACCAAACCGTCCAAATGGATAGAATGGCAGGGATCATATTGGACGGTGAGACTGCCAAAGTTCCTGTGGATGGAAAAGAAGGTTTAAAGGACTTAATCATTATTGACGCCATTTACAAAGCCGTAAAAACGGGTAAAAAAGTAAAGATTGATTTAGGTTAAAGCTGGCTAGCAGGTATTATGGTTGGCTTTAATGTTCATTTGCCTAAATTTCACAATATATCCCAAAGGAGAAATTCTTTGGGATTTTTTTTGACTATAGAAATTTATTGCAAACGACAATACATCCCCATACCCCCCCCTTAAGAACCAAGCCAAATCCCGAAGGGTATCAGCCTAATAAATCGATATGCCACTCTTATGGAGGTTAAATCCTATTCAGAGTCAGTCGTCCTATTAATCTTAACACCCCCTTGGGGTTCGTGGTCTTATTTTACCACCCAAGTTATCTTGTTTAAATACCATCTATGTACACCAGTTTTTTCTATGATATCTCATCAACTATAATGAACAGCAAGTTTAAATAATAACCTTCAAATTCAGTCCGAATCCCGAAGGGATGACAGGATTATAGGTATCAAATTCATCTCAAATCAAAACCCCAAAGGGGTGACATTGACTTATTTTTTCAAGGTAAAATTAAGCATAAATCTTATCCTTGACTTTTATCAACGATTTGAAACTGAATTTTAGTTTGATTACCTAGATTGAGACACCACCCCTACAGGGTTTACATCCTATGTTCTGTAAATTTGTGTTAGTACTACCAATGAAAAAAATTAAAAACTGTAAACTTTTTTCAGGACGGGTCATTCGTCCTATTTTCTATAATCTTGACCCCCCTTGGGGTTTATAAATTATCAGATTAGGCCCATCGGAAAAATATAACACGTACTTGGAATCAAAACCAAATCCCGAAGGGATGACAGAATTATAGAACCAAAATCCATCTCAAATAAAAACCCCAAAGGACTGATACAATTCTGCACTATAAAATTTAGTTTTTCAACGATGGGAATTTATATTATATTGATATTGTGATATTTACAATCTAAAACAATAACTTAACTCAATTTAAAATGGCAAGCACTTACTCACAAATTTATATCCAATATGTTTTTGCCGTAAAAGGCAGAGTAAATCTATTGAAAAGACCTTGGCGTAATGAGGTATTTAAATACATTTCTGGAATAATAAAAGGCAAAAATCAAAAAGCAATTATAGTAAATGGAATGGCTGACCATGTCCATGCTTTTGTTGGTTTAAAACCAGCAATGCCTATTTCAGATTTGATTCGAGACATAAAAAATAATTCAACTAATTTTATCAATGAACAAAAATTCCTAAAAGGAAAATTTGAATGGCAAGAAGGATACGGTGCATTTTCCTATTCTCATTCACAGATGAATCATGTGTACCAATACCAAGGTAATCAGGAAGAGCATCATCGAAAGAAAACTTTTAAAGAAGAATACTTTGACTTTCTTGAAAAATTTGAAATTGAATACGAGGAACAATATCTGTTTGACTGGTTAGATTAAAAATACCATTCCTACGGGATTCATGTATTTTTCAGGTACTATTTTGTATAATCTTGGCACCCCTTTGGGGTTAAAAAAATTAGCATTTTTGAATACCTTGCTCATATTGGCATAGCTTTCCTCCTTAATTGGGCCCTAAACATCCCTGTTCACGTTGAAAATGAATCAGCACAAAAACCAATCCCGAAGGGATGAAACGATTATAGATAATCAATCCACCTCCCATCCAAAACCCCAAAAGGGTGACAGCAATACAGAAACATACCAGCATCACAAAAAGTGTGTAAATTGAAATTATAATCTTCAGGGCCTCCTATTGTTTGGCTTCTCCTTTCTTTATATAATAGTTACCTGAGTTCGATTCTATATAACTCAAAAAAAAAATGAACTTCAGAGCCTTAAAGGCAGTTTTGAATAAAGGAAATCGGGTTAATCCAAGATAAAAAAGACTGCCACACCCTACCTCAGTGCTGCCACAAAAAGGGTTCGCAGTGACGATTTCGACTGCTTTAAGGAGATTTTAACTCGAACTCGGGTTAGTACTCCTTTTAACTTGACAAAGTACTAAAATCAATTGCTCCATCGCATAAAAATCACAATCCAATAGCATAAAATTCCAAATGACCCCAAAGAAAAACATACTGGGAATTTGTGGCAGTGCCAGTCGAAATTCAGGCAACCTATTTCTACTAAAACATCTGGCAGGGCTGGGCCAAGCTGAATTCAATATGGAACTGATAGAAGATTTGACGGGATTGCCCCATTTCCAAACAGAGCTAACGGAAAATAATGTGCCTGAAAAAATCATAGCCCTGAGAGAGAAAATTGACAAGGCTGATGGGGTTATCATTTGTACACCGGAATATGTTTTTAGCATTCCGAGCGGTTTAAAAAACCTGATCGAATGGTGTGTGTCTACCACCATTTTTTCTGAAAAGCCTGTTGGCTTGATAACGGCATCAGCAAGTGGTGTAAAAGGACATAAAGAATTGAAGTTAATTATGGAAACCATTCAGGCCACTTTCGTAGAAGAAACCACTCTACTCATCCAAGGCATAAAGGGAAAGGTTAATACCGAAGGCAAAATAACAGATCAAAATACGAGAAATCATCTGGACAAATTTCTTTCTGCATTTGTAAACTTGACAACAAAGAAGTAAAGGAAGGTGCCGGATTTAACCCAGACTATAAATCATCGATTAGTAGAGATTTTGTCAGCATTGTTGCAGAAAAAAAAGCAACAATACCGCCAAAATCGTATTGTTCTCTTTGTTTTTCCCAGGGGCTCACACCCCTGGCTATATAGATATCACCCTTCCAGAGCTTTGTTTTAGTAAAATAGCGGGCTAATTATCCAAGAAAGAAATCTAAACTTTAAAAGAGTTAGATGAAATTCTGCAGTAAGATTTGGCCGACCCTTTAATAGCCAAGGCTCGCGTCTGTTCAACCTAAAACAAACTGGGCTTATCTCACATCTTTTGAGCCGATCCCAATATCCTTAAAAAAGAATCGGTATTTGGTATAATTAATGGCTCCAGTCCTACCCAATCGCGCAAAGCGTTTCTGGTGATTATTGCCTATGAACAACCATCTGTCGTTCCATATTCATCCTTTACTGAATTCGCAAAGCCTCCATCATTACGTGAGAATTGCAGGACATTGTCAATGGAAATTTTTATGATATCATTCTTCTCTTTTTCGCTAATGCCAACATAGGGTTTGATAACGGCCAGTAAGTTAAATGGATTCCTAACCCAAGTTGAATTGATGCATTTTTCTTCCCGTATGCACTTTAGGGTACTTTTAAGAATACTGTTTGGCATTTCCAGCCCTTAGAATGATTATTTCTCGATTGATTTGTACCCTGAGCCTGTCGATGGGCACAAATCAATCGGAACGGATAAACTTTAACTCGGATCCCATTCCAGCGTATTCAATATAACCTGCAGGAAATTCGGGTTTTGATAATCTAATTCCTCATGGCCTGCCTGATAATAAAACACCATCCCTTTGCCTTTTGGACAATACCAGCCTGAAGTGGGTTGAACTCTTGATCCATCTTCCGTCCTAAAACCATAGAGAATTGTTCTTTGGTCATCGGTAAAACGTTGGTTCAAAAACAACTCCGTATTGACGAGTTGGAAAGCACTATATTCACCCTCGTAAATGGTTTCGTATTCAGATTTAAATGGGGTAATTTTTTCATATTCGATCCCATTACTAGTGATAAAATGGCCGGGATTCAAATTCACCATTGAATAGGTCAAATTAGCCAATACCTTCCATGGGTATTCCTGGTGATCCCTTGGGTACAATTGTATACCTAAAAAGTCAAGCCATTCGGGATTTTTCATTTTGGAAGAGGAAATTCCATGGTGCAGGACAACCAATGAACCTCCGTTTATGGTATAATCAATCAATACCTGTGTCGTTCTGGGTGCATGGGTTACATGAACATACATAAAAACAAAGTCAAAACCGGATAAATCGGATTCAAGCTCTTCTTCATTTGCTTTGCTAACGATGTACCCATTTTCCTTCAAGCCATCTGCAAGGACGTCCATTTCAGGCCAGGTGTCAGACACTATTAAAACCTTGTTCTTTTGTGCAAAAACTGAAATTGAAATAGGTATCAGTACGATTAATACCAACAAAAATTTAAAGGGTGGTGTAGGTAATTTTTGGCTCATAATTTATTATCTAAGAAATTGAACCTATTGAGAATCCAAAGTGGCAAGGATTGTAACTTAAATGTTACAATTACAGACCTCTTTAGGTTCGAAGGTTCTCCATATTTAAATTTGATTTTATGTTTCTCTTCAATTTTACTTAGCAATGATTCCTTAGCCCTTATTTCACCCTCAGTCCAATTAGACCAAGCAAATTCTATTTTTCTCAGTCCTTTTCTTAGGCACCAATAATCAGCATCTATCCCAGCATCATATCCCCAATATTTAGCTGTTACTATCCATCCTTCTTTTCGGAGAACTCTAATTATTTCAGCCCAAATTTTTGTCTCAATGTCAATGGCTACTTTTTTCATTTTATCTAAATGGTAGATAACATCCGGATATGCTTTTTATTTTCTAGGGATTTACGCAAATACAATCTATTCCCCAAGACTCTTACAAGCATTCATCGAATGCAAACGAATGCAATCCTTTGCGATATATTCACCAATATTGTCTAAATCGAGAATGGCCGAACCAGTCCTAACTAACTTAACCATCGATTCAGTTTTTGTTTGGCTTCCACTTTAGAACGAATTCGCCCATTTGAGCTATCGTCCAACTCCTTTTCTACTTTCTGTATGAAAATCAAATGATCCACCGTTGATCAAACGTTAGATTTTCAGGAAGTTGATCTAAAGAATTCAATAGCTGCGTCTTAGTTATCATGAAAACAAACTTTACCTAAGTTAATAATTCTCCATTAGACTTCATAAATTAAAAGTTCCACTATGCTAGACTTCTGTGAATTCTTACTACTGATGATACTAAGCGAAGTACATAGACTTCGCGTCGTTTTTATTTTTCGACAACCTATTTAATTGAATACCTATCTTATACTTACTCAATGAATTTCTTAGCACAAGTATTATAATTTAGCAATTGTTTTCGGAAGCATTCATGTTTACCCTTTCATTATGAACCAGTTATACAACTTTCTACTTTGCTCTGCTCTAAATGAAAATGAAATCATTAAAAATAATATCCCCAACATCAATAAAATAATTCCAATGGAAACTTGGTTCGAAGTAAAGTTAACAATAGATAACCCTAAAGTTGGAATAACCAATATTCTGAAAAATTTAGAAGCAGCTAATATTAGTTTAACATCATTATAACCCTTTTGATCACTCTCTTCAAGTAGTTTTATTGTATCTCCATAAATTGAAACATTTTCACTTTTATATATTGGATTTCTTTCTGCCCACTTTTCTCTTGCCTGTTTAATATGTCTATTCAAATCGGATTCTTTATTTCTCTTTTGCGGGGAAAGTAAATCATAAATCCAATCCAATAAAAACCCTGATGCTTTCCATAAAGTAATGGCCAATATCAAAATTATTATCATAATTAACACTGTTTGGGCGCTTTCATTTAGCTCTTCTGCACGAATTATTATCAAGACTTCCTCTTTAAAATGGTTAACAAAAAAGTATATTGGAATTAGTGCTATTGGAATTCCAGGAAACATATCGAGCTTCATTCCAAAAATAGAAAGAATGCTTTTTAATTTTTCAAGTATTTCAATCATTATTTCCTTTTTTGATGGTGAGGCTGCTACATACTGATAGCTAACCACTTAATACCATTAAAGATAATAATAATGAGTAAATTACCTGCGCCGCTTCTTCAAGTCGTTTCCTTTTGTAATTCCTTTTTGAAATGCCTTCAGTAAACTAAATGTATATTCTACATCATCTTCAGATTGCCGTGACCATTCCTTGGCAATAGCTGAAATGTGTACTTCAGTAAGATTTTCAGCTACTACTTTCTGAATACGGTCATTAAATGGTTTCGATTTTTTCAGGTATTTCCTTGCCTCTCTACCTAGTACCTCTGCCGCAATTATTTTCTCATCGAAATCATCGGTAATCATCGTGTCGTAATGTTCTTCGGTAATTTTATCGAATCCTATATCATAGAAATGCGTTATTATTTTTAGGATATCTCCTAAATCATTATCTCTTTCTTCTGGCCTATCACTCCATGCAATTAATTTTAAAAGTATCATACCAGCTAAAGGGGGGACGCTAACCCATCTATTTTCTATTTGTATAGGAGATGGTGATTCCAGCACTTCTTGAAAACCTAGGATGTGCAAATCTGAATACCGTTTATTAAAATCCTCTGTGTCATTTTCTTGTATTTGACCAAATGGTAGTAAATCTATAACTACATTATCCTTTTCAAAATAATAAGTCCATGGTTCTTTCGCTTTACGAAAGCCTTTTATTTTTAAAGCTTCTCCAATCGCCTCGTATTCTTTCATTGAAGAGAGCATAATGGCAAAATCTATATCTTTTGTTCCTCGGCTTGGTTTAATATTGTCTTTAAGTAATTCTAAGGCAATCGCACTTGCACCAATAAGATAATATGGGACTCCAAATTTTTTCATTACTTCATCAATGAGATGAAAGACCTCGGAAAAATGGGGTATCGCTAACTCTTTATAAGATTGGTTTGATTTGCTCATTAAATATCATTTCTGCAGTTTCCTTATTTCGTTTACCTCCTCCAATTAAAAGTTCAGCATAAACAATTACTGAAGGAGCTATTTGGGTATTCAGGTTTTGATTCCAGAACATTTCTACGACTTCTAGATCACCTTCCTTTTTAGGTTTAAGTTTATAGTTCCTTATTAGGTTAGCTTGATCTTCATTCGTATAAAGAATAAATTTCTCAGGTCGCAGGTAATTGGTAATCAAGTCGGCTGCTGGCTCCCCTCCCCAAGCAGCAATCCTTTCATTTAATTGAATATCTTTCCAATCTATCCTCATTTGGTAAGTCTTTTTCTTTAACCCTGGCTTGAGGATAGTTTCATAATCTTCGACCCAGCGAAATAACAGTTCTTTTCTTTTTTGCCAAGTATATTCTTTTTTATTTAGTGGTAGAAGATATCCAGTTGCTTTCAGCCCATCTAAGACTTGCGGGATATTACCTAAACCTACACCTGTATATTCTGCGATTTCTCGTTGGGTTTTATTCACGAGCTCTGGCTTAAGTAAAAAATGAAAGAGTACTTTTAAACCCGTTTTTGTAAACGCTCTATTTCCTTTTTCTTTTGTGTGGTTAATCGGTTTGTGGGTATCTACTAATAAGAATAATTCCCTTTTTTCTATATAAACATTCCCATTTGCCTCTATATAAGGCATTTTTCGTTCACGCAAGGCAATTTTTACTTTGCTAGGAATCCGTTCTGCCACTAAAAGGACGTCTGAATCTGTTCCTTTATACGCTTCTAGCTGAGCTACAATGTATTGCCGTACTTCTTTTTTTACTTCAATAAAAAAGAGATATTGCTGTTGGTTATAATTCAGTGCAAGTTCACCATCGAATTGTCCTTTTGGTGTATAGTGAAATTGCAAAGGAATTTCTTTTTGTACATTCTCTAAGGCAATATTTAATATTTCTCTCTCCATTTGTTCACAAATATAGCATGTTCACGTTACGTGAACAAGAAAAAAACGTGAACATAATTAAATTACTCATATGCACTAGCGCGTCCGGTCCTTAAAAGCTTATGCCACTTTGCCGTCATTTGATTGTATTCCTTGTTCTATTTACCAATAATAGGAATAGGTCCCTGTAATTTTAAAGTATATGAACCTCGCTACTACCTAAAATAATCCCCCCATTAACTACTCCTCTCTTTGGGCCAATGGAGATCCACTACAAAAAAAAGATATCCAAACCAAAGTCCAAATAAAAACAGTTACATTTTCAATCTCCCAGTGCTAAAAATCATAAGGGTAAATTCCTCCCCTTTAGTAACCTTAATAACCAGCGCCCATTTCATCAAACCGTACCCCGAAAACATGGCCCAGTCTAAGAAGTTTTCCCTTATACGGCTTGCTCATTTGAGCAAATAAAGCTTCAGCGAAACTCTCACGGGTTTAATTCCTAATCAAATAGGAGATTGTTTAGGTAGGATTTTCGCCTACTGGATTACCAAAGCTTCGTGGCACAAAAACGATAAATGCAGCAGATGCCCCGGTCATGTTTGCACCTTATCTTCCGTTGATCAATGATTGCCGTTGGGGTATTTAGTATTCTAATATTGTGCAAACAGGGGTTTATGCTGCAAGGTGTTATGTGCTGAGTTCACATTGCTTCAAAAGATTTGATCATACCTAGAAAGTTATCTTTATATTTAGGATACTTCTCGGTAGAAGAAAAGCTTGTTAGCATAAATATCTTATCACCTTTGGCTATCAGGTATATCAAGTTAGTTACAAAAATTCCGCGATCTTTATACTTACACTCAAACCATTTACCTTTCAATCCATTAATCGTTTCTTCCCCTTCACTCAATTTTTCATAACTACTTAGTTCTTCAAGACCACCATAAGTAACAAATGTCTGATAATATTCATCGAGAGACATGCCCTGTGAGTCATTTATGTTTATGCCTAATGTTTCAGCCTGTTTGTCGTTTGGGCCCTTCAGGTGGGGCAAAAAGAGACAAGGCGCTGTACTTCTTTTCTATGACTTTCCAGTTCGGATAGTAATTGATTGCAAACCCGTCTTCCTTATTAATGTATTCTTTCTCTTGGGCAAAAGATACTATTGAAAAGAAAAGAGTCATTTGAACTAACAATAGCTTCTTCATATTTTGTGTTTTTTTGCTTTGCACATACGCTAATATATAAAGCGTAGTGTCCCAAAGGGCGCTATGATTTCATATATATTGTTACCCTCCGTGTTTATTTTTTAAATCTTTTTTCAAATTGCTGAATACATACTCATGTTCCTGTTCAATCCCGATTTTTTCTAACGGTCTCCAATAGAACCTCGGGTTTAATTCCGAAGTATATGTCGTTATCCTCGTCATCTTTGTTCCTCCGTTATCCAACTCGTCAAAAAGGTAAATTGCTTCTTTGAAACCAAGCCATTTTCTACCCGTCAACTGGTAGCCAATAACGTCCATTTTCAAAATTTTGCCTTTTTCAAGTTCGGTAATCTTTTCGACTATCTGTCCACCTTCAAAATAGCAAGTCCTCAGTCCGCCAACCTTCTCTTCCTCAAGAATACATTTTTGTGGAATTGGTAAGTCAAGTTTCATCAAGAAAGGTTTTTCAGCATCAAGTGTATCAACTGACTTTATTGTCTCATAAACATCAAGGGGTGAATATGGCAGAATTATTTCTGACTTAACTTCAATAACAAATTGCTCGTGTTTAGTTAACTCTGTCTCAATGAAGCTAAATGTTAAGAAGAGGCAGAACGGAAGAACTGACCTCTTAATCAAATTGTCCTGTTTATCTGAATTCCTGTATTTTTTAATCATGGATTTCACAAATGCCCCAAGTGCAATTGCTATTATAATTAAAGGCATTGCCATTAAAACACATACCATTCCTTCAAGTCCTCCTGCCAGAAGTAGAATAAAGAAAATGGCAAGGGAAATAATCAGTCCCCACAAGCTGATTGTCTTAGTTGTTGATTTCCCTAAAATATATCCGAGTGCAAATGGCAAGAACACAAAGAATGAAAGTCCATATCCAATTTGTTCGTAGTGAAGCAATGCGAAGCCTAAAGACAAAAATGTCAGACTAATTATTATTGATATGACGAACTCTTTTTTCATATGGTGGGTAAACTGTATATAGCTATGTTTAACCTCGGAGTAGCGAATATCCAGGCTATCTCCCCAAACCCTAATTCCCAACGACCAAATTAAGAATTTAGGACAAGGATTCAAGTATTGATTCTACATTTATATTTTGTAAACAGAGCTCAGAACTTCCTTTACCTATGGCGGAAGGCAGTTATGGAGTATAAAACTTGTTTATTTTAAAAAATAAAGGCATTACCTTTCCTATTGCCCTAAGAGTTCTACCAACCACCCAGGAAATACCGGGTGTTTAAAAGCATAATCAAACTCATAAAATCAACCCCTACTCCTCTCTCGGCATCATTTCCTCTCTTTCTGCAATTTGGTAAACAAGAGCAGCAATCACCGTAGCGTTGATCATTACATCTCGTTCGGGCACATATTCCAAAGCATCCAGATTGGTATGATGGGTGACGGTGAAATAGTTTAGCATGTCCTGAATGATCTGGAATCCGGGGATTTTGTAATTATCAAAAACATCGTGGTCTGTATAGTTGGTGTTTTGGATGCTAAGGTTATCCACGTCGAGATGCTTGTAGGGAGTCAGCATTTCTTCAAAAATAGGTCGTACGCCTTCATTTCCCTGCAAGTAGATGCCTCGCATTTTACCCGCTCCATTGTCCATATTCAAATAGGCGGAAATTTTTTCTACTTCCTTTTTTCTGCTTGTTTCGCCTACTTTGCCATAGTGGTCCTCAGCATAGGCCAAGGAACCTAAAAAGCCTTGTTCCTCCCCTCCCCAAAGGGCAATTCTTATCGTTCGCTTAGGTTTTAATCCTGTGGCTTTGATGATCCGCATTACTTCCATCATCACTCCTGTGCCTGCACCGTTGTCTGTGGCCCCAGAGGCCGGATGCCAGGTGTCAAAATGGGCGCCTATCATCACCACCTCATCCTTTAATACGGGATCTGAACCAGTAATCTCTCCGATGATGTTCACATTGTTTTTCGGCTTTAAATAAAGTTCTGAGTCCAGGTGAAATTTGATTTTTGGTTGAATGGATCTGTCTACCAAACGTTTTAATTTCCCGAAACTTTCCGGGGAAATCGCAAAATAGGGAACGGATTTGATATGACTTTTTCTAAAACTGTAGGTGCCACTTGGGTGAACAATTCCTGGCGATAAAGGGGTAGTTCCTAAAATGCTAAGCGCTCCTTCTTCTTTCAGGAAGGCATAAAAAGCATCTTTCTTCCGCATTCCTTTTTCGAAAACAACATCCTTATTGGCCACCAAGTCCACATTTCCGGAAGTTGGGCCCAGGGGGCTTGGGGAAGCAGGTAGGATATCTTTTTTCGCACCTTCTATTTCTTCTTTGGTAAATCGAGTTGAGAGCGGATCAAATAACATGTTTTGCTTGGGAACGGAACCTATCAAAACAGTCTTGCCTTCCAGTTTGCCTGCCCATTGTTTTTTCACGGCTTCTATGTCGCCATAATTTTCTATCCAAACCATGTCCCCTATTTGCACCCCATTTGAACTTTCGGTCCAGGCATAAGGATAGGCATGTATTTTCATATAAGCCGGTTCAATCATTTCCACATTAAATGATTTCACTTCCCAACCCATGCAGTCATCGCAGTAATTCTCAAAGTACACCTTGTCCACGCCCCAGTTTTCCAGGGTTTTCTTCGCCCATTGGGCTGCAGTAAGGTATTGATCTGTTCCGGTCAACCTAGGCCCATAAACATCAGACAAATCTCCAATGAGTTGCATGACCTGCGATCGCTGAAAGCCTTCTGTGTTGATTTTGGAAAGCGCCTGGGACTTTGTCTGGCTAAATGCTGAACATCCAAAAAAAAGAAATGCTGCAATAAAAAGAGTAAAAAAGGCTTTCATAAAGTATGCTATAAATATGCGTAGTTAAAATCGAATGAAATTAAGAAAGATTTATGAAAGCACAAGGCAACAATTATTGATAATGAGAAATATAACTAAGTTGGATAATTTTAAGTAAAAAAATTGAATTTGTTAGAGCAAGCCCCCTATTATTAGAAGAAAAAACCCCATTTCAAAGGATTGGGAATTCTTATGGAACCTCTCCATCTAATGGAAAACTTAAAACTTGAACTCAATTTTACATTCGTTCTGAGGAGTTTCCGGGATATATTCCGCCCCTACTGGGCTAGAATTAAGTTAAGGATATAGTTAATTCTATAGAGTGGAAGCCTGAAAGACTGATATCTCAAAGCGATGCGTGGAGCCCATCGGAACTTGAATTAATTATTCCATAAGTCCTGACATGGCGAAATATTTTCTTTCTCGATTTCGGGATTAACCAAAATTAACCTAGTAAGGCACACTCTTTGATAATCTGAAAAAACACCTTCTATTTCTTTGTATAAGCAATTGTAAGCCCCCGTCGCATGAAAAACCTGAAAACCAATATCTACTTTAAAGTAACTACAATCACCTTCATTGGTTTGTTATTACTCATTCCAACTTTTATGATTGAAAATTTAATTAGTGAAAGGGAGTGGACACAAAACGATGCTATCAGGGAAGTAAGCGCCAAATGGGGTGAGGAACAGACCATTTCAGGACCATTTATTTCAATTCCCTATCATCGATATGTAAAGCAATTCTCACAGAAAGACTCCATAGAGAAGATTGTTCAGCTAAAGGAATACCTCCATGTATTGCCCACACAGCTTACCATTTCAGGCCAAATTAACCCGGAAAAGCGCCATAGGGGCATCTACGAAATAGTCGTCTACAATTCAAAACTTGATATTTCAGGAACTTTCAATCAATTTGACCTTAAGACCCTGGACATTCAACCTGAAAATATTTTATTTGACAAAGCCGAATTTGTGGTTGGTATAAATGACCTGAGAGGAATTGAAAAGCAAGTAAATTTAAACTGGGACAAAGAAAAGCTTTCTTTCAATCCCGGTGTTCCCTCCAATGATATCACTGGCAGCGGCATTAATGCCTCATTAGCAATCGACCCAAATGCGGATAAAATCTACAATTTCGATTTCAGTCTGGACCTAAAAGGAAGCCAAAAACTTTACTTCACACCCGTAGGCAAAGTAACGGACATTGACCTCTCCTCAGAATGGCCCAACCCAAGTTTCAATGGGGCTTTTTTACCAGACAACAGAGAAGTAAGCGAAGAAGGGTTCAATGCCAATTGGAATGTGTTGCACTTGAACAGAAACTATCCGCAAATTTGGGCAAGCAGTCGCCATTCAATTGAGCACTCGGCTTTTGGGATAGACCTACTCCTACCTGTTGACAATTATCAAAAGTCCTATAGATCCATTCGGTATGCCATATTGTTTATCGGTTTTACCTTCCTGGTGTTTTTCTTTATTGAAGTGCTTAATAAGATTTTCATCCACCCTATTCAATACATTCTGGTTGGGGTTTCTCTGATCGTTTTTTACACCCTATTACTGGCCATCTCCGAGCACTTAAAATTCAACTTGGCATTTATTATTTCTGCCGTTGCTACACTTTCTCTCATTGCTGGTTATGTCAAAGCGATTTTGAAATCAACAAAATTAACGATGCTGATTTCAGGGGTTTTGGCTGTGCTGTATTCCTTTATTTTTGTTATCATACAACTTCAGGATTACGCCCTACTTATAGGTAGTATTGGTGTATTTATAATTCTAGGTATAGTAATGTATTTCTCTCGTAAAATTGACTGGTACAATTTAAACCTGGAGGCAGAAGAATAGTATACCACCCTTTTAAGGCTTGGTTATGAATGATTGATGCTTACACAGGGCTTCACCCTGTGCTTTGATATTTTGCCCTTTAAGGGCTTAAATTGTTCTTCGATTTCGGCTTGTGTATTTCTTATTTATTGAGCCCTGAAAGGCTGACATCTAATAGTGATGGGTGCAGCCCATCCTTAAATGGTTTATAATTTCCCAAGCCCTGAAAGGGTGGCATATTTTCTCCATTGAACCCGGATTATGTAATAGAATTTCTCCGTCCTGCTACCGGAGGCTGAGTCCAATCCCGATCGATCGGGACTACAATGAACCGAAGTCTTAATCGCATCATTGTAGCTTAATTGTTGCCCATAGTTATTTTTATATCGTATCAACTAATCTTTGTACGATATTTCCGTCCTTAATTACCCAAGTAATTTCATACGATCCTGCTCCGTCACCACAGTTGTGTTTTATAAAGAATGATTCTCCTTTCTGAAACATTTCGAATTTTTTACTGTCGGAACTCGAAAGTTCACCTTCTTTAAAGGAAACATTGTACAAATCTTCATAGAATACAGCGTCGGTTAACCTAATTTCACCTTTCCATTCAATTGACATTTTTGTGATTTGGTAAGAGTCTTTCAGCGGAATTTCTAGTCCATACTTAAGATTTTCTATTGGGATATTCTTGTTAGTATCAGCTTTGACTATTTTGAATGTGATTCTTACATTTTTCTCAAGCTCTTTTGAAAATTCATCAATCAGGTTAATGTCTATCTTTTTTACATAGCCTGTTTTGAAAAAGTCAATTTTTCCTGATTTACTTTTCGACATTTTATTCATTGGTATATCGACCATAATCCATTCAGAATTTGAAGCATCATATTCTGTGATAAGGAATACTTCATTCTCAATCATTGTATCAATAGGTGTCGAGGTTTCTACAGAGTCGATGTAAATTATCGCCTTTTCATTTGACGGAATGACTTCCTCCTGTTTTTGAGCAAACACATTTTGAACTAAAAGAGCACATAAAATCAGGAAGTAATTTTTCATTTTTTTTAAATTATGGGGTAGAGTAGAGCCTGATAGTCCACTTTATAAATACCTATAAAGATAATAATAAGAAGCAAACTATCAGCGCCCCCTTCATCAAACCGTACCCTGTTAATTACAGGGCAGGCTATGAAGTTTTCCCTCATACGGCTTACCGATAGCCTTCTTTATTTGCTTTTCATAGGATTCTACCCAACATATGTATAATCCATGAGCTATAAGAATCACATCTGCTTTCTCTTCAAATTTGAACAAACAAATAGCGACATTTAGAATCAACTACCTATAAATTCAGCCGAATAGGACTAAGCCAGTACTGAAAGCATCGATTCCATATTCGCTTCTCTAAAGTAGAGCCCCTTTCCTATTATGGTTTTTGTTCACACTGCAATCGTAGGTACTATGGGATCCTCCGACTTCTCTTGTCCCCTTGCTGAACTTCGCTATTCTTATATCAGCCCGTTTAAGGTTACCATCCTTTGAAACAGGAGATCTCCCACAGCCTGCCCCGACTTTTCAATCGGGGTTCCGTAGTAATCCATCTATAACCACGCCACCCCTATGACTCCTTTAGACCATTACACTTCACATTGCTGTTAATCCATGTAATGTTCCAAGGTTTGAGACCGTCAAAACTCTCCCCATCTAAAAGTACACTTATCGAAGCTACTATGGGTTCACGCTTATGCATTTTAGCTTGCACATTT